>Ga0310121_10002604_pt1 | contig 16992 bp, 16 predicted proteins | sample CB27_Tmax_986_MG_FD_203504 | JGI IMG/M metagenome (GOLD analysis project Ga0310121, IMG submission 203504) | Marine microbial communities from Western Arctic Ocean, Canada - CB27_Tmax_986 | ecosystem: Environmental > Aquatic > Marine > Oceanic | place: Canada: Western Arctic Ocean | collected...
GAGTTGCGACTGGAAGGTTATCGGCGGGAGCGTCCGTATGTCGATCGGAAGAGCGAGTCTTAACTCCCAACGCCTCCATGAAGTCCACTGTGCGGCCGACGGCATTTCTTCGGCGGCGCAAATCCGACATACTAGATTTTTGAGGTTCGCCATGAAATACAAAATCGCACTTCACAAATCCGACGAAGGCTATAGCGTTTCAGTGCCTGGCTTGCCTGGTTGCTGGTCGCAGGGCGCAACCGAAGCCGAAGCTTTGGACAACATTAGGGACGCAATTCAAGAATATCTGGCGGTCGTCGACGAGAAGTTAAAGGGTTCCGATTTCCGCGAAGTGGAGGTCGGCGTCTAGTCATGCCGAAGCTTCCCGGGATCAATCACCTTGACGCCGTTCGAGCGCTGGAAAAGGCAGGTTTTAGGATTGCCCGGCAAGGAAAGCACATCGTGATGACCAATGATGGTAGGATCATCACCATTCCTCGGCACAAGCCAGTGAATGCCTTTACGATGGCTGGCATTGTCGCGATGCAGGGCTGACGATTGAAGAGTTCAGGAAGTTACTCTGATCGCGCAAGTTCGCCTAGACGCAGAACGAAGTAACCGTCAGCGCGGTGCAAACACGCAAACGGGAGGGACTTTAGGAAGATTCCGGAATGACAACACGCCCGTCGGGGAGGACCACTCGGCACGAGAACGTGAAGGCGCCCCAAGTCAGTCCACGGGCTGGGTTGTTCATGCTTAGCCGCAAGGTGTTCTTGCCCTTGCGCAGCTTGACTCTGACCGCTCGGTACTTGTAGGGCTGGTGATTGCCGAGTTCTTCGACCGGATCGTCGTTCAGACGCATGGTCAGCGTATCATCCCAACTGAGATGCAACGTGGCGTCCGTCTGTTTGCCCACGCTTAGCGTTGTTACGGCGGTGGCGACCGCCGGAAAGGATTCATTCGAGCCGGCGCTTTTCACATTAAGTACATGGGAACAGTCGATGAACCCATGGACTGCCCGGCGACGTATGGCTTGCGGCAACCGCGAGAGTGGCGTGCTCAACGCTTCGTCCCCCCAAAACAGCGACCAGGTACCGTCCTCCGGACTGGCCAGGAACGAATCGGCACCCTTTGCTCCGATCTGCCGAATCAGATCGTATTTGCCGCGCGGCACATCTAACTTTTTCGGGTCCTCAAGCACCTCGTATTTCAGGTCCTCATAGGAGGGCATCCGCACGAAAGCGCGATGGGGTTCGGTCTGGTACCAGTAAGTGGTCATGCAATAGCCGTGAGCGTGACTGCCCCAGCGAAAGTGAATGGATTCCGTAGAACTTGTAGGCGCTCAACCTGTGTCGTGCCAGTGCGGGACCTTCGTCGTAGTATTCGTAGTAAGGGATGCCGGCGTACAAGTGCGAATTGGCTTTGTGCAACACGCCGCCAAATCCGGCGTCAAACGTGTTTTCGCCGCCGGCGGCACGTAGATAATGAGGAACGATCCCATCCTTCCCCGTCGCCTCGCCGTCGATGTAGATGTTCTCGGAACCAGCGTGGCTCCAGCGCACGTCGTCCACACGAGTCTGCACGCCGAGTGAAAAGCCCAGCAAATAACCCCGGCCCACGGCGTCCATGGCGAAAAAGTCCTCTCCCCAAGCCGGGCCGTGACTTTCCTGACGCCAGGAGGCGTGAAAGCGAAGTTTTTCGTCAAACTTATCCGTTAGGTACTTGTGCCAATCCAACGTGATGCGAAATGCGGTCCCCGTGATGGACTCGATCTCCAACCGAGCGGATTTGGCAAAGGGCATCGGGAAATAGGACGCGAAGCCCCCGCGATCGGCTGCTGACAGATAATGGCTATTGATCGGATAATAGCTTACCGCGTGGTGGATTCCGAAAAAATCCCGCAGGGGTGCCTCGACACTGGGATGCTGCTCGCCGTCCCAGTAGATACGAAGGATAAAATTCCGCCTCGCGCTCGCCTCGGAGGTGTAAAAGTGCCGAATGCACCCCGGCCCATCGAGCTCCGCAATCACGCGACGCTCACCCGGCTTCAGGCCGACAATCGTCACCACGCGTTCGTACCGGTACCGCTCTGGCAATTGCAATTGGTCTTCGATCGAAGCGACCCCCAGGGATGGAAAAGCCGAGAAGACCATTGGCAATATCACGCAGCTTGTCAAATAGGGGCACCGTCGCAAACTTATTTGCATGACTTGCATTTAGAAGATTTCCGCGAGTGTGCTGATGTGGTGAATCAGGTCGAATGCCGAAAAACCTCAGCCTTCATCCGCTTTCCCCTTCATCCGCTTTCCCCTTGAGCCGCTTTCCCCTTGAGCCGCTGTACCTGAATTCGCCAAACCTGCAGAGCGCGCTGTTTCTTGCTGTATCCCGAGTAGAGCAGGAGATCGGGGGCCAATTCAATGACGTTCGCGTAGCCCTTCCCTCCTTTGGCGATCAAGGTTCGTGACGTCCACGTCTCGCCCCTGCCGTCGGGACTGACCCAAAGATAAAAGTTCGGCGATTCTGACCGGCCAACCCCAACGACCAACAGGCCATTGGACATCATGCAGGGGGTGGGCCAGACGCCCGACGCCGGTAGCTTCTCGGGCTTGCTCCACGTCTCGCCGCCGTCGCTGGAAAGGGTTTGAAAAATAGGCTCTCCCCATTCGCCGTTGCGCATCACCATCAGCAAGTCGCCGCCCGCCAATTCCGTCAGGCCGGGCTCGCACATGCCTTCGGGACCGAGATGGGGCCAGTACCCGGGACCTCCCTGCACCTTCCACGACTTGCCACCGTCGGTGGAGCCGATCACCCAGGTTCGGTATTTGTATATCTTCAGTTCGGGCACGTACCTGTGGAGGTAAGAGTAATTCTGGTCCCCTTCCCAATATCCGTAGCAGGTAGTGATCAAGGTTCCATCGGCGCGCTCGATCATGCCGTGATCGACCCACACCCCACCTTCATATTCACCCGTTTCGGAGTATCCGCCTGTTCCCCTCGGAATATTTAGCGGAGCGTCGAAGGGACCCTCCATCGTTTCAAGATTGTCGGTCGATCGATAAACCTTGAGGATTCGCTGATCGAGCTTTGGAAATTCTACTTGCGATCCCAGCCCGATATAGGTCCCGTCTCGCAAGACACAGCCGGTGGTTTGCTTCCACTGATCGTGAAATGAGGCGCGCACGGCCGCAGGTGAGTGGACCCATGTTTTTCCGCCATCGGTGGAACGGTTGCCGTCTACAAATAAGGAACCGTCGGCCAACTTCTGAAGCACCGCACCGAAACGAGCGGGAACCAACACTGGCGGCTCGACGGTCACCTGGATGTTTGGATCATCAAACGAGTCTTCAGCAACGACCAGTGGCAACGGCAGGAACAGTAGCAGAGAAACCGTGGTTGCGACGCGAAAAATATTCATGGTTGGCCGTCATGTGGGCTAAGGGTTTCGCTCGATGGTCAGCTTGCGAGCATGCAGATCAAGACGATCGTGGTATAGACACAGCACCTCGCCGGGTGAAACTTCGGCCAACCGGGCCTGGCCGGTATAAGCAAATGCCGAACGGCACCCGACGAAACAGGCATTCTTGTAGTCCCAGGTGCGTCCGCCGTCGGGACTCGCCATGACGTACAGCATCTTTCCGTAGACCATCAGCAGAGTACCGTCGCTCAACACGAGGAGATCTCCGTGGCTGGCACCTATGTCCACCTTCTCCGGATCTCCCCAGTTATGGTAGTCACCAGAGGATCGAGACAGCCACAATGGGGTGTTGCCATCTCCGTTGCGCATCAGGCAGACCAATTCACCGTCGGGCAGCAATGCGAGTGATGGGTATCGAAAACCTTCTGGTCCGTACTTTGGATCCGGGTCGCTGGCGATCGTAGTCACGTACCTCCACGTGGCTCCCTGGTCCTGCGATCGGACCAACAGGACACGACTCTTGGTCTGGCGTAATTTGTGCCATCGATCGGGGTAACCCGAGGGTGTTTGGTCCTCGCCAAACCAGCCCCACATAGCCGACACCAGGTCGCCGTCGGGTAGTTCCACAATCGATTTCCCGAAAAACGGTCCGTTCACCGGCTGATCGTACTCATCATTGCCGGTAGTACTTCCGGCAGTGGCCTCCGGAATGTGAACCAGGCCACGTTCCGGCCCAGCATAGCTGTCGAAGTTATCCGCCGAGCGGTACGTTTCCACAACATAAATCCCGTCTTTCCGCTCGTGTTTGTGCGTGTAACGACCCAGCAGCAGAATGGTTCCATCCTTTAGGGTAACGTTTGGCCCGCGGAAAGGGCGTGTCCCGTCGCTGAGCGGAAAGTTGAATTTCCGATAGCGAGACCAGGTTTGGCCGCCGTCGCGGGAAGCCATGTCGTAGCAGAGCAGAGTTCCGTCGCTCATTTTGATGAGCGACGGAAATGTCGTGTGCGAACGAACACCAATCCCCTCACCATCACCCCGCTCGCCTCCACCGGTGATATGGACCTCGGCCTGGACTGCAGATCTTCCTCCAAGGCAAACCGCCATGACGGCAAAAATCGTGCAAATCGTGGGTGGTGAAGGTTGGATGAATGCCATACGAATAACGATCTCTATGGAGATTTGGTGGTGGTTCCGTAGCAAAGCCGGACTGTCGCCAGTTCGCCGAAAAGTCCAGGTGAAGACAAAGAATACGCCGCTTTCAAACGGTCCGCGTTTTGTCCTTGGTACCGATCGACAAACGGATTTTATGGGCCAGTGTGAGTATAAACTCTCCGACGAGGTATGCCAACTGTTTCTAGCCGGTTGGCATTCCTGCGGGCCTCTCTGTTTTAAGGCCCGTCACTGACGCGGTGCTGAATTCGTTTTGACGGACGTATTTATCAGGTTGCGGGCTTGTTGCTTTACCGGTAGCTGGCTACGAAAATTAGGTTTTGACAAGCCTGATTCTGAACCCGACCATAGGACCATAGGAAATGAGTATGAGAACAAATGTCCTGCTGATTGTCCTGCTCGTTGCCCCTCTCGGCACCACGGTGCCATTGACCGGAGCCGAACCCCAAAAGATATGGACCACGTCGACCTTTTCTGATTTCCGCAGCGGAACGCTGGTTGACGGAGGTGTCAACACCTATGTTGCTGCCGACGGCACCGTGCGGCTGATTAATCTGTGGGATTACAACGACGACGGAAATTTTGACCTGCCAGTGAGTTGCCCACAGGACTACAACGAGTCGGTTCCTCTGGGCCTCTACTGGGCCAATGCCAAAGGGTATGCCCAGGATCAGTACCTGGCACTGCCGACCGACGGAGCGGTGGCCGTTGATGCCGCCGACCTCAACAGCGACGGCTACCCTGATTTGCTGGTGGCCAACAATTTTGACGGTGAAAAAACAAACCTCAATTCGTTCATCTACTGGAACAGCAAGCACGGTTTTGACCCTTCTCGCAAAACATTGCTGCCGGCGATCGCCGCGCGGGCGATTGTGGCTGAAGATCTCAACCGTGATGGCGATTTGGACGTGGTTATCGTCAACCGGGGCAATGATTACCACCAGGGGACCGATCGCCACCGGCAGTCGTATATTTACTGGGGCTCCGGTGGTAGTTACTCCGCCGAAAACCGCACCTCGCTCGAGACGATCTATGGGATTGATGTTGCAGTTCGCGATGTGAATCAGGACTACTACCCGGACATCTTGTTTGCCAATGAAGGTAATGGTACCGATGACGGCGGTGCGATGATTTATCTTGGCAACGCCGAGGGTGCCTTTTCCGAAGAACGTCGGATGGTTTTGCCGGGGAGTAATAGCACCTCGGTTATTGCCGAGGATCTCAATGCCGATGGCTTTGTTGACGTGGTGTTGACTAATCGGTCTGTGAAAAAACGCGACATGTCCGATCCCGGTATGGTCAAAGACGCACATGTTGTTCCCTCCTTCATTTATTGGGGATCGCCCCGGGGGTACTCCCCCCAAAACCGCACGGAGTTGCCAACTCTCGAAGCGATCCGGGTTGCTGCAGGTGACCTGAACCGAGACGGTCTTCCCGATTTGGTCTTCGCCAATGGAACCGGAGGGGTCTCGTTTATCTATTGGAACTCGGCCGATGGATTTGATGCCACGCGCCGTGCGGAGATCCCCACACAGCAGTCTGCCTATGACTGCCAGATTGCTGATCTTGACAACGACGGCACCTTGGACCTGGTGGTGGCAATTTTCGCACGCGCCGGGACGTGGAACTGCAAGTCGCTTGTTTTTTGGAACGGGCCGGATGGCATTCTCGAGGCCCCACCGACAGAACTACCCACGATGGGAGCCATGCGGGTTGCGCTGGCGGATATGAATGCCGACGGGCGGCGTGAGATCATCTTCGCCAACAAACGGTCCGGGATCATCGATGGGCAACCAACCGATTCGTACATTTATTGGGGTGCTGGCAAAGAACGTTTCAGTCCCACGCGGCGTCACGTGCTACGTGCAGCCGGTGCAGACCAGTACGTCAATGCCGACTTCAATCACGACGGACTGAGCGACTTGATGTTTGTGCAGTTCGTAAGCCCGTCGATATTTTATTGGGGGACCCGGGAGGGTTTGCAGCCAGAACTGACCGACCGGCCCGAGGTTTTCATTTCCAACTCGGCCCGCACGGCCGATTTTAACCGTGATGGCTATCTCGACCTGGTGCTCGATTTACCCGGATGTGTGCTCTACGGCCAAAAGAATGGATTTGACGAGGCCCGCCGTTTCCAATTTGAGTTAAACGGCGGACCATGCCAGGTGAGCGTCGCCGATTGGAACGCCGACGGCTGGATCGATGTGCAGTTTTCGCTGGACAAAGAGGACCAGGTCCTGATTTTCTGGAACAGCCCGCAAGGGTTTGACCAAGAGCGACAATTTGCACTTCCGGGCAAGTCGCCAGGTGCGGTCGAAACTGCTGATCTCAACGGCGATGGCCACCTCGATATGATCGTTGGCAATCACAGCGACCAGCACAAACCGGCCGGTCCCGGCGAACAGCTGTTGCTCAATCGCAACCCGCACACCGAGTCGACCATCTACTGGGGAGCGGTAGACGGTTTTTCCGCCCAGCGGCATACGAACCTGCCAACGATTGGAGTCAATGATTGCACCGTGGCCGACTTGAACCACGATGGACTTCTGGACATCGCTTTTGGCAGCTATCACGGTGGTGTGCACCGATTTTTTCCTACCCGGATTTTTACCAATAGCGCCGCAGGATTTGATCCGCACCGCTATCTAGAGGTGCCATCCCAGTCGGGCTGCGGCTTATTGGCCGGCGACTTGGACACCGACGGCTACCAGGACCTTGTCGTTGCCAACCATTTGCAAAAGGGTGGCGATCATACAGGTAGCCACGTGTCGGTCTATTGGGGAACGAGCGATGGGTTTTCCGAGCGGCAGATGACCAGGTTACCCGCAACGGGCCCCCATTTTTTTTCCTATGCCGACATTGGCGATATTTACGGGCGGTCCAGCCGGTACGATTATCTATCGCCGCCGCTGGATGCGGGGAAGCATGCCACCTTCCGGTCGATTTCCTGGCAGGCCGATGTGCCCCACAACACACGCGTGGAATTTCAAATCCGCACTGCCAGCACGATCGAAAACCTGGCATCTGCGCGGTGGCGAGGCCCGCGCGGCGGCGAGAGCTATTTCCGCACCCCAAATGCCGCACTCCCCAGTATTCCGGAGAACCATCGTGCGATCCAGTACAAGGTGAGCTTAGTCAGTCCCAACTCGACAAACTCGCCCGTGTTGCATTCTGTCTCGGTGGAATACACTTCTAGCGATTAAGGGCGGCGCAAAACAACTTGACTTTAGTCCTTCAGTACAAAATCCTTGATGACCTCGCGGCTGCCTGATTCAATGGTCACTTCCAACTCTGTTTGCGCGTTGTATCTTGCCGGTAGGTATTGCTCCTTGGGCACCTGATCCCATTCAGTCTCGGGCGTCGGAGGTCCGTACTGTCGAAGGTACGAGGCTGTCGGGCGATGGGCCACGATCATTACCTTGTGCGTCCCATACGGCACCCCTCCTTTGGCAATCACCTTGTATTTCCCAGCTAAAATATATGCCCCCGAAATTGGTGTCACGGAAGCCTCTCGCGGAACGAAGCGGATCTTGCCCCTTTCCATCGGCCGTCCCTGGTACGTGACCGAACCAGTCACTACGACCGTCTCGGGCGCCCTGCCACACCCAATCGCAACGACCACCAACGGCAGGCACAATCGCCATGCACTGGTCGGCACTGAGGTCTGTCGTCCGTTTGTTGTGCGCACTTCGGCCCCCATTAGAAGCCAGCATCCGAGATGGTTTCTTCTCCGTTACGGGTCGTCATCGCGGTGAGATTGGCGTGGGCGATACTTTCGGAGAGGAATTGTACTCCCCCATCCGCTCGGAGGAAGTGGCATCCGCCCGGGTGATAGCTGGAAGGGCCGGAATCCTTGCGGCTAAATTTGGAGCCGGCGATCAATGGGTCCCCGGGAACGGTAAACGGACCGTTGATCCCGTCGTAGGTGTCGGTCAGGTCTTCTGCGATCCAGTAAAAACCTCGCTGGGATCCTGACCCTCCCCCAGTCACCTCGGCGACCATTAAGGTGTGGCTGGTTCCGTCGGTAATCTTGACGATACGGCACCCCTGTTGCTCAGCCAGGATGCCGTCGGCCACCGAAAGTGCCTTGGGCCATGCGCCCACGCAGAGCCAGTTTTCGCTGTCGCCAATTCCCGCCATGTTTGTCAGTCGAGCGTCATCCTGCGGACCGCCATTGAATCCGCTAGGGGGAGGCCCGACTCCAATAGACGCATACTCTGTTCCCTGGGGATCACTTGGGCAGACATAATTTTCGATGAGAAAGCCCATCACGGTGTAATTATGTTTCAAATCACCGGCCGACCAGGCACCAAAATCGGCCCGATCGTAGATCGCCTGCTGCTCTAAGTATGGGAGAATAAACGTAGCCCAACCAAACCAGATGCCTTTGGGCGTATCGGAGTCGTGCGGACCGCAGAGTGCGTTGGTCATGCCATCTCCGGGCAGCCACAGAATTTGGCCGGGGGGAAAGGTTCGCGCAGTCGTGTGGTAGTTATGCAGGGCCAGGCCAACCTGCTTGAAATTGTTAGTGCACTGAACCCGCCGCGCCGCTTCCCGCGCTGCCTGCACTGCCGGTAACAAGAGCGCAACCAAAATCCCGATGATCGCGATCACCACCAGCAACTCAACGAGTGTAAAACCTGTTTTATGACGCATGGTATGCTGCTGCTCTACCTAACGAAGTGCTACATCCCATCCTACACTCTTTAAGTGCTCTATGGCAAAACGGTTTTCGACATCGACTTCCGTCACATCATGATAATTTTTGTATTCCGTCTCCAGGGTCACGTTGCCCTGGTACCCATATTTGTCCAGCGTTTCCCCTAGCAGGCCAAAGTCAACCTCGCCCTTGCCGGGTGTTTTTTCCAGTTCGTAGTCACCTTTTGGCGAATCTTTGCCTGCTGCATCCCGCAAGTGAACGTGCCACAGGCGATCTTTTAAAAAGCGCACATACGCATCGATCTCATAACCGCTCGTGTGCCAATGTGTGGAGTCGAGCACAACCCCCACGTTGCCAGACTCAAGGTAAGAGAGCATTTGCTGTGCTTTGTCGGCATCGTAATAGAGGTCCCAAACGTGAGGCATTTCGAGCAGGATTTTTATGCCAGCTTTCCTGGCGTATTCGGCCTGTTCATCGATAACCCCTGCGGCTGCGCGGAGTTCGGTGTCAATATCGTCGATCTGGCTGCGGGCGCCCCCCTCCAGGCAGACCATCGGAATTCCAGCAATCTGTGCGTTATCGATGAGCTTGCGGGCCCGCCTGCGATAGGCTTTGGCCTGGATCGGTTCATGCAACCGGTAGATTACCAGGTCTGCCTTGGCACGCTTGATCTCTTCGGTTTCGGCCGACGATTGTAACTCAGGGGCTGCCCTTTGGAGGTCAGGCTGATCGGCGGTAAAAAAAGTTGCCAGTGTGCAGTTGGCCGCTACCGGCACCAGCGCGTACCTGGCCAGCAGCGCGTGAACTTCGTGCGGGTCGACCGGTCGTGAAACATCGGTTGAAAAGTGTTGGCTGTGGGTGAGCTGGTCTGATATTTCCACCCGCCCAAAGCCGTAACCCGAAATATGCTGTAAAGCGGTCTCGAGCGACGACAAAGAAAAGGCCAGCGTCGAACATGCCGTAACGGTTGCCATGGGAAAGGTTTTTCCTCCTTAGCCGAGATGAGAGAGGTCGTATTGAACTTATCAAAGGGGGGCCCAAACGACTCAGACCTGCCCCGCTCTGGCAGTGCAGGAGCGGATTGCAAACGGCTTTGTTTGTGCGTGACACTAGGTTAAGTGCCGCCTTTGGGTCAACCTCTCACGAGAAGACGGTAGGCGTTCCTCTGGAGTGAGGCCCCCCCGAACGTTCAAGGACCGCTGGCGAACAGGTGCTGTCTGCGGAGGTCCTGCCAGATTGCCGGCCGCTTGCCGGGGCAGCGTCAGAGTAGGCTGAGTTGGTGTAAGCTTTTGGCTGGAAAGAAGTTAGGCCCATCCGGGAAACTCGGCCAGGCCGTTGGTGACGGGTAATCTGCTTCGCGATAGGCGTGGTTTCAGCCCGTATTGGGGAAAAGGGACTGGTAGGGGAGTCCTCCGTTCGTTCTCAGGGGAAGGGAGTAAGTTTCTCAGGGAATAAGATGGACAATCCCGTTGGTTAATTTTAGAATGGGAGGAGAGCGGGATTTATGCCATCGGCTGCCCGCTGAGCTTGTTTTCGCTGATCCTATTTCGCTTGAGCCTTATTTGGGAGGGGTACTAATGAAGAAACGAAGCCAATCAACACTTCTATCCGTGGGAGTTTTAGGACTCTTTGTACTGATCCCCTCGGTTTTACATGCGGATGTTTCAGGTGATGTGGTTTACAGCCGGCATTATAACAATCACTTCGATCTCTATCGAAATGACGGGACCGACCTGACCGAACAGGCCGACAACGGCCAAATTGCCGGTATGGACGACGGCATTTTCGGCATAGTCGGCACCATTGACGGCAATGTGGTGCTGGGACGTACTTACAATAATGCTTTTGACCTGCTTAGTTACGATGGTGGTACATTGGCCGAAGTAGGCCGGAGCGGCTCTACTACGGGCATGGACGATGGACTGTTTGGCATGGTCGCTGCCTCAGATGGCACGGTGGTCGTCGCGCGCACGTACGACCCAGCGAGCGCAGCCCCCCTGGGGTTTGACCTGATACGTTACGATGTGTCGCAGAATCCGATCGTCGATTTGAATAGGAGCCCGCAAAATCTTGCGGGCGTCGATGATGGACTTTTTGGCATGGTCGCCACAGCGGACAACCATGTTGTGATGGCACGCCTTTTCAACAATCAATTCGATCTACTGCGTTACGATGTAGCTGCGGATCCGATCGCCGAAACAAACCGGTCCTCTCTTCTCGCCGGTGTTGATTCTGGCCTTTTTGGTATGGTCGCTGCGGCAGATGGTACTGTCGTGGTGGCGCGCACGTACGACCCAGCGGGACCTAATGCGGGGGCTTCTCTTGGGTTTGATCTGATGCGTTTCGATGTGACTGCGGATCCGATCGTGGACCTTAACAGGAGCACACAAAACGTTGCCGGCGTCGACGACGGACTTTTGGACATGGTTGCCCTCGCAGGTGGTGACGTGGTGATGATCCGGGAGTACAACGGATCGTGGGATCTCATCAGTTACGATATCGATCCGGATCCGAATAATCCGATGGCCAACATCGTGAAGCGAGCCGACAACAACGGGGCACGTGGGCTGGACGATGGCTATCTCGGCGCGGTGGCGATGGGCAACGGCGACATTGTGCTGGCCCGTAATAGTGGCGGTGCAATCGAACTGTTTTCCTACGACGGCGTGACCCTTGCCGAGAATGGCAACAACATGGGGAGTAGTCGGGGGATAGACGATGGATTCATCGGTTTGGTTGGTTTTCCGGCCCAAGAAATTCCAGAACCAGCAAGTCTCCTGCTGTTGGTCAGCGGACTGATCACCGTGTTGTTCTCGGCCAGTCGCGCACAGGTTCGCGATTAGCAGAGCACCTGGTACGAATTGTGAGCCGCGGGTTAGGCCTTGAAGGTATCCTGCCCATCAAGCCATTCGTTGCGATGGGCCGTGTCCATTGGGAAACTGGGGAGTTGGAGTAAATCGTGATGTTGAGACGAGTGATTCTTACAGCCGCTTTATGCCTTCCTGCGACGAGTCTGCCAGCAGATTTTCTGGATGATGTGGTTTACGGTCGTATCAGTTCGTCGAATCAGATGGAACTTTTCCGCAACGATGGGACCACCATGCAGCAAGCGGCTGGACCCAATAGCCCAACTGCGGGGGTTGATGACGGTATTTATGGCATGGTCGCTACCGCCGACGGCAATGTCGTGGTGGCACGCTTGTACGAACCTGCCAACGCCAGCCCCCTGGGGTTTGATCTTCTGAGTTTTCGTGGGGACACCTTGGTGGAATTGGGCAGGACCGCCCAAAATACGGCAGGTGTCGACGATGGGCTTTTTAGCATGGTCGCTGCCGCGGATGGCAGCGTCGTGATGGCGCGCACGTACGACCCAGCAGGTCCAGGGGCGGGTGAGGGTCTTGGGTTTGATCTGTTGCGCTACGATCCCACGGTAGATCCTATCGAGAACTTGAACCGGAGCGCCCAAAACGTGGCGACCGTCGATGATGGACTTTTTGGCATGGTCGCCGCCTCGGATGGCACGGTCGTGATGGCGCGCACGTACGACCCAGCGGGACCCGGCTCAGGTCCTGCCCCAGGGTTTGATCTGCTGCGTTTCGATCTCGAGCCTGCTGCTGATAATCCAGGCTTTCCCGGTATCGTGAACCTGAACCGTAGCGCCCAAAACGTGGCGACTGTTGATGATGGACTTTTTGGCATGGTCGCCACTGCGGATGCCCATGTCGTGATGGCGCGCACGTACGACCCATCGGGACCTGACGCGGAGCCTCCTCTGGGGTTTCATCTGCTGCGTTACGATCTCGCTCAGACTCCTTGCGAAGCAGGTTTTCCCAATATCGTGGAAGTGAACCGCAGCGTCCAAAACGTGGCGACCGTCGATGATGGACTTTTGGGTATGGTGGCCACGAGAGCTGGTGATGTCGTGATGGTACGTGAGTATGCCGGCCAGTGGGATTTGCTGCGCTACGATGTGACAGCGGATCCGATCTTGGAACTGAACAGTAACACCGCGGTCGAAGGCTTGGAGAATGGCATTCTCGGCGTTGTAGCGCTCGGCAATGGCGGATTTGCGATTGCTCGGCAGGGTGCTGGCGGAACGATCGACCTGTTTGCCTACGATGGGACGACGCTGGCCGAGACGGGTAACAACCTGACCGATCCGAATAGGCAAGCATTGGAAAACGGCTTCATTGGTATCGACGGTTTCTCGTTCGATTTTGACGACCCAGGCTCAACCAACTTCGAATGGAACACCGACCTGGTCGGCAATTGGAACGATGCCGACAACTGGGATCCCAATACGGGCCCGCCCGCTGCCGAAGACAGCGCTCAGATCGACAGCGATGGCGCGCACGTAAGTGTAGATAACGAAGCGGCCAGTTGCACCGCCGTCACCGCCGGTGAGTTGAGCGTTGAAGCCAGCGGTTCGTTGTTCAGCACCGTATCACTGACTGGCGGAGCGCTGTCCGGCGACGGCACAGTGATTGGATCGGTGACCAATTCGGGTGGGACTCTATCGCCGGGTTCCGACGGCGGGGCCAACGTGGCGAGTGATTCCTCGACGACCGTACCGGAACCGGCCTCCGGCGTCCTACTGGGGATGGCCCTAACAGCATTCTGGGTGGCAAATCGTCTTAGCCAAAAAGGCTGATGGACGATCAGCCGGTGGAACTCGGCAGTGAATTCACCAGTAGCGCTACGCCGATGAAGATCAGCAGCCAGTACACGTAAACCAGAAACCGGCGATCGCCGAGCCGACGGTTTAATGCTTTCCCTAAGACGATCGCCACGAACATCAGTGGCAAGCTTAGGAGATAGAAGAATAGCACCTGGCGAGAAATCTTCCCGATCGCCGCGTGACCAGCTGCGATGCACAGGCTGACCGGAAGATAAACTCCGTGCATGGTCGCGCGGAATTGTTCCGCCGTCCAACCTCGCGCCGTGCCGTAGATGACCAATGGTGGCCCTCCCGTGTTGTAGGCACCACCCAGCAATCCGGAAAAGAAGCCAAACAACGGTGAGGCTCGCTCGGTCTTGAACACCAGCGCATGTCGACTGGCCAGGCTATAAACGGCGTAGCCAATGACCAATACGGCCAGGATCGACTTGACGACATTTTCATCCAGCCACCCGATAAGCAAGAAGCCAAAGGGAATGCCAGCTATCCCCCACAACGCCAGCCGCCAGGCGCTGGCATGATGCACGCTTTGCCAATCTCGCCAAACAATTACGCCTGCCATGGTCGCCGAGCTCAGCGCGACCAGCGGGCGGGCCACATCCAGTTCAATCGCCAGCGTCAACAGGGGCATGGCAATCAGCGCGTCGCCAAAGCCAAACGTTGAGCGGCAAAGCGTGCCCAGGAAGATTGGCGTCAGCACCAGTGCAAGCTGCAACCCATCATTCATTCGTCATTGACCGTCGGATAGCCAAACTACCAGGGGGTTCGGTAAATGCTGTTGCCTCGAAGTCCAATGTCGCCAGTGGGTATGCCCATATTCTCGTAGTAACTCGAATGGAAGCCGCCGAAATATTTGGGATACCGCTCGTTAAGTTGTTTGTAGGTCTCATTGTAGCTGGGGGCAGCTCGCTGAGTGTGAGGTCCGGCGCGTCGAAACAGACCACGACGCTTACCAGCGTAGGTCTCAGGTCCCAATGAGAGAACTGCCAAAACGGCAATAGCTGGTAATAACCAGCAACTTCGCGATATCCATTTCATATTACTTTCACCCTCCTAGTTGGCATGCGGTGCGAGTTGAAGCAACTCGCCTGTGAAGCAGACGCCCGTCAAGCAGGCGCCCGTCAAGAAACTCCCCTTTTAAGAGAGGCGCCAGAGAAAACGTACCACGCATTTTTCTCCGTGGCGGTTTTTCCGAGAGATTTCGAAGGGATTTTAAGCCGCCACGTAAGGGTGATTCGCGTTGTCGCAAATATAACGGATGTAGGACGGGCTAGTGCTTTGTTCCAGCTTAATCTTAGGTTAGATAACAATTGTGGTGCGGCCGTCTCGGCTGCTTTCGGCAGGCGAGACGCCTGCACCACAAACATTGCAACCCTAATTCTTAGCTGTGACAATGTACTAGGATGAAACGATTTCGGCCAACTGTTTGGGATCGATGTTACCGCCGCTGATGATTGCGACCGTTCTGGAGGCTGGAGGTAACGCGTCTTGGCAATCGTACATCGCTGCCACGGTTACGGCACCACTGGGCTCGGCGACCAACCGCGAATCCAGCGCCAAACGGCGTACGGCGTTACAGATCTGCTGTTCGTTCACCGTTATGATATCGTCGACATATTCACGAATATAGCGAAACGTAATGTCGCCGATTTGGGTCGATCGCATGCCATCGGCTACAGTTTGGCCTGTTTGCTCAATAGGGAGCGAAACGATTTGACCTTGGCGAAGGCTCAGTTGGGCGGTGTTGGCCAATTCGGATTCGACGCCGACAACTTTGACACTAGGTCGAGAAAGTTTTATGGCAGACGCCACACCGCTGATCAAACCACCTCCGCCGATCGGCGCCAGCACCAGCTGAACGTCGGGCGAGTCTTCAAGAATTTCCAAACCAACGGTCGCCTGTCCGGCGATGATGGTTTCGTCGTTAAAAGGGGTGACCATGGTCAGTCCCTGTTGCTGGGCAAGCGTTTCAGCCTTTTGTCGCCACTCTTCTTCTCCTCCCTCATGCATGATGACAACTTCCGCTCCCATGGCTTGGGTTTTCTGCTTTTTTATCTTGGGCGCTCGAGCGGGCATGACGATCACGGCGCGCACGCCCAGTTGGCGGGCCGCATACGCGACGCCTTGGGCATGATTTCCACTGGAAAAAGCAACCACACCGCGCTGGCGTTCGGCTGCGGACAGGGAGGCGATTTTGTTATAACCTCCGCGCAACTTGAACGCGCCAATGGGCTGGAGATTCTCGGTTTTGAAATACCAATCGGATCCATCAGGCGAGTCATGGCATTGGACCAAAGGCGTTTTCATCGTGACGCCTTGGAGACGTTGTCGTGCCGCGTGAATGTCGTCGAGTGAAATCATGACAGTGAAATCATGAAAAGGTGGCTTCTATGAAAAAACCCTCGTGGCCGAAACCACGAGGGTTTTTAAAATAAACCGGCAAGACCTACTTTCGCACTTGCAGTACTATCATCGGCTCGAAAAGCTTAACTTCCGTGTTCGGTAAGGGAACGGGTGTGACCTTTTCGATATGGTCGCCGGTAAAAGAATGGGAGGCGTGTGAGCCTGCCCATCCTTAATTCGGTTTTAGTGATTTGATGGCGAGGAAAGCACTTTGTTATTGGTTATTTATTATTGGTTATTCGTGGTTCTCAGGGAAAACCAATAACCGATAACAAATAACCAATAACACTTTCCTCGAGAGCATTGAATTAATGCGATCAAGCATTCGTCCGTTAGTACCGGTAAGCTGAGAACATTACTGCTCTTACACATCCGGCCTATCAACCAGGTCGTCTTCCTGGGGACTCTCTCCCACCGAAGTGGGATACGAAACCTAATCTCAGGGAGGGCTTCACGCTTAGATGCTTTCAGCGTTTATCCTTTCCGAATTTAGCTATCCAGCCGTGCCGCTAGCGCGACAACTGGTACACCAGAGATTCGTCCAACTAAATCCTCTCGTACTAAAGTTGAACCCCTTCAAGTTTCGTGCGCCCACGGCAGATAGGGACCGACCTGTCTCACGACGGTCTGAACCCAGCTCACGTACCACTTTCATTGGCGAACAGCCAAACCCTTGGGAGCTTCTTC
>Ga0310121_10002605_pt1 | contig 16991 bp, 13 predicted proteins | sample CB27_Tmax_986_MG_FD_203504 | JGI IMG/M metagenome (GOLD analysis project Ga0310121, IMG submission 203504) | Marine microbial communities from Western Arctic Ocean, Canada - CB27_Tmax_986 | ecosystem: Environmental > Aquatic > Marine > Oceanic | place: Canada: Western Arctic Ocean | collected...
ATTGTAGGTAGATCCGAATTTAGCATTGACGCGTTCTAGGAGTTGTAGCAATGGATCGGTGAGAGGTTGTGCCGCCATAGTTCTTCCGGAGTATCGGTAACCCTGAGAGGCGGTTCCATCGGGTAGTGGGTTTTGGAAGAAGGCGACATCGCGAGGTTGTCTGCATACTTTACCATATACGGAGATTTCTGGTCCTTCTAGGAGTTTGGATTCGACATCTTTGATGCAGAGTTCGAGAAGTTCAGGGTCTTCGAAGACGTGTGTCTCTAGGAATGAATTTTCGGTGACTAGAAGTTTGGGCATGTTGATTTGATTCAAAATAAAACAACTATACAATCGAGACTATGTTCATTTTTAAATTATGCGGGATGTTGGCCGGGTGTTGGCCGGGTGTTGGCCGGGTGTTGGCCGGATGTAGGCCGGATGTAGGCCGGATGTAGGCCCAATCAAGGCCGAGATGATATCTCGTATCTTGGCCTGAGCGGCCCACATCTTGGCCTGAATTGCTAGCATCTTGGCCTGAGCGGCCCACATATTGGCATTGACTTGCCAGCATATTGGCCTGTGCGGCCCACATCTTGGCCTGGGGAGTGGTCGCGGGTGTACTTACCGGCGACCCCATATAGAAAGGAATAGTGAAGTGCACCACCTCGCGGCCCTTCTCGACGACTAACCCTAAGCGAGCCAGCGGCAGCGATTATAAATGTTCTCTCATAACTTCTAGAGTTACTTTGTTCGTGAATGCAAACTGATGGTTTTCTATTCGCTTTTCCGCATTCTTTCGTTGTGTCGCGCGCTGCCGCAAACCTTTAGCGTGCTTGTCTGATTTGCTTTTGCACTTGTTCTTGGTGTGTGCCGCGCCATCAATGGCGATGTTCACGCTTACTTTGATCTGCTCTCGACTTAGGCGGTTCTTCATAATGCTGAGTGCACCGGCGTTCCATTTCACCAGCCGGGTTTCTGTCGCGTTGTTCGATTCGACAGAGCCGATGGTTGTGCCGTCCTTCAGTTGATCGTTTTGGTAGATTTCTTTCAACCGTTTAAGGTTGCGGCTGGTGTGGTGCTGTTTGCAGCTGACACAAATCTCCTGCTTATCGGCATCCAGCAACGTTTGGTAGCAACTGTTGACAATGTCGAATGCGTGGCAAAAGCGATCGAGATTCCAGTTTTTGTCCGGGTGGATCAAGCGGACGATCCTGACATAGCTGACTTTGACGTCTCGAGCGGTGAAGGGTATCGTCAGCTGCAACATATCTACCGGATTGTAGTCCTGGTTTCGAACGATTCGATAGATCCGCACTAGTTCTTGCTCGACCAGACGGATTCGATCCATTTCAGGCGGCTGTTATAACTCGATGTATAAATTATTATTTGCGCACATTACACATTGCGGTCGTGGTTGGGCGTAATGGATATATAGGACGAATATGGCGTTCATAGAGGGAAGTCAGGGGGCTGAGTAATATAAAAAATTTTTTATACATTCCCCTACAGGTCCCATTCATCACGTTCCTCTATGTGGACGCGGTCTTGCTACTGCCACCGAGTAGTTTTTTGAAGTCACGTGCGGAGAGACGGAGCCGTGCCCGAACTTTTCCGTTGTTCCGGAGGCGTTCCTCGGAGAGGAGGGTAGCCATGAGATTTCTTTTTTTAGCTTGAATATCGAGGATGCGGGCGTCAATGAGGCCCACTGCACCTTCCTCCTCGGACTCCAGGACGAGTCTGGTGACATTGACATCCTTGAGCTGACCCATACGATGAGCCCGGGCAATGGCCTGGATTTCGTTGCAGGGGTTCCAGTCCGGGCTCATGAGGTAGACTTGTGAGAAGGCCTGGAGGTTGAGACCGACGCCACCGGCGACGATTTGGATGAGAAAGACGCGAGGTTTCTGGGAGGTGTCAGAGGGATCACGGAGTGTCTGCCCTGCTTCGAGGTGGATGGAGCGGTCCATGGCCCCCATGGAGCCGTCGAGTCGAAGGACATCATAGCCCTCCTCGCGGAGCAGAGGTTGGAGGATTTTGATTTCCTCGGTGAATTGGCAGAAGATGAGGGAGTCCTGGTCGGGGTGTGTTTTGAGGAGATCGAGGAGAGCGACGTGTTTGCTAGACCGCTCGGTCCACTTGCCGAAGTTTTTCTTGTATTTGCGACGGAAGCCGTTGAGAACGAGTTGCGGATGTTGACTTGCCTGACGCATGCGAAGGAGGAGTTCGAACATGACCATGTTCTCGACCTTCGCCTCAGAGCCGAGGACCTTGGCGTACTCCTTGGCGACATTATTCATGACGCGATGGTAGAACTGGGACTCGTGGTCGCTGACGAAAGTGACGGGTTGGGTGCGGATGTGTAGATCAGGGAGTTCATCCCGGAGGACGATTTCTTTTTGGCGGCGGAGCATGTGCGAGGAGATGAGAGCGGGGACATCGAGGCGGTCGCGAGTTTTGACGGGGAGTCCAAGGATGAAGCGGAAGAGGTTAGCGGTTTCATCAAGTTTGTTCTGAACCGGCGTACCAGAGAGACCCCAGCGGAATCGGCCACGCAGTTCCATGGCGGCCTTCGAGGTTTTGCTGCTGCGGGTTTTGATGGCGTGGATCTCATCTAGGATAATGCGGTCCCAGACGACGTCCGAGATAGCCTTGTCCTTGCGAAGGAGTCCATAGGTAGAGATCGTGATACGAGGTGCATTTTGGAGTGTGCGAGAGCGAACGCCGTGATGAACACAGACGGAGCGTTTGCCGAAGAGCTTAACAGCTGCCTCTTCCCATTGACCGAGGATGCTGGTGGGGACGATGATGATGGTTTTGTCCGTTGTATTTCCACAGATGAGCGAGAGAGCCTGGTAGGTTTTGCCGAGACCGGGATCATCGGCGAGAAGACCGCCCTGACCGGCTGCCTCCTGCTGACACATCCACTTGATGCCATCGTGCTGATGGGGGCGAGGTGTGACGCCTGCCGCCTTCAGAGTGCGGAGAATATCATCGAAGCGTTGGACATCGGGGATCGCGGGTGCTGAGCTGAGCTGAGCTGAGATAGGTTTCTCAGTGACGGGGTTGTCCTGCCTGGATTTGTCGGCCATGAGCTCCGAGAGACTCCAATAGGATTTGTTTGTCTCCGTGTTGAGGAAGAACGGTGCCTTGTGTGTCTTGCTGTAGCATTCCTTGATCATATGAATCAATTTTTGGGAATAGGTTTGAGGTGTTTTTAATGGTCTTGTTTACCCTTAAAAAAAAGGCTTCATTTTTATGGTATAGGGTTTTTTAGCTGTTTATGGTATAGGGTTTTTTAGCTGTTTATGGTATAGGTTTTTTAGCTGTTTATGGTATAGGGTTTTTTAGCTGTTTATGGTATAGGGAGACGATTTAGGCGTGCTGTGCGGCCTGCTCGATCCAGGAGGCCTGACCATCGTCACCGAGCTCGTTCCAGGCAATGCGGCACTCGGCGGCCGTCATCTTGGCGACGGGCACCTTCGGGAAGTGCTGGCTGGTCTGCCGGGCGTGCTCCGTCTGGTGGCTCTTGAAGAGCTGGTAGGGCGACGGCCCCCGCTTGGTGGACTGCTTCACCACGACGACCGGGGCCGCCATGGCATCCTGGGCGGTGGTCGTCGTGTTCGAGCGAACGAAGTGCGGCTTGGGGAGCGTCTCGGTGTCCGAGTCGAGTCCGCAGGACTTGGACCGCGTGAGCTCAGTGGGAGCCGGGCTGGTGGGCGGTGTAGCCATGGGCGGGCTCAGCGGGCTGGTGGGCGGCGTAGCCGCGGCGGTCTCCTCCTGCTGCCGGAGCTTGTCCTGCTCGGCCAGGGCCGTGTAGGGGGCCAGCTCCTCCGGGGACAGGGCCTTCCACCAGGCGGCGACCGCCTTGCTCTTGTCGCCGAAGGAGGCACCGGACATCGCGGAGGCCACCGCCTCCTTCGTGGCGGCGTCCATCTTGTAGAAGAGGAAGGCGGAGCGTGCCCGCTTGACCTTGTCGGCCTTGACGGCCTTGACGGTCTTGACGGTCTTGACGGTCTTGACGGTCTTGACGGTCTCCGCGGGCGTCTCCATGGCCTTCATGGACTGGACCCGCTCCTTGTCCTGCTCGGCCAGGGCCGTGTAGGGGGCCAGCTCCTCCTCGGTGAGGGCCTTCCACCAGGTGGCGACCGCCTTGCTCTTGTCGCCGAAGGAGGCCTCGGCCATCTCCGAGATGACCCGCTGCTTGGTGGCCTCGTCCATCTTGAAGAACATGTAGGCGGTGCGGGCGCGCACGGTCTTGGCCGTCAGCGGCTTCGTCGTCGTCTTCGTCTTCGTCTTCTGCTCGTCCCCCGAGAGCTCCGCCTGGACGACGAAGGCCTGCTTCTCCTGCACGGCAGCCTCCACCCAGGTCGCCCGTGCGTCATCGTCAAGGCTCTTCCAGAGGGCCCCCATGCCCTTGTTGAGGGCGACGGCCCCCGTCTCGCCGGGGTGAGACTCGCGGTAGGCCTCCTTGACGGCCTCGTCGCCCTTCCAGAGCTGGTAGGCCGTGCGGGCACGCTTCAGCGTCTTGGTGGGCTTGGTGGAGGCGACCGTGTCGATGGCCGAGTCGAGCATGGCGAGGATGGCGTCGGCGTCGCCGTTGCCCGACTCCTGCAGCTTGAGCCCGAAGGCGTTGCGGAGGGCGGTGGTGAAAGTCTTGGACATGTTGGAGAGAGGTGGAACAGAAGTTCTAGGGTTTTAAACTGTTATGGGGTAAGGTCTCGGTTGACCCCTTCATTTTTTCGCGCCGGGTCGTGCGCGCTCACGTCTGAGCCGGGTGCACCCTGGATCGGTAGTCTGTAGGAGGGGTATGGAGGCAGACGAAATGTCTGATTTAGGTGGTGGGGTTTACATTAATGGACGAGTAGTCTCGTAATGATAAGCGAATATCTGTGACCCTGGGAGTCACTACCTTAAACGGTAGTCGACAGTGAAACGGAAGCTGAGGCAAAAAAAACTCTGGAGTTGGGTTGGCATGGACCCCTTCATTTTCCCGCGCCGATCCTTGCGCGAATATTAATGTAGTACAATTTCACCCGGTTCACATATTTTTTCGCGAACCAGATCATCGCGTACCCCCTGGCGTTGGTCACCACTCATTTGTAGGATTGGTTTTCCATCGGAGTCTCGTTGGAGGGAGCCATTGCAATTGAAACCTCGTTTCCACCGACGCAGGGTTTTCTTGAAATCCAGATCTTCTGCGAGGCCCTGGACGTGGGTGATACATTTTCTGCCATTACGTTGTTGGACGCGGACGTGAACCGTATTATCGACTAGTCCATCGACACCGTCTTCACATCCTGCTACATCGGCGAATGGATCAAAGGTATGTAAATTTTGGATATCTCCAGTTTGGGATGGGTTCATACACTATATGTGATAAACTACCATATTTTGTTTAAATAGAGGCGGTTTTTAAAAAAAATATACAGTAAGCGTATAGATGTCGGACTATTATAGGAAGTACAAGAAGTACAAACGCAAATACCGTCTAGAGGGGGGTGCAGATGGAGATGGCTCAGCCCCCGGGGAGGCGGAGGCACGGGAGGCACGCCTGGCGAAGGCAAGCCTGGCGGAGGCACGCCTGGTGGAGGCACGCCTGGCGGAGGCACGCCTGGCGGAGCAGCTGCAGGGGTTTAAGATGGAGTCGAAGCCCTACAACTGGAAGTGTCCCCATTGCGGCGGTAACGGACAGGGGGTCGATCTTTTAGCCTACCACGTTAAAAGATGCCCAACCCTACAAAAAATCTGGGCCGTAGAGACTACCGAAGAATGATTCCATATGGAATGATGTATTGTGTAGAATAATATTTTAAAGAGGATATCATAAGGCGAACTAGATGTATAGTTCCTTTTATGCAGTATACCGTGAATTCTGGTGGTTTCTAGGCGAGATGGTGGGTTGCATACGTGGTACATCCGCATGTGAGACGACAACAATCGTTTCGGGAAATATGCTTGCCCCGCTGCGGGTAGGTCTAGGGATAGCATGTGTAGTTTCGCTGTGGTTAATAGTGGATGCCGTTCCGAGGCGACGTGGTCCGAATGCCCTTGTGCTGACTCGGTATAGTGGTATGGCCTCGCTTTTTCTCCATGAGACACTTGCCTATCTTTCGAGTATTCCGAATGTGGTGACTCTAGGAATTGGGGTAGCCCAGGCCTATAGTACCCTGCATATAGCGGAGAGTGGATGGCCCAGGGGGAATGTGACGAATCTAGTGGTGAGTTTTGCATGTTGGGTATGGGCGTTGTGGAGGGAGTATGGTGTATGGCGAGTAGCCCGTAGGGAGGAGGGGCGGTGGAATAGCAAGCTTATCACTCGGGTGGTGAGTGCAGAGGAATCGCGAAAGGTGGTAGCGTCTGGGCTTCGGATAGGGGATATAGTTGAGTTAACTGCACAGGAGGCGACACCTGCGGAGGTGCGTCTGATTCGGGTGGAGGGTCCAAAGGAGGTGAGTATGGCGGCTCACTGTAATCGGGAGGATACGGGGGAGCGAGTATCGCGTATAGTGGGAGTAGGGGATCGAATACCGGCTCATCGTACGTTAACTGCCCCGGGGATATGGGTGCATGCCGAGGTGGTGGGGTTGCTTGCTGGCGATACCGTGTCGATAGCATGTAAGAGTGGACGGATACCGAGGTATTTGGATAGGGCGAGGGGTATAGCGGATGGGGTGGGGATTGCCTTGATTCTAGGGATGGCGATATCGGTTGCGGCCTCGGCGATGGTACAGATGGGGGGTTCGGGATTTAGCTTGGGAGATGCCTTGCGTCATATGGCAGCGGCGGCGATATCCGCCAACATCCTGATTCCCTCTATGAAGATGAGTTTACTGTATAATATCTACAATTTACTCTTGGCGATTCTGTATCATCGTGTAAGTATTCGGAATTACCGTGTCATTCCGGAATTAGGTGATATAGCATCGGTAACATTTGATAAAACGGGTACCTTAACAGAGGAGGAGCTTTCTGTATCATCTTCGTATGCCCCTCCAAAGAGTGAGGAGGAGATAGGGGATCTAGCGAATCGCGTAGGTTGGAGCGGTGACGAGGTGAGGCTTGCGATTATTCTTGCGAACAATGAAACTAGATCCGGGTTAGGGGGGGAGCTTTGGGGTACGAGTCCGGAGGAGATCGAGATATGTAGACATGAGTCACCCCGGGACGTATACAATCCATTCACGGCATGTGGGCGAGACAGTTTAATATTCAGCTGTGGGTCGGATAGTCCCCTACGGAGTGTGTCGATAGTGCGACGGGAGCCGTATAGGTTTGGGGAGGGAAAGTGTGCCGAGATAGTGATAGAGGGGATTACGCTACATGTTCGACAGGATGGTTCGAGTTGTATCGCGACTAGCCTAGATGCCGAGACCGAGGAGTGGTTAAATTCTATACAGCGTAGTGATCCACAGCGTTCGATGACGATATCGTGGCATGAGGAGGGTGGATGTGAGAGGGCCTGTGTAGCGTATAGTTTTCGGAATCCACTGCGTCGTGGAGTTACCGAGACCTTGGGGTATTTCCGCAAATGTGGGCAGACGCCGATGATATTAACGGGGGATGGGAAGGAGGCATCGGAGTGGGTGGCGGAACAGGCGGGTTTTCCGAGGCCGTTTTCACAGAGCGAGGGTGGAGTCGGGAGTTTAAGTAGGGAGGGTGGCGAGTTGCAGGGGCTTTGTGACAGGGAGCTTTGCTCGCTACTTAGATCCCCGAAACCCAAGGTGATATATCGTGCTCCTCGTGATTTAAAGGGTCGTGTGGCGACCTTGCAGTCGGCTGAGGGAGTGGCGTTATATATAGGGGATGCTGCGAATGATGCGGTAGCGATAGATAGGGCGAGTGTGGGTGTATGTCTCGGGCATGGTGCGGCGGCTTCGCGACATTGTGCGGATCTAGTGATTCACAGTCCACATGATCTAGTGGATATTCTCCGAGAGGGGGGTTATGCGGATCGATTGGTTGTAGGAGGGGGTCGTCTGTTATCGGATGTATGTTGGATGGGGGGGTTAACTGCTGGTTGTTTAGTGGTGGGTTTGCATCATCATGGTTTTCAATATTTGGAATCCGCTCCTTTGTTTCTAGATGCGTGGGATCCACTGCCGATGTTGTTTCTTTCTAGTTTTCAATATAGTATATCAGTGATTGCCTATTCCGCATCGGAATGTGGCCGTAAACAGCGTCCAACGGCGATAGGTTGTTTACTAGATCATGTAGGTGGTTTGGTTTTAGGATTAATGATGGGGTGGGCGATACGGAGATATAGTATGATGACGCAACATACATATGGGGGTATCATATTATATTGGATGGATCTAGCGATGTTATGTCGTCATTCGGTATCTCGTCGTAAGGGGGGATTTTCAGGGAGTCCGATACCAGCGAGTAATCGTCCTTTAGGAATTGCTTTGAATTTACTAGATAGTTTAGCTGCTCGGATATTGTTGTATGGGATCTATGTAGCTGCATTATAACTTAAACGCGATACACGTAACTAGTCATAAATGGGTGATACAGAGGATTGTCTGGGTCAGATGAAATATTGTGGACTTTTATCGGGCAGTGTGAGTTATCATGGACATTCTGTAGATATATTGCGAAATCATCTTGAGGAATCTCTTCGTCACGGATCTAGTGATCTTTATTTTTTAATGCGGGAATTAAATTATTTTCGTCTATGTGGAGGGGAGTCGATACGTACGAATATGATGAATCGTGTAGTGGCGATGGCGAGTCATTGTATGGGTATAGCGGAGCCGCAACTACCGATTTACCTAGAGAAACTGGTATGGGAATGGGAGAAATATCGTGGGAGTGAGGTGGAGCGAGCGGATCGAACTCTCTTAGCGATATATCGTTTATTAGAGGGATGTCGACGTCGTGAGGGGTTTGGTATTCAGGATATCAACACCATATATGTAATTGGTCCACAATATGATAGTATACGGGATCATGCAATATATAGAGCCCTATTGGAGGCGAGTCCCGAGGCGACTTCTTGGGGGACCTGGGATAATGTGCAGGAGCGTGATCCACCGGAGTTGCAATGTGCGATGGAGCGTTTCATATATTGGTTAGATAAGGGGAGTTTGCGAGCCCTAGAGGAGGTAGGTAAGATATTAAGGATGCGTAAGAGTGTACGTGCGGGGACTCGGTTTAGGGGATGGCGGTCGATTGCACTGTCTCATTATGAGACGGGGGCTCCACTAGGGGGGAGGATGCGTCCTGAATATGCGATATGGGAGTATTTGTTTCAGTATAATGCCATGTCTACGGATAGTGGGCCACAGATGGCGTGTCTTGAGGCATTATTTGTATTTTTCAATACGCGTAGTGAGAGTGAATTATATTTAACGCATGCGGTGTTGTATTTCCTAGAACAGGTGGATTGGAGTCGAACTACCGAGATACCACCGGTGACGGATGGGGAGATAGAGACGTCGTATGAGGAACATCGTACGATGAATTGGAAGCCCCAGGTATATCCAGCCGTGACAGAGGAGCCACTTTTGCGACAGATTCGTATTCTAGGGGGAAAAGACCGAAGGGGTGGGAAAAGCAAAGGACGTAGGAAGAAGAAACAGGATGCACCTATGATGGATTATGTGGGGGAACTCGAGGAGGAACCGATACCCATTTAAATCAAAACGATTACCACTTTTGAATAGTTTCTAGAAAGGTTGTACAATCCTCGTCGGTTAACCGGTTTCTATCATCGACGGTGTGTTGTGTACTAATGTACTCCTTGCATTTTTTTATAAATCGGCTTTCAAAGGACTCCTGACATGGTATATCCGCCCTTGGCACATCGAGCTCACCTGGTAATTCGTCACGTACCTCTTGTGAAATACGGTCAAGAATTAAGCCTTTACCGAACCATTCAAAAGTCTCACTAGAAAGACTGGCTGCGACCGAATCACGTCGAGGTTTTTCGAGACGCTCCTGTTGGCTACGGAGATCACGGATGATATCATAAATTTGATTCCAGCGAATATTCTCGTCGTCAATAGTCTTATTAATGGTCGATTTTAGTACATCAACCAAGTGTTCAATGATCGAGATCCGATGGGAATAAACCTTTCGGTAGGCTTCGTATGAGTCGATGGCTACAGTTGAGGAAGGCGGTGCCTCTGTTTGACTAACAATATTAGTAATCGGATAAAGATTACTAAATCTGGGGTGTGTCTTAAATGTTTTGATATTCCTATTTAACTGTTCCAGTAAACCTGCCATATTTACTCGGATACGTTCAGTGTCGGCACCTGCTACCCAGTTACGATGTTGGAGTTTTTTATACTTTCTATAATATTTCTTATATTTTAGTGAATACATCTGATATTATTTTAATAAGAAAAAGTATCCAGACTACGGGTAGTATATGTTGATTTCTTCAAAATACCTCATTCTAGGCACAGTAGTCCTATGTTGGACGCTTACTCCCTTTACAAGGAAGAGAGCCATAGGTAAATTAACAAGTTCGGAATATTTCGTGGTGAATTTTATATTGACCGCGACACTTGCTGCCTTATACTGGGTATATTTGGTGGGGACCGGTGAGACAGGTGTACAAGTATGGCGTGGTATGACGCGTAGTCAGGTGACTTGGGCCCTAGTTGCTGCTCTTTTGAGTATTGTAGGTGCGATTGGGTTAATTGAATTGATTCGTCGATATCAGGTCAGTCACATTCTTCCACAGATTCAACCCTTAGTCTTAGTCTTGACACTAGTGTCGGGAGTCGTGTTGTTTAAGGAGCGTATTGGTATAGCGAAGGCATTTGGCGGGGCCCTGATTATTCTAGGGGTATGGTTAATGAATAGGGGCGGGGGGTCTACCCGTACCAACGCCGGGATGCCCAGTAGCTCAATACGGGCGGTTTAGAACCCCGCGTTTCTTATTTTATTATTAGAGAACATATGAAGGTTGGGTATATAGTAGGCGTGTTTGATCAGTTACACTATGGTCATAAGAATATGATTATAGAGAGCTTAGCGAGGTGTGATCGTTTAATCATAGGAGTTCATACAGACGTGTTTACTAAGTCTTATAAACGATTGCCTGACCAGAATCAGGATGTGAGGAGAAGTGAGATATTGAGGTTTATTAACGATGTGGCATCTACTCTGTATGATGAGGAAGATTTACAGTTGATTGATGATAATCATATCGACCTCATAAAAAAGTTTGGTATTACGGTAATATATCATGGGGATGATTGGGATCTAGCGTCTTATAAACAACAGATTAAATTTTACGAACATAAGATGGATGTCCTAGGTGTTTCGATTGAACTACTACCATATTCTAGAGGTATTAGTAGTACATTAATTTTAACAAGTGATATCGGAATGAAGTTACAAAACAAACAGTGTTTTTTATTTGATTTAGATAATACTATCTTACTCGACAATCAACCTAAAAAATTTGCATATGATATCATTTCGAAGTTAAATAGGGAGGGTAGAGAGATTTATATTATTACGAATAATAATAGATATACCCCTTTTTTCATCCATTCTATTTTAACAAAATATAAGATTCAAATACCCTTATCCAATATTATTTCAACCCTTACGGTAATATCCAGCTATTTAACCCGTCACAATTATAAAAACATTTATATATGGGGTACTCCCGATGCAAAGCAATATTTTCGGGACCAAGGCTTTCAAACCGAGAGGAAAGAGGAGTTAGTGAGTACCACGAATCTTCCAGAACTAGTAGTGGTTTTATACTCTAATCAATTTGATTATGACGACCTAAGCCAGTTATGTGAGGTGATTACAAAGGTGCCCTATATTATTGGGAATATAGATCGAATGTATCCTGATAAACGGAGTATATTACCAGATACAGGTTGTTTGTGGAAATATCTAGAATATGGTTGTGGGAAACCCCCGCAGAAGATTTTTGGAAAACCGAATCCGCATATGTTGGAAGAAATACTAGAAACATATTCAAGAGACGAGATTGTTTTTATAGGGGATTCAAAGGAGACGGATGCCGTGGTAGCATCTAAAAATAGTATAGATTTTATCCATGTGGATGAAACATTTGGCGATATTAGTCATCTAGGGGTTCTTTGTAATTATTTTTAACAAAAATCAATCTGCCTTGAGTACGGTTCCTGCATAGGGTTCTCGTTGAATGGTTTCGATATCGAAGGCGATACGATGGTGGTCTGAACCGAGTAGATTTTCGAGACCTTCATAAACTGTATTATGGGGGTCAATACGTAGACTGAGACGGGGATGGGAGGGATCCAGAAGGATTTGGGAGGTTGTGGCGAATCCATATTTAAATTGTTCGTCACATCGTTTGCCGACGCGAAAGAGAGAGACGCAGGGGGTTTCCATATCAATAAGGGCCATGCGGGGGAGAATTTCCGAAGGCGATTGAATGCCTTTCATGTGTTTTTTAAACTTACGAATGCGTTCATGACTGGATTCAAAGGAAACTAGATTTCGACTTGGATCATATCCACCCTGGTCGGTTGCTAGTTCAATGGAGTGATTGGCTCGCATAAAGCGGTGTTTTACGAGATGTACACGTGGATGACTTTTATGGGTATATTCAATGGCGAGGGTGTGATGGCCATCGGAGACAATGGTATGTCCGTGGAGGCCAATGGTTTTTTTACATTGACAGCGTACAAGGACAGAGACGGCATCTTGTAGTCTAGTTTGACTCAAGGCATTTAGAATAATGGTACCATCATTTCCCAGACCATGTCCGTCAAGAAGTCCTGAATTGATTTTACTCTCCTTACTCTTAATGATTTCTTCCTCTCGTGTAGTGGGTAGAACACTATTGACTAGACAGATGCCGTGTTCATTGATTCCTTCAATCCATCCGGATTTGGTATCAAGGATATAGAGAATTTCGACTCCCTTATGTCGCACCCGCACTGCTTTGAGGGGGGTGATATAATATCGGTCGCGGTTTTTGGCTAGATAAATGCGACCCTGTAAAGGGATGTGGGAAATGAGACACATGAACTAGGCGAGATATTATTGAGGCATGATTTAGTAAATATAGTAGGTGATTTTTTTACGATTGGTATAGGTTCCTGCGTGTTGAAGATCACGAAGAGATGTTTGGACGTGGGAGACCGGGTCTTTGGAAACGCTCTCTTTTTTGGTTTCTTTAGATTTGACATCATAGACAAGAGGAAGATGAATAAGATTACGGAGTTCCGTATAGAATTCCCGCATATAGGGTGCTTCGACATGAAGAATTTTTTCTGGATGAAATTGGAATCCAATAAAGGGGTATCGTTGGTGACGAACACTACTCATAACACGGAGACCTGCTTTATTGCGATATACGGTCATGACATCGATGTCTCGGAATTGATCTAGGGTTGCCTCTGTATAGGGAATGATACGATGGTTGGTGAACAGGAAATAGTGTATTTTTTTATTGTAGACGGTATCTGTGCCGTCACGTAGATCGAGGGGTACTCGCAATACTTGTTCAAAACGTTCTGTTAAGTCACATGAACAGATTTGCAGACTAGAGAGGCGTCGCATAATCAAACCTTCTTCTTTTAGACGCACATCGTCAATGATTTTCTCGCGGCCCATATGACTGGATAAACAGAGTAATTGAAAGCCCAGACAGATTCCATAGATAGGCATAAAGATGCCTTGGTCGTTTAGCCGTTTCATCGTTTCTAGGATATGAAAGAAAGAGTCAATGAATTTTCTTAACAATTCCGTATTGTCTCCCTCTGTGTCTGTGATGTTTCCATAACTACCACCCGGTAAGACAATCGCGTGCACTCCCCTGAGTCTTTCGTCTAGCTCCTTCTTATCTATATCAAAGGGGAGGGGGATTGGATCTGCATCTAATTTGTGTTTGACAAAATCTAGATAATCATCGGAGATATAACTGTTACCTGTGGGAATACGGCGACGTAATTTTGCATAAATAGGAATGGAGAGGATACCTACACGCCGACGCGGTGAAGGTGAACTGCTAGGGCCAGAACGGAATCGTCGTGTGATGTTCTGGAGTGCTTCTGCGAAGCGTTTGAGAAGATCGTCGTCTTGACAGAGACGGAGTCGAATGGTATGACTCAGTTCAATTTGGATGCTGTAATTCCCAAGAAGGACACCTTGTTCTGTGACCGTGTATTGATCGTGTTTCCAACCCTGAAAGGGAGATTCAAATCCTAGAGAGACATCTAGTTCACTGAAATAGGCTTCGGTCAGATGACGGAGGGTGATATAACTGAGTGGGCGACGTAGTTTAAGTGCACTCATTCCAAATTCAATATCATGTTCCGTGCTGTCATCCCGCATGCCATGTATATCGAAATGGACGTAGGGTGGTGTAGTATCACTGCCATTGACCAAGTCCTGTAGACGATGAAACCAAGGAGAAGAATCTAGGGTTTCTAGAAAATTGGCATCATCCGGGGTGATTTTATGTGTTCTGAAATACCCCACATTCCAAGTCATCAGAGTACAGTGATCCGAACCGAGTTGGTCATAGAGTTTGGTGAGAATGGTATAAATACGCTTTTCATTCAAATGGACCGTACCATCCCGAAGACTCTTTACCGTATGGGGACTCGTTAATAACAGAGGTCCCTTGCCGCGTATTGTATAAAAAGTATCGTCCATTGGGAATTGGTACTATAGTCTAAGCAGATATTGAGATATTAAATCTTCGTGCAAGCTAGGGTGACGCGACTGGGAATATGAGATCTGGTGGTAAGGGTGACTTCTATGATTCGCTTATGTCCATGAAGTGGAATCTTTCCCGTCCATGCGATTCCTGTATCCGCGAAGCTAGTGAGGACATCAAAGAATTTCACCACATCTGGATTGCCGTCGCCTAGACCCAGTTCCCGAATCTGTCGCCCTAATTCATTTACCTCCCGTTTCCTCTCCTCTAGTGTTTTTACCCTTGTCGCCTTTGTTACTGTCGATACCCGTACCCGCCTACTAGTCTTTCCCATATCCACAGAATATCCTTGGCTTTTAAATGGTGTGTAAATTTCATAAAAATAAAAAATGACTTAAACCCAAGAGCCCCTATATAGTTGTAACGATCTTGAACAGCAACACAAAATGAACACATATTTGAATGAGATCAGAATGCTCTTGTAACTCAGTTGGTAGAGTGGCAGTCTTATGAGCTGCAAGTCGAGGGTTCGAGCCCCTCCTAGAGCACAATGCACGCATACCCGAGTCTGGTCAAAGGGGATACGCTTAAGACGTATTGCTTCGTGCTTCGTGGGTTCAAATCCCACTGCGTGCAAATGGGGAATTCGAGACGTCTCGAATTCCCCACCAATAGGGTGAAATCAGACACACCCTAGACACGCCATCTAGGATACATCATACTCTAGGGAGGCCTCAAAAAAATGAAGGCCTCCAAAAAACCTCATTCCAACAGTGTGGCGAGCAACACTCCCTCACTCATACAGAGTCACAGCAACAAATTGATATGCATTCTAAGCAGGTGGTCGTGGGATCGAAACCCACCATGGACTACGGTCTGTGTAGCTCAGAGGAAGAGCACCTTATTCAACCCAACTCTGTAGAAAACAATCCCATATAGTCCAGGCGGTTAGGATAGCTGGCTTTCACCCAGCAGACCCGGGTTCGAGTCCCGGTGTGGGAACACGGAGGCCTTTGGCCTCCTCCCAACCGACAGCAGTTGACTCTTCTAGTCAACTGGTCCCGGTGTGGGAACACGGAGGCATCTGACCTTCCCCATTACTTGTCACACAGCAACTCTAATTATAATTAAAATAATAAGACATGACAGGTGTAAGCACAAAAGAGACACACAGCAACAAATAAATCAAATAATAGATTATATTGTCTCTTGTACACTCTAGCTGGGTGGCGCAGAGGAAGCGTGTCGGGCTCATAACCCGAAGGTCGGAGGATCGAAACCTCCCCCAGCTAAGGGCGGTATAGGAATGAATCCCTATGCCCTCCTACAAGCCCCCCTAGCTCAGTAGGTAGAGCGCTTGACTTTTAATCAAGTGGTCGCGGGTTCGAGCCCCGCGGGAGGCACAATTAAATAGACGCACAGCAATTCCAATTTGCATTTTAAGCAGGTGGCACAGGTTCGATTCCTGTTAGGACTCCTAGAGTTCTATGGTCCAGTGGTTAGGATACCTTTTCAACCACGTCTATTGTACATCATCCCATATAGTCCAGGGGTTAGGATAGCTGGCTTTCACCCAGCAGACCCGGGTTCAAGTCCCGGTATGGGAACATGAAGGGCAAGGCCCTTCATCCCAACCGACAGCGGTTGACTCTTCGAGTCAACCGGTCCCGGTATGGGAATCCCCCATCCTTCGGGTTGGGACCAAAACAGCATTGTGGGTGAAAGCCCCACGTCAGGGAGTGTGTGGGTCAGGCGACAAACAGGTTTTAAACCGGTTAACTGTCCAGTCGCAACCGGGTTCGAGTCCTGGCTCTTCCAATTTAACTTGTCTTCCAGCAATTCATAAATCAAAAATTAGACTTAAACTCTTAGGCCTTCGGGCTTCGTGGGTTCGAATCCCACCACCGTCGTATGTGAACGATCTGACGGTGTATCCAAGTGGTCCAAGGTTATTGAAAAAACAGACAAGTGTAAAACGTGGTTGTATAGTCCAGCGGTTAGGACTTTGGACTTTGAATCCAACAGCCCGGGTTCGAATCCCGGTACGACCTATATTAAGATGTGTATGAGTACATCTGAGACATAGCTAATATGCCCGAGCGGTCTAAGGGGTTGCACTCAAGATGCAATGTATTCGTACTCGTGGGTTCGAGTCCCACTGTTAGCAAACTACAAGTTCACGTACAGCAATATCAATCTATTTAAAAGACTTTGTGAACTGAATGCCCTAGTGGCGCAATGGATAACGCATCGGACTTCTAATCCGGGGATTGTGGGTTCGAATCCCATCTAGGGTAAATTATGGTCGCATAGCTCAGTTGGTAGAGCGTGGTGCTAATAACACCAAGGTCTTGGGTTCAAGCCCCAATGTGACCAT
>Ga0310121_10002606_pt1 | contig 16979 bp, 11 predicted proteins | sample CB27_Tmax_986_MG_FD_203504 | JGI IMG/M metagenome (GOLD analysis project Ga0310121, IMG submission 203504) | Marine microbial communities from Western Arctic Ocean, Canada - CB27_Tmax_986 | ecosystem: Environmental > Aquatic > Marine > Oceanic | place: Canada: Western Arctic Ocean | collected...
CGATTTTGGGCTGCCTGTATGTTGCGATTCCAGCACTCCGAGCTGGCTGGTCGTATGCAACACAGAAAAAACTAACCAAATCATCGACCCCCAGCGAGGCGGCGTAGCCGATGTTTACCGGTTTGGTGGAAAGTCTTGCAACCGTGCAAGAGATAACCGCTGAGGGCCCCGGCGTGAGGTTAATCATTGCCGAGGCGGATATCGCCAGGCATGCCGCCTTGGGCGATAGTATCGCCGTCAACGGTTGCTGCCTGACGGTTGTCGCCATGGAACTGGGCGCACTGGCTTTCGAGGCGGGCCCAGAGACCTTGGCCAAGACGACCCTCGGCGAGTTGGCAAGGGGTGACCAGGTGAATCTTGAAACCTCGCTCTGCATCGGTGACACGCTGGGGGGCCATTTGGTCAGCGGGCATATCGATGGCGTCGGTAGCATTGACCAACGACAAGACGATGCCGATTGGTCGACCTTTTGGATTCGTGTGCCGCGCATCCTCACCCGCCAAATGGCCAGCAAAGGCTCCGTCGCCGTTGACGGGGTGAGCCTCACGCTCGTTGATGTCGGAGACGACCGCTTCAGCGTTGCCCTTATTCCCCATACCTTGAAAGCCACGACCCTCGGCAGCCATCAAGTTGGTGACCGCGTGAATCTCGAAACCGATTTGCTTGCGAAGTATGTTGAGCGGCAATTGGAATGGCAGACGCGAGTTACGAGTCACGAGTAGCTAGAAGGAATCTCGCTCTCTTGGTTAGATTCCCAATCATTACCACCCGCGCCCAACGCCTCACAACTCGCGCTTATTTATGTCTCGCCAAACCAAAACCTTTCTCATGCAACGTTTCCGCGAGGTTGGCATTCAGCCAGCAACACGGCATGGGCAGAATTTTCTGATCGATCTCAACCTCCAGCAGGTGATCGTAGATGCGGCCGATTTGTCGTTTCGCGACGTGGTATTAGAAGTCGGCACCGGGACGGGCGCTTTGACCGCACTGATGGCCCGGCAAGCAGGCGCGGTGATTACCGTGGAGATCGACGGCCATTTGTTTGAGCTCGCTAGCGAGCTACTGCTCGACTTTGAAAACGTGACGATGCTCAAACATGATGCGCTTAAGAACAAAAACCAGTTTGATTCGCGCGTCTTAGATGCGATCGGTGTCGAGCTTGCGAAAGATCCCGAGCGGCGCTTCAAGCTAGTCGCCAACTTGCCTTACAATATCGCGACTCCGGTGCTTTCCAACCTGCTGACGTGTGAGCATACGCCCCATTCGATGGTCGCCACGATCCAAAAAGAATTGGGCGACCGGATAGTCGCCAAGCCGTGGTCCAAGGAATATGGGGCACTTAGCGTTTGGATGCAGTGCCAGGCCGACGCCGAAATCGTGCGGATCATGCCGCCGAGTGTATTTTGGCCACCACCTAAGGTCGAATCGGCGATTATGCGAATCGTCGTTGATGCCGAGCGTCGCGCCGCGATTCCCGACTTGCGATACTTCCATCAATTCGTCAAAACAATCTTCATCCACCGCCGCAAGTTTCTGCGGGCAAATGTTGTGGCCGCGATGAAGCAGCACTTGTCGAAGGAAGAAGTCGATGACGTGCTTGTCGAGATGAAGTTCCAGCCCGACACTCGCACCGAGCAACTCGACGTGGCCACGCTGCTGAGGCTGACCGAGCTAATCCGCGCTCGCGCGCCGGATTGGAAGCTTTAGCGACCATCCCCTTCCAGCTCAATCTTGCGAATGGCAGCGGCAGGTACCCGAAGCTGGCCTGCGACTTGTACAAACGGCAAGTCACCACTCTGAAGCAGCTGGCGAATCTCGCGACGCGAGACGCCCCAACGATGAGCCAAATGGGTGAGCGAGTAGCTCTCCTCAAACCCGACGGCCGGTTCCCGCTGCGCGGGGCATTTCATGGGTGCCATGAGTAGGCCCTCCGAAAGGAAATGTGAGAGGTTTGATTTGCGTAGTGAAGCTGGAGAATCAAGGCCAATAGCAGCGATCTTACCTATCGCAGGAAGGTAGCTACGATTGTAGCAAACAGGCCGACTGAGCGGAAAAAAAGCTGCTGGTTAGGCGGTGGAAGGCCAATCGAACCGGTCGTCGCCTCCGAGTGTCCGTGGTAAAGTACAAAGGAGTCGCCGCCTCGTTGATTTGTGACTGCCGGCGCAGAATCGTCAATTCGTGCATCCAACCTCTTACATCCATTCCATGCCCCGTACCGCACGCATCGAACGAAAAACAGCGGAAACGCAAATTGAGCTTGAGCTGAATCTCGACGGGACAGGCGAGGCCGACATCGAGACCGGTGTTGGCTTTCTCGATCACATGCTGGAATTGTTTACCAAGCATGGCGCACTCGATCTGAAAGTTCGCGCACAGGGCGATCTGCACGTTGACCAACACCACACAGTCGAAGACACCGGCATCTGTCTCGGTCAGGCGATGCGCGAGGCGTTGGGCGATAAGGCAGGAATTCGGCGCTACGGCCATTTCACGTTGCCCATGGAAGAGGCTTTGGTGACGGTCGCGATCGATTTCAGTGGCCGCTATGCCTTGGCCTACAACGCGCCGACGCCAACGGCCAAGATTGGCGACTTCGACAGTGAGTTACTGGAAGACTTTTGGCAAGCTGTGGCCGCCAACGCGCTATGCAATCTGCACGTCTTGCTCCACTACGGTCGCAACAGCCATCACATCGCCGAAGCGGTCTTCAAATCTTCAGCCCGCGCGCTTCGTATGGCTGTGGAAGATGATCCGCGGATGACCGGCGTGCCAAGCACGAAGGGTACTCTGGACGGCTAACGCAACTCGTCGCCTTGATCAACATACGTTTCAAGGAATCGCGTTAGTCGCTGGAAGTCGCTGTCGGCTTCGATGTAGCGGACAACTGTCACCAAGGTATTGGGGTCGACCAGATCGTCGAACGGCACATACTCCAGCTGCAACTGGCCCGAGACTGAGACCATCACGCCGTTTAATGCTCGCTCGACCAAGGCGCGATAGGCGCCGACACCCAGCTGGCTGCCGAGCATCACATCGAAGGCGTGCGGCTTTGCGCAACGCGCTTCATAGCCGAGTTGCAAGCCGTTGACCTTACGCGCACGTCCGGTCTGGCGACTGTATTCCTTAGCGATCAGATCCGAGAAAATAGAGTGCAGATTGATTGCGCTGATGTTGATATGCCCATGCTCGTCTCGATCGACCCCGTGCAAGTAGCTGCTCGGCAAAAACTCTGCCAGGCCCTCGGCAATGACGATCACGCCATACTGTTTGCCTTCGCGTTCGCGGGTGGTCATCGTGGCGACAATGCGTGGAATGACTTCTTCCATGCTCATCACGGGCCGCGATTTTTTCTCTCCGGTTGCCGCGTCGACCGTTTCTTCGATCGAGCGGTACTTGCCGACGATGTCTTCGACACTGATCACCAGACTCGCTTCGCCTGCAATCGCCACGCCATACGCGAGCCACCCCGCGCTACGGCCCATCGACTCCACCAAAAAGTAATTGCGGTTCGCCTCGGCATCAGCCAACAGATTGCGGACTTCTTTGGCTAAAAAATCTACGGCGGTAAAATAGCCAAACGTAAAATCGATGCCTCGGTAATCGTTGTCGATGGTCTTGGGCAGATGTACGATCGGGATCCGGTGAGCGTCGAGGGGTAACCGTTCTTGATACATCTTGAACTTGTTAGCCGTTTTCAGCGTGTCATCGCCGCCGATCGAGACCAGCAAGTCGACGCCAATCGACCGCAACGCGTCGTAAACTCGCTTCAACGGGGCGCTGCGCTCCTCGTCGGCCAAGTGCGACGGATGCGATACCATCTTGCCAGGGTTCACCCTGGCGGTGCCGATTATAATGCCTTGTGAGTTGCGCGTGCGGCCGAGCATTTTGTGGTCGACCATCACGTAGTCGCTGCCTTCCACCAACGGCTTGCCGGCGTCGAAGTCGATCAGCTGCGAGTAGCCGTGCTTGATGCCGACCACTTCGATGTCGTTGCGGAGGAACGACGTAGCGGCGGCCGAAATCACCGCATTGGCCGCCGGGGCAGGTCCGCCAGCGAAGAGGATCGCAGCACGACGGAAATTGTGCTGCATTTTTGGGGGGCGGGAAAGCGTGTTGTCAGCCATGGTGGAATCCAGCAGGGGGTAGCAAACGGAGCGAATCTTTCGTCACGGTAGCTGTCCCGAGAGCAGCCATGAATTACCATTGTAGTTAGCCTGCTGCCACTGGCAACGGGTGCGAATACGGCCGATTTTTGCCGACAACTGGCAGGTAATCGGTCAGGTCGACTTGGCGGAGGAATCGCTGCACCTCGCCGCGATCGTATTCCCATTATCTTCAAACATCCGCCCCGCAGATGAGTCACCTCCAGTCCCCCAAGACCTGTTTGGTGATGCTAGCGATGTTGACACCGTGATCAGATCTCTCTACAAGCCACCCTTTGCAGCAGAAAATTTGTAATTCGTCTCAAGTTTTACTCAGGTTGAGCCGCAGGGGTTAGATTCGGATTGGCTGGTGATTCACCCGTGGCTAGCGGCTCAACTTGCCGCCTTTTTTTTTCGTGTGTCAAAGCACTACGTCGGATTTTTTTGCGGTTTTAGATTTTCGGGCGACACCATGCTTCAGCGACTATCGATAATATTGCTTGCTTCGGCAGTCCTAGTCACTTGCGTCGGCACGGCGGCGGATGCTCAGCAGTTCAACTCGGCTGCCGGGCGAACTGGCCAACTTCCCTACGGCGGGCGGCCCCTATTGCAAGTCGCTCCCGACGGCGCGGTGCATCTCGATGGCCCCCTAGCCAGCCAATCGATGCCGAGGGTTGCTGCCCAACCAGTGATCATCACGCAGGGAGAGTCAGGCACACTTTTTCAACAGCCGACAGGTTATCAGCAGCCTGCTTTATTGCAGTCTACGACCGGGAGTCGGTTTGGGAATTGGTTGTTCAATAATCCGATTCCTTACCAATACGAACATCGGACGGGACTGTTTGGCGAATTTCTGTTTATCAGGCCCAGAAACGCCGAGGTCGCCTACGCGCTACCGATCGACGCCCCTGTCGCGCCGATCCTGGGCAACGAAGTACCGGTCGGTCCGGCGGCAGTGGTCGATTTTGGCTACGAACCAGCGTTTCGAGTTGGTTTTAATTTGCGACTGCGCGAAGATTCCAGCATTGGGGCGCAGTACACCAATTTTCGCGGCACAGCCTCCGATGGGGTGACGGTCATCGCCCCCATCGTGTTGCGTTCTTTGGTGAGTCATCCGCTCAGTACCAACGCCGCCACCGATACGCTGGTTGCCAATGCTTCTCTCGGCATCGAATACGATTTGCTCGATATCGACTATCGGGCCACCGTCGACGGCTGCGAATCTTGTGAAGGCAAATTTGCCGACGTGGTGAACTACATCATCGGCGCTCGTTATGCGCGTCTCGATCAGGATTTCCGCTCCAATTTCGTTGTGACCGGTACGACCTCGGTCAATACCAACGTCGATTTCGACGGTGGCGGTATTCGGCTTGGCCTGGAAGGCGAACGACATTCAACCAAAACGGGCTTGTATGTCTATGGCCAGGGAATCACCAACTTGATGGTGGGCGAATTCAAAGCCGACTATTTGCAGACCAACAACTTTAATGGCACCGAAGCGATCACCAGTTGGTCGGGCGGTCGGGTGGTTCCCGGCATTGATCTGGAACTTGGGCTCGGCTGGGTCGGTCCGCGGCGGCGCCTCCGCTTTTCGGGCGGATACCTGGTCAGCACTTGGTTCAACGTGGTCAAAACCGAGGAATTCATCAACGCTGCCCAAACGCACGACTTCGACAATCTAAGCAGCGTGCTTACGTTCGACGGATTGGTCGCTCGCGCCGAGTGGGAATTCTAGCGCGATAATCGCCGTCGTAGCAGATGTCGCCAGACTTCTGGGCCTTGCAGTAGCAGATGCCGCCAGGCCTCTGGGCCTTGCAGTAGCAGATGCCGCCAGGCTTCTGGGCCTTGCAGACTGGCTTCGCTTTACGCAGGGGCTCCGAATCCTGGCGGATCCGGCTACGCGGTTCCGGCTACACCCGGCTACAAAAGTCGTTCACGGCGTTGCCCTTCAGGGCGAGCAGTCGATTGCATCGACTTTACCAGCCACTAAAATTCCTCAAGAACCGTTTTTTTCTCTGCTGCCTCTGTTACCTCCTGTTCCATCTTTTGGTTGCGGCCGCTGGCCGCGCTGGGTTTCATCCGTGGCTTTCTTCCAAAATGCGTAACGCGTGAGGTTTCATTTTTATCGTTTCCCCAGTACTGACGGAGGTGACGAAAAATAACGTTCCCTTGTTTTATAGGAAAAAATGAACTCTCGTTTCTCCGAAAGTGCAGTCTTGCAGCTCTCCTTCCCAAAAATCTCGCCCCGGGACTAGACTATTGGAAGCGCCCGAACCAAACCGTCCTGATCTATGCACTCCTGGGGGTCGTCTCATCGCGTCGGATTCTCGTACCAGAAGACTCCGAGTTGGTCGCGCTCCTCACAGCAGATCGGATCGAGGTCGCCATCGCCGTCCAAATCGATAAGTTCGATTCGATCAAACTTCACTCCAGGAGCGCCACTTATCGCGTGCATCTTCCAGCGGCCAGCGGCGATCGCTGTATCGAAGCTCAGCCAAAACATGCCATGGGTAGGGCCGTGCGCGTCTTCACAGCTGAAGACGATGTCGGTTCGCCCGTCCCGATTGACGTCACCCGCGCGGACCGCTTTTGAGGTACCAATGCCCTTTGCCGGCAATTGAATCGTGTGCGAGGTCCACTTTTCTTTGGGGTCACCCGGATTTAGTAGCACCGCAATGTCGGTGTTTTTAATGGCAGCGAGGACATCCGGGTCGCCATCACGATCGAGGTCCGCCACATCAATAAACATCACCTGACACCCGTCGGCACCAATACGGTGTGTCTTCCATGCGCCGCCCGATGCGCCGGGATTCTCCAGCCACAACACGCCGGCGGTCTTCCCCTTTCGATCCGAGGCAAGGACATCCTGGTCGCCGTCTCCGTCGAGGTCGATCGCGCGCAGCGACATGATCCACGTCGCGTCGTAAAGTTTGTGATACGTCCACGCATCGAGATCGCGGGCGTCGGCCGGAGCCTCGAGCCAACCGATCGACGCACCGTCGCCCTTGGATGCGACGACCAGGTCGATGCCGCTGTTCCCGTCAATCTGAATCGGCACCGCGAACATCCACGACTGTCTGTTTTTTGTGGCAGGAATTTCCTGCGTTTTCCACGCTGCTGCTGTCAGGTAGTCACCAGGTTTTTTGGGCGCCCAATGGACAAACATCGTGCGCGTATTGCCTTCGCACGAACTGACCACATCGACTGCCCCGTCGCCATCCAGATCGGCGAACACGACGTCTTCGGCCGATTTCACTTTTCCGACCGTGACGGCCGGCCACGCCTCGCCCACCTTGTCCACGCTCGGCTGAAGGTAGACGCGAACGACCCCGCCCTCTTCCCAACCTGTCGTTATATCGAGCCGCCCGTCGCCATTGACATCCTTCATGCGCACCCCATCGGCGCCGTGAGATGAATTGTCGATAGTGTGACGCGTCCACGGATCCCCGGACGGCTGTGCATGTGCCAGTGGCCCGATGATCATCAGAACGACAAGGAAAGGGGCGGTCCGTTTCATCAACGTATGCCTCACTTGCGTCTCTTTTTCTTTTGACACGTACTCATAATCACCTCTTCACTTTTTCATGTGCGGCAGAGCAACGCCAGCGCGGTGTTCCTATTTACTATTGGTTCTCCCTGAGCTCTTACTCTTTTTCTGCTTGATCGGCCACGACCGAGCGCCCACGTTCTTGGCCCAGGCCTGCCACTTCGCCACGATGCGACCGACGCCGCGATCAATCAGATGAACCATCGCGGCGTGCGTTGCCATACGCAGGTCCATCTCGTCGGGATCTTTGACCTTGGACCAGGCGGGTACGCTTTCATCTTGCGAAGATAGTTTCGTATCGCGGGGAAACATGTCCATATTCAGCTGGCGTTGGAAACGTGCTTCGCGTACCGATTGCCAGCCGTTGGCGTACCGCCCGCGGAACTTGGCGATCTCCCGGTCGGGCGCATGTAACGCCCAGTGCGGTGCGGTATACGCCAAATAGAGGAACACCGGTTTGCCTGTCGTGGCGCCCTCATCAAGGAACCGCACCGCGTAATCCGTAAATGCCGTGGTTGAGTACCACTGTTCGGGCATTGGAATCACCTTATCGTTGAGCACCAGGTCGCGACCGGGGAGGTTCCGGTAGTGATGTCCTCCGCCCTGGGGTGCACCGTAAAACCGGTCGAACCCACGATTCAGCGGCCACTGTTCTCTCTTCGATCCGACGTGCCACTTGCCGCAGATCGCCGTGAAATAGCCGGCAGGATGAAGCGCCTCGGCGATCGTCACGCAGCGGTCGTTAAGGACGGTTATGCCGAGCTGGAAGGTGATCTGGAAGTCGCTTTTCATCATCGTTCCTTATTCACGACAGCCAACTTCGCGGCTTGGCTGGGCATCGAGTCGATGGCTTGCTGAAGCAACCGACGGGCCGCTTCCGCTGACGTGAATTATTCCCTCATACGGCTCTGGACGCTAGTCGCAGGCGATATTGGTCTTTCAAGCCGTAGGGGGCAGGGCGGGCGGGGTCGCCGAAAGACGCCGGTCTTCTCGCAACTCCGATGGCGCCCGACGAAAACGTGTAACATTTTTGGGCTCCCTGCGCCTGAAGAGGTAACGGTCGCCTGTGCTGAGGCGGGGCGGCTGTCTACTACTGGGCGTGCGAGGATTCCTTCGCGGCCCCACCCAACCCCTAAACCGAGGAAGACACTACGATGAGACACAAGAACGCCCCCACACATCTATCGCTCGCGACAGTCACGGCCCTGATGACTCTGGTAACTCTCCCCGTTCACGCTATCGATATCGATTTCATCTTCGGACCTGGAAGCGCGTCGCCAAGTTACGATTCGAACGGCACGAAGATGATGGAGCTGTTCGATTTCGCCGAGGATTACTATGAAGACGTGTTCGAGGACGATGATTGGTCGGTCCAGATCGCCGTCTCCTACGACAACCTTGACGGCAATACGCTTGGCGTCTACGCGCCCATTCTCAACACGATCCGAATGGACACGGGTCGAACCTGGTTTATCGATGATACGCCGAGTGACAACGAGGAATTCACGATGAGCCAGACGTTGTGGCGCGACCTTACGTTTTCGCAGCAGTCGGACTGGTTCAACTTTCAAAGTGCCTCGGCACTCCCCGCCACCTTTGAGGTCGGATTCGGCGGCACGGCAATCACGGGGGGCGACGCCGACAGCGCAATTGATATGCTGTCGGTCGTGTTGCACGAAGTGGGGCACGCGTTGGGGCTGGGGACCTTTGAGACACCGATTGAAACGGCCATCGATCGTGACTACGACTTCGACCCGAACTGGGTGTTCGACATCGCGCTCGCTTCCGAGCAAGCTAATCTAAACAACGAGGACGGACTGAACTTCGGACACCTCGAAGCGACCCCCGCGATGATGTCGCCAATAATCAATACTGGAACGCGCCAACTCCCCAGCCATACCGACCTGTTCTCGATGGCCGCGTCGTTGGGACTTGAGGACCTCGACGTGCCTAGGCGAGAGTTCTACGGCAACAGCAATTGGCAAAACGATGGGAACTGGTCGGGAGCGACCGAGCCTGGCGCAGGCGACGAAGTGTTTATCCGTGATGGGCAAGGCAGCGACACCACGCTCACCGCCCGCCTCAATGCCAACGGCGTTGCCGGCTCGCTGCACGTGAGCGAAGGGGCGAATTTCGACACCAATGGATTCAAGCTCGATGTGACCAGCGACGTCGACGTGAGCGACGTCGACTCTGATATTTTCATCGACGACGGCGGCGAATTGGAAGCGCGCGACGTCGCGATCTTAAACTCGGCCGAAATCGAAATGACGGGGGGCACGCTCGATGTGCGCAATCTGACGATCGCCGAGGGGGGCCAGCTCGAGCTGCGGAGCAGTGGCGCAACGGCCACGGTGGAGGTCTCCGCGAATCTCTTAAACAATGGACAGATTATTGCCCGCGATAACGCGACCTTGACCTTCACCTCGTCCGCCGCCAATCCTTGGGACCTCGACGGCGATACCGGCGATGGCATCGTCAACGCCGTGGGCGGCAATATTAACTTTGCGTTAGGGGGATTGTTTGATTCGTACAACGGCCTGATGCAGATCGGCGGCGGCCATGGGCTGACGATCGCCGAGGACTGGGAGCTGGCGTCGACCGGCAGAATTCAGTTTGAGGGAAGCGGCTCGCTACAGGGCGGCGAAGTCGACCTCAGAGGCGAACTCGACGTGCAGGGTGGCACGGCCGACGTCGGCGCGCGTCTAACGATGGATGGCCCGGGAGTCGTTCATGTGGGCGGCGGCGGCGTGCTGCGGCAGAATGGACTGTTCACGCATCGCGGGCACGTCGACATCGACGCCGGCGGACTGATGGAGACCAACAGCGACGTACTGGTCACGAGCGGCGCCACATCGGCGATCGACGGCGAGCTGCGCTACAACGGTCAGACCAGCATCAACGACGGCGATCTGACCGGAACCGGCAAGCTTGTCATCAACGACTTTGCCATCGCCAGTCGAAGCGCCAACATTTCGGTCGGCTCGTTGGAGATCGGCCAGCGTGGCGAGGGACTGCTGCGAGGCGCCACGGCGCTGTCGACAACGCTCGACGTACAGGGCGATCTCACCGTCGACCAGGATGGCAGCCTACAGACCACCGGCACCGCCACCATCAACTCAATGAGGGGCGCCGCCGAGCTGAATGTCAGTGGCCGCAACTCACAATGGAGGGGAGGTGGCCTGGCGTTGGGGGTCGACGGCAGCGGGCGGATGACAGTCGACACCGGTGCTGGCGCGGTAAGCAGCGTCGCCAACTTGGGCGTCCTGGCCGGTTCCTCGGCAATTGCCAACGTGGCAGACAACGGCTCGTTTTGGTTGAACATGGGTGAAATGACGATCGGGCGGGCGGGACGCGGCACGGTCAATGTCTCTCAAGGAGGCGTCGTACTCAGCAACCAGGCAGCGACGTTGGGCGTCGGGGCGAATTCGCTCGGGAGCGTTTTGGTAGAGGACAACGGCAGTCGCTTTCGGGTGATGGACGACTTGAACGTGGGCGCAAGCGGCATCGGCGCGCTAGCGGTACAAAATGGCGGCGCCGTTCGGGTCTTTGGCGACCTGAACATGGGCATCGACGAGTCGGGGCTCGGCGATCTCTACGTCAGCGGCGCCAACGCGCTGGTCGAGGTCGACACCGATCTGCGCATCGGGCGGATCGGGACCGCTACCGCCTATGTTGCTCAAGGAGCGCTGGTCGACGTGTTGGACGACGTGATAGTCGGCAGCCGGGGTTCGCTGGAGATCGCCGGCGGTGAACTGAGGGCCGATACTCTCTTCATGCATGCCGGTAGCGCGGTGACCCTCAACTCGGGAAATCTGCGGGTCGCCAATTTCGATCGCAACAGCGCAGCCACATTCGACCACCAGGGGGGCGACTTCACGGTGACCGGCGGGTTTGGCGCCTACAATTCGTCGGTCAGCTTAGGGAGCCCGGCCAACCCCAAGCTCCGCATCGAAGAGGGCGCCGAAGTGGCAGTGACCTATGGCTATCGGCTTGGCAGGAGCGCAGGCGAAATGGGCGTCACGACTGTGACCGGGACAGACGGCGTCTCGCGGAGCACGCTTCGCGGCACAGGAGGCGGCGGCGGGGCCGACTTGCTGATCGGCGGCGCCGGCAGCGGCGTGATGCGGGTCGAGCAGGGCGGACTGGTCGCTCTGCGCGACGACCTGTCGGTCGGCGAGAGCGCAGGAGGCAACGGCCAATTGATTGTGACAGGCGTCAGAGACGGCTACCGCTCGACGGTCGACGTTACTGCGGGCGGGGGAAACTCAGTGATCGATATTGCCAAGTTCGGCACCGGCATGGTCAACGTTACCCGTGGGGGATTGCTGCAGACTTCGTCGGACGTATTGATTGCCCGCGGCGCCGATTCGTTGGGGCATGTGACGGTGGGTGGCATCAGCGGCGGCCAGTATGCCGAGCTGATCGCCGCCGATGATATTTTTCTGGGTGGCAGCGCCACGTCGGCGGGCGGCGTCGCCCTGCTGACCATCGCAGCCGGCGGGCGGGTGGAGGGTGACGAGATGATCGTGTGGGAGGGGAGCCAGGTCGACCTCAATGGGGGCGAGTTGAAGCTTCATACGCTCGACGTCGATTCGCACGGCGGGCTGGTCAATCTCAGCGGCGGAATCTACGACGTCGACCACGTCTTCGGCACGGTCGACATGCAAGGGATGTTGATCCGGCCAGGCAACTCGCCCGGAATCATGACGGTCGACGGCAGCCTCTACGCCACCGACTCCGTCTTCGAGATCGAGCTGGGCGGCCTGCTGGCGGGGAGCGAATACGACCGCATCGAAGTCGCCGATGTGGCGAGCCTCGACGGCGAACTTGCCGTACATCTGTACGACCTGGGAGGCGGTGCGTTTGCCCCTTCGGCCGGTGATGCGTTCGAGATTCTGTCGGCCGCCGAGATTGTGGGCGAGTTCGATCAGGTCACGGTTCCACCATTGCCAGCAGGGCTGAGTTGGGATCTGGGTTACAGTGCGACGGACGTGACATTGAGAGTTCTCTCCATGCTGACGGGCGATCTGAATGGTGACTTGACTGTCGACGACGTCGATGTTGCAGTCTGGAGCGAACAGTTTGGCATGACCGGCGATGCCTACTCGCTGGGGGACGGCGACGGCGACGGTGACTCCGACGGGCTCGACTTCCTCAACTGGCAACGTGAATTCAACGGGCAAGGTGGATTCAGCCTGCAAAGTGGGTCCAACATGCAAAGTGGGGGCAACTTGCAACGCGGGATGAGCGACATGCTTGCCAGCGGAGGTGGCGGGCTGTCTGCCGTGCCGGAGCCGTGCACCCTCGTGCTGGCGCTCGCGATGTTGGGCGTGCTGCTAGCCCGCCCAGGTAGCTGCCGCAGCTGAAGTCCGGGACCGGGCCAGCTGGAGTCTATAGCTGGCCGAGGTCCCGCATCTGCCCGCTGGCAATCGTCACGGTAGAGGCTGATGAGAAGTTTCCAGCGGTCGCAATTTAGGCATGATTAGATCAATTGTTACCACCGTACTTCGCGCTGGGAGTAACGTGCGTTTGATCGCTCGGCAGTGCGAATCAGCGGGCATGTGGTCAGCCGTCAGCTAAGCTTGCGAGGAGACCGATTTGGCCCAACTATTGGCTTTGGAACATCCGAGAGCAGGCTGTTCTTCCCGTCGGAGCTCTGTCGCCAACTTGTGCGGCTCGGCACGATAGGTCGCTCCGAAGCCGCACTTGCTTGGTCAACCAACTCTATGTTTGCCGAACTGGGTAAGGGCTACGCATCAGTTAACGAGGTGGTACTGCAATAGCGGTACGAGGAAGTTCGCATGTCAACGGTTGAGAGCCAGATAGCGCACAAAGATTCTCACGCCTGCTCGCCCTGCGTCGCATGCCGAATACCGCTACCTATTCGCCCCAGTCGACACACCGAGGCGGGGCAATACTGGCACTGTGTGCAATGCGATACCAAACACTACGGTGTGCGGCTGGATGACCCGTCGGCTGATTGCGCCGCCAATGCCCGACGTGCAGCGGAATCGAGCGGCATTCTGTTTGCCGCCAGTCGCGCCGGAGCGCATATCGCCCTGGGCGCAGCTACCGAGGCGCTGCCTGGTCGCGGGCCGATTGTGTGCCATCACCAGACCCGCACCAGCAAGACGCTCGACAACGCGATCGCTAGCGGCAGGATTCTCTTGGCAGCATCCAACGGCCCACCCCTGTTGAGCGCGCTCAAACAGCACGGTGCCCACCCGTACGACATGGAGTGTGCGGCGCAGTTCGTCGACCAGTACGACCAGTCGGTTTCACAATTAGAATCGCTCGTAGCGTCGATTGAGCAAGGCGACGCTACCGACCTTAAAGTGACCGAGTCGATTACTAGGGATGCCTTGGGGAAGGCAATGAAGGACTTCGATCTATTCGTCCGCCTTGGGATCAATCCGCCCCCTGCCGACTACACCAATCGGCACAGTCTCCATGTAGCCATGCTGGCTGCTTCGATAGGTGCGAATAGGGGATGGGACGAAAAAACGCTGTTGGAACTCGGGATGGGATGCCTCCTACACGACATCGGTATGTCGCAGGTTACCAGCCAAACCCACCGTACAGGACTGAAGCTCAACGACCGAGAGTATGCCGAGATCGCCGAGCACCCGCTCCATACGTTCGATCTCCTGGCCGATCACCTGGAGAACGTGTCACTGACGAGTCACATGGTGGCCTACCAAATTCACGAGCGATGCAATGGCACCGGTTACCCGCGCGGCAGCCACGGTGCGCAGATCCACGAGGTCGCTAAGGTGGCGGCCGTAGCCGACGTTTATGTCGCGCTCGTATCGCCCCGTCCTCATCGGCCAGCCTTGATGCCGTATCACGCAATCCTACACTTGATCCATGGCGTCAATGACGGCGCTTTCGACGGCAACGCAGTCCGGGCACTTTTGAGGACCGTGTCTCTCTTCCCGATTGGCTCGTATCTCGAGTTGCAAGATGGGCGGAAAGCACGTGTACTCCGCTCGAACCCGGCGGAGTTTTGCAAGCCAATCGTCGAAACCTGGTTGCCGAGCGAGCTCGACGCGAATTCGACGATCATCGATCTCTCGACAGCGCCACAAGTTGCGATCAAGTGTCCCCTACCCAATCTCGCGCCTGAACAGTAAGGTCGAGAAAAGTCCTAGAGTCGCTGTTTGAAATTGAGGCCGCCGTCGATGCAGATGGTGTTGCCGGTGGCATAGGTGAATTCGCCTCGGGCTAGTACGGCGACGGCTTTGCCGACATCTGCGGGGGTGCCCCAGCGGCGCTCGGCGGTGAGCCCAGCGGCGATTAGCTTGTCATATTTTTCGGCGACGCCTTTGGTCATGTCGGTCTGAATAATGCCCGGCCGAATCTCGTAGACCGCGATGCCATAGTCGGCGAGCCGGGCGGCCCACTGTTTGGTTGTTTCAGAAAGACAGGCCCACGAAATGCAGTAATCGCCACGATTGGTCGAGGCAAACTCGGCCGAGATCGAAGAGATATTGATGATACTGCTGGCGAATTCTGTATCGAGTTGCTGCTGATCGATCATCCAACGAGCTGCCAGTTGAGTCAGGTGAAAAGCGCCCTGAAGGTTTACGGCCATGACGCGATCGAATGCTACTTCGGTCGCTTCCAGCAGATCGAGGCGGCCTGGCGAGGTGATACCGGCGTTGTTGACCAACAAGTGTAAGCGGCCGAAGTGCTCTCGAATCTGATCGATGATCACCCTGCGACGATCACTTTGTCCGACGTCGCCGCGGCAATAAATCACGTCGACTCCCAAACTACGAAGTTCGTCGAGTGCTTCCTCAACTTCTGTTTGTGCTCGTACTCCGTTGATCGCAAGGCTCCAACCTTCGCTGGCCAGCGCTCGCGCAATTCCCAACCCAATACCGCGACTCCCGCCCGTAACGAGTGCAACACGAGGTTCAGTGTCGGACATGGCAAATCTTTCGGAGGCGATTAGATTCTGTCGAGAAACACGCTTCGGACTGGCACAAATACACACTTATCGATGCAACGGTAGATCCTCTTCCTCAGATCCTCCTCCGGCACGATCCGAGGTGTCAAGTTGGCTACCATAGCTGTTTCGATGCGATCCTGGCCCCCTCGGCCAGGCTGGCAAACTTGGCCCAGACGATGCTCGGATGAATCTCCTGCTCGGTGGCCGCAAAGGTGGCAAAACCGCAGTCGCTGCCACCCATCACGCGCTGGCGACCAACGATGTTGGCAAACCGCAATAGTCGCTGGGCGACCAGTTCGGGGTGTTCCACAAGTGGCGTGGAATGCGAGATCACTCCGGGCACGATCATTTTGTCGTCAGGTAGCTGAACATTCTCCCAGACTTTCCATTCGTGTTCGTGCCGCGGGTTGCCCGCCTCGAACAGGTAGGCGCCCGCGTTGACTTTGAGCATAACGTCGACGATGTCGACCAGGTTCATTTCGTGCACTCGCGGGCCGATGTTGATGCCGTAACAGGTGTGAAAGCGAATGCGATCAGACGGCAGCCCCTGGAGCGCGTGGTTGAGGACTTCGACCCGCAACTCGGCCCACTTGCGGCAGTCGTTAACGGTGAGTTTGGGTTGTGAAATGTAGTATGTCAGCAGCCGTGGGTCGTCGATCTGCAAGATCAGGCCGGCATCGACGATCGCTTGATATTCGTGGTGCATCGCATCGGCGATGGCAACCAAGTAAGCTTCGTCCGACTCGTAAAACTGGTTGGCTTGTTGACCTTCGATGTCCGAGGGTGAGATCGCGGTCATGAAGACGTCTTCGACGTTACGCTCGGCCGCGGCCGCTTTGACGTTTTCGATATCGCGGGCGACGATTTTCTGCCCGACGTATTCCACCGGCCCGCTGCAAACGAGCCGCACCGGTTGAGCGATCAGACCGGCCCGCGCTTTGCGTTGGGCTGCGTAAAACTCGGGGAACGCCAGGCTTTCGCGCGAGTCGGTCCACAAATCTTCGCCCACCTGTTCGGACGGTGAAAATCCGGCCAGCCGCTCCGAAACATACGTCAGAAAGCTCGACTTGCCCTGCTCGCCGTCGCAGACCACGTCGATACCCGTTTCGATCTGACGAGCGACGATCTGGTCGACCGATTGCCGCGTCGAGGTCGCGAACTCGCTCGCGTCGTAGGCCTGACCACGTTCTTTGGCAAACAACAGTTCGAGCTGACGGTTGGGGCGGGCCAGGCTGCCGACGTGGGTGGTTTGGATTCGATTGGTGTTTTGGGGCATGGGGGGGACTGTGGGTCGGTGGGTCGGTGGGTCGGTGGGTCGGTGGGTCGGTGGGTC
>Ga0310121_10002607_pt1 | contig 16979 bp, 13 predicted proteins | sample CB27_Tmax_986_MG_FD_203504 | JGI IMG/M metagenome (GOLD analysis project Ga0310121, IMG submission 203504) | Marine microbial communities from Western Arctic Ocean, Canada - CB27_Tmax_986 | ecosystem: Environmental > Aquatic > Marine > Oceanic | place: Canada: Western Arctic Ocean | collected...
GACGGCGAACTGATCCGACTCCGGGTAGGGCGGCTCCATGGCACCGCGCCCGCCCGCGGCGATGCAATTGCCGGCCAAGGCCAGGAACAAGGTGGAGACCAGGAGGAAGGCGCGGACTGGGGTCATCGCTGAGGGGGGGACTTTAGGGGCGGTACTAGGGGGAGCAATGACAATTGGGCGCCCTTGCGCGGGGTGGGAAGCGAGGTAGGCTGGGGCCGTGATCCGAAGCGTGATGGGGCTTGTTCTGGCCGGCCTGGCAGGAGGAATCTGCTCATGCGGCCGGATCGAGAGTCTCCTGAATAAGCCGCGGGGGTCAACCGCGGTTCCAAAGGTTCCGTCCCATTTGCGGGCGGGAGGCGGTGGTCCTTCCGGGGAGCCCATTACCCGTGTTACGCTGGACAAACCGCAGGATGTCACCGCCACCAATGTGGATCGACTTCGCAAGCGGGAGGAGGAATTGGTGTGGACCGATCCGGACAACCCGGAGCAGGAGCTGAAAGGAATGGCGGAGGTCATCGCGAAGGGGGCCCGGCGCGGCCCCTGGCGAGCCAGCTTCCTGGAGGGAAAAAAGGCGGCGATGCGTGAAGGAAAGCCACTGGTGGTCTGGTTCACCGATACGAAGCGCAGTCCGCTGTGCCGTGCGCTCAGCGCGGAGGTATTCTCGAAGGCGGCCTTCGGATCCTGGGCTACAGAGGAAGTGGTGCGGGTTCGTCTCGACTTCAACGTGAGGGGGGAGGCCAGCGGGCCGGACTCCTCCGCGATGGACGACCGGATCCGGAAGCTGGACTACCTGGAGTCCCTGAAGAAGCGCTACAAGGTTCTGGGGCTACCGACGGTCCTGGTGATGGCGGCGAACGGGACGGTGACGGGGCGTTACCGCGGCTACCAGCGGACCTACGGGAACTATTACGTGACGCGGCTCCAGCACGATGCCGCCGCGGCGAAAAAACATCACGAAGACTGGATACAAAAGATGGGGCGCCGCGGTTACCGGCAATGGAACGACGCGAAAAGCCGGACCGTCTTTGCGAAATTGCTGCGCTACAAGGACGGAGAGTTGATCTTGGTGGAGCCCGACGGACGGCGCCTCAAGGCCATGGAGGGCAACCTGTCCGGAGCGGACCAGGACTGGGTCCGAAGAGAGAAGCAGAAGAGAGGGCTTTAAGGAGCGAAGGTGAGGAAGGGGCCGGAAGGCGGATTCGGCCATGGGGAATGGAAAGGGGCCCTGGACTTGATTGGGGGCGGACCGGTCGGGCAATGCGGAGCCCGGGGTCGAACTCGCTCGGTTCGGATCGCGGTGGGGTTTGACCTTCCCCCCCCGGGCGGGCATAATCTGCGCCCTTGTCACTCTCAGGCAGACATGGAAAACGTCATTATCATCGGGACCGGTTGCGCCGGCTGGACAGCTGCGATCTACACCGCGCGGGCGAACCTGGAGCCCCTTGTGCTGGCGGGGGGGCAGCCGGGCGGGCAGCTCACCACCACCAGCGAGGTGGAGAACTATCCCGGCTTCCCGGAGGGAGTCGACGGTCCGACCCTGATGTTTAGCATGCAGCAGCAAGCACAGAAGTTCGGGGCGCGCATCGATTACAAGACGGTGGAGAAGGTCGAGCGCGCGGCGGACGGGACCTTCGTGCTGCGGTGTGGTGATGAGAGTCTGGAGGCCACGACCGTGATTGTGGCGACGGGGGCTTCGGCCCGCATGCTGGGACTGCCAGGCGAGGACGAGCTGTACGGGAAAGGCGGCCTGACCACCTGCGCGACGTGCGACGGGGCGTTTTACAAGGAGATGTCGGTCGTGGTGGTGGGCGGAGGAGACTCGGCCTGCGAAGAGGCCACCTTCCTGACACGCTTTGCCAGCAAGGTCCACCTCGTCCACCGGCGGGACGAGTTACGGGCCTCCAAGATCATGGCGGAGCGGGCCCTCAGCCACGAGAAGATCGAACCGATCTGGAGCAGCGAACTCACCGCCTACGAGCCCGGCGATGACGGTAAAATGAAGTCGGTGAGGATCCGGAACCTGGAGAGCGGGGAAGAATCGAACCTGGAGGTGAAAGGGGTCTTCATTGCGATCGGACACGTTCCGAACAGCGGATTCTTGAACGGACTGGCGGATCTGGACGAGAACGGCTACATCATCCAGCAACCGGGGCGGACCGTCACGAAGACGGAGGGCCTCTATGCCGCCGGAGATGTTGCGGACCACTTTTACCGCCAAGCTGTCACCGCGGCGGGGCAGGGCTGCGCCGCGGCCTTGGAGGCGGAGCGCTACCTGGCGGACCGGGAGGGAAGCTGAAAGGTTGAAGTTTCAGGGTTCAAGGTCCCGTAAGGCTCTGGGAGTGAGGATCGAAGAAGCCCGGTGCGGTGCCGGGCGGGCTGGTTCTGGTTCCGATTCCGCGGTCGAAATGCGGGTGCGGCGGGGGCCTGAAACCACTTGAAAACGACCAGACGGCAAGACCCCCCGAAAGTGGTGACAGGAAGGCGGACAGACGGCATTATTCACTCAGACGCGTTGATATGATAGAATTGCTGATCGAACCGGCCCGCCATACTGGCTGCCCGGATCTGGATGGATTGACGGAGGTCATCGACGCTGCGGCCGCGGGCCAGCGCTCCCCGGTGGACGATATTCTCGATGCGGAGATCGTCGATGAGGAGCCCTACATGCGCACGCTCTGCGAGCGGCTGGGGATGAGTTGGTTGAGTGAGATTCCCGCAGCGCTGGAGCCGCTGCCCTTGCGCCAGTTGTGCGGCCCCCAAGTCGCGCTGCGCCACCGCCTTCTCCCGGTCGAGATCGAGGGGAGCGAGGAAGAGGGAACGCAGCGTCTTGTCATCGCAACCTACGATCCCTTCAACCTGGCGGCGCGGCAGGCCGCGGTGCACGCGGTCGAGATGCCCATCGTGTGGCGCATGGCGTCGCGGCGCCGGGTGCACGATGCCCTGCGCCGACTTTACGGGGTGGGTGCGGACACCTTCGAGAAGATCTTGGAAGGCCGGGATCTCGACTACGAGCACCTGGAGATCAAGGACGAGGCCAGCGTGATCGACGAAGACGAGGACGAAGAGGCCAGCGTGGTGAAGTTCGTGAACCAGATTATCCGGGAAGCGCTCGAACAGCGCGCCACCGATATTCACGTCGAGCCCCTGGCCGACAACCTGCGCATACGCTACCGGGTTGACGGGTTGCTGGTCGACATCGCCGTGCCGGAGAACATCAAGGCCCTGCAAGGCTCGGTGATCTCCCGCCTCAAGATCATGTCGCGGCTCGACATCGCGGAACGGCGCCTCCCGCAGGATGGCCGGATCAACCTCTCTTTCGAGGGCAATGCGATCGACGTGCGGGTTGCCACCGTGCCGACCGTGGAGGGAGAGAGCGTGAGCTTGCGTCTGTTGAACCAGCAGCGCTTCAACATCGGGATGCTTGCGATGGAGAAATCGATCCAGGACAAGATCGAGCGCCTCCTGAAACTTTCCAACGGCATCATTCTCGTGACGGGGCCGACCGGATCCGGCAAGTCGACCACTCTCTACTCGTTCCTGAGCAAAGTGAATGCGCCCGAGACGCGGATCGTGACGATCGAGGATCCGGTCGAGAACAAGCTTGATGGCGTAATGCAGATTGCCGTGAAATCGGAGATTGGACTGACCTTTGCGAACGGTCTGCGTTCAATCCTGCGGGCGGACCCGGACATCGTGATGATCGGTGAGATCCGTGACCTTGAGACGGCGGAAATTGCGATTCGCGCCTCCCTGACGGGGCACCTCGTGTTCAGCACCCTCCACACCAATGACGCCCTTGGCGGGATCAGCCGGCTGACCGATATGGGGGTGGAGCCCTTCCTTCTCTCGGCGGCGGTGCGGGCATTCCTCGCGCAGCGCCTGGTGCGGAGCCTGTGCGAGACGTGCCGGCGCCCGATATCGGTGACCGAAGAGGAGAAGCGGAAACTGGGAATCCCGGTGGCTCTCAGCGGCACGCCCTACGAGGCGGTGGGTTGCGATCACTGCCGCGGCACGGGCTTTCTGGGCCGGCTGGCTATTTTCGAGATCGTCCTTCTCACCACCCCGATGCAGGATCTGATCGCCCACGGGGCGCAGGCCAGCGAGATCAAGGCGCATGCGCATCGGGAGGGATATCTTCCGATGCGGGAGTATGGCTGGAAGAAGGTGATGGACGGCGTTACCACCATCGAAGAGGTGATTTCGGTGACAAGCTCCGACCTCGGTGGCGGGGACGAGTAGCACGGTGCGGAACTGAGCGACGGCTATGGCGTTATTCACTTACAAGGCTCTCTCGGGTGGGGCGGTCACAACGGGCGAGATTGATGCCCAGGACCGGCGCGAGGCGCTGCGTATTCTCGACCGCCGGGGATTGCAGCCAGTGAAACTCACCGAGTCGAGTGGTGGGGCGGCATCCGCCTCCAAGGTCAAGGCCAAGCCGGGAGAGGCGCCCCCGGCAGGGCGCAAGGCGGCCAAAGCGAAGCCAAATGTTGAGAGGGAGACCGTGGCTGCGCAAGCGAAGGAAATCCCGGAGGGTCCGGTCAAATTGAAGCGGTCCGACGTGGTTCTCTTCACCGAAGAGTTGAGCGACATGCTGTCGGCGGGCCTGCAACTGGAGCCCGCCCTGCGCGCCATGGAAAGCCGCCAGGAACTGGGTGCCCTGAAGATGGTTTCGATCAAGTTGCGCCAGATCGTGCGGGACGGCAACAGCTTCTCGGCGGCGCTACGCAAGGTGAGTCCCAGTTTCGGCCCGCTTTACTGCAGCCTTGCCGCGGCGGGGGAGGCCAGTGGCGCCCTCGACACCATCCTGCAGCGGCAGGCGCACTACCTGAGGATGTTGCAGGAGTTGCAGGGACGCATCACGCTGGCACTGATCTATCCGGCCTTTCTCATGTTTTCCGGGATCGTGGTGGCGGTGATTTTCGTGACGAAATTGATTCCGCAACTGACGACCCTGCTCGAGACGACGCCCGGGGCCAAGATGCCGATTGGTGCGGTGATCCTGATCGCCATGAGCGGATTCATCAAGAAGTGGTGGGCTGTGATGCTGTTACTGCTGGCGGCGGCGGCGGTCCTCTTCAAAGCGTGGAAGGATTCCGAGGCCAACAAGCCGCAGTGGGACCGCATCAAGTTGAAATTGCCGTTGTATGGGCGGGTGGTGGAGCAGCGCTTCTTTGTGCAGTTCCTGGAAACGATGGCGAACCTGGTGGGCAATGGCCTGCCGCTGCTGCGGTCTCTGGAGCTCACGCGGGACGCGACCCAGAACATCCACCATCAAAAACATCTCGACGACATGATCGAGATGGTTGGCGACGGGCGGGCTCTCTCGAAATCGATGATTCGCGTCGACATTTTCCCTCCCCTCCTCATCGACATGGTTGCGGTGGGGGAGCAGACCGGCAAGATCGACCAGGCCCTGCGGAGGGCCGCGCTTCGCTACGACAAGGAGCTCAACGGGGCCCTGCAACGGATCATGGCTCTCATCATGCCGGCCGTCCTGATCGTGATGGCGCTCCTGATCGGCACGATGGCCTACCTCATGATCACCGCGATTTTCCAGACGATCTCAAGCTTGAGCGGAAGGTGATTCCGGGAGCCGCGACGGCCCGTCGGCACTGCGGAGCACCCACAATTTCCGGCGCAGCGGTCGGCGCAGCCAGTCAGCCGCAGGTCTCTTCCGGGATCTCGATGCGCGGGAAGACGGGCTTGGGCTTGCCGGTCTGGTGGCCGGGGGGAAGGAGACCCCAGGCCAGATCGTCGGACCTGGCGGGGAGGAGATCATCGGCGCGGAGCTGCCCCGCGATCCTGGCGGAGGCGCCGGGAAGCACCGGGGAGAGCAGGACCGCGAGGTGCGCACACGACTCACAGAGGTGGGCGAGGACCGCCGCGAGGCGATCGGCCTGCGCTTCCTCCTTGGCGAGGGCCCACGGCTTGTTGCGCTCCGCGAAGCCATTGCAGTGCACGACGTGGGCGTTGAGGGCCTTGAGGGCGCCGGCCACATCGTAATCGTCCATGGCGGCATGGTAGGCGGCGCGGACGGCCTGGAGAGAGTCCCGGAGGGCGGCGCACTGGTCGTCGTCGTAGTGCGTTTCGGGCAATTGGCCATGGAGGAAGCGCTTCGTCATGTTGATGGAGCGGTTCAGGAGGTTCCCGAGATCGTTGGCGAGCTCGGTGTTGAAGAGCATGACGAGGCGCTCGGGATCGAAGTCGCTGTCCTTTCCGGTCACGATGTCGCGCACGAGGTAATAACGGAGGGCGTCGGCACCGAAGCGATCGGCGAGCTGGTCGGGATCGACGACATTGCCGAGGGACTTTGACATTTTTTCGCCGCGGATGTTCCACCAGCCGTGGACGAGGAGGGTGGGCATTTGCTCGTCGCGGAAGCCCATGGCGTGCAGCATGCAGGGCCAGTAAATGGAGTGGGCGGGAACGAGGATGTCCTTGCCGATGATGTGGGCCTGGGCGGGCCAGAGCGTTTCGAAGTCGGGAAGGCCGGCGCCGTCTTCTTTTCGGTATCCCGCGAAGGAGATATAATTGATGAGGGCGTCGAACCAGACATAGGTCACGAATTCCGGGTCGAAGGGGATTTCAATGCCCCAGTGCAGGCGCTCCCTGGGACGGGAGACGCAGAGGTCGGTATCGGAAGCGCGCTCGATGGCATTGAGGACTTCCGCGCGGCGAAAGTCCGGGAGGACCCCGAAGGCTCCGGTAGTCACGGCCTCCCTCAGCCACTCGGCGTGGTCGGAGAGTTTGAAGTACCAGTTCTCCTCCTCCAGCTCGAGGACCTCGCCCCATTCGGGCCCGAACTGGCCCTGTTCGTTGCGATCCTTTTCGGTGAGGTACTGCTCCTGGCGCACGGAGTAGAATCCACGATAGGGCTTTTTGTAGAGCTGGCCCTGCTCGTGGAGGCTGGTGAGGATGCGCTGGACGCACTGCTTGTGGCGGTCGTCGGTGGTTTCGGCCCAGCCGTCGTAGGCGAGGTCCAACTTCTTCCAGAGGGCGACAAACTTCCTGGTGTTGCGCTTGGCAAGGGTGGCGACGTTGACGTTCTCGCGGTCGGCGGTCTGCTGCATCTTTTGGCCGTGCTGGTCGACTCCGGTGAGGAAGTAGACCTGGTCGCCCCGCAGGCGGCGATAGCGCGCGATGACATCGCCGAGGACCTTCTCATAGGCGTGCCCGATGTGGGGCGCGCCGTTGGGATAATCAATGGCGGTGGTGATGAAAAACGTGTCCACGTTTTCGTTCTCAGTTCTTGATTCCGGGTTGCAGGTTGGGCGGTGAGGCGGCTTTGCTTATCAGAATTGCCGGCAGCCGGGAACCGCGAACCGGGAACGGCAGGAGGGAACTCGGGGGATCAGGCCTCGCGCGATGAATTCCCGCCCTCTTCCTGCACGATCTTCCCGCCCAGGGAAAGGATACGCGCCCTGCCCTTGGCGTCCTCGGCCTGGGCGATCTGGCCGTCCTGCACGTACATTTGTGAGAGGGACGTCCAAGCCAGCAGGTCGTTGGGCCGCAAGGTGGTGGCCTGCAGGCCGCAGCCGATGGCCTCCTTGATTTGGCCGGTCTTGAGGAGGGCCATACCGAGGGCGTGCCAGCCATCGAAGAAGGCGGGATCGATCTCGACGCTGCGGCGGTAGGCGGCGACGGCCGTTTCAAAATCTCCGACCGCGAGAGCGGCGTTTCCCCGGTCGAATTCGGCGGAGCAGTCCGGGGAGTCGGGGACAGGCATGAGAGGGTCTACCTGGTCGGGAGACGGAGGTCGGCCTTGGCGGAGCGTTGAGAGAGCCAGTTGTCGATCACCAGGTCGCGAGCCTGTTGGCGGGCCTGGTCCGCTTGGCGGTCGATGAGCGACTGGAGACCGGGGTTCTCGTAAACCTCCCGCTTTTCGAGGTAGACGAAGAAGGAGCGCTGCAGTTTTTGCTCCTTGTTGAGGAGGGTGTATTCCCGGTCTTCGGTGAGGACTTCCGAGAGGGCGTCGGGGTTGGTCTTGATGCAGAGCGTGAACTCGCTTTGGCGGGGACCGCCCTCGTTGCCCGGGGGCCGCTGGAGGTCTTGATGGGAAACGGGCTCGAGTTCGAGTTCCTTGGCGATTTCGTCGAACTTCTTGCCGGCCTTGAGGGCTTCCTGAACCGTGGCGTGATTTTCCTTGGCGGCCTTCTCCATGGCCTCCACAGCGGATCTATTGACGAGGTCGGCTCGGGCTTCCTGGCGGGCCTCTTCGTATCCGAGTTCCTTGGGGTCAATGACCTCGTCGAGCCGGAAGAGGAGCCACTGGTCGGTTCCGATTTTGCTCACCTCGCTGAAGGCGTGCATGGGCTCCTCCCCAAGATCGTGCTTGAAGATGAGTTCGGCCGCGGTGCCCGTAGCGTTCTGAAGCTCGCCGGTAAGCTCGGCGGGAAGTTGATCCTGCTCAAGGAGTTCCGTGGTCTTGACCTCGAAGCCGGCATCCTTGGCGAGATCCTCGAAGCCCATGCCCTCGGCGTCATCGAGCCGGTCCACCAGTTCATCGAGGGTGATCCCGAGATCGAGCACGGCCGCCTTTCTCTCCTCGGGGGTCAGGTCGGTATCCTTCGGGGCGTCGTCCTGCTTCTCATCTCCGGGCTCGGGTTTTTCCTCGGAGCCCTCCTTGGTGTCATCCTTTTCCGGCTCGGCCTCCGCCTCGGCCTTTTTATCGCCGGCCTCCGCCTCGGCCTTTTCCTTGCGGGCCTTCTTTTCCTTGTCGAGCGCGACGTAGTCGGGGCGGGCGAGGATATAAGTGAGACGGCGCTGGGACTTGGAGAGATACTTGCCGGTGTTTTCGTCCCAGTGCTTCTTGATGTCTTCCTCGGCTGGTTCCAGGCCTTCCTTGAACTGCGCCAGCGGGAAACTGACGAGTTTGTAGGAGACTTTTTGCGAATTGGCGAGGTAGCTGGCCAACACGGCTTCCCGCGAGGCGTCCACTCCGGCGCCCATGACCTCACTGAGCTTTTCCAGCGCCAGGATTTCGCTGATGACCTCGTTCATGTCCTTCACGGTCATGCCGAGCTTCGGGAGGCTCTTCTTGGTGAAGTCGTTGTAGGCGTCCTCATTGAAGGCGCCGTTCTCCCAGAACACGGTTTCCTTGAGGAACTGCTCCACATCGGCGGTGGATGCCGCCACCCCGAATTCCTTCATGGCCTGGTGGAGACTGACCCGATTGACGAGATAACTGCTCAACTGGTCATCGGTGAGCTGGGCGCGGCTCCAGGCAATGACGCCCATCCGCCGCAGGTAGGGATCGACGGCCTGGTAGCGGGGGGTGAAGAGGTCGCCGGCCAGTTCGCGCAGCATGCGGGCCGGATTGACTGCCATCCGATTGAATTCCAGCTGGGTGTAGCCCCGGCCGTGGGCATGGATGACCTTGGGCCCGGAGAGGAGACTTTGCTGGGAACTGCCAAAAAAGACGAGACCGACGAAAAGGAGAATCAGGACCACGAACATGAGGCCCGTGTATTTGCGAAACGTCTCGAGCATGGTGGGATGGAGTGGAGGTGGGGGCTGGCTCCCAAGGTGGCGCGGAAGAGCGCGTAGTAAAGCAGGGAGGGCCGGAGCTTCAAGACTCCACTCGGGGGAGGAAGGGTCCGTACAGAAGTAGAGGGGAGCTTACGCCCCCCTCTACAGAGTCCATCAACCTCAACACACTGTTACAGCGATGCGAAGCTGACAACTGCTGTTCACCCTTACATGAAAACTACAACTTACATTGTCGCTTTCATAAGAATGAGACCACTGGAGGGCGGAAATGTTCGAAGAACACAGTAATTTTTTCCGGTTTTTCTGTAAATCATTGAATTTCAGGCATGTAGACTTCTCAAAACTTATTAACATCCACTCACATTTGGCAATTTGAGGAATTGTGGGTGGAAATCACGGATTGCGCCGTGGGGGCAGGGGGCTAGCGTGCGGCATGAGACTGAGATTTGCCTGGGCGCTGGTGCCACTGTACTTGGGGATGATGTCGATGGGATGCGAAGGGGTGGAGAAGGCCGAGGGGAAGGGGAAGCCGAATCGGCTCGTGCACACGAAATCTCCCTATCTTCTGCAGCACGCCTACAACCCGGTGGACTGGTATCCGTGGGGCGAGGAAGCCTTTGCGAAGGCCCGCAAGGAGCACAAGCCGATCCTGTTGAGTGTGGGCTACTCGACGTGTCACTGGTGTCACGTGATGGAGCGGGAGTCCTTTGAGAACAAGGAGGTGGCGGAGTTTCTGAACAAGCATTTTGTGAGCATCAAGCTGGACCGGGAGGAGCGGCCGGATGTGGACCGGGTGTATATGACGGCGTTTATGGCGATGTTTGGGCAGGGCGGGGGGTGGCCCCTGAACATGTTCCTGACGCCGGAGCTGAAGCCGTTTTTCGGCGGGACCTACTTCCCGCCGGAGGATCGAGGTCCGCGACAGCCGGGATTTCTCAACGTGCTGAAGCAGTTGGAAGAAATGTGGAGCAAACGGAACGAGGAGATTGTTGGATCGGCCGACAGCATCCACAAGCGCCTTTCGGAGGTGACTGCGGAGAACCAGCAGTTGGTGGAAGGGAAGGAGAAGCTGACTGCGGCTCTGTTTAAAGGGGTTTCGGAGAAGTTCCTGGAGGGGGTGGACCGGGTCAACGGGGGGTGGGGGCGGAGCCGGAAGTTTCCGCAGCCATCGCACCTGCGTTTCCTGATGCGGCGCGGGGGAGAAAAAGAGAAGGAATTCGCCTTGATGACCTGCCGGAAAATGATGGAAGGAGGGATTCACGACCACCTTGGCGGAGGGTTTCATCGCTACACGGTGGATCCGGTGTGGCTGGTCCCGCACTTCGAGAAAATGCTCTACGACCAGGCCCAGCTCCTGGATGTATACATCGATGCGTGGCTGATCACGAAGGACGCGGAGTTTCGCAAGGCGGCGGTGGGGATCGCGGAGTACGTGCTGGACCAGTTGACCCACCAGGGGGGCGGCTTCTTCAGCGCGCAGGACGCCCAGAGCGAGGGAAAGGAGGGCAAGTTCTGGTGCTGGACGGAGAAGGAGCTGAAAGGACTGCTGGGCGAGGCCGAATTCAAGGCCGCGAAGCGCTGGTTCGGATTCACGGCGAAGGGCAACTTCGTCGATCACAGCGACCCGGACCACCTGAAGGACCAGAACGTGCTGTTTTTGGCGGAACCGAAGGGAAAGTGGAGCGAGGCGGAGAAGAAGGAACTGGCGGCGGCGATCGGGAAGATGCGGAAAGCCCGGAGCCTGCGGGGTCCACCTGCGACCGATGACAAGGTGTTGGCGTCGTGGAACGGGCTCATGATCGGCGGGATGGCGCGTGCCGGGCGCTGCCTTGGCGAGACGCGTTACCTGGAAGCCGCGAAGAAGGCGCACGGATTCGTGAAGGCCAAGCTGTGGGACGCGAAGAGCAAGACGCTCTACCACCGCTGGCGCGACGACGATGTCGACAAGAGCCAACAGGCGGAGAGCTACCTTTACCTGCTGCGTGGGACGCGGACGCTCTACGAGGCGACGCTGGACAAGGACTACCTCGTATTTGCGGTGGATCTTGCGGAGGCGGCGCGCAAGAAATTCTACGACGAGAAGAACGGCGGATTCTACGATGGGGAGAAGCGGGACGACCTGGTGATCCGACTGAAAGACGACTTTGATTCCGCGACGCCCACGCCGAGTTCGGTGGGGAGGATGGAGTTCGCGGTGCTGGCCGAGATCACGGACCGGAAGGACTTTCGCGAGGTGGCGGAGACATCGTTGCAGGTCGTGATCCCGACCCTGGAAGAGCGGCCCACCTCCCTCGCCGAATCCTTGATCGCGCTCGATTTCCTCGTCGAGAAACCGGCGCGGCTGGTCATTGTGGGTGGCCAGGGCAGGGAGGAGTTCCTGGTGGTGGCCTGGGGCGGTTACCGGCGCAACCTGCTGGTGATGAGCAATGAGGGCCCGGTCAGCGAGTTCACGGCCGGGTTGAAGGCGGCAGACGGCAAGACGACCGCCTACTATTGCGTGGGGCAGACCTGCCGGCTACCGGAGACCGACGCCCGGAAGGTGGCGAGTTGGCTGAAGGAAGATCCGGGCGCGGGGGCGGAGGGCGCGACGAAGGGAGAAATCAAAAAAGGGAAGCCGTAGGCGAGGCAGGCACGGGCCGCCCCCGGGTGGTCGGTCTGCCCAGGCCCTCAAATTCCGATCCTTCGGCGAGGGGTCCTCTTCTCACATCTTGCCGACCTACACTGGAACCTTGCCCCGTAGCACGGGGGGGTGTTGACTGGGCGGCGTGGCGGGGGAACGGCTGAGCATTTCGGAGTATGCCATGGCGTTGGCCCATGTGGCGTCGTTGCGCTCGGAGGATCCTTACCGGAAAGTGGGGGCAGCGGCCCTGGACTTCGACAACCGCGTGATCGGGACCGCTTACAACGGGCTGGCCCCGGGCTTTGATCCGCCCGAAGGCTTCTGGGACGAGCGGCAAAGCCGGCAAAAGTTTATGCTGCACGCCGAGATCAATCTTTGCAGCCTCTTTCGGCGCGGCGAGACGAAGCTGGTGGCGACCACGACCATGCCCTGCACTTCCTGCATGCAGACATTGTGCTCGTATGGAATCCGCGAGATTTACTACCGCGACATCTACCATGATTCCGATGCACCGGAGATCGCGGTCCTCTACGGAATCAAGTTGGAACGGGTGGACAGTTACCCGCTGAGCGAATTCGGAGAGCTGGTTCAGCCGTGAGAGAAGCGGGTGGCGGGAGGGGGTTCCCGGCGCCGCTTCCAAGCGCTACTCATCCTCCGCCAGGTCGCCGCCGTAGAAGCTCTTCACGTAGCCGAACTCGATCAGGGTGTCTTCCCATGAGGCGAGGACCTGGGGGCGGCGGAAGACCCTGCGCGCACTTGAACGCCAGCGTTCCGCCGCGTCGGTGTCATCGTCGAAGAAGGCGATCGCGGCGTTGGCGTAGTAGTAGAATGGGTTATCGTCGAGGTAGTCGTATTTTGCGGCCAGTTTGCGGGCCTCCCCGACTTGATTGAGTTTGAGTTTGCAAAGCAGGAACTTGAACTCGATGAGGCGGGCCATCGAAATGTTCTTGGGGTCCAACTTGGGGAGCAGCTTTTCAATCCGGTCGTGGCATTGCCGCCACTGGCCGGTCACGAAATCCATCTCGGCGAGATTGAAGAGAATATTGATGACCGGGCGCATCCGGCGCAGCCGTTCTTCGCCCCGCACGGCGGTGATGTCCTTCAGGTAAGCCTGTTGGAGTTCGAGGGCCTTCTGGAAGGCGGTGCGGGCGCCTTCAAAATTCCGGAACTCGACGTAGCAGGCGCCACGCAGGTTGAGAGCAGCGGGCCCCTGGTCGAAGAGCTTTTCGGCCTCTGCCAGTTCGTTGAGGGACTCGATGACGCGTTTCTGATTGAAGAGGCGGGAGGCCTCGTAGAGGTGCCCGCTGTATTTCTTCCGGACCTCTTCCTTGAGGTTCTCGTAGGCCATTTGCCATTCGGGGACGATGGCGTTTTCGTCCGGAGCGGGCACGATGTTCTTGGGATCGACATCCTGCGCCGGGAGAGGCGAGGTGGCGGCCAGGAGGACGGCGGACAGGAGAGAGAAGGTCTGGAAGTGCTTCATGGTGAATAGCTGGGGAAACTCTGCTATCTCAGGTTCTTCGAGGCCGCAAGTCAAGACCGGCATCCGTAGAGGCCGCGGAGGCGGATAAACTGTTCAACTTTCGGGGGAAGCCAGCGGGAGGGAAGGGATTCCGGGGCCTGCGCACGGATTGAGGTGGCCGAGGCGGGGTGGTCTCCATGGATGAAGTGGACGCGGAATCCGGGCTGGGGATCGGGTGGGGCACCGCGGTCGTGGACGATAAATTCGACGAGGTCGGCGAGATAATCGGGGCGCGTCCAGGTCTGGATGGCGGCCCACTGGTCGGCGCCCATCAGCCAGAAGAGGCGCGCCTCGGGGTAGACTTCGTGCATGGCTTCGGCCGTGATCCACGAGTAGGAGGGCGGGGGGAGGAGCATTTCGATCTCGCTGACAGCGGTCCACTCGAGGTCGTGCAGGGCGAGGTGCAACATTTCGAGGCGGTCTTCCTCGGAGGCGAAGGTGCCGTCCTCCTTGTGGGGTGACTGGCGGCAGGGGATGAAGAGCACGAGGTCGAGATCGAGGGCGCGGCGGGCGGTCTCGGCGACCTGCAGATGGCCGAGGTGAACCGGGTCGAAGCTTCCACCGAAAAGAGCGATGCGCTGGGGGAAGGCCATGGCACGTGGTCGGCGGGATCAGGCGACGGAGCGCCGCTCGATTTCGATTTCGCCGAGGATCTGGTCCTGCCACACCACGAACTGGTTGAGCTTCATGAGTTCGAGGAGCGCGAGGAAGGTCACGATGACTTCCGCCTTGGTGGTAGCGGAGGCAAAGAGGGCCTTGAAGCTCATGTTCTGGCCGGGTTGCAGCTCGGTGAGGAGAAACTCGATCTTGTCGTTCACGGTGAAGCGGTCATCGACAATATCACCGAGGTCGTGGGCCTCTTCGAATCGTTTCAGCACGCCCTGGAAAGCGCGGATGAGGTCGAAAATGGAGATTTCGGCAAGGGGGGCGGATTCGTGGTCGACCACCTGGGATTTTTCGGGGGCGTGAGCGAAGAGATTTTCCTGCTCGCGAGCCTTCTGGGCGAGGGCGCCGGCGGCGTCCTTGAACTTCTTGTACTCGATCAATTGGCGGATAAGTTCCCAGCGCGGATCGTCTTCTTCCGCATCGTCTTCGGGTGGTTGCACATTCCTGGGAAGAAGGGTGCGGCTCTTGATATACATCAGCTTGGAGGCCATCAGGACGAACTCGGAAGCGAGATCGATGTTGAGCAACTTGAAGCTCTGAATGTATTCGAGGTACTGCTTGGTGATGCGCTCGATCTTGATGTCGTAAATGTCGATCTCGGCCTTCGAGATCAGGTAGAGAAGCAGATCGAGAGGACCTTCGAAGATTTCAAGTCGGACTTTATAGTCGGCCGCGTCCACAGGCGGTTGCATAGGGCAGGGGCCGGGCCGGAGCGAGGTAAAAGGCGAGGGAGGATGCAGGCCCGAGGCGGAAGGGAACCCGGGCCGCGGACCGGCCGGAGCGGGTCCGGCGGGAGGGGCCGGCGGGAGGGGCCGGCCCCCGCCTCGGGCGGTCGAATGCGCCGGCTGGGTGGGCGTTTCTCCGCCCGATCCGGCGGCCAGAATGCGGGCCTGGGCAGAAATGCAGTTGGCAATTGGCGAGTCCGAGTCTAGAGAGTTCTTCCCGACCGATTCGCACCGATGGACCTCAGCCAAGAAAGACTCGACGAATTCCAGGGGCGGATGAGCAACTGGGTAGGAGGCCAGGGGCTGATTTTTCAGCTCACGCACGGCGGGAGTGTGCGTGGAGCGCATTCCTCGATAGGCGTTTGGCTGACGCGGATGGTCTTCCGTCTCGTAGTGCTTGCGGCGGTTGCGGCGCTATTTTTTTGGGTCTACCTGATGAAGCGGGCCGACCTCGGCTGGTTCCAGGCGGAATTGAACGAGCGCATTACCCTCGCGCTGGGGGTGGATGAGGCCACGGCGGGCGGTATCGAGCGGACGCGGGGCCACCTCGAGATATCGAAAATGGAACTGGTGGGCGGGGAGGAGTCCTTCTTCGACCAGGCCCACATTCGCGGACTGCGGACCAAGATGGGTCTTCTCGATGGTGTGCTCGTGGTTTGGAACGGAGGCGCGATCAGTATCGAGGAACTGCACCTGGAGTTGCGGGCCGGATCGGAGAGCGACGATCTTGGCGCCAAGATGTTTCAGGGCATTTTTCAAGAGTCGGAGCGCTTCAAGTTCTCCCGGGTGGAGGTGGACCATGCAACGATCCGGTGGGGATACTCCGGGGTAACGAGTGGGTCGATCGACGGTGCGCAGATCCGTAGCGGGCGTGATGGGGATGGTTGGCACCTGATCGTCACGGGCGGAACATTCAGCCAGAACTGGATCAAGCAACTTAAGATCGAGCGAATGGAGATCGCGATCCGACCGTCCGGGGTGGAGATCCTCGAGGCGAAACTGGCGGGTGGAACTGGGGAATTGAAGTTCACGGCCAAGGTTGAGGGACCTGCCTCCAGCCCGTCGCTGACGGGGAGTGGAACGATGCGGGCACTGCCGATCGATGCCTATCTTCCCGAGGACGTGCAAGCCTTCCTTGGGGCGACTCTGTCCGGAACCTTCGAGGTGGGAGGGTCTCCCTATGCCTCCAGTGGGGTGACGATGAATGCGGATATCACGCTCGAGGATGGCGATCAGGTAGAATTGCGCGACCGGCTACCGCTCTTCAAAGCCATCTCGGTGGTGGATCGGTTTCGCAGTTACAAGAATGTCCGTTTCACGAAAGGGCAATTCAAGCTCGAGACGGGCGGAGAAGTGGCCGTGATCACGGACATCTCGCTGCAAGCGAAGGACCTGATGAGAATCGAGGGGGAGTTTTTGTCACGCCGGCCGACGAAAGAAGAAATGGATGAAGCCCTCAGGCTCGAGAGAGGGGGAGCGGCCGTGCCGACGGTGAAGAGCGAGGAGGAGCCGGAGCCGGAGGCGGGTGGGGAGAAGCCCCAGGAACTGACCCTTCGGGAGGCGGCCAAGGCGGCTCGGGAAGAAGGGACGGAGGAAAGCACTCTCGATTCGCTCCTGATGAATGCGATCGTGCAGTCCAAGGAGAGAAAACGCTTTGAGAACGAAGCGCGTGCCCGGCAGGAGCGCGCCAGCGTTTTGGTGGGGTTGCTGAAGTTGGGCCTCAATGCCAAGGCGTTTGAACGCGCTCCGGAGCTGGTGGAGCTTTATCCGATCGCTCCGGAGGACGGCCTGCGTTGGCTGAGCCTGAAGCTGAAGGGCAACATTTTTCAGGCCGGGGTTTCGATGGCGGAGGAAATCTATACCCTGAGCGGAAGCGAGAAATAAAACCACTTTCAACGGGGCGTGGGGTGGAATCGGGGGGAATTCACGCTCTCCCACCGGCCAGGCCCAGGTCGCC
>Ga0310121_10002608_pt1 | contig 16974 bp, 14 predicted proteins | sample CB27_Tmax_986_MG_FD_203504 | JGI IMG/M metagenome (GOLD analysis project Ga0310121, IMG submission 203504) | Marine microbial communities from Western Arctic Ocean, Canada - CB27_Tmax_986 | ecosystem: Environmental > Aquatic > Marine > Oceanic | place: Canada: Western Arctic Ocean | collected...
GAATTAATTCAGAACGATTACATTTGTTACAGAGTAAGGATAAAGATATGCCTAGTTGGTTGTTTGATATGTGGTATCCATCTGAATACGATATATCTAAAATAGATATGATGTGGCACGAGAATCCAAAATTTTTAGAAAATTTTAAAAAAGTTGCTCCAAAATTAAAAAGGTTGTATGTGACCGGTGGAGAGCCAAGTATTATAGAAGCTAATACTAAAATTATAAATCATTTAATTGATATTGGAAATAAAGAATGTCATGTATCTTTTACAACAAATTTGACAACTTGGAATTTAGATTTGTATGAGAAACTAGAATTTTTCGATAGGAGTGAAGTACAGGTTAGTATGGATGGATATAGAAAATCTCAAGAATATATACGATATGGTTCGGATTGGAGAACAGTATCAGATAATTTTAAGAAGTTAATTCAGTTACCAGATAAAGTTAGGATACAAGTTTATAATGTGTTTCAAATATATAATATGTTTGAAACTTATAAATTAATGAAATGGATGGATTCTTTAAGTACACGTGGTGTGTTAAAGAGAAATGTAGGATTTTATTCTATTTTAATAGATCAACCTTTATATTTAAGAACGAACGTAATGCCATGGTCAATTAGAGATAAAGCTATGAGGTTGTATAGAGAATTTTATGATTATTCAACATATAATAATGAATATTTAGATTTTCACGGAAATGCTAATAGAATTATTTCTTATTTAGAAAGTAATTGGGAACCTCATGGAAGTTATGATAAATATTGTCAGGGTATAGAACAAACGGAGTTAAATCAAAGAAAGATGTTTTATCAATATACGTATTATATGGATAAGGTTAGAAATACTGGGTTTTTTAGAACATTTTTAGAATTTAGTGAATTGAAACAGGAATTTTATGATAGTCTGGAAGAACATTTAGTAACACCAAATTGGTGGATAGACGGTCAATCAAAAATTAAAAAGTAAAGAAGTTTATGGGTAATTTTAATTTTACAGAGGAAAATAAAAAGGAACTGTTTGAAAACGGTTGTACTTTTTTTGATGCTTTAGGTAATGATATTATTTCAAATTTAAATCATTGGGATGAAGAGATTAGGAGTTTAGACTTTGCTGATAGTAAGTGTTTTAATGTATGTCCAATGGATCAAGATAAAAACGCTAGTGCTGGTCATCAACATTGGCATACGTTTTATTTACAAGATGAGTTAAGACGTATCGATGTAAAGAAGTATAACCAATACCGTGAGTATATTATTGAAATAAATGATTTTTTTTATGATATACCTACACAAACAAAAGGTCCAGTATCACCAACAAATATACAGATTTCTCATTATAATGATTGTTTTCATTCACATAGAGATGGTAAAGAAGTATCTGGGAATCATGCATCATTATTGGTTTATTTGAATAAAAATTGGAAATCTGAATATGGTGGTGAATTAACTGTTATTGGTTCAGATAAAAAAAAATATATACACTTACCAGAATTTGGAAGCGTTGCTTTAATTGATTTTAGTAAAAATAATCCTATACATGAGGTTAAGAAAGTTAAAGCTTTAAATGTACAAAGAGTGGTTATGAGTACTTTTTTTAATAAACATAAAGAAGGTGAGTATACTTCAGAACAAATGGACAATTATTAATATAAAATGAGTGAATTAGTAAAAATATTACCAGGTGAAAATAAATACTTGAGTGTAACATGGCAAGTTAATAATTTTTGTAATTTTAGATGTTCATATTGCAATGAAGGAAATTGGAGTGGAACACATAAGAATGATGATATAGATACATATATACAATTTTTAGATAAATTAATCACACGATTTCAATTTAAAGGATATGAGTCATTTAAGTTTTTCTTCTCTGGTGGAGAACCAGTATACTGGAAACCATTATTAGAAGTTGCTGATTTTATTCATGAGAAATGTGATAAACCTTTATTGGCAATAAATACTAATTTGAGTAATTCATTAAAATGGTGGGAAAAGAATTATCATTTATTTCAGGATGTAGTTGCGAGTTATCATATTGAGTCTGTAAATAATGAAAACTTTCTTGAAAATGCAAAATTTTTACAAGATAAAATGAATTATTTAGCAATTAGAATGATGATGCATGATCATGATTTTGATAAGGTGATTAAAGCAGGTGATAAAATTTGGGAAGAAATGGATAATTGCGTTCTAGAGTGGGTACCATTGTTGGATGAATTAGGTACTGGAGCTAAGCCGTGGTATTATAGAGAACAATGGAAAAGAGATTTTTTTAAAAAGACTGACGGATATAAAAGAAAATGGGGTACTGTAAATGAACATAGAGAATTTAGACCAGCTTATAGTTTAGAGGTGTGGGATGATGGTAAAATACAAGCAGTAAATTCTAATAGATTAGCAGCAGAAAGATTAAATAATTTTGAAGGTTGGCACTGTTGGTTAAGTGATGCTATTTTTATAAATGCATATGGGGATATTTCTGCAGGTAGTTGTGGAGTGAGTGGTAAAATAGGAAATATTAATGAGGATTGGATTGAGTTTTATGATCAACCAATAATATGTCCAAAATCTCACTGTACGTGTGGAACTGATATTATAATTCCTAAAATAAGTTATAAAGTTTACGCTGACGAGGTTGATTATGATATAATGAATAAGGAGGATATAAATGTCGAGTAAAATAGCAGTTTGTATGATGCCAGCTTGGTCATTAGAGACTCCACCATTAAGTCTTGGTTTATTATCAGGGGCATTAAAATCAAAAGGTAGAGAAGTTAAACAGTTTCATGTTAATTTAACTTCTGCAATGTATGTGGATAAAGATACACAAGAAGAATTGTGGGCGCCTACTGGTCACTTTTTTTGGACAAATGACCATTCTTTTGAAGATAGAATATTACCAGCATATAAAGATCATTGGGATGATATAATAAATGAACTCAAAGATTATAATATAGTTACTTTTACAACATACTTTTCTAATATTGTAGTAACTGATTACTTTGCTGAAAGATTATTTAAAATCAATCCAAAAATTCATATATATTACGGTGGACCTTACTGTTGGAATGCTCCAGATGGTGGATTGCGTATATCCACTCCTGTAGGAGAACCACGTAGAGATTGGATTAAAGTTTCCTGCGATACTGAAGGAGAAATGATAATAAACGATTTAATAGATTGTTATGAAAAGGGTGACAGTTATGAAACTATAAGCGGTATTTGGACTTGGGATAAGGATGGTAAACCATTTTCTACTGGAATGAGAATACCACAAAAGAATTTGGATGCTATTCCTGTTGCTGATTGGGGCGGAGTAAAATTACAGGATTATGCACAGTTTCATTATGAAGGTCATGCACATTTACCATTACAAGGTTCTCGTGGGTGTACTTATAAATGCACATTTTGTTCTGAAACTAGAATTTTTAGATTTAAACGGGGTGAGATAATAAAAGATGAAATAATAGAACAAGTGAATAAATATGGTATTACTCATTTTGCCTTTGTGGATTCTCTTGTTAATGGATCTATGCCACAATTTAAAACATTAGTAACTGAGTTGGCAAGAGAAGTAGATAAGGATGTTGAATTAAGAAAATTAAGTTTAGGTGGGTATGCTAGAACACATAAAGAAATGGATAGTAATTTGATGGCACTTGCTGCAAAAGCAGGTTTTAAGTGGTTATCTATCGGAGTTGAGAGTGGAACTCCTAAAATACTTGAATTGATAGAAAAAAGACAAACTAGAGAATTAATTGAACAACTTTGGGAAGCTTGTTGGCAAAATAGTATTAGGATGGACGCAAATTGGATAACTAGTTACCCAAAAGAAAATCATATTGACTGGTTGATAAGTTTATATTTCTTATATGAGAATAAACATTACATTCCAGTTGTAGCAGCTAACCAAGTTCCAGCAGGTGTAACACCAGGAACTGCACTTGATCAATATAGAGATGTATTTTGTATTTCTAACCATACTACAATTTTTTATGATTGGTGTAGTGAAAATTTTAAAAGTACTTTTGTTAATAGATTTTTGAGATTAAAGTTAACACATTTATATTTAGAAATATGGAAAATATATTTCTCTGGGTTTTGGACTGTTAAGGAAGCTATAAAACATATTGAGTTTAAAGATGAATATTGCATTTTTAATCAGAGAGATTTTAAAGAATGGCCTCAAAGAGATCAGGGTACATTTTGGCAACACATATATTTGAGAGAACACTTTCCAGATGCTTATATAATAAATAAATTAGATTATAATGTTCCTTATTTGGAATTTGCAAATATACCAGAAGATGATGAGTATGATCCTTCTGTAAGCATAGAAGATACTATAATGATAACTACCAGAAACGAAATACGTGTTTGGTGTTGGTTGATGTATCATCTAGTAGGACCATTTGATATTGAGGTAGAATTTGATGAAGATTATAGTGAGAGAAATATAGATGGTGCTAGGTTGTTGAGTAATTTTAAATTTACATCTGACACTGACGGTTCTTATAAATTAATTATTAATAATAAATTAACTGTTGATAAAGACGCTAAAAAAACTATACATTTATGTTTACCAAACGATGTAAAAAACTTTGATCTATTAAAGTACAGAATGCGGAAAAGACAAATTAGACAAAAACATAGTTTAGATAAAGATTTATCAGGTAGTTTATCTGATAGTATTCATATTACAGAAGATGGTATGATTGTAAATTATTATGATATATCATTTGATGATAATTTTGTAGATGAGGGTAATATGAATGATAGGTATAATGAACACGATATTTTAAATTTTAAAGCTATTTTTGGAACTCCTAACTACATTGATGCTATGGATTTGGAAAAATATACAATTAATTTAAAAAGAACATTTATGACAGGAAAACATTAATTAAATAAAAGAGAATAGTTATGAAAAAAACAAAAAAGCTTAATTTAGAAGTTTTTCAAGAAGAAGTAGATAAAAAAGAATCAAAAACTTTTTGCTCACATTTATTTACAGGTTTGAGTTTATCTCAGAAAGGAACTGCAAGAGTTTGTTGTAATAATTACGAAGTTCCAAAAGGTGAAAATGGTGAAGAATTAAGTTTTTATTCAAAAGATTTTAATATTAGAGATGTATTTAATAGTGATTTACATACTCGCATAAGAAAAAATATTTTAGCTGGAAAACGAGATCCAAGTTGTATTAGGTGCTGGCAGACAGAGGATAATGGTGCTGAGAGTTATAGGACTATTTGGAATAGTACATTAGCGCGCGATCATTTAAAAACAATAATGTTGGAGTCTTGTGATGATGACGCATATATAAAAGATCCGTTTATAACTTTTTTGGATTTTACAGTAGGTAATAAATGTAATTTGGTTTGTAGAATGTGTAACTTGGAAAATTCTAATCAATGGGATCTGGAATCAGATTTATTAGGAATTTTTCCAATATGGTCTAATACATCATCAACAACACTTACAGTAGATAAAAAGTTTTTAAGTGATGAATTTTTTGTTCAAAATTTTAAACATCTTAGACAAGTTAATTTTCTTGGTGGAGAACCATTAATAATAGATGAACATTATGAATTTTTAAGAAAATGTATAAAATTTAATGTAGCTAAGAGAATAATTTTATCATATACTACGAACTTAACTGTTATAAAAAAAGAGTTAAAAGAGTTATGGGAACAATTTAGACACGTTTCTGTAGGTGTAAGTATAGATGGTGTTGCTAAGGTAAATGATTATATTAGATATCCTTCAACATGGAAAAATGTACAAAAAAATATCAAAAAAGTATCAACTTTTCAAAAAGATATCAGTATGACTCTACAAATTCATGCTACGTTTCAATTAATGAATGTATTGAGTTGGGATAAGTTGTTGGAATGGACATTTTCTATTGGTGAATTAGGATTTTGGAGAATTCCGTTTAGTAATTGGGTATCATACCCAGAGTGGCATGATCCTAGACTCTTACCTAAGAACTTAAAAGATACTGCTATAAAAAGAATAAATAAATTTATTAATAGTAAAAAAGATGTTGAGTGGAGTATCGGTGAAGAACAATGGTTAGGAATTTTAAGAAGTAATTTAATTACATTGAAAGAAGATTATAAGTCAAAAGAAGAGTTTGGGGCAATTGAATTAGTTGAAACTATAAAAGAACATACTAGACTTCTTGATCTAAATAGAGGACAACATACAAAAAAATATATACCTGAATTAGAAGAATTTATTTATGGATAAGTATATGGAGTTATATTTTGGTTGGGATTATTATAATTATTCTCAACAACAAGATATAAGTAAAGTTATAAAAGAAAAGTTTCCAGATTTTAGGCCGGATTTGACATACCCGAATGATTCAGATACTTTACCTTTGTTTAATGATGATTATATGGTTACTAATCCATGGCATCAACTTACTGGTATATTGACAGAACATACTGATGTAGAAACAGTTCATAGAGATTCTACAGAGCTGATAGAAAAGGAAATACCTTTTATTTATTTGATAGGAATTAGATCAGGACCTCAATATTGGGGTAAAGATGATAGAAATAATCTATTTTTTAATATAAAACAAAATACAAAAAATTATATTAAAAGTGGTAAAGTTTTAGTAATAGTAGATATGAGTGGAGAGGGATATCCAGTTGAGAATGTTGACCCTTTAACTATCACAGAAACAGGCAATATTCCAATAGATATACCATTAGAGATTGAAAAGTATGCTAATATAGAAAATTTCCCAGTTACTAATGTTTGCTATTTAACTGGAAACGCTAACGCACCAAATTATACTGAATCTAAAATTAATATTATTTATTTGTGTAATAGTGAAATGTCTATGAAGAAGTCGGTACTTGGTATAGGGTATAATATGAAAACTTCTACAAATACCATTGTGAAAGTTACGTCTGATTGGATTTCTAATAGTTTTAATAAGGCGTTACAATATAGAAAAGATAATATTGAAAATCCAAATACTAAACATTTTTTATCTTTATGTAAGTTGGTAAAGGATTCACGATTATATCATTCACTAGGATTGAACTATTATAATTTACATGATAAGGCATTAGCTTCTTTGATGCTATCAGAGTCAGAGTTACAAATTGATCAAGAAAGTGATGATTTTAATGATCCAACTGATGAAGATGCTTATGATTTTAATAAAGGATTAAGCACAAATCCATTAATGGAAGATTATATTGATACAATTATTTTGAAAACACGATTACTTGGAAGTGATGACTTTGGTATGTTGATTAAATCTAGAAATAATATAAGAAATTTACTTGAAAAATTACCAATGTATATTGATAGAAAATCATTAAAAGGTATAAGTGGATTTACTGTATGGGATGATAGTTTTTATAAAGATACATTTTTTTCTTATTTATATGAAAGTTATGCATATAATAATAAGACTATTTATCTATCAGAAAAATTCTGGAAGACGGTTATAAATTTTCATCCAACGTTGTTAGTTACTAATCCTCATGCTTTACGATATTTAAAAAACCGCGGTTATAAAACTTTTTATCCATTTATAGATGAAAGTTATGACGAAGAAGAAGATTTTGATGCTAGATCAAAAATGTTATTATCAGAAGTATATAAACTTTGTCAGATGAGTAAAATAGACTTATTATCTTGGTATGAGTCTCAATCAGATATTTTAATGTATAATTATAAAAAATATTTACTTGATGATCCTATTAGTGAATCAGTAAATAAAATTAAAAAATTGTATACCTTATTATGAAAGATATAAGATTCGGTTGGGACTATTGGAAGTATTCTAAACAACCAGAAATAAAAGAGATTATACAGAGAGATTTTAGTGGATTTTCTCCTGATGGAGTATATCCTAATGATTCTGATACATTACCGTTATTTGATTCTAATTATCAACCAACAAACGCATGGCATAATATTGTTAATATAGTAGATCGACACATAGAACCTCGTCGCACACTTATTAATAAAGATACTATAGATTTTATAAAAGATAATGAAACATTTATATATATTGTAGCAACTAATGGGGGTCCAGAACTTTGGTGTGGCGGCACAACAGAGAGAAATACTTTATTTCATAACATAAAAGAACATACAAAAAATTATATTAGAGAAGGTAAAGTTTTACTAACAATAGATTTGTCTTTTGAAGGATTTCCTATGGATGGAACTGATGAGTTAAGTGCACTTGATATGGGGCCGAACCCACATTTGGCGGAAACAGTTCATAAAAGAGCAGAGGAAGAAAAGTTTCCAATTGAAAATATTGTTTTTTTAAGTGCTAATCATAAAGATCCTGAAAATTATAAAAAGTGGTGTGAAGAAAATAATATTAAAGTACCAATGAACTGGATTTTGTTAGATTGGTGCGAAAGGGCAATTTCTTCAGATTATAAACATTTGACAGATAGATTTGAGGATCATTTTAATTATAAAAAAGATAATATAAGTAATATTAAACATTATTTGTGTTTATGTAGGAGAATAAAAACACCAAGATTATTTCATCATTTAGGATTGAACTATTTTAATTTATTGGATAAAGGATCTGTATCTTGTATTTTACCAAGAAGGGAAATTTCACACTTATTTCCAGAATTAAACATAGATAGATCTAAGATGGAAATGGATCATGCTGGAAAGAAAACTTTTAGTGATTGTGCAAATTTAGAAGATTATGAATTTAATAAAACTTTGGAACATAGTAAGCTACTAGATGACATTGTTGATGAATTTTATTTACGAATTAAACACTTAGGTGTACTCGGATATACAAAATACTTATTAAAAGTTAGAAGTAGAGATAATGTAATGGATTTTGTTAAAAAATTACCATTAATTGTAGATAAGAAAACTCATGATACTTTAGATTCATTTCATCATTGGGATTCGAAATTATATAAAGATACTATGTTTTCTTATATATATGAAACTTGGTCGTTGTCAAATAATATGGTTTTCTTTTCTGAAAAGATTTATAAAGCAATTTTAAACTTTCATCCATTTTTAGGAATGATTAATTATGAGACTATTAAATATATGAGAGAAAATGGATATAAAAGTTTTACTCCATTTATAGATGAAATTTATGACGGAGTAAAAGATCCAGATGTAAGAAGTGAACTGCTATTAAAAGAAATGCAAAGATTATGTGATATACCAATTAATAAAATGTTAGATTGGTATGGAGATCAATCTGACATATTGATTCATAATTATGATATTTTTATGACTAATAAACATTTAGAGAATAGCGCAGAGCAATTTTTTAACGTATGGGAGAGAGTTGATGGATAGAAAAAGAATACCTCTATATCACGAAAGGGCACAAGAAATTTTTAGTTGGACAGGTACAAAAAATAAAGTTGGAGTGAATCACAGCAGAGATGGTAGTATGGGACTACCTTTTCCAAATTGTTTACCAAATTCAGTTTATGATGAATTTGTAGAAAGTGGGGCAGAAGATCCAAATCCCTGGATACAGTCGGAAGAGTGTAAAGAAATACAAAGGATTAGGGCAGAACAAAAAGAACCATTTCAAATAATGTCACATTATGGGTTTTTAGTTACTCCAGAATCCGAAGAAGCAAATTATGAAAAAATATGTAATGATTATGAGTTATTAATAACAAATAAACGAGATGAAAAATATGTTTATTTAATACAACCACAATCAGTAGATAGTAATTATATTTTTGAAGTTATGAATTACAATATGCCGAATGATGTAAAGGAAGATCTAAAGAATGATAAGGCTGTTTTGTGTTTATCGTTTATTCAAGAAGGTGATTGTTATGAAACATTTTTTACAGATACTTATAAATTTTGTAATGAATTAGGTATGCCACATAAAAATTTTGTATTTTGTTCTAATAATGCTAATTTAGAAATTGAATATGATAAATACTGTGATGAAAATAATATTAAAGATAAATCTACAATGATTTCTATATTTTATTATTATAATCATGTTTCAACTTTATATAGATTGGATTATAAGTGTTATAAAAATGGATGGGACCCACCTACATTTAGGGAAGAGAGTAAAGAATTTCACGATGGGTTTAGAGTTAACACATTAGAAAAATTTAATCCTTTGAGAAAGAAAATTAGACCGTATCATTACTTGTCTTATAATAGACAACCAAAGTTACATAGGACTTTAATGGTAGCTTATTTGATGAAAGAAAATTTGTTAGATAAAGGATTGGTAAGTTTAGGTTCTGTTTATACTATACCTTCAGACGAAGCTGACAAGTATGAACCTACTTATAGAAATTTAAGAACACCAATATATACAGAAGAAGAAAAGGCAAAAATAATGCCATATTGGGAAAAAGTTAAAGAACAGTCACCATTTCTTGTAGATTTAAAAGAAGAACAAATGAAACACGTTTGGGAATCTTCTTGGATGGATATTTTTCCAAGTAAGCATAATAAAGCGTATTTTTCTATAGTAAGTTCTACAAGTTTTGATACTACTTGGTGCCATCCTGATGAAAAATTTTGGAAGAAGTTAGGACAATTTCATCCATTTATTTGGGTAGGGCCACCACATTCATTACAACATTTACGCACTCAGGGATTTAAATCATTTTCACCTTGGATTGATGAAAGTTATGATGAGGAAGAAGATTGCGAAAAACGAATGTTGATGATAGTGAACGAAATTAAAAGATTATGTAGTATGAGTTTAGAAGAAATACATGAGTGGTATCACGATATGGAAGACCTTTTGAAATATAATTGGAAAAGAATATTGGATTATAATCCTACACCATTTGAAAAACCATACAATAAACTTTATGATTTACTTTAATTAGTTGATACTTATTAATAAGTCGAGTAGAGCTAACACGGGTGAGAATCCTGAAAGACCTATCCCTCTACAATTAGACTATAAAACACGGGTGGCATCATGATATATTGGTGCCTTCAATTATGGAGGCTTTTTTAATGCGAGTTTTAATTACAGGTATAACAGGTTTTGTTGGTAGTCATATGGCTGATTATTTACTTAAAAATATACCTGATATACAAATCTACGGTCTTAGAAAATGGCGAAGTAGATATGATAATGTTTTTCAACTTTATGACTTACCTAATGTTACTTTTATTGAAGGTGATTTAACAGATAGAAGTAGTTTAAGTAGAGCAATTAGCATATCTAATCCAGATATAGTTTACCATTTTGCTGCCCAAAGTTTTCCTGAATCAAGTTTTGTAACTCCTATTTTAACATTAACAACTAATGTTATAGGTACAACTAACTTGATGGAAGAATTAAGAGTGGCAAAAGATAATGGTGTTTGTGATCCAGTTATTATTAGTGTATCTTCTTCAGAAGTCTATGGTAATCCTACCAAAGATGAAATTCCAATTACAGAAACAAATCCAATTCGTGCAGCAAATCCATATTCAATATCAAAAGTTGGTCATGATTTAATGTCACAATATTATGCTAATGCGTATGATATGAAAGTTATAATTACTCGTATGTTTTCCCATGAAGGCGCTCGTAGAGGAAAACGATTTGCATTATCTTCGTTTGCACATCAAATTGTTCAATATGAAAAGAAAAAAGATTTTGGTAAGGAAGGTAGTTGGTATGAAATTTATCATGGTAATTTAAATTCAGTTAGAACATATAATCATATAGATGATGCAGTACATGCATATTGGTTAGCAGTAGATAAGTGTGATTATGGTGAAACATATAATATAGGTGGGGAGTATACTTGTACAGTTGGTGAAGCTTTAGATATGTTGATATCTAAATCTAAAAATCCAGAAGTATTTATAAAATTACAAGATCCAGATAGAATGAGACCAACCGACATCACATTACAAGTTCCAAGCAGTGATAAATTTAGAGAAAAAACAGGGTGGAAACCAACAAAAGGTTTAGAAGAAATATGCGAGGATTTATTAGATTATTGGAGAAAGCGTGCAGGAGCAATTGATTATGAGCGATTTTAAAGTAGAAGTAAAAACTTCCAAAGTATTTCCAGAAGTAAAAATATTAAAACCTGATCCTTGGTTTGATTATCGTGGTGAGATGTGGACATACTGGGAAAAAGAAAATGAGATATTACCAGAAGGAAATGAATGGAAAATATCAAAATTTACTCGTTCTTATAAAAACGTTTTACGGGGACTTCATGGCGATGGTGTAACTTGGAAACATATTACTTGTGTATGGGGTGAAATATATTTGGTAGTGGTAGATAATAGACCAGATTCGCCAAATTATAATAAGTGGGAAAGTTATATAATTTCAGAAAGAAACCATTTAAGTGTTTTAGTTCCACCTGAATTTGTAAATGGTCATTTATGTTTAACCGATGAATGTTTATTTCATTATACACAATCATATCCAGAAGAATATGTAGATTGGTTTGACCAAGAAGAAGTTAAGTGGAATGATCCAGAAATTGCAATAGAATGGCCAATTAAGAATCCTATTTTGAATTGGAGAGATAGATGAAACATATAGTAACTAGTGGGTGTAGTTTTTCTAATACTGAAAATTGTGTAGATTATACAAGACATGGAATGGATCATGACTTATATGAGGGAGATAATTACAAAAGTTGGGCATTACATTTAGAAGATATCATCCCAAATTCTAAAGTTTATAATAGGGCGTTACCTGGTGTAGGAAATGGACATATTGTTAGGTCTATAATTTGGCAAGTTAATGAATTATTAAAACAAAATATAAAACCAAGTGGTGTTTTTATGCAAGTAACTTCACCAGATAGAAAAGAACTTTTACTTGATTGTGAGGATATGACTTCTGAAACAGATTGTAATTTACATACACATTATATACCAGATGTATTACATAATGCAAAAAAACTTAATGATAATAAGTTGTGGTTAAAACATTCATATCTAGATGATTCTATAATGAAGTATCATTATAAATATTATAATAATAAGATGAGTGCATTTGTTGAAACATTAGAAAATATGTTAAGATTAGAGTGGTTTTTAAAATTACATAAAATTAATTATAAAATATTTTTCGGATGGACAATTTTAAATTTTGATTTTTGGCAAGCAATTGAGACAGAATATCTGTGGGGAATGCTAGATTTAGATAATGTATGGTTTTATAAAAGTTATGGTGGAATTACACAGTGGGTAGCAGATAATTTACCATTTGAAGATAGGTATATTACAGGAGATAGATTGACTGAGAATGGGTTTCCATTAGATCAACATCCATCAAATACAGCACATAGAGAGTTTGCAAAACAGGTAGTTTCTAAATGGATAAAATAGAATATAATGAAATGGTTGATTCGTATGAAGTGGGGTGGATATGTGATTTTTCAAAAGAAACTTTTGATTATATTAAAGATAATGCTATTATATATGAAGAAATATATAGACAAAAAAAATCTTTACATTATAGTTTAAATAAAGAAGAATTAATTTTAGCATATGAAAGAATGAAAAGCTGGAATAAAAGTTTTATATTTATTATAGAAGATGGTGAATCAAATTGGTTCCACTTTAATAATCAAGAAAAAATACATGAGTTGTGTGAACAAACTGGAGTCCCTGAAGATAAAATAGTATATATTACAAATGATGTGGAGTGTGATGTAGTGTATGATAAGTGGTTTACAAAACAGTCAAAGTATAAAACTAAAATTAATTTTATAAACCACCCATGTCTATTAATGCAAAATAAGATGGATACAAAGCCTCCATATAAGGATTATTATAAAATAGAAAGGTACAAGGATAGATCAAAATTACCTACTAAAAAATTTATATGTTTGATGGGACATAAAAGTATACAAAGAAGTTTTCTTTGGAATTTTTTTGAAAATAAAGATATAAAAGAAGATGGGCATATTTCTTATCTTGGTAATAAAGTGTGGTTGCCAGATAGTAGTACTCATTCTGAAGAGAATATTTGGAGATCCAGTCCAACTGCAGATAAATTGCAAAAGTATTATAGAGATTCTTATTTTTCAATAGTTCCCGAAGGAGAAGGTGGTGCACAATTATCAGAAAAAGTACATAAACCTTTACTACACGGTCATCCATTTATTTTACCTTCGTACAATGAAGATACTAGAGAATTTGCAACAGGTATGTTAAGTAGGTTAAAAGAGTGGGGGTTTGAAACGTTTCCTGAATTGTTTGATGAATCTTATGATGAGATTAGTAATGTAGATGAGAGAAGAAATAATTTCAAACAACAAATTTTAAGATTGTGTAATATGGAAACCAATGAATTACAAAAATTATGTGAGAGTGTTGAAGATAAATGTATACATAATCAACAAATAGCATCAAGTTTGAAACTACCGAATGAACAATTAATAAGTAAATTAGAGAAATTGTTATGATACATGAGTATACAGAAAATATTATGAGAGAGTTAAATTGTGATGTATGGGTAGAAACTGGATTAGGTAGTTATGGTGGGGGAAGTAGAGAGAAAGTACGTAGTTGGTTTCCTGAAATAATACAATATGAAGTAGATATTTCTCAAACAAATATTGATAAGTTAACAACGGATAATAAACGCAAGAACTTGATTATTGAACAGGGCAATTCTCCAGAGTTTCTTAAAAAACATATAAATGATATTTCTAATTATAATTTGCCTATTTTCTTTTTAGATGCACACAATGACTATGATCATAGTGATTATTGGCCTCTACGAGAAGAACTTAAAGTAATATTAGATTTACCAAAATGTGTTATAGTAATAGATGATTTTAAACACCCACTTAAGAAGTTTAATTATGATTCTTATACTGTAGATGAAGAGTTAATACCAAATGATTTAGATAATATTAGAGATTTATTAAAACAGGTAAAAGTAAAATCAGTTTATCATTGTAAAGAATCGGCAATGAATAATATGGGAGTAGTGTTTATATTTAAGGGGATAGTTTATAACAATGATAATTTTTTTGATGAAGAACGAGTAAATTAGGGAGGACAAAATGGATAAACAATTTTTAATAGACTTTGAAACAGAAGTTAAAGAGAGATATGAAGCAGGTGAAATCACGGCACCAGTTCATTTAAGTTCAAATAATGAAGAACAACTTATAGAAATATTTGAAGATGTAGGTAAAGATGATTGGGTATTTAGTGGTTGGAGAAATCATTATCATGCACTTTTACATGGTATTCCAAGAGATACACTTATGGATTTAATTGTTAGGGGTAAAAGTATGAGTGTATATTCAGAGAATCCTAAATTTTATTCATCTGCTATAGTTGGTGGAATTATACCAATCGCACTTGGAACGGCAAAGGCACTTAAAATGAAGCAAGATGACACTTTAAATAAAAATTATTACAGAGATAATAAAAGAAAAGTGTGGTGTTTTATTGGAGATATGACCTTTGAAAGTGGTATTTTTTATGAGTCATATAAGTACGCAAAAAACTTTGATTTACCGTTACAATTTGTAGTTGAAGATAATAATCTTTCTACAAATACACCAGTTGATGAAACTTGGGGTGGAAAACGAGATAGACCAAGTGATGTAATTTATTATCAATATAAAAGTGATTATCCACATCACGGAACAGGAAATTGGGTGTTATTCTAATGAAGTATAAAGATGAAATAATAAGAAGTATGGAGTGGTTATCTGAGAAAGATGATACAATTTTCATGGGACAATCAGTTTTGTACAGTGGTAATGCAATTTATAATACATTAAAAACATTACCAGAGGAAAAAAGAATTGAATTACCAGTATTTGAAGAAATACAAATGGGAATGAGTACTGGTATGGCATTAGAGGGATTAGTTCCGATTAGTTGTTTTCCGAGATTTGATTTTTTATTAAGATGTATGGATGCGTTAGTAAATCATTTGGATAAAATGCAAAATATGACAGAAGAAACATTTAAACCAAAAGTTATAATGAGAACTTCTATTGGGTCTACAAACCCTTTAAATGGAGGAGTTCAACATACAAATAATTATACAGCCCCAATAATTAAAATGTTACATGAAGTTAATGTGATATTGTTAAATGAACCAGAACAAATATTTCCAACATTTGAATCTGCATATGAACGAGAAGGTTCTTCTTTAATAATAGAGTGGGGAGATTATTATAATGAAAAATAAAAACGTCCTGGTAACTGGCGGAAATGGGATGATAGGACAGGCATTGGTTGAGTTATTATATGATACAACACCTGATAACATAATGATAGCTGATTTACCAAACGTTGATTTGAGAGATAGAAAAGATTGTAAGGCTGTATGTGAAGATCAAGATGTAGTATTTCATCTTGCTGGAATAAAAGGTTCACCACAAAGATGTATGGAAGCACCAGCAACATTTAGTGTTCCTATGATTCAGTTTAATGCCAATATGGTGGAGGCATCTTATAATGCAGGAGTTGAATGGTTTTTATATACAAGTTCAGTGGGTGTTTATCATCCAGCAGAAGTATTTGTAGAGGATGATGTATGGAAAACATTTCCATCAGAAAATGATTGGTATGCTGGATGGGCAAAAAGAGTTGGTGAAATGAACGTACAGGCATATATGAAACAACATGATTGGAATAAATGCTCAATAGTAAGACCAGCCAATGTATATGGTCCCAATGATAATTTTGGTCAGTATTCTATGGTGATTCCATCATTGATTAAGAAAGCACATGAAAATGAAGTGTTGGAAGTGTGGGGAGATGGTTCACCAGTAAGGGATTTCGTTTATTCTGATGATGTAGCTCGGGCGATGAAGTTTGTAGTTGAAAATAAGATAACAGAACCAGTTAATATTGGGAGTGGAACTGGCACTACAATTAAAGAGATAGCGGATATTATTGCAAATTATTTTGAAAAAGAAATAAAATGGGATATAACGAAACCAATGGGTGATATGAAACGAATTATGTCTACTGATAGACTTGAAAGTTATGGT
>Ga0310121_10002610_pt1 | contig 16970 bp, 8 predicted proteins | sample CB27_Tmax_986_MG_FD_203504 | JGI IMG/M metagenome (GOLD analysis project Ga0310121, IMG submission 203504) | Marine microbial communities from Western Arctic Ocean, Canada - CB27_Tmax_986 | ecosystem: Environmental > Aquatic > Marine > Oceanic | place: Canada: Western Arctic Ocean | collected...
ATCGCGCGGTCACAAAAATCATATAACCGCAACGGCTCGCCAAACTGGTCCATCTGTTCAAAATCGTAGGCGATATCGCCCGCTGTCGTACCCGTACCCTCGATCTCGTTGGCGCACGCCGCCTTCAACCAGCCCCCAAGGTAGGCTTCGGGCTCAGTCGGTTGGCCCGCGTCCGCAAGCAGCCCCTCATCCTGGCTGGAATTGTCGGAGCCCGGATCGATGGCCGGCGTCGTATCCACTGCAGCGCTGCTATCCACGCCTATATCCGCGCTGGTTTCCGAGCTCGTCTCCGAACTGATCTCATCGACCACCGCTTCGGGATCACCCCCACTGGAACAAGCCAGAACCCACAGAAGGCAGACTACTAGAGATATACCTTTTCGTCCCAAGCCCAATACCTCGTTCCGACCAGAATACCGTGTCTGCAGGGAATCTGCCATACCGTAACAAAATGGGATCGGGGCCGCATCCCGAATACCGGGGCAACCGGCTCTGGATGGTCAACCCGGAACGTCTTCCGTTCCATCGATCAACCGCGCAAACCGCTTGTATTCGCTCCCGTGAATGGGATCATCCCGGTCCCAGGACCAGTCTCCGAAGCGCGTCCGTTGGTAATCCCGCATCGCCTCCTGGATCTCTTCGCGGGTGTTCATCACAAAGGGACCATACTTTACCACCCGCTCACCGATGGGCCGTCCCTGCAACAACAGAAGTTCGGTTCCTGCGCCCAGCTCGTTCATCGGAGTGGCCTCATCTGCTTTCAGATCGACTTTGGAATGAACTCCGATGGTCTGATCTCCCACCCGGATCCCCGAGCCACTAACCACATATAACGATCGCCGGCTATCCGCCCGGGCCGCCGGCAGTGTCCAGCTGGCCTTCGCGCTCAGATCGATCGTCCAGATGGCTACATCGTTGTCCGAGGCCGCCCAGGAGTTCGGCGGCGGCGCGGGAGCAATATGCTCCTGGTAGCGTCCAGCCACAACGGTTACGGTCGTACTTCGTCCGGCATCATCCCGAGACTCGACCACCGGTATCATCTGGCGCCAGAACATCGAGAAATGGGGGGCTACTCGCTTGCGTGCGGCGGGAAGATTGACCCAGATCTGAAAAAAGTCGGTAGGGTTCGGCTCAAAACGGCGAAGCAAAGGGAACATCTCCGCATGCATGATGCCATCCCCCGCCGTCAGCCACTGTACATCCCCGTCTCCATAGCGGGCCGCAGCCCCCATGGAATCGGAATGATCGACCAGTCCGTGGCGTACCAGGGTCACGGTTTCAAACCCTCGATGGGGATGACGCGGAAAACCCGGCACCTCCATACCGTGGTACATATTCCAGCCATCGAGACCTTCAAAGTCCTGCCCCAGGTTTCGCCCCGAAAGAGGCACCGCTGGCCCCAACTGCGCATTTCCGGCCGGATACGTATCATCATGGTGCACGCAAAACAGGAAGGGATCCGTTGTCGGCCAGGGCCCGGACTCGGGTAGGGGGATGACTCCCAACACAGGATTCACCTCCGGCCGAGTCGGCGCTTGGTCTTTCGCGGACGCTGGCTCCCTGGTGGGCGTTTCCTTTGCTCCCGGCTCAGCCGAACTGGCGACCTTTTTGGAACAACCCGAACCGGCCACCACCCCGGCGGTGGTCGCCAATCGCAGCAGATCTCGTCGACTGATCTTTCGCATTCCGGCACATCGGGTTTAGGGAACGGAGATTCCGATAGGAAAAGTCTACACCGTTCCCACCAGGTTTTCACCCACGAAAGAACGACACTCTCGTATTCCTATGCCCCATTTCTGAACGACTACATATGTTTCCTATTTGACGCGTACCTATGATTTCACGATATTATTTCGCGAAGAGGGTAACGAAAGCTGGAAAATGTTCACGAGTCCAAATCAGCTATCTCTTCGCGTTCTTATATTCTGCCTGAGTGTAATAATAGGACTCGGCTGTAGTCCGGATACGGACCAACAACTGGATAGCAGCTCCTCGGACATCACGGATTCCGCACCCTCCGACACAGGGGATGCTCCAGATTCCGCACCCTCCGACATAGGGGATGCTCCGGCTTCAAACACCCCGCCCCAATGGCCCTCCGACGCACAGCTCATCGCGGTCGCGGGCATAGACGAGGTCTACCTGAACTGGCCTGTAGCCACCGATGAGGAAGGCGAGGCTGTGGTGTACAGGGTGTATGTGGATGGAAGCCAGACCGCCGAACTGAGCGGCCTCGAATATGTTGCTAGCGAGCTGGAACCAGAAACCGAATTTGTCTTCACGATACAGGCCGGTGACACGGCCGATAACTGGTCAACTGACGGTCCCAGCGCTACCGTCACTACGGCGGTAGACTTTGATCCGGGTTTTCGTCGGCTGACGCAAGAGCAATACAACCGGTCTCTTGCGGATCTCCATGAAACCCTGTGGCAGGCCGCCTGTGCAAAGACGAATTGTGATCCCACATGGGAGCGCGATTCCGATACATGGTATGCCATACTCACTATCCAGAACTGGGGCTATTGGGGTGATTACCGCGTCGGCTACCCCGGCGACGTACAGACCAATGGAACCGAAGAGCCGCGTGGTGGATACAAACGCCTGGATCAGGTTGTATACGACGAACATATCGCGTCCTGGGTGGGATCGACGATGGAGATCTCTGGTGCCGGCTATGAAAACTGGGTCGGGAAATATTTAATATTCGGTGCCTGTGATCAAGACAACGATAACGGCATTACCAACTTCGCCAGCCAGGAAGAGATCGATGAGAACTGTATCAGCAACTTCATTACGGACTTTGGAAAACTTGCCTTCCGGCGCCCTATAAGTGCTGAAGAACACAGCTTTTTCATGGACACCTATCAAGAGGTGGGGGCACTCTATGCCAGCGATAATCTGAATACCCAGGAGAGAGCAGATCGTGGACTTCGAAATGTGATCGCGGTCATCAACAACTCACCGGAGTTTCTATATCGCGTGGAAGTCGGCGATGAGAACGGCGACCTGACCGCCTGGGAAGTGGCCAGCCGACTCTCCTACCATTTCTGGAATACTATGCCCGACGAAGCACTCTTTGCCGCAGCCGAAGATGGCAGCCTTCTCACAGAAGCCGGCTACGCTGCGCAGGTGGAACGCCTGGCCAACGACCCTCGTACACGCCGTTCCGTCGATGAGTTCTATCGGGACTACTTCCGTGTCCAGGATCTCCCCAATATTCACCAACAGGATGGGCCCAATCAATACCATGGTGGCCCCGATTATAATGTGTATGCCAACGCCATAAATATGATCCAGCCCGCCATGAGGGATGAACTCGCCAACCTGGGTGCCTGGTTCACTCTGGATCAACCGGGGACCTACGAAGAGATGTTCCGCAGTAATCTGCACTTTCTCGAATGCCAGTATCCTGCCTGGGTGCCCGATCAATGTTACGGTGCCGGCCCCTACAGCCAATGGACCTACGAGATCGGAGGATGCGTTGGCGTCGACGACTGCTACGGTGGTGGTTGGGATGGGCAGAGTCCGCCTATCACCCTGCCCCAGAACGAAAGAGCCGGCTTGCTCACACGTCTGGCGCTCCTGGGCCACGACACGATCCTCGCTCGCCCCATTCGTCGGGGACTCTATATTCGAGAGGCGCTGCTCTGTGAGAAGATCCCACCTCCCGAAAGTTGTGATGTCGTGAAGCCACCCGAGATCATCCCGGGCATGACGGTGCGCGAACAGGTCGAGGCGGTCACGGAAGTGGTCGGTTCCACCTGCGCGGGCTGCCACTCCACCATGATCAATGGCTTTGGCCATGCTTTGAATCATTTCTCGTCGAAAGGCCAATATTGGGACACGGAACGAACCTTCACCGACCAGACCAACTCGGATGGTGAATATTGGTATATTATCGCGCCCCAGGACCAATGGCCTCCTATCGATGCCACCGGAACGACCCATTTTGACGGCGATATGGTCACAATAAATGGGGCTCATGAGCTGGTCGATCTACTCGCCACCAGTGGTAAAATGGAAGCATGCTGGTCACGAGAGTACTTCCGCTTCGCTATGGGACGGGCCGAATGGACAGGAGATCAGGAATCCATCGACAACCTCACAACGCTGCTCCAGGGCGGTGGCACCTTAGCCGATGCCTATAAGGCGATGGCCCATCAGGCCCAGTTCCGGAGCTTGTACAAACCACCGGAAATCCCGGAGGTCACACCATGAGTCCCGCTATGAACCGACGGCAATTTCTTCGCGGGGCGGGAGGCGCCATTCTGGCCATCCCCTTCCTGCCCTCCATGGCCAGCCGTGCTTTCGCCGCATGTGACGATCCCAGCGCCATCCCCAAATGCTTCTTCGCCATTGGAACCGGACATGGAGGCGTATGGGGTACCAATATGTATCCAAGCGATAGCGTACTGACGCAAACGGCCCAATACATTGGCCATGACGTCCGATACGGTCCTCTACCCTCGGGTCCGGCATTATCCCCCATGTGCACGGCCCAGGCCCTGACCCCAGAGCTAATCGCCAAGCTCAATATCCTGCGGGGCGTCGACATTCCCTGGCGGATCAGCCATCACTCCGGCGGGTATCTGGGTAACTTCGCCCAGACCGTGGGCTCAACTATCAACGGTAGCGATGCCAGTAAGTTCACGACGGCGACCATCGACCAGGTCATCGCCTGGTCGGATAACTTCTACTGCCAGAATGACCTGGATAGCATCATGACGCAGCGAAGCTTCTGCACAGTAGAGGGAGATCTCTCGTGGAATTTCGCGTCTCCAGCCACAAGAACAGGCAATGTGGTGAAGATGCCCCAACAAAGCAATAATCAGGACCTCTTCCGTTACTTCTTTGATCCCGGCAGCGCCTATAACGGCGTCGATGTCCACATCATCGACCGCATCAAACAGAGCTACCAACGTCTCCGCGCCCATCCACGGATCTCCAAGGGCGACCAGATGCGCCTCGATCAGCATGTGGAACGCATGTTCGAGATTGAACGAAAACTCAGCGTCGCCGGCCAACTACAGAATATTCCACCGTCGCCCAGCGTAGACTCCAATATCTACTGGGGACACCACTCCTTCCCCCATGATCCAGTCGAGAACAGGCTCTATTTTGATCTGATGAATGACGTGATCGTGGCAGCCTTCAGCACGGGAGTTTCGCGTGTCGGCACATGCTACAACAATGTGCATTTTGCCGATGTGCAGATCAACGACTGGCACGGTCAGGTGGCCCACCAATCCCTCGGAGCGGATGTGGCGCAAGCATGGACTCTAGGCTTCAACCAGGGCACCTTCGAACATATCATGGTGAATCTGGCCGCCAAGATGGACGACGTACCAATGGGCGACGGAACGACTCTGCTCGACAACAGCCTGGTCATGTTTGTGCAGGAAGCCGGTCAGGTCACCCACCATACAGGCGTCGTGAACTACCCCGTCATTACCGCCGGTTCCGCGGGAGGCTTCTTCAATACCGGTAATTTCGTGGACTTTGGCAACCCGAACATTACCTACCAGGAGTTGGCCGAATTGAAGGCCGAGCTTCCGGCTATTCAGCTGGAGCATCCCGGGGTGTATTACAACCAGTTCCTGGCCAATGTTCTACGGTCCATGGGACTGACTCCATCGGAATACGAAAACTTCACGGACTATACGACAGGCGAGCCCACCAAGGGCTATGGCGTTCATCATGTGGACACCGACCGCGCGGATGACTACACCCAGGCGAAAGCGGTGATGGGCGATCTCTTACCGGTGATCACCAACGGCAGCTAGGGAGTTGCGATATTCACTCCGGTAAGAGACGCGCTGGTGGCGTCAATCCAGAACCCAATGCTAAACGCGTCGTCTTCCATGTCCCCATCGGTGTCCAGATCGGGCTTTAATACATTGATCGAGAGCAAACATGTCTCACCGAGCTGTTCACAGACATCTTCGTCCCCCGTACAAGAAGAGTCTGTGATGGGTGTGCACGTATAACCCCCGCCCTGCTTGGGAGTAATCAGGTCAAGCTGGCCAAGGCCCAGACAGCTGCAGGTATTGGCCACGTATTCGTTCAGCCCCGAGAGAATGTCCTCCTGCAACACATAGCCGCCGAGCTTCCCATCCGTGAAGGTAAATCCATCGCCGTTGGGGCCGATAGACACGACAGCCTCGATCTGGGCGGAACGAACCAGGAATTCACCTTCCCCCAGAACCGAGAGGTTAAGGGGAATCCTCCACTGCGCAGATCCGGCCTGGAGAGTCCATGTCTGCGATGGGTCGCCTTGGGGGTTGCCGGTATACGTAGAACTTCCATCAACAAAACGGATCGTCGGTAAAACGCTACCGGGCACGAAACTGGAGGGCTCCACAGAAAAGATGCCATTTCCTGTCAGGTTGTCTGCGGGGCTACCATTCTCACTTCGCCCCACCAGTCCATGAATTACCAACGTATTTAAAAGGTTATTGTTCGTGGAGAGCTTATTCCTTCGCGGCACAATATTTAAAATACGGGTCCAGGAACCGGATTGTATCTTCTCCAATAGGCTCTCATTGGTGCTCTGTCCTGCGATGAGGCTTTCCATACTGGCAATTAATGCACCCATGGCGTTGTCGATCTCTCCATCCCCCGTAAGATCAAAGCAACAGGCGTCGGGCCCGCTCGACGTAGCGAGTTTCAGGCGCGTAATCACACTGCTTGATTTAGAAAAGATGAAATCGGCCGGATCGTCTATTGGGACGCATGCCGCCTCCGCACAGGATTGTCCCTCAAATAGACAGTGGGTCTCGTCGATCGGATGAAAGCACATGGCGCTATCACCGTCAGGTATGCAAGTAGGGGCCTCATAAACTTCCAATGTATAACCATCGCAGCTCGGCTGCTGGAACGTGCAGGGATCCGGATCGCATGGGTCGTCTACAGCGATGTCGTCCTCGGTCGTGTCGTTGGCTACGTCCGAACCGCTAACTTCGCCCCCCGAATCCGTACCCTGGACATCCGAAGCCACAGTATCGCTATTCGTTGTGTCACTCTCGCCGGCACACTGGCAGCCGGTCTTATAGCCGGTGCCCTCACTATTGCATTCCTGTACGCCCTCCAAACCACTGGCGCACACACATTGAACGGCTTCGTTTGGTGTACAGGCGGGATCCGCGCTACCGCCGCCACAGGCAGAAACAGCCACTCCAACGCTCAAAGTAAAGACGACTAACCACCGCATTGCATACTCCATAGCTTACCAGTCGAAGCGCTGACCTTAGTCGATTTCAACATTGCTGGCGAGGCGTAGAACAACGGATCTGGAATCCATTTCGGAAACTGGCCTCATGCGCTACAATCTCTCCCAGCAAGAGATCAGGAGAAATATATGCGTTGGTTGATTTGCCTTGGGCTCTGTCTAATTCTCGGTTGTGGTGCCGAGGGAGAAACGACTGGAACCGATCCGGGAACGACGGACTCGGCCTCCGCCGACGCCGCTGCGGATAGTCAGACGGACGATATCCCCACGCCGGATATCCCCACACCGGACGACACCCCCACGCCGGACAATAGCAATACATCCGCTACAAATATTAACGCGATGATCGCTATCCATCTCGATCCGACGGGTCCGATGGTGACCCACGCGACGGAAGAAAACTGGCAGCGTCTAAGCGCGCTCGTAAGCCGGGCCGATGAGATCGGACATAAGCTCACCCTGCTCATGTCGTCGGATTGGGCGGAGTTAACCCAGGCCGCTCCCGGTCGAAAGCTGGCCCTGAAGGAATGGGTGACCAACGGACATCAGCTGGGATACCATCATCACACCTGCGATCACACTTCACCCGACGGCTATCGAGACCTGCCAGGCCTCCACTGCAAAAACGCCGACGACCGTGGCTCTGTGGCGACCTCCTTTACCGTTGTGCGGGATCTTGGTGCCTCGCTGCCTGGAGGTACCAAGGCCACCGTGAATATAGCCGCCCAGGGCCCCAATACGGATGGTATCTTTCGTGCCGCAGAATGGCAGCCCGATGCCATCTACGCCACCGGAGAGATGGGGGAAAACGGAGACGGCCATAACCACCGTTTTATCACCCTGCCCCGTTGCGTGACCTCATATGGCAATAGCTATAGCGGCTCCCAAACGACCTACCAGGTGGCCGAGCTGGGGCACGCCCAGCTCGATGTGGGCGACTTTCGAACCAAAAAGTCCGATAACAATCTGGAAGCCCTCAGCGCCGACATCGACCTGGCCCTGGCAGCCGAACACGCCGACACGGGGGTACATATCGGCGTCGTCTTTCATGGTCGCGAATACTACCCGGCTCCGAGGGACGATAGTTATGGCGACGATCAGGTCTACCTGGATGCGGTCTTTCAGTTATTCGTCGATAAGGGGGTCCAGGTGCTCACTGCGGGGCAGATCCTGACCATCGCCACCCCCTGCGCCGAATAGCCCAACGGGCCCCCCACGTGACCGAAACGGGGCTGCGCAGCCTTCTTCTCGTAGAGGCCTGGGGACCGTAGTATTCACCGGCAGGTCTGACGCGGTTTTGCATCAACGTCTCCACGTTTTTAGACCTGTTGCGCAGTTCAGTTGGACCAACAGCGACGATAAAGGGTAGTGTCCCCGGCTTCCGAGACGGAAAATGTCAGGAGAGAAATGATGCGCCTCACTCGATTTATCGCTTGTTGTATAACCCTCATTGGTTTTGCGGCCTGTGATGACACCACTATCGTCAATACCGGTACGTCCGATACGAACACAGATACCAGCGGTATCGACACCGTGAACAATCAGGATGGACAAGGACCCGGGCTGGATATTGCACCACCGGAGCCGGGTGGTCTCGGCTGGCCCTGCGATAGCAACGACGATTGCGATAGCGGCTTCTGTATTGAAGGGGCCGACGGCTATATCTGTACCGAGATCTGCATCGATGAATGCCCGCCGGGATTCACCTGCAAAGGCATCCAGAATGGAGACTCCGACGTGGTCTTCCTCTGTGTTCCACCACCCCCCGACAAGGCTTCTCTCTGTGAGCCCTGTGAAACCAACGCCAGCTGTCTTGGAGAGGGCGCGGCCTGCATCGCCCTCGAGGACGGCTACTTCTGCGGTAAGGCCTGCCAGGACGATGCCCAATGCGCCGACGGCTACAGCTGTCAGGTCGTCGATGGGGTGGAATCCTCCCAATGTCTTCCCATCAGTGCGTCATGCCAATGCATGGATCTCAATATCGGCCTGGCACGCACCTGCACCGTCGAAGCGATCGGCTCCGATCCGAACCAACCGGGTGCCATCTGCACCGGATTCGAGATTTGCGAAGACGGCGGATGGGGCTCCTGTGATCTGCCCGTCGAGATCTGCGACGGGCTCGACAACAACTGTGACGGCACCATCGACGAAGGATATCGTGATGAGGTCGGCCTCTACACCACGGTCGACCATTGTGGTAGCTGCGGCGTCTCCTGTGCCGCCATCTCGGCCGACAACGCCGAATCGTTCTGCGACATATCAAACGGGTCCCCCACCTGCACCTACGCCTGTATAGACCAATGGCAAGACGTAGACGGCATCTCTAACAATGGCTGTGAATGCTTCCCGGAATCGATCGATGATGATCCGGACACCCTCGGACATGACGCCAACTGCGATGGTGTCGACGGTGTAATCGCCAACGCGGTCTTCGTATCCAAAGCAGGAGCCGATAGTGCTCCAGGAAGCATCGACCAACCGCTACAGACGGTCCAGGCCGGTATCAATATGGCGAAGGATGCAGGAAAGCCCGATGTCTATGTGGCGACCGGCGTATACCAGGAATCCATTCAACTCTCGGAAGGTATCCGGGTCTATGGCGGCTACAGCGCGGATTTCTCGATTCGTGATCTGGACGCCTACCAGACCGCTCTGTTGGGTGGAACATCCACCCTATCCCAACCTGGTACCGTAAACGCGGTCACGGTGGGCAATAACGCCACAACCGTCGTCGATGGATTCAGCGTATTCGGAACCAAGGATCCATCCGACGGCGGCAGCTCCTACGCTGTGTATATGAAGAATGTGGGAGGCCTGTTTACCCTCACCAATAATATTGTGGTGGCCGACGACGGCAGCCCTGGCGATTCCGGGTACAATGGATCGAACGGCCAGGATGGTGACCACGGGGGCACCGGGGTTGTGGCTGAAAATGTAGGTTCCCAGAACTGTACCGCCGCCAATGAGGCCGCGGGCGCGTTCGGCGGCGTACAAAGTTGCGATGGCGCCCTTACCACCGGCGGCACCGGTGGTCGACGTATCTGCCCGGAGGCCCCAGGCGATGTACAAAATGATCCCCAGACCTCCGATCCGGCCGAAGCGGGTAGCCACGGAATGAACAACCCGGGGGCCGTAGGAAACGGTGGTGTGGCCGGCTGGGACCTCATGGTGGGCTGGTCCAGCTGCGGCGTATGCAGCTCCAGCAAAACCCACCCCAGCGAAGGGAGCGACGGTCTACAAGGTAGCACGGGAGCCGATGGAATCCCTGGCCTGGGCTGCAACAATTCCCAGGGGGGAGTCGACATCAATGGCCTCTGGCAGGGTACCTCCTCCATCGATGGATTCGCGGGCTACGCCGGCGGCGGCGGCGGCGGAGGCGGCGCTGGTGGCGGCGTTGACGTGAACACGACCTGCGGCGGTTGGCCCGGGCATTCGGTCGGCGGATCGGGTGGCGGTGGTGGAGCTGGCGGCTGCCACGGAAGCGGCGGCAGCGCTGGCCAGACCGGCGGTGGAAGTTTCGGGATCTTCGCCTATTGGTCTAATCCACCCAACACCTATCCCAAAGTGGTCGATAACGAGATCTATCGTGGCTACGGCGGAAACGGTGGCGACGGCGGGGCCGGAGGTCTCGGTGGAGCCGGCGGCCTCGGTGGAACCGGTGGTGGTTCTGGTCAGGGCACGGGGGAATTCCCCATCAACTTCTGTGGCCAGGGCGGAGGCTACGGCGGTGCCGGAGGCTTCGGTGGTTCCGGTGGCGGTGGTGGAGGTGGCTGCGGCGGCCCCAGCTATGGTTTCTTTATCCATGCAGCAGGCTCTGCGGCTTCAACAGCGCCCATGGCATCGAATATCTACCCGGTCTCCGGCACAGCCGGTAGCGGTGGTAATGGTGGCTTCAGCGCGGGTCAGCCCGGTGTAACGGGAGTACCCGGTAGCCACGCAGAAACCAACTTCTAATCGTCTTGGTCTCGAATCCGATTCGGTCTCATAACCGTATGATACGTACCGTGCCGTTGCCAAGATTTACCCCGTCGGTACCGCTGGGGCTGGCCCCGCTATTATAGCTAAAACCACCGCGCCCGGGACAATCACTGTAGTCTGCGCCGCCGCCGCCATCACCACCCTGGTAGCCACCGCCACCACCGCCGCCATTGCCACTATTGCCGCCGCCACCAAATCCACCGGCGCCGACACCTACGCATTGGCCGGGCCTTGTGCCAGTTCCACCGGTCCCTCCAAAGATAAAGGCTTGTCCGGATCCATTCGGACCACCATCGGTGTAGAAACCTCCGCCTGCGCTACCGGATCCACCGCAACCACACCAGCCGCCTTCGTTGCTTCCACCGCCGCCATCGCCACTACCGGTAGCCGCTCGGCCGTGCCCATCTCCAAGACCACCGCAACAATTTCCTCGGGTCCCGCCACCACCGGCCACAATAAGGGGCGTATTGTCCGCCTGGGCAACGAATGTACCACCACCGGCCGAATTGTCGTAGCTCGAGCCGTCCTGGCCTCTCTGGCCCACCAGAATCTTCAGGGTTGTTCCATAACTCAGCACAAGATCACCGACCACTTCGGCGCCATATCCGCCATGACCATGGTTATGGGCCCCCCCCTCGGCCCCACGAACGGTGATCCGATAGGTGCCGGAAGCCGGGACATCCCAGTACTGGATACCACCGGACACAGTCACATCACCAGCCAGCAGAGTACTCGAATAGGTATTATCGCATTGAAGCTGGCTGGGACCGTTGGCACCGGTAGCACCACAATGGGTGAACAGAACGTCCACCGTCACACCCACGATACAGGCATTGCTACAATCATCCTCATCAACTCCGTTGCCGTCGTCACATTCCTCCGTTCCCTCCAGGACGCCATTGCCGCAACAATCGGAAAGGGTCGTTACAACACATCCGGAGCCCACATCGCAGGCTACAGTCTCGCATGCACCAGGGGCCGGGCATTTGGAGTCATCCGCCGTATGCACGATTATGTCGTTGTCCTCGTCGCAGGACGGATCGGTACAATCAATACCATCGTCCGCAACCGGATCGGGACCATCTTCGCAGCCAAGCAATACATGACAGGTCTCCACTCCATTGCAGAAGACACCGTCGTCACAATCCACCGGCGAACCCGACACACAGCTACCGTCGGTGCAGATATCCCCTTCGGTACAGAGATCACCATCATCACAACCGGCTAGATTGGGTGTATAGACACAGCCCTCGATGGGATCGCAGACATCGTCGGTGCAGAGATTTCCATCGTTGCAAATGATACCTCCCGTGCCGGACACGCAAACTCCGTCCAGACAGAGATCGCCGATCGTGCATACATTGCCGTCCTCACAGAGCAGGAAGTTATTCTCGGTCGTACAGCCAATCGCCGGATCGCAGGCGTTGTTGGTACACGGATTCCCATCGTCACAGCCCAGGACTCCCGAGCCCTGGCAAACGCCAACCCCACAGACATCATCCGGTGTACAGGCATTGCCGTCGTCACAAGCCGCCGTATTGTGGGTAAAGATGCAGCCAGACAGGGGATGGCAGCTATCGTCGGTACAGGGATTGCCATCGTCGCAGATCAGCGTCGTTGTGCCTGGTTGGCAGGCCCCGTCCCCGCAGGCATCGTTCAGAGTGCAGATGTTGCCATCGGTACAGGGCAGGTTGTTATTGTTTGCGATGCAGCCACTGCCCGCATCGCAGACATCGGTCGTACAGTCGTTACCATCGTCGCAATTGGGGATCCCCAATCCCTGGCATACGCCGGAATAGCAGATATCCAGGGGTGTACAGGGATTGCCATCGTCACAGTCCTCGGTATTGGCCGAAAACGCACATCCCGTATCCGTGCAGCTATCGTCGGTGCAGGGATTGCCGTCGTTACAGGAAATCTCCAGCCCCGGAACACAATCGCCGTCCGAACAAATATCGCCCAGGGTGCAGTCGTTATAATCGTCGCAATCCAGATCGTTGGGCGTATAGACACAGCCCACGGTGGGATCACAGATATCATCGGTGCAGGGATTGCCGTTATCACAGTGGACGTCCTCCCCGACGCATTCCCCGTCGGTACACGTCTCACCCACCGTGCAGGCCGTCCCATCATCACAGGGGATATCGATCAAAACCGTATATTGGCAGCCGGCCTCTCCCTGGCAGACATCGGTCGTACAGGGATTGGCATCGTCACAGGTGCTCTCGTCGATACTGCCATCGCAATTGTCGTCGACGCCATTGCAGACTTCCACGGCCGGCTCCAGAGCATCGCAGGCACTCAATCCCTCCGGCGTACAGGTGCGTATTCCGGTGCAGGTCCCGGCTTCGTTGGACAGGCTGCATTCTGTGGACAGAGCCAGATCGGTCGCCGTCTGGCCGCAGTCGCAAACCCCATCGGCGTTGATGCATTGGGCGCTGACACCACCACTTACCGAGGCGATGTCTTCACAAATATAACCCTCTGGGCATAGGCCGCCGTTGGCGCAGGATGCTCCACAGAACTTTCCGACCTCGCCATAATTCACACAGACATTCTGAACAGATCCAGCGGAACAATCTTCTTTGCTCATGCAGGGCTGACAGAGATGGCTGAAGTCCGAGACACAGGCAAAGCTGAGATCGGTTCCTCCGGTATCGACCGGCTGACAACTCCAGCCCTGGGGGCAGTCTTCAATGCAAGGCTTGGAGCAGATACGATCGCCCTCATGCAGTAAACAGAAGCCGGAGACACAGTCCGCGTTGCTTTGACAGGGATCCCCAAAACAGCCCGTCCCGGGATCGCAACCCGGATCGGCATCGGGCTCCGAAAGACTGTCATCGGAGAGATCGGTAACCACATCCACGGCTGTGGGTTCCTGATCGGTGGCCATATCGGTGGGCATGCCCGGATCGACCTGTTGACCTACATCGCCCGGGCCGGGCTCGATGTCGGTACCACTGGAACATCCGGCCCATAGAAAAAGAAGGATTGCTCCGATCCAGCAACTCGTACGATTCATCCCTTACACTCCGATCCAACCCAGGGACGAATATTGTAGCGTGAACCGAGCCGCATTGCACCCGGCCAGAGGCGATCTCAAGACCGGAGACTTCTTGCTGCACCGTTGCCCGTTTGGTACACCAATACCTCATGGATCGGGGATATATGGTGCGATACCTGGTTTTCTTTATGGTCTTATCGTTGGTTTGCGTCGGCTGCCCTGGCAGCGACACCGGCCCCGGTGATGCAGGCATACAGACGGATACGCCGGATACCGCAACGACAGACACGCAGACGGACAATACGACCACCGATATAGCCGACGTGGCGCCGGACGCAGAGCCCGACGCGGGCACATTGCAGCCCTTCGTCTACTCCGCGGCCTGTAATCTACCGGCCGAGCCGCCATCGGATACCTCGGTGGTGCTGACCAACGCCTTCCCGAATCTTAGCGTCAGCTTTCCGCTGCTTCTCACCCACGCGAACGACGGTTCGGGTCGCCTCTTCGTGGTCGAGCGCTTCGGGACCATCGCGGTCTTCAACAACGATCCGGCGGTGTCGACCAGGGCGACCTTCCTGAACCTCTCGAACGCCATCGCCACGGATAGCGAAGGTGGGCTGCTAGGACTGGATTTTCACCCGGACTACGCCAACAACGGCCACTTTTTTGTGAATTATACGATCAAGACCGGTTCTACCATGCACTCCATCGTATCCCGGTTCACGGTGAGCGGGTCGAACCCCAACCAGGCCAACCCATCTAGCGAAGTGGTCCTGCTAGACATCGTCCAGCCCTTCTACAACCACGACGGCGGGATGATCGAGTTTGGCCCCGACGGCTACCTCTATATCGGGATGGGAGATGGCGGCTGGGGCGGCGATCCCTATGGCCATGGCCAGAACACCGATACATTGCTCGGCGCCATGCTGCGGATCGATGTGGATAATCCCTCCGGAGGGCTGAATTACGGCATCCCGGCGGATAACCCCTTCGTACAAGGCGGCGGCCGGGCGGAAATCTTCGCCTGGGGTCTGCGCAATCCCTGGCGCTTCTCCTTCGACACGCTGACGGGCGCCTTATGGGCCGGCGACGTGGGCCAGAAGGACTGGGAGGAGATCGCGGTTATCGGTCTGGGAGAAAATCACGGCTGGAACACCATGGAGGGTATGGCCTGCTTTCCCCCGGAGGTCTCGAACTGCGACCAGACCGGTCTGACTCTGCCCATCATGCAGTATCCGACCGACGGCAAAGGCTCAGTCACCGGCGGTTATGTCTACCGGGGCAGTAAGGTCCCGTCACTGTACGGCACCTACATCTTTGCCGACTACGAACAGTATAGCCTGTACCTGCTGCCCACCGACCAGAGTCCCCCCGAGGGGCCGGCGCTGACGACCCCAGTCAAGATCGCCGGTTTCGGCCAGGACGCCGAGGGCGAAGTCTATGTACTCGGCCTCCTCAACGGCACGATCTATCGCTTCGAAGAGGTCGGCGACGGCTCGCCTGGAGAACAACCTGCGCTCTTCCCGCAGACCCTGACAGAGACGGGCTGCTTCACCGATCTCACCACGATGGAGCCGGCCGCCGGCGTCCTTCCCTACGAACTCAACCTGCCCTTCTGGTCCGACGGTGCCGAGAAATTCCGCTGGATGGTCCTGCCCGACGGCGGTCAGATCGGCTTCGACCCGACCGGCGCGTGGTCCATCCCGGAGGGCACCCTCTTCATCAAACACTTCGAGATCGAGCAGGCTGGAGACAACCCGACGAGCCCCACTCGGCTGGAGACCCGCTTCCTGGTCCAGGAAGCAGACGGCGTACGGGGTTATGTCTACCGTTGGAACGACGCTGGCACCGACGCGACCCTGCTCCAGAGCGGCGCCACGCGCGATGTAGTCGTGACCGAGGCCGAGGGCCCAGTCTCCTTCACCTGGCAGTTTCCGGCGCGCCACCAATGTAAGAGCTGCCATACGACGGAAGCCGGCGGCATCCTCGGACTGGAGACCGCCCAACTGAACCGCGAGACATCCCTATACGGCCCCGTCGACAACCAGCTCACGACCTGGACCACCTGGGATCTTTTTGCCCAGGGCACCTCGCCGACCGCGCTCGCTACTCTGCCCGCGCACCCCCAGCCGGACAACGCAGCCGCCCCACTGGACGACCGCGCTCGTAGCTGGCTCCACGTCAATTGCGCGAACTGCCATATGGGGGCGCTCGGACCGGAAGATATGGACCTTCGGTGGTCGACCGCCCTCAGCGACAGCGTCACCTGTGGGGTGAGCCCCAATAAGGGCAATCTCGGTATCGACGGCGCGACCCTGCTAAGCCCGGGTTCACCATCCACCAGTATGGTCTATCAGCGGATCCTGGCGCAGCCCCCCTACCGCATGCCTCCCCTCGCCACCTCGCGCCACGATCCGGAGGCAAGGACATTGATCGAAGACTGGATCTCCAATCTCTCGAACTGCCCCTGAGGGTGCGTAGATCCGGTGATCTGCCAATGGCCAACCGGCCAAAGGAAGTCCTTGCCGACCTGTTGGCCCTTTGGTACACCGGTCCCTCCTTTATCGGGGGATTATGGTGCGATTTCTGGTTTTCTTTTCGGTCCTATCGTTGATTTTTTCTGGCTGCGGAAGCAGCACTACCGGCCCCGGAGATACGGGCACAACAACGGATACGGGCGTCGATATCTCCACCGATACGACGCCACCCGACACGGCGACGACAGACGCCCAGGACGATAATGGACCAGCCGACGCGGCC
>Ga0310121_10002612_pt1 | contig 16963 bp, 12 predicted proteins | sample CB27_Tmax_986_MG_FD_203504 | JGI IMG/M metagenome (GOLD analysis project Ga0310121, IMG submission 203504) | Marine microbial communities from Western Arctic Ocean, Canada - CB27_Tmax_986 | ecosystem: Environmental > Aquatic > Marine > Oceanic | place: Canada: Western Arctic Ocean | collected...
AAACAACGGCCCCCATTCAGGCCTCACTCTGGCGCAGGCGGACCTCTACGCCCTGCCCTTCAAGCCGGGAACATTCGACAAAGTCTTCTGCATAGGAGTGCTTCAGCATACACCGAGAGTGAAAGAAGCGTTCTTGGGTCTCCTTCCCTACCTGAAAGAGAGCGGTGAAATCGTTATCGACGTATATGCCAAATCCTGGGAGTCGTACTTCACGCCCAAGTATTGGATGCGGACGATAACGAAGCGGCTGCCGAAGGGATTCCTGTACTCGGCCGTGACGCGAATCACTCCGCTGTTGTTGCCCATCAAGGTTTGGTTGCGAAAGAATACGCCCGCAGTTGGGAGGTACGTCGCGGGTATCGTGCCGGTCGCGAACTTCAGCGGGATGTACCACCTTTCGCGCCGGCAGCTCTTGGAGTGGAGTATCCTCGACACCTTCGACGACCTATCTCCACAATACGACAGTCCGCAACGGCTCGATGAGGTGAGACATTGGTTCGAAGAGCCCCCGTTGACCGACGTGCTGGTCAATATCGTGTCGCCAGGGATAATCAGAGGTCGGGGCGTTAGAGGCGCTGGACAACCCGCGCAAAAACGGGTGCTGACTCGAACCTAGATGCGTATTCTTCAGATCTCATACGCGCTTCCGCCATTCCAGTCTGCGCAGTCGATCTCTACGCTGAAGGCCGTTCGTGGACTTGCCAGGTTGGGTCATGACATACGAGTGGTTGCCGTTGCTCTCACTGATAAGACGCCACAGGACTCGGAACTCGAGCAGTCGATCCCACCAGGCGTGCAGGTCACTCGTGTCGCAGAGAAATACAAAGGCCCCATCAGGCTGGCGGCGCGAGTCCTGCCGTTCATCGCGGCGATGCCCGACGGGCAGCTCGGCTGGTATCGGCCCGCTCTCAAGGCCGCGCGACGGTTGATCGAGGAGCAGCGTCCCGATGTTCTCTATTCGCGGTCCCAGCCGTTCACGAGCCACCTGGTAGCGCGAACACTGGCCCGCGAGTTCGGCCTTCCGTGGGCCGCCTACCTGAGTGACCCGTTGTACGACAACGTGTACTACAACCAGTTTCCGGTGAATCCCCATCGAACCGTCAACAGGCGGATCGAGGCGAGCATCTTTGATAGCGCGGACGAGGTCCACTTCGTCTCAGAGGAGACTCAGTCCCTCTCCGAAAAACGGTATCCCTCGACTGTAGTACGGAAATTCGTCACCATCCCTCATTGCTTCGACGCAGATTTCTATCCCGATGCCAATGTTCCGGCTCCCCCACCCTTTTTGGTGAGCTATGTCGGTGACTTCCAGAGCGCCAGAAACCCGATCTATCTTTTCGAGGCCCTGTCGCAACTCAAGGCCGAAACGCCCTGTCTTTCCCAACAAATGAAAGTCAGGTTAGTGGGCCGCGTGCGCCCCAAAGATCTGATCAGGCTAAACAACCTTGGGCTCGGCGACGTCATCGAGGTGGTCGGCAAAGTCTCGTACTCCAAGAGCCTGAAGTATGTCGTTGAAAGCCATGTCCTGCTCTTGATCGACGGTTCCTTCAGAGAAGGCAACGTCTTCTTCCCATCCAAGCTGGCGGACTATCTCGGCTCTGGGCGTCCGATCATCGGTATGACTCCTCCGGGCAGCACAAGTGACCGAATCCTGCGGGAGATGGACTACCCAAGTATGGCCCCGACAGACATAGCCGGCATCTTGTCAGTACTCCGCCGCGCTCTCACTGGAGATCTGGCCGGCCGACAGCCTCCCGCAAAGTACGATTCTCGGACCGTGGCGCAACAGATCAGTGCTCGTCTGGAGGGTCTGGCCGACGGTGAACGGCGGGAGCCGGCTGCAGCCGCGAGTACTGAACGATGAGCCGGCTGCTGATCGTCTACCGAACCGGACTCGAGACGATTGTACGCAAGGGCGAGATCGTGCCTCGATACTTCAATCCAGGTGAGGTGTTCAACGAAGTCCACATCGTGGCTTTGAACCGCGAGAGACCCGACCCCACGGAGCTGCAAAAAATGGTGGGTGGAGCACGCCTAGTGCTCCATAACTTGCCACCGCCGACAGCGCTCAAGGTGGGGGTTTGGCCACCAGCGTTTCGATTGTGGGTGCGCCGGGGGGTCGCACTTGCCCAATCGATCCAGCCGGACCTCGTCCGGGTATACGGATGCGAACTCGAAGGGTTCATGGCAACCAGATTGAAGGCTGCACTATCGGTGCCCATGGTACTCTCGCTACACACGAACCGGGACGCAGTTTACCGAGAGACCGGACGGCCACGCATCGACCGGTGGCTGATTGCCCGACTAGTGAATCGGTCTACTCGAGAGGTCCTTCACGCGGCTGACGAGGTATTACCGGTCTACAAGCCAATCGTTCCATACCTGGAAAAGCATGGCATCCGGCGCTACAAGGTCATCTACAACGCCGTGGGCCATGGGTTGGTGCCGAAGCAAAATTATGAACTCAACAGACCTGCCCGGTTGATCTGTGTCGGTCGGTTCGAAAGGTCGATCAAGGACCCTACCAACATTGTGCGTGGAATGGCGGAGCTACCGGACACCAAGCTTACCTTCGTCGGCGACGGACCCTTGTCAGACACGCTCGCAAACGTGGCGCAGAGCGTCGGCGTCGCCGATCGGGTGGAACTCATACGAGCGATGCCCAACGCCAGGCTACTTGAACTGTTGCAGGAACAGGACATTTTCGTGTTCCACTCGACCCTTCAGCTTAGCAAGATCATGATGGAGGCATCTCTGGCCGGCCTGCCGATCGTGACGAACCTACGCCTCAGGGACCCGGAGCCAAGATTCACTGAGGATGAGGTTGCGCTTCACGTGGACGACAGTCCTGAAGGCTACGCCGAGGCAGTCCGCAGGCTGCTCGGCGACCAGAGCTTGCGCGAAGAGTTGGGCCGCAAAGCCCGATCGTTTGCCGAAGCGACGTTTCATCCCACAGACATGGAGCGGAAGGCAGCCGACGTCTATAGAACATTTGTCGCGGGTTCGCCTGCCGAAGGCGTTGCCGGCGCGGTCGCCAGGTAACCGAGACCTATGTGTGGCATCTGCGGCTATGGGTTGGGTAAAGACGAAGCTGCTCCGCCCCTGCAATCGATGGTTAGTCTGCTGAAACACCGCGGCCCCGACGGGCAAGGGCAGCTCGACGACGGCCCAGTGGCAATCGGCATGCGACGTCTCGCCATCATCGACGTCGACGGCGGCGACCAGCCAATCCCAAACGAGGACGAGACCGTCTGGGTAGTGCTGAACGGAGAGATCTACAACTATCAGGAGCTTCGCCGATCCCTCCTAGACGCCGGGCATGTGTTCAGAACGGATAGCGACACCGAAGTGCTCGTCCATCTGTATGAGGACGACGGGCATGAGATGTTCAGGGCGTTGCGAGGGATGTACGCGGTCTGCGTGTACGACCGTCGTGACCAGAGCCTGCTCTTGGGACGCGACCCGTTTGGGGAGAAGCCCCTTTACTACTACCTGAAGGGCAACACGATAGCCTTTGCCAGTGAGATACGTAGCCTGTTGGAGTGGGATGCCGTGCCTCGAAAGTTGGACTACGAGGCGCTAGGTTACTTTCTGCGTGCGGGACTTGTGCCTTCTCCACTGACGATGTTCGCGGGCATACAACAGGTCGAGCCGGGAACCTGGATGCTATGGAAGGGCGGATCGGTCGCACGCGGCCGGTTCTGGGTCCACGATTACGCGCCTAGTCCTGAGCTTCAAGACGAAACCGACGCTCAAGAGGCGGTCGCCGAGGCGTTGCGGCGGGCCGTCAAAAGGCAGCTGGTCAGCGACCGCCCGGTAGGCGCTTTCCTGTCCGGGGGAATCGATTCGAGTACCGTTGTCGCCTTCTGCCAGGAAGCCAGACAGGACCCCATAAAGACCTTCACCGTAGGGTTCGAAGATTCCGGGTACGACGAAAGCCAAGTCGCGCGAGCGGTCGCTGAGTCGCTACAAACCGACCACCGGGAGCACCGCGTCGCTAACGCGGAGTTCCAGACAGAGCTTTTTTGGAACATCGTCGACCATGTTGGTCTGCCATTCGGCGACTCGTCAGCCATTCCGACCTACATGATCAGCCAGATGGCGGCGCAAGAGGTCACGGTGTGCCTGTCTGGCGACGGCGGCGACGAGATGTTCGGCGGCTACCCGGACTTTCGATGGGGTTTGAACGTCGAGCGTCTCGGCGCGCTACCCAGGCCGGTGCTGAAGGCCGGGGCTGGACTTGCCGGCATGGCTTCACGAATACCAGGCCTCAGCGGCTCCACGACGATTCGTCGTGCTGGGCGGGCGCTCCACGCGGCCCAGGAAGACGGTCTCGCACAGCTCGTGGCGCTGCGTTCGCTCTTCGATGAAGGTGAGGTCCGTGCACTGGTCGCCGACCCGGAAAACGGCATCGCCGACACCCCCCTCGATCGGCTTACGACCCTCCCGGTCGAGGCCAGCAGGTGGTCATCGCTCAGGAAGCTGATGTACTACCGGACCAAACATGTGCTCGCGGAAGACATGCTCGTCAAGATAGACCGCATGAGCATGGCGTGTTCGCTAGAGATAAGAGCCCCTCTCCTAGACCTCGATGTCGCCAAGGTAGCGATGGCGCTGCCGGATGAGCACCTGATTCGCGGCCACGAACAAAAGTACATGCTCCGCCAATTGATCCGAACGCGACTGCCCTCCGAAGTCCTGACACACCCAAAGATGGGTTTCAGCATTCCTCTGCACCGGATCCAGAACCGTGAATACCGGGAACTCGTCGACGACCTTTTGAACGGGCAGGATGCGGTGATGGAGCTGTTTTCGTCGAACACGGTCGAAACCGTGAAGCGCAGAGCACTGGAGAGAAGCGACGATCGGGCCGACGCCAGTGTCTACCGTACCAGCCACCAGCTCTGGATGCTGATGCAGCTCGCAGGCTGGGCCCGGAGGTTTGGGGTCGCGGCTTAGCGTCCCCAACAAGAAATGGCAAGTGCGCCAGGCGTCGAGACCCGAGAGAGCGAGGTAGAGAAGAAGAAAGCCGAAGCCGAGCTTCGACCGAAAGTGCTGCTCGTCAGTCCGCTCCCTCCTCCGGAAGGAGGCGTTGCCACCTGGACCCAACGTTTTCTCGGCTCCGATGTGGCGGAGAACGTTACGTTGCATCATCTGAACACGGCGCTCGCTAGCCACGACGACCTGAGCGCCTCCCTAATGGCCAGAGCGGCGAGAGCGCTGACCGCTTTGTTCAGATTCGCGTGGGGTTGCGTCCGAATTCGGCCCAAAGTGGTGCATCTAACAACCCACGGATTTGCCAGCTACTACCGCGACATGCTTTACGTCTTTGTCGCGAAAGCGATCGGGGCAAAGGTGATTTTAAATATCCGTTTCGGCGATCTGGACCGGTTCCTCGCCGGAGTGCCGGCGATTGCGAGCCCCGTGGTGAAAGCGAGTTTACGAGCCTGCTGGTGTCTAGTTCCGATCACCCGTGCCGCCGCCGAGGTCGCGGTACAGACCGGAAATCCCCGGGTGGAGGTGATCCCGAACTGCGTCGATATCCGCGACGACATGAAAAGGACAACGCCGAACGGCGAAGGGCTGAGAGTGCTCTACATCGGGTGGGTAATCCCCGCGAAAGGAATCGCTGAACTCGTCGAGGCGGTCGGACGGGTCGACGGAGCGACTTTGACAATAATAGGGCCAGCGATCCAGCGTCTTTCCGGTGGCGACGGGCGATGGGTCGAAAGAGTAATCGCCGAGCTGCGCGTTGGAGAACAAGTCAATCTCGCGGGGAGAGTCGAACCCGAGGAAACCCGAAGCGCGTATCGAACGCACGACGTCCTGGCACTCGCGAGCTATCGGGAAGGCTTCTCGAATGTGGTAATCGAGGCGATGGAGGCCGGGATCCCCGTGGTAGCCACCGGTGTTGGAGCCAACACCGAAATACTCCGGGATGGCACGGATGGATTCATCGTTGAGGTCCGCGACGTCGACCAACTCGCCGACAGGCTTCAATGGCTCAGGGACCATCCCGTCGAGCGCGAGAAGATGGGCCGAAACGCTCGTCAGCGCGTCAAGGAACTCTACTCGGTCGAAAAAGTGTCTACGATGTGGGTGGACCTTTACGCCCGGGCAGTCGCCAAAGAAACGGTGGCAGGAGGCTAACGATCGCTAACGAAGGCAAAGTAGTTGTGCTTGGAGGGGCCGGTTTCATCGGGTCCCACGTCGTCGAAGAGCTTCTTCTCGAACCCGTCAAAGAGATCGTCGTCTACGACAATCTCACACGTGGCCAGAAGGAGAGCCTGCGTGGACCGCAGCAGGACCCTCGCGTCCGAATTGTGGAAGGGGACATCAACCATACAGATGTCCTGAACGAGGCCATCGCCGGAGCGGACATCGTGATCCACCTCGCCGCTCTCTGGCTGTTGCACTGCTATGAATACCCCCGGGCCGCGTTCCAGGTGAACATCGAGGGCACCTTCAACGTGTTGGAGGCCTGTGTCAGGCACGACGTGAAGAGGCTGGTCTACTCTTCCTCCGCCTCGGTCTACGGCGACGCCATCGAAACGCCGATGACCGAGGAGCACCCGTACAACAACCGCACCTTCTACGGGGCTACCAAGATCGCTGGAGAGCACATGTGTCGTGCCTTCAACGAGCGGTATGGGCTCGACTACGTCGGTCTGCGCTATATGAATGTGTACGGAGCCAGGCAGGACTACAAGGGCACCTACACCGCTGTGATGATGAAGATGCTCGACAGGATTCGAGATGGCAAACCCCTCGTCGTTTACGGCGATGGCGCTCAGACTTACGACTTCATATATGTATCCGACGTTGCGCGGGCTAATGTATGCGCCATGAGAGCATCGGCGACGGACGCCTTCTACAACATAGGTTTCGGTCTCGGTACGACGGTCCGGGAGCTAGCGGACCTATTGTTGGAGATCACGGGATCGGAGGTCGGCGTCCAATACGAACCGGAAGGACAGACTTTCGTGACTCACCGGGTTGGAAGCGTCGACCAGGCCAAAGAAGAGCTTGGGTTTGGGGCGACGATCGAGCTCTCCGACGGACTTCGGCGGCTCGTCGACTGGCGCAAGGCCGAGGAGCGGCGCAACCCTGGTGGCCAGGTCGAGCCATGAGCATCCCAATCACGAAACCTCTTTTCGGCGAAGCCGAGCTTCGGGCCGTGCAAGAGCCACTGAAAAGTGGATGGGTCGTGCAGGGCCCATTCGTCCAGCGATTCGAGGAGGAGTTCTCGGAATTCACGGGAGCCAAGTACTCGATCGCGGCCAGCTCGTGTACGACGGCGCTTCACATGGCTGTCGCAGCGCTGGGATTGAAGCCTGGCGATGAAGTGATCGTGCCCGCTTTTACCTGGGTGTCCACCGCCAACGTGGTCGAGTACATGGGAGCCACGCCGGTCTTCTGCGACATAGATTTATCGACATTCAACGTCGACCCCAATCTCATCGAAGAGCTGATCACCCCCAGGACTGTTGGGATCATCCCCGTTCACCTGTTTGGGCTTTGCGCCGACCTGGAACCGATCCAGGAAACGGCCGCGCGCCACGGGCTTTGGGTAGTCGAGGATGCGGCCTGCGCGTTCGGCGCTTTCTATAAAGGCTCCCATGCGGGCACCTTTGGGGAGATGGCCTGCTTCAGCTTTCACCCTCGCAAATCGATCACGACAGGGGAAGGCGGCATGCTCACAACCCAACGCGAGGACCTTGACCAGATGACACGGTCCCTGCGCGATCACGGTTCCTCTCGCTCCGATCTGGCACGCCACAACGAGCGTTCCGGCTTCTTGCTGTCGGAGTACGAAGTCCTCGGGTACAACTACAGAATGACGGATATTCAGGCCGCCCTGGGCTGTGCACAAATGGGACGAGCCGACTCGATCTTGAGCGAGCGGTCGAGACTAGCCCTCCTATACGACGAGTCGCTTGCCGACATCGCTTGGCTGCAGACCCCAGAATCGCCCGACGGCTACGTTCACGGCTACCAGGCATACGTATGCCTCTTTCGCCCCACTGCACCGACGCTCGACAACGTCGAGGGACTTCATAGGCGACGGAACGTCCTTATGGACTCGCTCGACGAGAAGGGAATAGCGACACGCCAGGGGACCCATGCACCTATTGCGACAGGCTACTACTCCAAGAAGTACGGCCTACGACCCGCGCAATTCCCGAACGCATATATCGCGGACCGTCTAAGTCTGGCCTTACCCCTGTTCGCTCAGATGAGCGAACAGGATCAAACGACGGTCGTGAACGAACTCCATGCAGTGCATGCCTAAAGCGGCCCGATCGTGAAGCTGAGGTAGTCGGAAATGTGTGGGATTGTCGGCGTCTGTAATCTCAACGGCGAAGCTGCGCAGAGCGGTCTCATGAAGCGCATGACGGACGTGATTGCCCATCGCGGCCCTGACGGGGAAGGGCAGTTCGTGGACGGCCCTGTTGGGCTCGGCCACCGTCGCCTCGCCGTCATCGACCTCACTCCCGCCGGCCATCAGCCGATGTCCAACGACGCCGGCGACGTCGTCATCACGTACAACGGCGAGATCTACAACTTCCGAGAGATTCGGTCCGAGCTAGAAGGGAAAGGATACCGGTTCCGGTCTCGAACGGACACGGAGGTCGTACTGCACGCGTACGAGGAGTGGGGCCGTGAGTGTGTGGAGCGGTTCAACGGGATGTTCGCCTTTGGAATCTACGACCGCAGGCCAGCCGGGCCGGGAGGCGACGGCGGCTGGCGCCTTTTCCTTGCCCGCGACCGCTTCGGCATCAAACCTCTTTACTACTATCACCGAAACGGCATCTTCATGTTCGCGTCGGAGATCAAGGCGATGCTTCAGCATCCCCAGATGAAGGTGGAGGTCTGCTACCCCGCGCTCGCACAGTACTTTACGTTTCAGAACGTCTTCACAGATATAACGTTGTTTGACGGTGTCCACCTCCTACCGCCAGGATGCATAATGGTCGTCGATCCAGAGGCGCGGCCGGTAGTAACACAGACCTCCTATTGGGACTATCGCTTCTCCTCCGAAGGGTTCGATCTGTCGGAAGAAGAGAGCGCCGAAGAGCTATACAGACTCTTCGACCAGGCCGTGACCCGGCAGCTTGTGTCGGACGTTCCCGTTGGTTCGTATCTCAGTGGCGGGATGGACTCAGGCGCCATTACCGCTGTGGCCTCGCGACAAATACCCAGAATTCACACGTTCACGGGCGGCTTTGACCTCTCTTCGGCAAGCGGTCTGGAACTGGCGTTCGACGAGCGGCCGGCGTCCGAGCAGATGGCCAACCTGTTCAAGACCGAGCACTACGAGGCCATCATGCACGCCGGCGACATGGAGAACGTGCTGCCGGACCTCATATGGCACCTAGAGGACCTGCGGGTAGGCCAGTGCTACCCCAACTACTACGTAGCCCGCTTGGCCAGCAAGTTCGTAAAGGTTGTGCTGTCCGGCAGCGGTGGCGATGAGCTCTTCGCAGGCTACCCTTGGCGCTACTATCGCGGTATCGACACCAACGGCGGCGACGATTTCTACCAGGCCTACTACAACTACTGGCAGCGCCTGATTCCCGACGAAGCGCGGCCGTCGTTCTTCAATGAGGCGACATTGAGGCGCGTCGAAGGGGTCCGCCCGCTGGACGCGTTTCGGAGCGTCTTCGCGGAGGGAACACCGCCGATCCACAGCGTCGAAGACGTGATAAACGCATCTTTGTACTTCGAGATCAAGACGTTCCTGCACAGTCTATTCGTCGTCGAAGACAAGCTGAGCATGGCCCACTCGCTGGAGACCCGAGTCCCCTTCATGGACAACGATCTCGTCGACTTCGCGCTGCGAGTCCCGCCACGATACAAGCTACGCCAGATGGCCGGAACAGCGAGAATCGACGAAAATATACTGGGACGCAAGGTCGACAACTACTATGGCAAGACGCGTGACGGGAAGGTCGTGTTGCGCAACGCGATGAAACGGCTGATCCCGTCTGAAGTCACGGACCGTGCCAAGCAGGGGTTTTCAGCCCCGGACGCCTCGTGGTTCCGCGGCGAAAGCATCGACTATGTGAACCAGCTTCTGCGAATCGACGCGGCGATCTATGAATTCATTAATCCCGAGTATGTCTCAACGGTCCTCGACGAGCATTCCGACGGAAGCGTGAACCACAGGCTGCTGATTTGGTCGCTGCTGAGCTTCGAATGGTGGCTTAAGGTGTTCGTTTGAGGATGAAACTCCGCCTCATTGTTGAGCGATCAATCGGCCCATCAGTACGGGAGTGTCCGGCTGTCTTGTTCCATGTGTAAGAGCGCATCTGGTCAGCCCTGGTTCGCCACCAGCCATCGATTAAGTTGATGAAACGACGCCACTTTCTGCAAGCGGCGCGTTTGCTGATAGCGCCAGTCGGGGTGCTGCTCATCGCGCTGTCCGTGCCTTTGGTGTTCTTGACGACCCGTCGCAGACATTTTCGAGGGAAACCGCCTAGAATTCTGTGGGGCCCGACGCCATTAATTAACTATGTCTATTGGTCCGAAGCGGCCAGGAACTATGGCTATACCTCCCGATCTGCGGCTTACGCAGTGGAGTACAACTACAGTCACGAATCACTAGATTTCCTTCTTACGGAGAAGTTCAGGTATTCACGGCCACTCCTTTTGCTGCCTTACTTAGGCTTCATCTGGGCGATGTCGAATTTCGATATATTTCACTTCTGCTTCAACCTGGAGGGCTACCTTTATCGAACGCCGCTGCGATACGCCGAATACCGGCTGCTGCGCTTGCTAGGCAAAAAGGTCGTTGTTGCTCCGTATGGCAGCGACGTGCAGTTGCCATCGATGGTTATCGACAAGTACAAATACTCGGTTGGGCCGTATGTTCAAACTGATGAGAAAGCTGTCTGGCGTAACATTCAGCATGCCCTGAAGCACTCAGACTTCGTCATGGCCGGGGGAGCTTCAGTCGAGTATTTGCCGGTTTTTGATCTGTCGTTTCCCATTCTCGCCATAAGTCTCGATGCCTGGCCGGCCTCAGGGGTGCCGAAGAACGACGTACCCGTTATTGTGCATTCGACGAACCACCGGCATCTGAAGGGCACTGACGCGTTAGTGAGAGTCTGTGATGAATTGGAGGCGGAGGGTCACGAATTCGAGTTGCGGGTCGTCGAGCAGACGAGGAACACCGACGCAAGAGCGATTTACGAGAGCGCAGATATCATCGCAGACCAGTTCATCGTGGGCGGATACGGCATGTTTGGGCTCGAGGCCATGGCCCTAGGCAAACCAGTGATCGGCTATCTCCGTGAAAACCTCTTTGAGTTCAACCTTCCCTGGTCAGATTGTCCTATCAGCAATTCGAGTCTAGACGATCTCAAAGAAAACCTGCGACTGCTTCTAGATGACGCAGAGTTGAGAGCTCAACTGGGGCGACAATGCCGCGCCTACGTAGAGAAGTACCACAGCTACGAATACATTGGGGCCATCCTCGACAAGGTCTACAGGAAGGTCTGGTATGACGAGGACCCCGACTGGTCAGGCTTCGCGGTCAGAGTTGGCGATGGTCGCAACCCGCTATTCGACGAAGGTTGGACGCTCCATGCCTAAGTACAGGAGGGATCCCGCCGAACGACCAATAATCGTGTTTGCCTCCCGCAGTGGCGCGAGCCACCGGCTGCCTATATCGCGGCTTGGGCGCGAGTTATGGTGGCAGAGGTTCCTTGACGCGTGACCAGCAATATCACTTCGGAATTCCAGGACTCGGTGGTCCTCGTTACGGGCGGCGTAAGTAGCATAGGCCGCGAGATTTCCTGCGCGTTCGCGAGAGCTGGTGCAAAAGTGTCTATAAACTACTATTCAAACTCGGAGGGTGCCGAGAGTTTAGCGGAGGACTTCGAAAGGGAGGGCGTCGCATATTTGCTCTCGCAGGGGGACGTCGGAGAACAGGCCACCGTCAAGTCTCTGGTCGACCGAACGATGGAGAAGTTCGGCCGGATTGACATTTTGATCAACAACAGCGGTATCCACAGAGATGGAATGGTGTGGAAACTTCCGATGGAGGGTTGGGAAGAGGCTCTAAGGGTAAACCTCACCGCCCCGTTCACGTGCATCAGAGAGGTACTGCCACACATGCGGCGACAAGGGTTCGGACGGATCGCGACCATAAGCTCAATTGTCGCCTACACGGGAGTAATCGGAGCAGCCAACTATGCTGCGGCCAAGGCCGGCCTAGCGGGACTGACAAGGTCCGTGGCCCTTGAAGCCGCCAGCAGAAACGTCACTGTGAACCTATTGGTTCTTGGATACATGGCCCTAGGTATGGGAGCCCGGCTCACCTGCGAAAACCGCGAGCAGGTCCTATCGAAGATTCCCGCTGGACGATTCGGGAATGTCGATGATATCGTGCACGCAATGTTCTTCCTCACATCGCGGAATGCCGGGTACGTCACAGGTCAGACCCTCCACATCAACGGCGGCATGTATATGGGGGCCTAGCGCAATGGGGTTCAAGATCCTTGGCACGGGTTCCTACGTGCCTGAGAGGATCGTCACCAACAAGGAGATCGAGTCGCGTGGAATCTCCAATTCGGCGTGGGTGTCTGAAAACCTGGGCATTCACGAACGACGCGTTGCAGCCGACGATCAGGCTACTTCAGACCTTGCCCTGGGGGCTTCGAGGGCCGCCCTGGAGGCCTCGGGCCTGAGCGCCAACGCCGTCGATCTACTGATAGTAGGGACGACCACGCCGGATCGGAAGGCACCGTCGACCGCATGCATCCTGCAAGACAAGCTTGGAGGAAGGTCCTACCCGGCTTTCGACATTTCCGCCGCCTGCAGCAGCTTTCTATACAGCCTCGCCAGCGCGGCTCAGTTCATCGAAACAGGGTTCGCGCAACGCGCTTTGGTTGTCGGAGCGGACATGTACTCTACCATCACCGACTGGGAGCACCGAGACGCTGTATTTTTCGGGGATGCGGCTGGAGCCGTTGTCATAGAAGCCGAGCAAGGACAACCGCCGTGGGAGTTCTTCCTGGGCGCCGAAGGCGCCTTCTGGGATCACTTCATGGTACCGCCTGAAGGGGCCGATATGTCAGCGTCTGACTCTGCCCATAGCCGTAGTCAGTTCTTCAAACTGATGGGGCCGGAACTGTACGAGGACGCTGTCCGCACTTTGCCAGATGCGGCCATGCGAGTCCTCCGAAAGAACGGATTGACGATCGAGGATGTCGACCTGGTCGTGCCGCACCAGGCTTCGATACGAGTCCTCGAGGCCGTCGCAGATCGAACGGGCGTGCCCATGGCGAAGATGTTGACGACCATGGGAAAGTTCGGCAACACCGCCGCTGCCTCACAGCCGCTAACTTTAGACCTCGCCGTCAGATCGGGAAAAGTGCGGCGGGGAATGACCTTGCTGTTCCTGACCTTCGGTGCAGGGATTACTTACGGGGCGGCCTTGGGGACCTACTGAACGGTGGAAGCGGTCGCGCCTCGAGTGCTGGAGGTCGATGAAATTTCGTCGCTCGCTCCTAACCTGGGCGACCTCGTGTACTGGGCCCCTTATCGAGGCTTGGGTTTCGACGGCGATGCCCTGCGCACTCACTACCTAGAGCGAGCAATCGGAAGAGCCCTCTCAACGAGCTCCGTCGCAGTGGGGGCCTTTAGCGAGAATCGGCTGGTCGGCTTTCAGGTATCGGATAAGTCGAGCTTCCTTGCTAACTATTTTGGAGTCGGATGCGGCAGTATCACGTTCACAGCTTTGCCACAGGGCCAAAATGAACAACAGACAGTAGCCGAATCACTTTGCAAAACATCGATCTCCGCACTCAAGTCCGAAGGCGTTGAACTGGCCTCCGCGAGTACCTACACATCGGAAAAGGCGTTAACGTGGGCACTGCAGGGGAGCGGCTTCCGTCTCGTCGAGGTGTTCGCGAGCTACGCGCAGGACATCGCAGACATCGAGTTCCCCCGAGTCAGCAACGGCATAATGATTCGGGACTGCATAGAAGAGGATTTAAGCCAGATCAAGCAACTCTACCAGGGAGAGATTTTTCCGGGCCGGCTCGTATCGGACCCGAACTTGCCAAGAGATGCCAGCTATGCACTCTACGGGCGCCGCTTCGAGGAGGTCTTCGAAAACAAACTCGGCCGGATTTTCGTCGCAGAGCGCGAGGGAAAGTTGGTGGGAGCTCTGATCGGGATAGTAGATGGGGAGTTGTTCGACGCCACGGGTATCAAGACCAACCTGCTGTCTGGAATGGGCATCATCATCGACCCAGCGAACCGTGGACTCGGGATAGCGACCTCGTTGATCTCCGAGAGGATGCGATGGTACCAGGACGAGGGTGTCAAAAGCGTCTCGTTCGGCGCCAGCATCGACAACGTTCCGATGATTCGGGGCTTGACCAAGCTGGGAATGGAGTTTACGTCGTCACAGTGCGCCTTTCACGCGTGGCTCTAGGCTCCGTCATATGACTCCTGGAATCATCGATTTCCGGTTCCGGCCGAACCTCCCCGAGTTCCTTGGCGCGTTCATACCTCCACACGGCCCCATCCGGCCGTTCAAGCAGTACATCGAGAGGTATCGTATGGCGCCTCGATTAAAGCCGACCAACCTCCCCGAACTTATCGAGAGCCTCAAAGAACTGGGGCTCTACCGCGCCGTGACACTAGCCAGTGACATCGAGACCAAGTGGGGACGGAGGACAAGCAACGAGTTCGTGGCAGGACTCGTTAACGACTACCCAGACTTCTTCGTGGGTTTCGCCAGCGTCGACCCGTACAAGGGTGACGAAGCGATCCGTGAGCTCCGCCGCGCCCTAGGTGAACTGGGACTCGTGGGCGTCGATTTCCCTCCGTTCCTCCAAGAGATGTACGCCAACGACCCCAGATGCTTCCCGATCTACGAAACGTGTATCGAGTTCGACGTACCGATTCAGATCCACACATCGTTCAGCTTCGACCCTGGCGTCCCCATGGATCTCGGCCATCCGAAATACATCGACGCGGTGGCCGTACGGTTCCCGGAACTCAAGATCGTATGCAACCATGCCGGGTACCCTTGGGTACGCGAAATGATCGCCGTGGCATGGCGGCACGCGAACGTCTACATCGACATTTCCGGAGCGTACCCTAAGTACCTCGATCCTGAGCTCGTGAGAATGATAAACACGCCGGTTCTTGCAGATAAGACGGTCTACGGTTCGAGCTACTTCTTTCTCGACTTCGAGCGGTGTCTCGAAGAGATCAAGCAGATAGGCCTGAAGGATGAGGTGTTCGAAAAAGTGACATACCATAATGCGACCAGATTGCTAGGGATCAAATAACCCGCTGGCCGCTAGTCGGTCTACAGTTATGAAGCAGCTACTACAGAGCCCGAAGACCGGTGAGATTTGGGTAAAGGAAGTGCCCTCCCCTGGACCGCGATCCGGAATGGTCCTGGTACGGAACCGCTTCTCGGTCGTTAGTGCCGGCACCGAGCGGACGACCGTGGAGTTTGGCCGGCAGAGCGTGGTCGGAAAAGCGCGCGCCCGGCCCGACCTAGTGCGAGAGATCGTTACGAAAGCCAAGCGTGACGGGGTGCTGAGTACAATCACGGCCGTCCGGCACAGATTGGACGAACCTCTAGCGTTGGGCTACAGCTGTGCTGGGACCGTGCTGGCGGTCGGCAACGGGGTGACGGAGTTCAAACCAGGACAGCCGGTCGCCTGCGCCGGGGCCGGCTACGCCGCCCACGCAGAGGTCGTAAGTGTCCCGAAGAATCTGGTAGTGGCGTTGCCAGACCAGGTAGAGCTGGAGTCTGCCGCCTTTACGACTCTCGGCGCAATCGCACTTCAGGCAATCAGGCTCGCTGACGCGAGGATCGGCGAGGTCGTGGCGGTGCTGGGTCTTGGTCTGGTAGGCCAGATGACGGTCCGGCTGCTGAAGGGTGCAGGCTGCGTCGTAGTAGCTATGGACCCGATCGCGGACCGCTGCCGCCTGGCGGAAAGGGGAGGCTGTGACGCTGCCGTCATCGACGACGAAGCCATGCGGTCGCTGGTGGCCGGAAGGTCTTCGGCGGCCGGAGCGGATGCGGTCATCATCGCAGCATCGACCTCGGGAGACGGACCCATCGAGCTAGCCGGCGAGCTGGCCAGAGACCGAGGTGTCGTCGTCGCGGTTGGAGCGGTCGGGATGAATGTACCGCGCCGCACATACTACGAGAAAGAGTTGAGTGTGCGCGTCTCCCGTTCTTATGGGCCTGGCAGGTACGATCCCGAATATGAGGAACAGGGCCACGACTATCCAATAGGCTACGTTCGATGGACAGAAAACCGAAACATGCAGGCGTTTCTTCAGCAGCTTTCGGAGGGCCGCATCGACCTCGCACCACTTGTCTCCCACCGGTTCCCGATCGACCGGGCTACCGAAGCCTACGATCTCATCGTGAAGGATCGCGGTAAGCCCTCAATGGGCATTGTCATCACCTACGAAAGCGATTCGGTCATATCCCGGCGTGTGGTGTTAAGGCCCAGAATCGAGCGGACCGATGTTGCGACGTTATCAGCCGCCAAGATTGGGCTGTTGGGCGCAGGTTCGTTCGCGTCCTCGACTCTTCTGCCAGTTATGAAGAAGGTCAAGGGGATCGAATTTGTCACGGTCTGCAGCGCAGGTGGCAAGAGCGCTCGTCGGATCGGCGACCGTTTTGGGTTTGAAAAAGCCACCACGGACGAGGCCCACATCTTCGAGGATTCTGCGATCAATACGGTTGTGGTAGCTACAAGACACTATCTCCACGCCAGCCAGGTAGCCTCGGCGTTGGCCGCCGGCAAGCATGTTTTTTCCGAGAAGCCACTGGCTTTGAACGAGGATGATCTCGCGTCAGTCGTGACGGCAGCAAACGCAAGACCCTCTGCCCTGCTTGCGGTAGGCTACAACCGTCGATTCGCCCCGCTGACCGAGCGTATCAAAACATTCCTCGAAGGCGTGTCAGAGC
>Ga0310121_10002613_pt1 | contig 16945 bp, 16 predicted proteins | sample CB27_Tmax_986_MG_FD_203504 | JGI IMG/M metagenome (GOLD analysis project Ga0310121, IMG submission 203504) | Marine microbial communities from Western Arctic Ocean, Canada - CB27_Tmax_986 | ecosystem: Environmental > Aquatic > Marine > Oceanic | place: Canada: Western Arctic Ocean | collected...
CTAAAAGACCATACTTCATTGCTTTCAAACAAGATCCCATAACATTTAGCAGTATCTTTAGTCTCCCCATAAATTGTCCTAGTTTTCTGTTCATTTATTTGTGAAATAATATTATCCCCAGAAAGCTTCAATAAAGCAGACTTTCTATAATCCATATATCCATTAATTGCCATAAAACTTAAAAGCATCACAATCGCTAGAACGATTAAAAGTTCAATTAGTGTAAAACCTTTTTTTTTTGATAATAAGTTTCTCATATTAATAACCTAAAGTACTACTTAAATTAAATATTGGAGCCATAATTGCCATCGCAAGTAAAGCTACAAAAAGACCAACAAATAAAATCATTACAGGTTCAAATACAGAAGTTAATTTTTTTAAAGTATTATCAATTTCTCTCTGATATTGATCAGCAATTTTACCAGAAACCTTAGCAATATTTGCAGACTCTTCACCCACCGCTAACATTTCCACAACTTCAGGGGGGAAAATAACTTCAGAATCTCTCAAGCTAGCTGAAATCTTATCCCCTACTCTAACTCTATTTATAACTTCCTGAGCTTTTAATTTATAAATTCTATTTGTTAAAGAATTACCAGTAATTCTAAGCGTTTTAATTACGGGCAAACCTGCATCAATCAAAATTCCAAGCATACTCACAAAACGAAGTACATTTAATTTTTTAATAAGTTTCCCAAAGATTGGAATATCCAATTTTGTTGCATCCCAAGAAACAGCACCAGTTGAACTATTTTTATAAAGATTAAATGTTCCATAACAAAGGAAAATAACTATTAAAATAGCCCACCAATAATCAGTTAGTCCTGTTTGAATGGCTAAAAGAAATCGAGTTGAACTTGGTAGTTGTTCTGTAGTAAGACCACCTTCACTAAGTAAATTAAGTAAAGTTGGAAAAATCCAAAGAAGCATACCTACAGCAACTACTACAAGAACAACCAAAACTGCAATTGGATAAACTGCTGCACTCCATAATTTCAAATAAAGATCATGTTTCTTATCAAGTTGTTTAGATAATTTAAAAAGCATTATATGCAAACTACCTGTCGCTTCACCAGCTCTCACAATACCCATTTCAGCTTCATCAAAAACATCATCAAATCTCATCATTGCATCAGCTAAGGTTGCACCATGTTCACAACTATAAGCAATTGTGTTTAAAACCCTTTGAAATCTTGGATTTGAAGCTCTATAAGCCAAAGACTTAACTGCCCTTACAACTGGAATACCAGCATCCACCATTACTGCAAGCATGTGGAAAAAATATGACTTATCTTTTAGTGTAACTTTTGAATGATCAATTAAAAAATCATTTAATTTTACAAAAACTCCTTTATCTGAATTGTCATAAACTCCATAAATAACCTTTTCTTTTTTTTTACCTTTGGTTCTAAAATCATCTAAAATCTCTTGTCCAACTTCTGCTCCAGAAACTATAAAATCTGAGGAATCAGAAGTTATTTTAGTTTTTTTTTCCTCCTTAGCTTTTTCTTGTGATTTTATTTTTATATCAGAAAAGTTCATATCTTAATCTAAATAATAAGCATTAATTGTTAAAGAGAAACTAGCTCTCTTAATATCAAAAACTTCAAGTTCAGTAATATATACACTTATATTTTGAACATTAAATAAACGTTCATTCAATTCCAAACCTTTTAAAAATCTGGTTAAATCAAAATAATTCCCTTCAAAACTAGCACTAATTCTAAGTGAATTAATTCCATCATAAGCAGAACTTCCCCTGCTAAAACTTAAAGAATTTAATTCCACATCATATTCATCTGTAATTTCGATAAGATCTCTAATCACTTCATCCTGATCTAAATCAGTAGTAATAGACTTAAGAATTTGGTCTCTTTTTACTTGCGTAGTTAAATCATATTCTTTTTCTATCCTTTGATATTCTTCTAATTCAGCTTGAGTTGAAGTGAGCTCTGCTTTTTTTGAAGTAATATTAGTATTCAAAGCATCAACATCAGAAAGCAAAGGACCAGTAAAAAACATATAAGCAGCTACTGCTAGTATAATTAAAATAGAACCAATAAGAGAACTTTTATTCGATTTCCCTCTAGTAACTATTTCTGTTTCATTTTTTGGTTTCGATAACATAATTATGAATTAAAATTTATTAAGTTCTTTCAATTTTTTCCACAGGCTGTTCTACCTTAGGTGTGTCTACTTCAACTGCTTTAAAAGCTGAGAAATCACCCACATAAGAATTTGTAAAACTAAAAGTTAATATTTCTTCTCCATCTTCATTTGTTCCAGAAGAAATAGAAGAAACAAAATTATCTACAAAATTATCGTTCTCGTTAAAATACTGAATAAAATCCGCTATATTTAAATGTGGTTTATCTTCACCAGCAAGAGTTTTTACGTTCATCGACAAATTATCTGTTGAAGAAGCAGCATATGACACTATATTTACAAGTTCTTTTTTAGGTAAAACATCAAGTATAGAATCTATAACAACAGACCATTTAATTATTTCTAATGAATCTATAGTTCTTTTTGCATTAATAGCATTATTAACCTCTTCAATTTGATAAGTAATTAGTTTGTTTTTAGTATCTGCTAAATCTGATTCTACTTTTTGCAGTTCTTGATCTAAAACAGATTTTTCCCAGTATTTATACCCAGAGAACGCCACTAGAAAAACTAGAGCAATAATCCCTAAGAAAAATATTAATGATGTTCTTTTCATGTTTTTATTTTTATATTTATTATACTATTCTATCATAAAATGCTATTTTCATCAACCTGTTAACTCCTTATTATATAGATATGAAAAAATTTACAGTCATAAATGAAGAATTTATCTGCCAAAACTGTGGAGAAAAAGTAAACAAATTAAAAGGTAGCTGTCGTAACCATTGTAATTATTGCCTCTACTCTTTACATTTAGACAAAGAATTCCCCGGAGACAGACAAAGCAATTGCAAGGGCCTTATGGAGGCTGTAAAACTAGATCAAAACTCTAAAAAAGGTTGGATCATCCTGCACAAGTGCAAAAAATGCAAAAAAATAATTAAAAACAAAGCTGCAGAAGATGACGATTTAGATCAATTAATTCAATTAAGTCAGATATGAACAATCAAGAAACTATAAAACTAGAAAAAAAAGTACAAAAGAACCTAAAAGAAATTATAGGCAAAAACACCTTGATTCTTGGTGTTTCTGGCGGACCAGACTCAGTATTTCTTTTAAAAATGCTCCAAGCAATTGATGCAAAAATTCACGTTGCACATATAAACCATAAATTAAGATCTAAAGACAGTGATCTAGATGAAGAATTTGTAAAAAATTTAGATCCTAATTTCTCTATAAAGAAATTAGATATCAAAAAATTAAGTAAAGAAAGAAAAACTGGAATTGAAGAAACTGGCAGAAAAGTCAGATATGACTTCTTTAAAGAATTAGCAAAAAAGAAAAAAACAAAATTTATCATCACGGCACATCATGCTGATGACAACTTAGAAACAATACTTCTAAACCTAAGTAGAGGTGCAACTTTAAAAGGATTAAGTGGTATGCAAGAAATAGAAAAAATTTCCAATAATCTTTTCTTATTTCGCCCATTACTTTTTATTAGTAAAAATGAAATTATTGATTATTTAAAATTTAAAAAAATCAAATACAGGACAGACAAGAGCAACAAAAACCCTATTTATAAAAGAAATCATATTAGACTTAAAATTATTCCCGAACTCAAAAAAATAAATCCAAACATAATCAAAACTGTTGCAAAAAATGCTAAAAATATCAAAACCTTAGATGAAGAATTAGAAAATAAAGCTGTAAATTGGCTAAAGAAAAACTGCAAAAGCAACAAACTAGACGCTAAAAAATTCCGAGAAGAAAACACAAGTATTCAAAAATACATTTTAATGCAATGCCATCAAAATATAATCGGAAACACTCAAAACATTGAATCAATACATTTAGAAGAATGTCTTAATTTAATTAATAAAAACATAGGCAATAAAACAAAAAGACTTGGCAAAATTAAAATATCTATAAAAACCAACATTATAAGCTTGAAAAAATAATCAAAAAAGTCCAGTATACAAATCAGTTATAAACAAATATATATATGCCTGCTCTTACACCAAAACGCCCTCAAAAAAACAGCTTAATTTACTTAATTATAGCCGCACTAATACTAAGTGCAGTATTTATGTTAAGTAATGCAAATCAACAACCCGAAGAAGAAATAACTTTAAGTAAACTTGTAGAAGAATCAAAAGCTGGAACAATTCATGAAATAAACATAGTAGATAATAAAATTGAAATCGAATTAGTAGATGGTGCTAAACAATTTACTTATAAAGAACCTGGATCAAGCGTTTATGAAATCTTGGAACAAGCAGGAGTAGAAAAAGAAATAATTTCAACTTTACCAATTTCAGTCAAAAATACTGAAGCCAATAAATTTTGGTCAGACTTATTAATAGGAATGATACCATTCTTATTAATAATAGCTTTCTTTGTATTTATGATGAGATCTGCACAATCAAACAATAACCAAGCAATGTCATTTGGGAAAAGCAGAGCAAAACTATATGAAAAAGGAAAAGAAAAAACCACTTTCGAAGATGTTGCTGGATGTATCGAAGCAAAAGAAGAACTTATAGAAATTGTAGACTTTCTAAAGAACCCTCAGAAATACAGGAAAATTGGTGCTAAAATTCCAAAAGGAGTAATGTTGGTTGGAGCTCCAGGTACTGGTAAAACCTTATTAGCACGCGCGGTTGCCGGAGAAGCAGATGTTCCTTTCTTTAATATATCTGGTTCTGAATTTGTAGAAATGTTCGTTGGTGTTGGTGCTTCCAGAGTTAGAGATCTTTTCAATAAAGCTAAAAGAAATGCACCTTGTATAATTTTTATTGATGAAATTGATGCAGTTGGAAGACACAGAGGTGCTGGAATGGGAGGTGGCCATGATGAAAGAGAACAAACCTTAAATCAAATTTTGACTGAGATGGATGGTTTTGAAACTGGAACAAACGTAATAGTAATTGCTGCAACAAACAGACCAGACATTTTAGATCCTGCCTTACTAAGACCAGGAAGATTCGATCGTCGTGTAATAGTAGACATGCCAGACTTAAAAGCTAGAGAAGCAATACTAAAAGTTCATGCAAGAAACAAACCTCTCAAAAAAGATGTAGATCTAGAGAAAATTGCAAAATCAACTCCAGGATTTACTGGAGCTGACATTGAGAACTTATTAAATGAATCAGCAATTTTAGCTGCAAAACACAACAAGAAAAAAGTCGGAATGCATGAAATAGAACAATCTATCGAAAAAGTGATTATGGGACCAGAAAGAAAATCTAAAGTTTTAAATAAAGAAGAAAAGAAAATCACAGCCTATCACGAAGTTGGACATGCCATAGTAGGACATTTGCTTCCTGGCTGCGACCCCGTTCATAAAATTTCAGTGATCTCTAGAGGAATGGCTTTAGGAGTAACATGGTTCATGCCTGAAGAAGACAAACATCTACATTCAAAAAGTAAATTTGAAGATGAGTTATGCTCACTTCTGGGAGGCTATACCGCAGAACAAATATTCTTTGGAGAAATGACTACAGGAGCATCAAACGACCTACAAAGAGCCACAAAAATTGCTAGAAATATGGTAACAAAATATGGAATGAGTGATCTTGGACCAATTATTTTTGGAGGAGATAATCAAGAAGTTTTCCTTGGCAAAGATTATGGTCACGTTAAAAATTATTCGGAATCAAGTGCCGCAAAAATAGATACACTAATTAGAAAAATGTTAGAAAAAGCACACAAACGCACCCATCAAATTATTAGTAAAAATAAAAAATTGATGGTAAAAATATCAGAAGACTTAATAAAAAAAGAGACTCTAAATGCTGAAGAATTTAAAAAATATTTTACAAAAATTAAAGTTCCTAAAAAAGCAATAGTATGAAACAAAGTAATATTAAAATAAGTCCTATCAATCACGAAGATCCACCTATAAAAAAGGAGGTGGGACAACTATCAGTTGATATATATCATACTGATAACGAAATTGTAATACTGGCTCCAATTGCAGGTGTTAAAGAAAATGGCATAGAAATTTCTTTAACTGATGATGTCTTAGTTATAAAAGGAAAACGCGACCAAAAAGACGAACCCCCTAAAGAAAATTATTACACAAAAGAATGTTTTTGGGGAAATTTCTCAAGAGCAATTGTATTACCAAATGAAGCTGATACAAAAAGCATATCTGCAAATTTTGAAGATAATGTTCTTGAAATTAGAATTAACAAAAGTCACGAGACAGCAACTAAAGTTATAAAAATTAAGTCAAAAGAATAATGGATATTAAAAAGGTTATAATCCCGGCAGCTGGATTAGGCACAAGATTTTTGCCTGCAACAAAATCCCAAGCTAAAGAAATGCTACCCATTGTAGACAAACCTTGTATCCAATATCTTGTCGAAGAAGCCGTAGCAAGTGGAATTAAGGAAGTCATAATCATAACTGGCAAAGGGAAAAAATCGATTGAAGATCATTTTAGTCATTCTTTTGAACTACAAACCCATCTTAAAAATAAAAAACAAAATAAACTTTTGAAAGAAATTGAAAAAATAGAACATCTAGCAAAATTTATATATGTCACTCAAGATTTTCCATTAGGAGATGGTCATGCAATTCTTTGTGCAAAAGAACTTGTTAAAAACGAACCTTTTGCCGTCTTATTTGGAGATGATATTTATGACAGCAAAACTCCACCTTTAAAACAACTTATTAAGGAATATAAAAAATTAAAATCACCAATAATTGCTCTTCATAAAATAAAGAAGAAAGATTCTAAAAAGTATGGAATCATAGATAAAAAATCGCAAAACAACAAACTTTATGAAATAAAAAATCTAGTTGAAAAACCCAGTCCTGCAAAAGCTCCATCAAACTTAGCTATTTCAGGAAAATACATAGTTACACCCGAGCTACTCAAAGCACTCGAAAAATCAAATCCTGGTAAAGACAAAGAAATCAGACTAATAGATGGCATGAAAAAATATATAAAAAACTCCCCTATCTATGGTTTAGAAATAGAAGGTCAAAGATTTGATACCGGAGATAAGCTCGGATATTTAAAAGCAGTAGTACACTTTGGGCTAAAACATCCTGATCTAAAAGGCTCTTTTAAGGATTTCATTAAGAAGCTTGATTTTTAAAAAAATTAGGGGTATAATTGGGTAATACAAAAAAATAAAAACAAAAATAAAATGGCTGAAAATAAAATACATCCTTTAATAGAGGAGGCTGATAAAAAGAAAAATGAAGGGAAACATCTAGAAGCAATTAAACTTTGTGAAAAGATATTAACTTCAGACTTAAAATGTTTAGAAGCCTACGAAGAAATTGGGGATAATTATTTAAGCCTAAGAAAATACGAAAAAGCTGTAAAAGCACTAAGCCAGGCAATTAAGCTTAACAAAAATAGTGCTAATGCAAATTATCTACTTGGATTTGTATATTCTTGTACTGGAAAATGGAAAGATTCTGTTAAACTTCTTGAAAATGCTGACAAAATCTATCCTAACCATCCAGAAATATTAAGATGTTTAGGATGGAGTATGTATCACTATGGTCAAAGAAAAAGAGGTGTAATTATTTTAGAAAGATCTTTATTTCTTGCACCAAATGATCCATTAATCTTAAACGATCTTGGAGTTTGTTATTTAAATGAAAAAAACTTTGAGAGAGCAGCAATGCTTTTCAAAAAAACCTTACAAATTGAACCAAATAATCAAAAAGCTAAAGAATGTTTAAATGCAGTAAGATTCTTCCAAAGAGAATTTGAAAAAATAAAAGATAAGAAGAAAAAGAAGAAGTAAGTAAGGAGAAAAATAGTATATAGCAAATAGTTACAATAGAATTTAATTCTAATTGTAACTTTTTTTTGTAAACTTTTTTATATTTTGAGTTGAATAAATTTTAAAAAAGCCTCAAACTATAGATATGAAAAAAATTATTGCAGCTATAGTTATTATTACCATAATTATTCTAATAATCCTTGGAATACGAAGCTGTGAACCTCGAAAAAAAACAGGAGGAGGTGATGAATATTTCAATGCTTTTGTGAATGCAAGTGTTGAATATCTCTGCACAGTAGTACTTGAACCTTCTATAAATCCCGAAAGTGAAAATGCCAAAGAGCTTCTCAATAAAATTTATGAAGACCATGGCCTACCAGTTGAAGAAGACGAAATTATGATAGAGATTTATCAAAAATACCAAGACAATGAAGATATTGACACAGCTATAGAAGAAAAATTAAACAATTGCAGTGACTTTAATTGAATGTATTCCCAATTTTAGCGAAACAAAGGAAACAACTCTCAATGCTATTATAAATTCCATCGAGCAATTTGATGAAGTAAAAGTTCTAGATCTTCATAAAGATATTGATCACAACAGATCAGTAATTACTTTTATCGGTAATGAAAATATTTTCAAAGCTGCATACGAAGCTATAAAAACAGCTTCTGAATTAATAGATATAAGTAAACATCAAGGAAAACATCCACGTATTGGTTCAACTGATGTATTACCATTTGTAGCTTTAAAAGATATCAGTGAACAAGAATTAATAAAAAAAGTTAATGATTTAGCTCAAAAGATAGCTAAAGAATTGAATATACCTATTTATTTATATGAAAAATCCGCTATTAAAGAAAATCGAAAGAATTTAGCAGACATAAGAAATCAAGAATATTTAAAAGAACCTGATTTTGGACCAAAAGAAAACTTAAAAGCTGGAAAAACAGCAATTGGAGTAAGAGATATTTTAGTTGCCTATAATATCAACTTACAAACAAGTGACATTAAAATCGCTAATCAAATAGCTAAAAAAATACGAGAAAGTGATGGTGGGCTTAAAAATATCAAAGCTCTTGGAATAATGTTAAAAAACAGAAATTTGGCACAAGTTTCTATGAATTTAACTGATTACAAAGTTACAAACATGGAAGAGGTATTTCATTTAGTTGAAAAACTAGCCAAAGAAAATCAAGTAGAGATTTTAGAAAGTGAATTAGTAGGACTAAGCCCAAAAGCAGCCATGGGAAACATGACTGCTGAGGACCTAAAAATATTTAATTTTAGTGAAAAGAAAATTTTAGGAAATAACTATTGATAATTCGTGAGTAAGATAAAGCATCTTTGCTGCTTCAGAAAAAAGAACTCCTCTTTCCATCTTAGCAGTATTATCACCATATCCCTGAATAATCTCCTCAGCTACAGCATAATAAAGATATCTGTAGTACCAAAAATCAGACTGAACGTCAGTAAATCTCATTATAGGATCTACAATTACTAAATCCAAAGCATGTTCATCTACTAAAGCAGTAAATTCATCATCTTCAGCCATAAATAAATTGGAACTTCTAAGCAAAACTTTCAAAACTTCAGCACGATTAATAGGATCATCTGGCTTAAAATATCCACCAGGATGACCATGAATAATATCTAATTCAGCAGCTTTGATAATAGCTGGTGTATATTGATCTAAAGGATCTAAATCATGAAACGGACTAGTATTAACATCAACATTGGCAAGATCTGCAAACTCATTAGGATAATATGCTTCAAGCAGCCAAGAAGTAAACTCTTTCCTTAAAACAGTTTCAAGTGAACGACAATTCACTTCTAAACCATTACCTATATATGGATATAAACCTTCATCAATTAGTGGATAGATATATTCAAGACCCCAATAATCATCTTCTATATCAGAACAAACTATTACAGGTTCTGCTTCAAGACCAGCGTCCTCTGCAGCTTCTGGTGCTGGTTCAACAGGTTCTTCTGCAGCTGGGTCTGCAGCTACATCTGCTTCATCCTCATTACCAAACAAAAGATCAAAATCAATTAAATCTTCAAAATTTAAATCAAAAAAGTCACCTAAATCTTCACCAAAAAAATCATTTTCATCTTCTTCAGGAACTACAGGACTCACTGTTAAATCTTGAGCCCAAACAATAACACCATCTGGACTTAACAAATCTACGAAATAAAAGAAACCTATTTCTGGTGATGGAGCATCAAAAACATAATAAGATCCATCATCAGCAAGACTAATACTTCCATCATCTGTAGTTAAAATCATATCACCCGGATCACCTGGTTTTACCCAAACTTGAATTGCCCAACCTTCTGGCAAAGTCATTAAAGAATCTGAATCTTCATCAAATATACTAACAGAAACTTCCATGCCAACATTTACAAATTCTGGATTAACCTGAATAAAAGATGGCACTAGATTTTCATCACCCCCATCATCAAGAAAAATAAAAGAGCCAAGATCTAAATCAAAAACAAAGAATGGAAAATCTGCAACTGTAAATTCTAAAGACCCAAAATAAATCTCATTACTTACATGATTAGCTCCAATCATTACAACTTGATAATCACCAGCTACAAGATCAATATCATCAGTTGAAGCAGGAATATTCAATCTAAAACCATCATTGGTTAGATTTACATATGGATGATCATTTACAAGTAAGTATATATCCATAATTATGGTCTCATCCTCTTCATCAGTTTTTACTAAAAGAAACCTCGCGTAATCTTTTCCATTAATTAACTCCTGATCATAAGCAGCAGCAAAAACGGCAAATGCATCAGCATTATCAGGGTCTACTATCCAATCAGATAAATCTCCTTCTATATTTGGCCACTCCACGTCTGGTAAATTAAGATCAGCATTCTCCAAACTAATATTTAAATTAAAATCACTCTGTGAAAAAACAATTGCAGGACTCAATTCTATAAGAAAATCCCTGTCTGAACCTGGATCCTCTATAGGTTCAGCATTAGCAACAAGAGAAACAAACAAGAAAAATGAAATAACAAAAGCAGATAAAACCTTATTAAAAATATTTTTCATAAGTAAGAAAGATTAATTAATACAACTATCTGCAAATTATATATAGAAAGTTAGTATAAACAAATTTATTATATAAATAATAGATTGCAATACTGATAAGAAGAAGTATAATAAATCCTGCTTTAGACAGGTTTGAGTGATTACGGATAAACTATGTTTATCTGAGGAAAGTCCGAGCAGCATGGGAAATCCTAGCCGCTAACAGCGAGCCGCAAGAATCTTTAAATATTCTTGTAGGGAAAGTGCCACAGAGACAATACTAGCCTACTTGTAGGTGAAAGGTGAAAAGCCCAACTTAGTTGGGACTCCCTAACGGGAATCGGTAAACCCTAGGAGCTGCAAGGTGAGATGGAAAAGTTTATTTAGCCCCAAATCTAAGTAAATTTTCTCACCGCATGAGTTGCTTAGCAACCAATAGATAGATGATCACAGCGCTTTATGCGTCACAAAACTCGGCTTATGATAACTTGTCTTTCTGCAGAATTTTAATAATTCTATGAAAAAATCTGAAATATTTTTTGGCATAATCAAAATCCCTATGGACTTCTTAATGACAGTCCTAGCTTTTTTAGCTGCCTATAGATTCAGACTTTATACAGACGTAAACAGATTATTTGAAAAAGCAATTGATTACTCAGTGCTACCTAGCCCTACCGAATATTTAAATTTTAGTACTTATTCAGCATTAGCTTTAATATTTATTTTTGCTATAAACCGAATGTACACCCTAAAAATCACTCAAACATTCTCAAAAGAAAGTAGAAAAGTAATCTTTCTCTGTGGTATATGGGCAATGGCAATCATCACTTATTATTTCTTTATAAGAGAATTTCCGTTTTCTAGGCTTGCTATTTTATTCAGCTGGGCCTTCACATTAATCGCGATTATATTTGGTAGAGCTATAGTTAGAATTCTTCAACGCATATCTTTAAAAGCAGGTATTGGAAAAAGAAAAATAATTCTTTATGGCAATAATTCTATATCCAAAGAAATCAAAGAAAAATTATTAAAAGATCCTATTTATGAAATTATTGCTACAGTAAATTCCTTTAAAGACTTAGAAAAACTCAAAGAAAAAGCCGATGAATTAATACAAACCCAGTCAGGAATTTCAGACAATCAAAATGAAATTATCTTAGATTTTTGTGAAACTAAGCACATAAATTATAGATTCATACCAGATTTATTGGAAGTACAAAGAACAAACATAGAAATCGAAACAACATATGGTATACCAATTATAAAAATCAATCCAACCCCATTAGATGGCTGGGGGAAAGTAATTAAAAGGATTTTAGATATCATTGGCTCAGCTCTTGGCCTAATAATACTATCCCCCATCTTACTTATCACAGCAATCACAATCAAAATTGATTCTAAAGGACCAATCTTATTTTCAAAATTAGATAATGGCAAACCAGTAAAACGAGTCGGACAAAAAGGCAAACTATTTCATTTTTATAAATTTAGGTCAATGTATCCTAACACCCACAAAATGAGATACAAAAACTTATCGGCAAAAAATACGAGAAAAGATGGACCTTTAGTTAAAATAGAAAATGATCCAAGAGTAACAAGTGTTGGCAGATTTATTCGAAAATACTCCATCGATGAATTACCTCAACTATGGAACGTTTTAATTGGAAACATGAGTTTAGTTGGTCCAAGACCTCACCTACCAGAAGAAGTTGCTCAATACAAAAAACACCAAAGATTTGTTTTAACAATTAAACCAGGTCTAACTGGCCTACCACAAATTAGTGGAAGATCAGATTTAAACTTCGACGAAGAAGTCAAACTAGACAGATATTACATCGAAAACTGGTCTCTTTGGAAAGATATAAAAATAATCTTAAAAACTATTTCTGTTGTTCTAAAAGGTCACAAAGAATAAAGCAGTGCTTAATACCCCCCATTCCCTCTTTCATATCTCAGAAAATCTTGAACTGCAGGAATATCTCTCATAATCGCATCTATTTCATTACTATCACGCAAAGATATTCTTAGCTGCTGAATTACAGCATCACTCTCTCCTCCATTAGCATCTACCATATCAACAACATCAACTGCTGCATCACTCCGAAAATCCTCAGGAGTTCGACAGTTACTTCTTAATGACATATTTTTTTGGTTATTTAATTAAAAATTTTCTTTATGATATTCTCATGCTTTGTATTCTTTCAACTTCAGTTCTAATTTCTTCAGAAAGAATAATAACTTCTGGTTCATAACCTTCATGACTCTCAGAAAAGTTCCTAGAATCCTCATCAGCATAGACTACACCATTAGGATGATCACACACTGTCAAACCAGATAAAAGCCCACTGTCTTCGTCTACATAACCTAAACTTTGTAGATTTTGAATCTCATTAGGAGTAAAATCTCCTTCAAGTGCAGAATCTGGAAAAGGTTGAAAACTATTTAATATCATATTTATTTTGGTTAAAAATTTTAAAAAGATTCTATATTAAAAATTTTTGAAGTCAATAAATTTTTAATATTTCTCTATTGACGAAACAGTGCTAAAATCTTACAGCTTATTAAAATGATTAAATGATTAGAAAAGCATTAGCAAAACTACTTGGAGACCCAAACGTAAAAGCTCTCAAAAAGCTTTATCCAATAGTTAAAAAAATAAACGAAATCGAGGAAAAATATCAAAATGAAATAAAAGACCAAAATGATGTTCTCGCTAAAACAACCGAATTCAAAGAAAGAATAAAAAAGGGAGAATCTGTAGACAGCATCATGCCTGAAGCTTTTGCTTTAGTTAAAACAGCTTGCAAACATCTGCAAGGAAAAAGCTGGCAAGTTAGAGACAAAGAAGTTGAGTGGAATATGGTTCCTTATGATGTCCAATTAGTAGGTGCAATTGTTATGCATCAAGGAAACATTGCAGAAATGAAAACTGGTGAAGGAAAAACTCTAGTTTGTACTATGCCAGTCTATTTAAATGCTTTAACTGAAAAAGGAGTTTTTGTTGTAACTGTAAATGACTATCTTGCACACAGAGATTCAGAATGGATGGGAGGACTTTATAATTATTTAGGGCTTTCCGTTGGAGTAAATGTAGCAGGAATGAACCATGAAGAAAAAAAAGCTGCTTACAGCTGTGACATAATATATGGAACAAATAACGAATATGGCTTCGATTATCTACGTGATAACATGGCCACCAAACTTGAAAACGTAGTTCAAAAAAGCCTTCACTATGCAATTATTGATGAAGTTGACTCGATTTTAATCGATGAAGCCAGAACACCACTAATTATTTCTGCACCAGCTGCAGAATCAACCGATAAATATCAAAAATACTCAAAATTAATTCCTCAATTAGAAGTTAATAATCATTACGATATTGATGAAAAAAGTAAAACAGCTACTCTCACAGAAGACGGAATTGCTAAGATGGAAAATATTTTAGGAATGGAAAACATCTATACTGAAGCCGGTTTTTCAGAGGTACATCACATAGAACAAGCTTTAAGAGCACAGGCTTGTTACAAAGCAGATGTAGATTACATAATTAAAGATGGACAAGTAATAATAATTGACGAATTTACAGGACGTTTAATGGAAGGACGTCGATATGGACATGGACTTCATCAAGCTATTGAAGCAAAAGAAAATCTAGATATCAAACGTGAATCTAAAACCCTAGCAACAGTTTCATTTCAAAACTACTTTAGATTATTTGAAAAACTGGCAGGTATGACTGGTACTGCAGAAACAGAAGCTGAAGAGTTTTATCAAATTTATGGTTTAGAAACAATCATGATTCCAACTAATCAACCAATAGCCAGACAAGACCACAATGACGTTATTTACAAAACTCATAAAGGCAAATTTATGGCAATAGTTCAAAAAATCAAAGAACTTCATGAGAAAGGACAACCAGTTTTAGTTGGTACTATTTCTGTAGAAAAATCTGAAATCATTAGTAAACTTCTTAAAATGGAAGGTGTTCCTCATAACGTTTTAAACGCTAAACAACATGAAAAAGAAGCTGAAATTGTTGCAGGTGCCGGACAAAAAGGAGCGGTTACTATAGCTACAAATATGGCCGGTCGTGGTACTGACATCAAACTAAGTGAAGATGTTAAAAAAATTGGTGGACTTTTTGTACTTGGAACAGAAAGACATGAATCTCGAAGAATAGATAATCAGTTAAGAGGACGTTCTGGAAGACAAGGAGATGCTGGAACAAGTCAATTTTTTGTTTCCATGGAAGACGAATTAATGAGACTTTTTGGTGCAGATCGTATTAAAAACATGATGGATCTCCTCAAAGTTCCTGAAGACATGCCAATTGAAAACAAAATTATATCTAAATCAATTGCTACTGCTCAAAAAAGAGTAGAAGGACGAAATTTCGATATCAGAAAACATCTAGTTGAATATGATGACGTAATGAATATTCATAGAAACGTAATTTATAATAGACGTCAAAAATTCTTAAAACTAGAAAACCACAAAGAAGAAATTGAAACCATGATCAAAGAAAGTGCTGAGAATATTGTTCGCAATTACACTGAAGCTAGACCTGTAAAAGAATGGGATTATCAAGAAATTTACGAAGCCTTAACAGCAATCCATAAAGATGAAAACTTTAAAATAGATGATCTTGAAGGAATAAAAAAACAAGAAGAATTAATTGAAAAAGCAGAAAATTATCTAACTAGCTACTACAAACAAAAAGAAAATCAGCTTCCAGAACCCAAAATACTTCGAACAGTAGAAAGAGCAGTATATCTAAGAGCAAATGATGTTCTTTGGATGGAACATATAGATTCTATGACAAGACTAAGAGAAAATGTTGCATTCAGTGGATATGCCCAAAAAGACCCCTTAACAGAATATAAATCACTAGGCTACAACATGTTCAATGAAATGCTTGGTATGATCAGAAACAACACCGTAAACACCCTTTTCAAAATAGAACCTGAAAAAATCATACCTCAAGAAATGCTCGCCAGATCAGAAGTAAAAAACATGAGTACCAACGCAGCCCAAGTATCCGAACCTCTTTCTGGTCATGAAAGAAAAAACTATAATAATTTTGCAGAAGCCACTTCAGATAACCCAGTTGTAATAAAAGTAAAATCAGAAACTGCAGGAGTAATTGGACCAGCCCAAAACCTTCCAAAAGTCGGCCGAAACGAACCATGTCCATGTGGTAGTGGGAAAAAGTTTAAGAAGTGTTGTGGATAGATAAAAGCAAAACCTCAAAATATAAATAGTTATAGCCCATTTACGATGTGTCTATTTTGTGGTATAATAATACAAGTGTTTTAACCAAAAAAATAGCTGAAAATTTAAAAAAATCGGTAAAACAATCTTTAATAAAAAAAATACAAACAGAAATGAACAATTTATTTAAAGAAAATAAGATAATATTTAAAGAAAGGAGTTTAAATATTCATAAACCTTCAGGTGATAAATCTGCTGATTCAGATAAACTATCAGAAGTTCCTGATGTTAAAGCTTCATCTAACAAATCTTTAAATATATTAGCAGTATTTGCAGCTGAAAAATTAACAAAGAAAAAAGAAAACTTACTAGGTAAAGACCTCAGTAAAAAAGTTGAAATTTTTTTGGCAAAAATCAATCAACTTCCTGTAGGAAAAACTGGGAAATATAGACAACTACTATTTAAAGAAATTTCTTTAGTTAATAAAAAGAATATTTTAAAAAAACAACAAATAATTGATAACAAAATTGATCAATGGGGGAAAGATTTAGAAAAAGAAATAAACATGTTCTTCATAAATAAAATTAAACAACCATTATCAAAAACATTCCAAATTAATATTAACACAAAAAAATTTAGTAATGCATACCTATCAAGAAATCCAGATCAACGAACATCTATGCCCATAATAGAAAAGTCTATTTATGAATTTATAGAATCAGGTAAAACTCTACAAAACCCCTCAGAACATAAATACACTTATGACACAGAAATAAACAAAGTATTGATCCTTTTTGTTAACGGAAAACCAGACCAAG
>Ga0310121_10002614_pt1 | contig 16943 bp, 15 predicted proteins | sample CB27_Tmax_986_MG_FD_203504 | JGI IMG/M metagenome (GOLD analysis project Ga0310121, IMG submission 203504) | Marine microbial communities from Western Arctic Ocean, Canada - CB27_Tmax_986 | ecosystem: Environmental > Aquatic > Marine > Oceanic | place: Canada: Western Arctic Ocean | collected...
ATTCTCATCGGCATCGTCCTTGCAAGTCATGTTCAAGAACGATACCACAACCCCCAATTATAATCAACTGTAATTATGAGACACTACACTAGGTGCTCGAGGTCAGCACCCTGGATGGCTCCGCCTTCAGCCCCAAACGCAACCTGACGATCACCGGCCCTGCGGAAAATTCAGTCGGCCACGCCTGGAACCTCTACGAATAAGATGACGGCCTCCGCCCCGTGCGGAGGCCGTCTATCGCCCCCACGGAACTTCCATCGCCAAGTCCAGCCCCCCAGGGGTCTGGGAATCTGTCGGGCGTTCCCCGAAAAAACATTGACTACGCCCCGGGTCGGTGGCATAATCCTCAACAGATGTATAAATAAGGCCGATCTGCTCCCGAAAGGGGAAATCTGGGCTGAAAAAAGCACGGCTGTCCACAATCCTCGGCAGAAACGCCCGGGGGCCGAGATGGACGAATTCAGAAAGGGTGATGCGACACCATGCGTGGAAAAGGATTTACATTAATCGAATTGTTGATCGTGGTGGCGATCATCGCCATTCTCGCGGCGATCGCGGTACCCAACTTTCTGGAGGCACAAACGCGCTCCAAAGTGACTCGAACCTGGTCCGACATGAGAGCCATTAACCAGGCTTTTCAGATGTATGTGATTGAATGGCAGACACCCCCAAGTCTGGGCCGTATGGGGTGGTTTGCTTTATACATGGATCCGAAGGACTCCCAAACCAAGATTGTGAACAGCCTGACGACGCCGGTGGCGTATATGTCCGCCATTCCGATCGACGACTTTAATTCGGCCAAACTGAACCTGCATAACCCGGGCGGCGGTTCGCAGATGAGCGTGATCGTCACAACGCAACCGCTAAAAGACTTGGGTGGTATGGTCATGAACAAGGGGCAGTTCGTCCCATTTGGGAAAGGGACTTTCCATCACTGGCTCCTGGAGAGTGTGGGACCCAACCTGCTATGGTGGAACGAGACGCCGGGCGCGTTCTGGGACCCCTTCAATGTCTTCTATGACCCGACCAACGGGACAATAAGCGGGGGCAGTCTCTATTGGGCGGATACCTTCGGCAAGGGGCCGCCTTTCCAAGTCGGCCACGCGCCCCGTTGATTTTGGTTCGCGCAATATAGTCGCGGCTACATGCGTTTAATTCACCCCAACGCCTCAAGTCCCCGCCAGGCCTCTTGCGAATGGCGTGCTCATGACTGATCGGCATAAAGCTTCGTTGCCGTCGAAACCTTGGTCGGCGCGACGACCGGCGAAACTCACAATCGGCCGTGCAGTCCCGTGGGGACGACTGCATGAGGCCCGAAATCCCGGTTCATGCGTGCGGGTCTCATCCGTCCCTACGGGATTTTTATCCAACAGCCCGGTGTCGCGTCACCGGGCAAATGTCGGCCAGTGAGTTCAGATCAGCCTTCGACCCGCCTGTTCCCGGCGACCCAGGGACTCGGCTCCAAGATTCCCGTCACCGAACACATGTTGCGTGACATGACACCAGCCCCACGTCATGCGTGGCGTATGAGAAAAAGCCACGGTGGATTCACCGGGGCCAGCCCTGATGGGTCAATGAAGAAATACCTCGTGCGGAGCATATGCTTCCAGTATTTAGGTCGCGGAGGTGGTCGATTTGTTCAATCGATTGCTCTTTTTTCGTTGATTCACATCCCCCCGTGTGGGTAGAAAGATCAGGGACCGATGACAAGGGCAGAGAAATGAAATGGACCGTCGGAAAGCGGGCGAGATTCCATGAACGGCAAACGCCGAAACCGAAAGGGGAAGGAATCGTGAAATCTTCAAGGACCGGTTTTACGCTTATCGAGCTCCTCATCGTCGTGGCGATCATCGCCATCCTGGCGGCGATTGCGGTGCCCAATTTCCTCGAAGCGCATATGCGCTCGCGGATCGCCTCGACCATCCACGACATGAAAACCGTTGCGACCGGCATCGAAATGTATCTGGTGGACAATAATCAGTTCCCGATGTTTCCCCACACCCAGGGCGGAGGCACCTACGTTCTCCCCGACCGTTCGTACATGAACGATACGCTGCGGGTCGATGGTGATCGCGCACAACATATGGGCAATCTGCTGAGCACGCCGGTCTCATATCTCACCGCCGTTCCGTTCGATTGGTTCAACAGTCATCAGGTGAAGGCCAGCGGCGCCTATTGGGGAGGCCGACGCATCTCGTTCATATTTTGGGGCCTCCCGATCGGCGGACCCGGTTATTGGGTCCGAGGCGGGGACGCCGGCCCACGCACCTTTATAACGCCTCCCACGGGCGTCCCGACGCGATATTTCATGGAGAGCTGCGGACCCGACCGCAAATGGCACAGCTCCCCCGGTTATGAATCGGCCTATCTCTACAATCCGACCAACGGAACGCTCAGCAAGGGGCAACTGGTATTCTGGGACGGTGCCGGAACGAACCCGGCCTATTAGGACTCGATCAATTCAAGCGCGAAGGACCCGTACGCATAAGTCCGAAACAACCGAAATGGATTTACCGTCATTCATTATACGGCGGGTTGGCGGGCCCGAACCGCAGGAGATCCCCCGTGCTGATCGTCCCATTTGTGGGATTGTAAGGGACGTAGATGCGCAGTTCATCGAATTGCAGCCCGCCAAAATCGAACTTGAGCGCTTCGCCGTCAGGCCCGCCCGAAGTGAAGACGTAAATAAGTTCCTCGGTTTGGCTCCAGCCGTCCCCGCGCATATTCCTCATCTTGAGCGCCCAGGTCGGGTCGTTGCGCGCCTTGCTGTCGGAAAAATATCCATAGCGGGCGTTGGCTACATTAACCATCTCCTGGTCAACGAACAGGTCAATCACGGCGTCGGCATGCGAGATATAGGCGATCGGCGTGGTGAGCGCGTTCGTGTATCGGAACGAGGCATGCCCCCCCCATAAGGGGTAGGGCATGTAAAAGTTGTTATCAACCCGGTAGGCTTCAGTCGCGTTGGCAAGCATGCGCTGCTCGGCCTTGGCCTTGCTCACTTTGGCGCGCATTTGCGCTTCAAGGAAATTTGGAACGGCGATGGCAGCCAGGATCGCAATGATCGCCACCACAATCAGCAATTCAATCAGGGTGAAGGCCTTCTTATTCACGAGACATTTCCCTAGCTGGATGCTACCCAATCTCGAAGTATATTTCATCTAAAATTCCTCCTTCCCCGGTCTGGCCCGAGATTTCCCATCTGGCGGACTTCAGCCAAACGTACCGATCAAATCACTTCAAATCTTTGCTTCGGTTCCTTCATTTAATTCCTTAAACCGACTGAACTGCCAATATAGACGATTTCGCCGTTGCTGAGGGTCCCATTGGTCGTATTATAGTGTGCCTCGCCAATATTCGGAACTTCAATGATTTCAGTCACTTCAGGGGGCGGTAGGGATAGAGCGTCGACCTTCTAAAGTCAATTGACCCGGCGACGGGCCCTGCCAGAAGTCATGTATGGGATCCAGCCGATCGATGGATGAAGATGCCCATTTATTGATGTTGGTCATTGTTAGGCGTGATTCAGGAGCGTGCCGTTTTCGTGCCATTTTGTTGCGGCGTAGGCGAGATTTGGGTGGGGTGTCGTCGTGGTCTAGTTGTTCAAAGTGTTGATTCTGCTTGCGTAACCCTAATAGCTACAATGCATTGGATTCGCCTTCTAAGCCGGGGGTCGCAGGTTCGAGCCCTGCCGGGCGCGCCATTGAAAAGCCCAATAGAATCAGGGGTTTTGAGGCAAATCACTTGATGCCATAAAATCCCAATCCCGCCTCCGTTCGGGCCCGATTCCGGCCCCGTTCCCGGAAACATTCCGGAAACATTCATCGCCCCGGCTGAGGACCCCCTCACCGGGGCCTTTCTTCGTCCGTCGGCGGCGGTGCGTGCCGGCGGTTGCGCGGGCTCGGCTCGGCGGGTCGGGTGAAGTTGTTCGCGGCGGAGGACCCCGGGGGGCCTCTTTGCCAAAGGCCGGGGGGCGCGGGGTCGTCAGAGTCCCGGCGCTCACGATTTTTCTATTTTTTTCAATTTCGCCAGCGACTTTCGAACACACGCGCACGGCGGAACCGCCGCAGCGGGCGATTCTCGGCGTTTGAGGCGCGGTTCTCGTGTAATTGGGAGCAACTGTGTTAGGCTCGGCGGTGAGGATATCCATCATGCGCCGTCTCAGGGCCGGTCTCAGCATCACCCGCGCAGCCGTTCTCGTGCTCCTGGCTTGTGCGGTGAGGGTCGGCTTCTGTCAGGACGAGGGCGAGACGATTACGATCATGCTGCCGGGCGACGTGCCGCTCGATATGATCCGCAGCGCGGCCGGGAGTTTCGAGATGGGCTTGCCCGAAAGTGAGGTCTCACGCGGTCACGACTAACGGCCGTGTGCATGCTTACACCCTTGATGGTTCTCACCGTTACTGTTGCGCCAGCGGGCTTGCTTTTAATGGTCACGGGATAGTTGGACTCGCTCACGATGCTGGCGCAGGCGGTGGTAACTAGACTTGATCCCCAAGATGGCGATGATGCGATATGGGTGGGTCATTGACGAGTAGTTGGTTGGGGTTGCCTTCCTCGTTGTCGCCAAGGGAATCGCCGTCCACCCTCTGGCACGTAGGAGGTCGCGTAGGGAAGGCGCCGTCATTTAACGATGATCGCTATTTTAACCGAAAGACTCATCGGCAGGCTTATTAACGGTCCTTCCCCTTAACCCATCAATACAAAAATGGTTGGTCTACTATCTAGGCGAAAAGTTCACGGATTTCTTCAAAATCCATCAGGCCTTTGGGTGTGACGTTTTCGATGTATTCGAAAGCCCTCCCGGAGGGGGTCTGAGTGATCTTCTTTGTCCAATCGATTCCCATCACCGAATACATGGTCGCTAAAACGTCTTCGGGGTACATGGATCGCTCTTTGTGCCATCCGGAGTTGATGACCTTGGCCGCCGTTTCGTCGGTCTCGCCCAGGACATTTCCCCCCATGACTCCGGCGCCGGCGAACAGGCCAACATTGACGTTCGGATAGTGATCGCGTCCCTTTTTATCGTTCAAGTCGCCCGGCGTGCGCCCGAACTCGCCCATACAGACAATAAAAGTCTTGTCGATCAGACGCCGCCCCTTTTCGTCGGTTCTCGCCTCTAGGTCGTCCAGCAGACCCGCAAGGGCAGCATCCAGCTGGGCGCAGATGTAATAATGACCGTATTTGTCAATGGTTTTGGTATTGGCCTCGGCGTGCAAGTCCCAGCCAGCATGGGAGATCAGGATAAATTTAGTTCCTGCATCCGCCTCAACGAGATTGCGGGCCATGGCACAGGCATCGCCCACCCCGGAGGCGCCGTAGCGCTGATGGTCATTTTCGCCGACGTTAAAGACCGGAGCAGCCTTGGGATTGCTCAGGCGATAAGCGGACTGATCATACTCATCGAGGTCGCTGAAAATTCGCCCGCGCCCGGTACCCGCGTCCCGCCATTCCGCTTCGAGCTCTTCCAGTAGAGCCCGTTTGATTTCGAAGCCGGCTCTCTCCGCCTCGGGGAGTGCAAACGACGGCGTGGCGTCCGAAACCAAGGACATGGGCTCGTACTTGGACGGCAAGATGCCGGAGCCGACCAGCATGTGGCTGTGCATATCGAAAGCGATGTAGGGAGGCAAAAAATCCGATTCCTTGGTCTCGCCCATGGTTTCATAAGCTATCACCGAACCAATTGAGGGAGTTTCCGGGGCCGTTGCGGGGTTGGCGGCCCGACCTGCTTGCAAGTGATACGTTCCCAGATCGTGACCGGGTTCCCACGCCTTGAGTGACCGAATAAGGGCATATTTATCAGTCCGTTCGGAAAGCTGAGGCAGCAAACCCGCCGGCATGCGGAGCCCTTGGCTGATTGTCCGGATGTCGAAATCCTCGGGTGTCCATGACCCTTCCTTGAGGTCAAAGGTGTCCAGTTGGCTCGGCCCCCCCTGCAGGAAGAGGAGAATACAAATCTCGGCCCCCCCACGGGGTTCGACTTTTTCCTTGGCCGCGACATTTTGCGGCATTAGCATCGGCAGAAGAGAATACCCCGCGATACTCACGCCACCGACCCGAAGAAAGTCCCTGCGAGTCATGTTTAGAGTATAAATCCCCTTGTCCTTACTTGCCACTGAGCGTCCCGATAGATGGGAACGACTCAAACAGCTCTCCAGGTATTCTGAACAACAACCAAACGTTTTCCAGTTTTCCTGTTTCATTGCCGTCTATCCTCCTTGGCAATTGTTACGAGATCTCTTCGATCTCCTCCAAAACAATTCAATTCCCCTCATCCTAACCCTCTCCCGCCCGGGCAGAAGGGATATGGTACCGTTAGTAGTTCACAACAAACTCACTTTTATTAAGCAGCACCCATTGGAGATTTTCAACTCCGATATCCCGGTGCGTTACGAGGTGTTTAATCGCCTTCGCCATTTCTCCCTCAGTCGGAAAGCGGGATAGCGTGGACAAGAACAGTTCCTCCACCAGCTTATTGGAGCGACCAGGCTCCTTCCAAGTCCATGGGGGTGTTTCCTTCAGCAGCATGTTGACTCGGCTGTCCTTTGTGCCGGCCGACACTTTTCTTTTAACCAGATCGTTGTACAACAATAAAGAAGACAGCACAATGGAGGTTTTATTATTTGGCTCGATCGTACCCCGATTACCTCGGCCTATAAAGTACAGGAACCGCTCAAGTTCAATGTCACAGTAGGACGCAAGTGTAAGTGGACTCGGTAAGTCCATGGCGTACCCGGACCAAGGTTGCATGGAAAACCATGGGTCCAATTTTACAAAACCTGCGTGGCCGAATACGTTCGTAGCCTTGGCAATCGCGTCGTAAATTTCCTCGGCCGACAGCCGGCGAACCAGCTTGCGCGCATAATAGCGATCGTGCTGCGGGTTATACTCCCCATCAAAGCGAGAGGAAAGCTGATACGCGGTAGACCGGCAGATGGTTCGCATGAGGTGGCGCAGGTCGTGGTTATGATCCACAAAATCCCTCGCCAACGCGTCCAGCAACCTGGGATGGGAGGGCTGAAGGGTCCACGGCGCGGGAGGAAGATTTTCGGGGTCCTGACGATCGAGATCCCAGGCGAAAGGAGGATCCACGATCCCCACTGTCATGAAGCGGGACCAAAACAGGTTGACCGTGGCCTTGGCAAACTGGAAATCCGACGTGAGCATGCGAGCGAACTCAAGCCGGGGATTGGCGCCCTCTTCCGGCCGTTCCTGGTTCAGCAGATACTGCGGATAAACTTCGGCGCTCTTGTCTCGCGCAATGCGCAACTCGCTGGCGGCATCCAGCCGGTAATTCGTGACGGCCGAGGCATTCGGCAAAGCGGAAAAATCAAAACCTGCAAACCCCCCTCCTTTTTCAGGCTGCAACATCGGCCCATCGACCAAAGCAACACCCAGACCTCCTGGGTTGAACATTTGGGTATTTCCAAAAAAGGCGGCCTGGCGCCAAAACTCCACGCGCTTTCGTCTCGAGAGCCACAGGTTGCTGTTATCGACATGACCGGCCCCATCGTGGCAGGAGATACATTGCAGATCCACGCCAAGAAAGGTTTTGGTCGCGGCGAGGGCAATCTCGTCACATGTGTCCTCATGCATACCAGCTTTTTGCCGGAGCAGGAACCCGACTTTCCCGTCAAAATTTCCATTCAGCGCCGTGGCGGTTAAAATCTCACGCACTGTATGGTCATAGGGAATGTTATACTTCACAAACAGTTCAATGTATTTGCGAAACTGTGCAGCGTTTCCCTCAATGCCATTGCCCTGGGGACCGTTTTTAAACAGGTCTTCAAAAAAGAATCTCCATTTGCTCAGGAAGGGATCTTCAGCCAGACCAAAGCTCGGGGCCTCGGGGTTTTCGTAAGCGAGCAAGTCATCGATGAGCTGGTTGCGTTTGTTGGGCTCCGTGCTGGCCATGAATTCTCGCACGGCATCGGCAGCCGGCAGCCGGCCCCACAGGTCCAAGTAAAGCCGACGCATGAATTCCGCATCGCCCGATAGCCCGGCGTGGGGAATGTCATCGGCTTTCATCTTGTCGAAAATAAAGCCATCGATAAAATTGACCCTTTCTATTTCGACATACTTTGGGGCGGGCGGTAGAAGCGCGGCAACACTGTCCGTCAGCGCCGTCGCGGCTTCGCGTTCCGCTAGCGGGGATTCGACATGCATTTTTTGCGCCAGGAGCTTGACGTACCTGGCCAGGTCGTAGATCTTTTCGGCGGCAAGTTTATCCTTCAAGGGCTTCATCAGGGTCTCGGGGATCCCCTCGCGGATTGTCCTTTCGATCTCCTCAAGGGTTCCTCCATGATGCCATACCTCATCGACGAGATTCCTCCTTGGGTCCCCTTCAGCTGTCCCATCCACCTCGTGACACAGCGCGCACTTGGCTTCAAAGGTTGAAGTAGCAAATTCCAATCGATCCCCTTCGAGGGTGATTAACGGTTCCTCCTCCGAAGCCTCAAGTGCCTCACTCCGTGCAACTGCCTCAGCCGGGGATTCACGGCTGGACTCCGCTCGGCAAAGGGGCTCAGCCTTGAGGATGAGCAAAGAGACAAAAGCAAAGGCTAGAATGCTTAAACTGAGTCGATGAACAGATTCTGTCTTTTCGAGGAACATCAGCCAAATTCTCACGTTAATCATCCGATTGGGTAAGACCGAAAATCCGAGGATAATGCCTCGACAACCATACAACGGGTCTGACTCCCGGTCAAGCCCTCGTGCTGGCGGATACGGAGATTTATGGGACGGAAACGATGCGCTTGCCCCATTTCTTTCGTTGCTATGCCGCGGCGAATTGGTGAAATTGTGTAATGCGAGGGAGCTGAGGGACAATTCAACCTTAGCCTTTTATTTACAGCGATCCCCCAGCTAAAATCTCTACGGGCTTATACTTATGGACTATGGCGACCACCACTTTTTCGCCCTCAAGCATCAATATCGGCTTTCTTGCACGGCTATCGACGCGGAGATTGGGCACCGAGCCGCCCGCATTCACTTCGGTGATCTTGATCAGGTCAACGGCCAAAACCTCGCTTAATGTGAGATAGTCGGGCGGGCGGTCCTGTCCTTCGTCGATCGGCAACAGCACCATGTTCTCGTGCAGCTGCGCCCGGGCCTTTGAGTGAGACCTCAAAGCCGTCGGGCGTTGGTTGCAAGAGGAATATCCGGCCATCCGCCACCAGGCCAAGCGTGAGGGGGCCGAGATTCACTGGGGCGATGAAATGGGCGCTCGCTCAGATCATCAAACGGGTCGTTCGTATGGTCGGCGGGGTCGGACGCCAGTGATCGCGGGCACGGGCCGACGTTTCAAGCCGGCACATGATCTCCATGGTGACCAATCGGGGGACGTTGCGCTTTATGATTTTCTAGGAACGACTCACCGTCGCAGTGTTTCTGCGTTTCCTGAAGCGGCTGGTCGGTTCGACCCGGCGCAAGGTGTTTTTGATCGTGGACGGGCATCCGGCGCACAAGGTGGAGCCTTGGGTGCAGTTTCATCGTCATCAGATCCGTTTATTCTACCTCCCCAAGTACAGTTCCGAGCTCAATCCCGACGAGTTGATCAACAACGACGTCAAGAATAACGCCGTAGGTCGTCGGCGCGCGCGAACGCCGAATGAACTCGAAGACAACATGCGTTCGTACTTTCGCTCGACCCAAAACCAGCCCCAGATCGTCAAAGCCTATTTCCAAGAGGAAAGTGTGCGGTATGCCGCCGCGTAAGCCTATCCCATGAAAATGTCAAATATACTATGCTCCGAGTAGTAGAACTACTTTCATACTACGGGACCTTCTTCAGGGGGCAAGTAAACGTAAAACTCCGCACCGATGTCGGTGAGATTATTCCCAGCAACTCCGATTGAACGGCCCTAGTCTTAAAAGATCAAGCCCAATCGGAGCACTGCGTAAGCTCAATCATTTCAATATGCGTTTTGTGAGGCGGGGTGCATCGAATAGAGGAGCCGAGCTTCGGGGGAGGTGCGGTATCGTGGTGCTCGGTGATCGGGAAAGACGCGCTGTCCCCCAAATGGCTAGATCCCGCCGTGTTCTCCGCACAAAATTGCCATGAGCCTGGTGAGGGCAGGGTAACGGAAGAAGACCATGCGGAAAGGCGCGAATTCGAAAGCTAGCTCAGAGCAGCTCCTTGATAGGCTCTCCCAGCTTGTCACCGATCGAATTGGCAATATAAACCGGCCGGTTGCCCGGCGCCAAGTAGGTCTTCGTATAATCGATCCCCAACGCCGTGTAGATGGTCGCGAACAGATCGCCGATCGTGACCATCCGATCACTCACATAAGCCGCCCGTTCATCGCTCGATCCGACCACCCGGCCTCCCGCGATCCCACCGCCGCCAACGACAAGCGACCAGCAATCGGCCCAGTGGTCTCGCCCCTGGTCCGCGTTTATCTCGGGCGTACGCCCGAACTCTCCCATCACCAGCACGATCGTGCTCTCGAACAGTCCCCGTTGCTTGAGGTCCTCCATCAGGGCGGCGAGCGACTGATCGAGTGGCGGGACGAGGTCCTCACGCATCGATTTATCGTTGGTGGCGTGGGTATCCCAATGATTGTGCCGATAGGCGTCTGCAGTCACGAATTTGCATCCCGCTTCCACCAGTCGCCGTGCGAGCAGCATGCTTTGGCCGGTCCGCGTGCGCCCATAGGTATCGCGTATTTTCTCCGATTCCTGACCCAAGTCGAAAGCACGCTCGACTTCGGGGCTGAGCAGCATCGTGAGCGCCTTTTGGGAAACCGCGTCCATATCAGTAAATTCTGCGATTTTCGCCTTTTCACGATATGTCCTGCCCACAACCTTCAAAAATGACTGACGATGCTCGATCAGATCCGCACTGATCGATTTGGGTAACGTCAGGTCTTGTAGGCTGAACCCTTCCTTATTCGGATCGGGCACGTGCATTGGATTGAAAGCACTACCCAGGAATCCGCTACGAATGCCTTCCTTGAATCGTTCGCTCGGCAGGTGCATGACGACGTAGGGAGGCATTGTGCACTCCGCGCCAAGCTCTTTCGATACGATCGAACCGATGCTGGGAAAATCAATAGCCGTGCTAGGCCGATGACCCGTCTGTGCGTAATACGACCCTTCCGAGTGTCCATTTTCCTCGGTGTGCATCGATCGAATGATCGACAATTTATCCATGTGTTTGGCCACGTTTGGCATTAGCTCGGATATCTGAATACCGGGAACATTCGTGCTGATCGGTTTGAACGAGCTGTTGGACTTGGGATCCCACGTGTCCATCTGGCTGGGACCTCCCTCGAGCCACACCAGGATGCAAGACGTGGCCTTACCACCACCGGTTGCCCCTCCGCGGGCAAACGCGGAGCTGAGCTGCAGATATTGACCGAGGCTGAGGCCCAGAAACCCAAGCGATCCCACGCTCAAAAAATCACGCCGACTCAGGTGTCCACCAGGGCATCCCGCGCAACATGTGTCTTTCATAATTTGGCCCTCCTTTTTTAGGCCGAGACATATGAAGATTTAATCGCTCGTTCATGAACACCATGCTCTACAATTGATCTTAATATCATCTTGGGCACGCTAGAGCCAGATTTCAATGATTATATACGAATTCGATCGAGCTGATCAGTGCCCACGCCAGCGCTTCGACGTCATTCTTACGTGAGTCTCCCTCACCGATCATCTTTTCCAGTTCCATGCGCTCCACATTTGTCGGCAACCTGCAGAGAGCGGATAAATAGAGTTCTTCGATGATCCGTGCATCGTCCGCGTTGCTTTCGAGCAGACGATGGATTCGTCCTCCTTCTTGCCCGATTTTTTCTGTGTAAACCGATCCGACCAGCCGGTGGAGGCCCTGCCGGAGCGTCATTTCGATAGCGTTGTTTGACGTCGGCGCCTGAGCGCGGCGATCAAACCGCCCGTAAACCTCATCAAGAAAGGCTGAAGACGAAATGTCGGGGAGAAGCTCAATCGCGCGCGTGCCGGGCGGTGTCGGCCCGCCTTCCATGTAGTGGTTCATCCGAAAAGCTTCAGGCACACCAGTAAACTGTGATATCGCGTCGAGTAATACGCTTGCCTCCAACGGCCTTGGGCGTGACCACGAATAATTGATCGTATCGTCGAGGTTCTCTTCGGTCGCCTCTCCCGTCAATTGATACGTGCTTGAGTTCACGATCGTCCGGACGAGATGTTTGAGATCGTAATCATGCTCCACGAAATCGCGCGCGAGCGCATCAAGCAGTTTCGGATGGCTTGGAGGGTTGGAGGAGCGGAAATCATCGACAGGATCGACAATGCCCCGACCTAAGAAGAAGCCCCACATTCGATTGACCGTGGCCTTGGAGAATTGATCGTTCTCCATCGCGGTCATCCAGTCAGCAAGCTGCTTGCGCGGCGCCTCGGCTCCTTCGGCCATCTCGCGTCCATCCAGGAACGCCGGCTTCACCTTTTGCTTCGTTCTGGGATGGATTACATCTTTCCAACCTATGACCCCTAGATCGCCCGGGAAATCGAGCGTGAACTGATCGTCCAGGAATAGATCCTTTCGCTTTATTCCCCCATTTCCGGCCACGCTCATCCGACCGAAAAATGCGGAGAGGCTCCAGAATTGGCTCTGACTCCATGACTCGAATGGATGATCGTGGCACTCGGCGCATTCCAGACGCACGCCGTGAAAGACTCGCGCCTGTTCGGCCATGAGCTGGCTCGGTGACATCAAACCCGACAAACGAAAAAAACGTTGCGTTAGCCCACCGTAACCTTCGGCCGCGATCAACTCCCACGCCATCCGGTTGTATGGTTTGTTTTGCGCGATGCTGTTGCGTACCCATTCGGAATAAAGATAGGTGTGCCGGATGTTTGTCTGTGAATTGAAATGGACCCGGAACAAGTCCTGAAAACGGTACGACCACAGATCAACATATTCGGACGAGTCGAGCAAAATATCGATGAGCTTTGCCCGTTTTTGCGGGTCGGCGTCCTCCATAAACTCGCGCGCACGCTCGGGCGGCGGCAGCGTCCCCGTGATATCGAGGCAGACCCGCCGCAGAAACTCTGCGTCGCTTGAGAGAGCCGATGGAATGATGTTCAATTTGAACTGTTTGGTAAAAACATGATCGTCGATGAAGTTCTTGTGCGGAATTTCAGGAAAATCGGTGACTGGACGGGCAATGACGCCGATCCGGGCATGGGCGAAGTGCCCTGGGAACCACACGATGATATTCGCCTCACCGCTTCCCGTCGCTTTTACTTTGCCGTCTGGGCCCACCTTTGCCACCGCCTCGTTGCTCGATTGGAAGCGCGCATGGTCGGTTACGTCCCGATGACGGCCATTCCCCAGACTAGCGGTGATGATAAGCTGCCGCTCCCCTTTCGTATCCAGGACGGCCATCTGGGGTAAAACCTGCAATCGCGCAATTTTTGTGTTCCCGCTTTCCAATTCACCGAACGGCGCTCCCTGATGAATCCAATTCACGATCGTCGCGTAATCGTCAGACCCGACCTCAAAAAACTTCCCCCCCTTATGAGGTGCCTTTGTGGTCGGCTTGAGCAGCAACAGACTCTCTTCGGGCTCCTCCAGGTCGATCCGCGGAATTCTCTCTTCCGCGACCTGGTCGGTCAGAACTTGATAATCGCCCCCCTTCACAATCTGGTTGTAGTCGTTCTGTGGATTGAGACTGTTGAGTGAGAGCTTGAAGCCGCCGCGCCCTTTGACGCCCCCGTGACAGTCGCTTGCGTTACAACCGCGCCGGGTGAATATCTCACCGATATCGCGCTGAAAACTGAAAGGTTGCTCCGCTTGCGATTCCACAACCCGAACGATGGTGCTGGCTTTCCGCGTACCGCACTCCACTTGAAGTTCCGTTTCCCCATCCGTCATCGCGACCAGCCGCATGGACTCATCAAGCCGCGCCACGGTCTCGTCGGAAAGTGAAAAGCGACATTGCGCACTCACATCGCGTTCCAGTCCATCGGTGCATTCGGCGAGAACGACCAAATGTTGCACAGCGTCCTGTCCCCACAGCACGGGTTCTTCGGGAAAAATCCTTATCGAAACGATATCGGTCACCGCACCGTTTTTTTCGCTCTCCATCGCCGCCGCCGGGCCCGCTACGGCGATCAAGCATGCAAGGGGAAACAGTGAGACCAAACCATTTCGCCTTGTCGAACGTGCTGTCGGATAGAATCGCATCATTTCACAACCATGAATGGAATGGCGCACCCCGCGATCGGCTCTCCGGGTATCCCGTCCACCACCGGCCGACCCGTCATGTAAGCCATACGCGGCATCGTCATCGCAGGGGCGTCTGGTTCCACCATGAAAACCACCCTGGAACCCGACGGTGGGGCCGGCAGTCCGTCGCGGCGTGCATTCTCCTTTTCATTAGGCTTTGACTCCGAACTGAAGAATGCGTTCACCCCTGTGGGAAGGCCAGCAATCGCCACGGCCAATTGGCCATCGAATCCTTCCTCGGAAGCCGCGCTGATCGTAAACTGCTTCGCCCCTCCGGCGGCCAGGTTAATCCGGTCTATCAGTAGCGCGTCCGAGGTGTGGTCCGAACCATCCTTTGCGGCTTCACGCCAGATCCGTATCTCCCCCAAGTGCGGGATCTGTGGCCGGGCGAGCAAACAATATCGAAAGCCGGGGTGTCCTTCCGTCGAGGTGACGTCCTGAATTCGCGCGTAGTATTCCCGGCCCTTCTCAAATGTCCCCACCAGTTTCGGGTTGGCGCGCTCGATGGCGCCTCTCCCGCCTTCATCGCTCAAATCCAGGTATTCTTCCCGGCTGTTTCCCAAATTCGTGAGCAGCGTCTTCCCCTCCGCGTCAAGGATTTCCAACCGAGGATTGAACAAGGGTGGTTCAACCTCCGGCGTCTCGATCTCGAAAGCCAGGTGTACCGCATCGTCCTCCTCGATCTTGAACTTGAAATAATCCAAGTCGCCAGGCACCTCGATGGAACCAGTCACCACAATGGGGAGCGCGAGCGTATGCGCCGCCTCAACTCCGTTATTCGGCTCGCTCTCTTCCAGCGCCGTGATTTTGTCGGGCGATTTCGGGGAAGATTCATCCGGCGGCCGGTCCAAACTCTCCGCTTTACCTCTTCCTTCGTTGGCAACTTCATTCGGCGGTTCCGCTTTCGCGACCCTCGCGATCGCAGGCCCCTTGAACGATCGCGCCAGTACCGCATCGAGCCGCAAGCGTGCGATTTCAAGCGGGTCGACCGGCGAACGCTCGTCCACGCGGCGGACCCGAACCAAGTACGAATAATCGCCATTAAACACGCGATTGAAAATGGAACAAATATTGAACAAATAGCGGCCTGGTTTGGTAAATCCGTATGTCACCCTGCGGTTGGGAGGGAATACGTCGTATTCCTTCTCCTCACTGAACAGCAGCCGATTGCACCGGTCCGGATAAAACCAACTTCCCTGAGTGTCGAATAACTGCAGGCGAGGCTCAAATTTGAAGGTCCGCCCGAGATGGGCTTTGTCCCTGCCTTGCGACGCGATCACCGCGAACTCCAGTGTCTGCGGTTCCTCAATCTCCAGAGCAAAATAATCCAGTTCGCCACTCTTCAGAATGCGTCCGTTGACCGCCACCGGAATCTCCAGCGGTTGCGCCGTCTCCGGAGCGTTGTGATCGCCGTCGCTCTCTGCAACCACGGCATGCGGCGCCACCCAAAATGACAGAGCATTGGAAAGGCCATGAGGCGAGATTAACCGAACCTCATAAAATCCAGGGCGCGTGTTGGGGGCGACGCTTATTTGGACGGTCGCGTGGGTGAAATCCTCCGAGATGAAACGAACGTTCCCCTGCAGGCCGTCGGGACTCTGCGAGATCCAGCCCGCAAACGACTCCGTGGATGAGGATTCCAGCCGATAAACTTCGGTGGTGGGACCGAACCAGGGAGCGTAAATTCCTTCCAGTGCCGACCCTGTGATCTCAACCACCATGACGCTCCCTTGGCGCGTCCCAAGCGGATAAATGAATTCAAGTTCGGGCGGGGTCGTGACATCAGCCCAGACACCAACGCGGCAGATGCAGACCAAGGCCATCCATACACCGGCCTTCTCCCAAACGCAACCGCATCGGTTCCTATCGTTTGTTCCAGGATGGAGCATAGGAGCGCTTCCCAGTGAATTCGCCGTATCTTTCGATCTGGACTTGGTGTTTATGACTCACCTCAAGTCTCGAAAAAGTTTGGCAGCATTTGCGAAAATCGCCAACGCCGGATTCCTGCAAATTAGAGCATCTGTCCCGAAAACAGCGCGAGAGGCGATTATATTCGTAACAAAGTATAAGCTCTAGCCACGCCCAGTTCACGCCGCGGACCAGTCTGACTATCGCGTGGTCCATCTCCACTATAGCTTCCAGTTCGACTTTGAACAGATCTTCCTGAAGGAGAGGGTGAGTCGTCCCAGAAAAAATCGACAGTTTAGAATAGGGCAACGTCCTGGGATTTGTCCAGGGAATACGCATGGCCCCTGAGCTCCCTCCGGCAAAATCCCGCTATAGGACGGCGCTTCTGGGCCCGACTCACGGGCAGAGGGTGCCATTTCGGCTTTCAGCCCGCACCACAGACCACCTCCAGCGTCCAAGATCGATTTTATCGGCCGACCTATACCAAGCCGACATTTCCCATTTCGCTCACCAAATCGTTTGATCCTCCTGATCTTTGAGTGGATCATCCCACCGTGCTTAGCCAAAGGCAAGGAATTTGACCACGGATTCTGGCCGAAGAAGCTCTTTTGAGTTCTCACGGCCGGAAATTTCAACATGCCCCCCATGGATCACCTCCTTCTCTGACGGCAAGACATGACTCACCATGTGATTTTACGACTCCGGAGTTTTTCAGCGAGCCATCCGCCCTACCCAGTCCCTGGCAACAGTCGCAATTGGGCGATTTTGTCCAGGATGGCCGCAAATAGATCCCTGGGGATCGCCACCTCGGCCATTTGGAAGGTGA
>Ga0310121_10002615_pt1 | contig 16942 bp, 13 predicted proteins | sample CB27_Tmax_986_MG_FD_203504 | JGI IMG/M metagenome (GOLD analysis project Ga0310121, IMG submission 203504) | Marine microbial communities from Western Arctic Ocean, Canada - CB27_Tmax_986 | ecosystem: Environmental > Aquatic > Marine > Oceanic | place: Canada: Western Arctic Ocean | collected...
TCTTGCAGATCTCAGGGACCTTCTGGCCCTTGCCCAAGGCAACATCTGCCTGACGCAACTTCTCAATAATCTGATCGGTCGTGTGCCGTGTCTTCTTCATCTTCAAAGAATCCTTTCCGGGCTTCGCACGGATGCGAGTCTCTCATGAAGACTGGATCAGTTTGAAGGGGGAAGGCCAAGCTTCACGCCGCGAGAATTGCCCATGTGACACGTAGCAAGCTACAGTTTTTACTAGCAGTTGGCGAGCCGCTGGTCGTCTTCGAACCGGGGACTGTTCGGTCGCACGAGTCGGCAACGTCTAAAGGATTAATTAACCGGAAAAACACACTAATTTAGGCGTAGATGGATTCGTGAAACTTTGGCCGCGACACGCCGTACGCCAATTGTTTACGAATTCAGCTACCACAATCCTACAGAAAGTTGCCGTAGCGGACGCGAAGTGCCAGCAATACATACAAGAACACCACTCTGGTGTGAGGCTCCGGCACAGTTGCCACCGACACCGTGTTGCCCCAATTGAACAACACTCCGTTGAGTTGGCTGAGTCCGACCAGTGTTCCCGCCGGCGGCGATTCATGCAACCAAGTGCCGGGCACCATGCTGCCATCGACGTTCCAGTTGAACAGGAGCAGATTGAGATCATTGAGTCCAACTTGCCCACTGCAGTTGTAGTCGCCGCTCAAACTGCAATCGGGAGTAAGTTCAAAAGAGACGATGTAATCCAATGCGGTGCCGCTGTCGGTTACGCCGAGCAACGTCCAGTCGCCACTGGGTAATCGCGGTCCCAGCGCCAGGCCCTCGAGATTCTCGCCGAAAATGCCAACGGGTAGGACGGCACCGGACCACAAGAGTGTCTTGCTAACTGCAGTGTACGACCGCCCGATCAATCCCCCGTCAAATGGACTTTGGCTGACATCCGTAGCACCCGCAAAATCGATTTGGTAGATCCGAGAATCGAACGATGGAATGGAGAACGCCAACGATCGTTCCAGAGCCAGTAGCGTACCGTCGGGCAGTGATACCAGATCAACGAGCCCACTGCGGTCTGCAGGCGTACCCCCGCCAGCATGCCATGGATCAACTTCGTAAGCATACTGCGCACCCGCCGTCACAGCTCCACCACTACGATTCAGCTCCTGCAGTCGCACGATCGTGCCGTTAGTCGCGGATGCCAAAGGGCCGTCGATGGTTAAGCCTTCTTCGTTCGCGGTCCATAGCTTGGAGCCGTCGCCCGTTAGCGTTAATGATTCAAAGCCGTAATTGCTGACCGCGTTGCCGTTGGTAGTCCAGGCGGCTGGCAAGACCACGGTCGACACGCGACTTCCATCTACCAAACTGTACTCGGCAACGCCGGGTATCGTATCCGCTGGATTGGTGTTTCCTTCGTAAGCCGCGAAGACACTGTTTGATGCTGAGCCGGTGTAAGCGACCCCCTCAAAGTCGAGAGTCGAATCCGCCAGCGTTAGGTCGCTGACCGGTGCCAAAGCGTTGAGCGATCCGTCATTGCTGAAACCAACGTCGAACGTGGTCAGCCCCCCTCCGCTGTCCTGAATCGCCATAAATCGACTCAATCCACCGGCCGCTGGCCCCTGGTAGGTGACGCCGCTTAACTCGCTGACGTTGGGGAATGCCGCTGGAGTCAATTCGGCGGCGCTGCGGGGAGTGACCGACCAGTCGACTGCGGGCGCAGGTTCAGTGCTTAGCATGGTCGGGCCTAATAAGATGGTCAGCAGCACGAGTTTTCTGGCGATTATCAATTGTTGCGACCTCGGCAAAATCCACAAATCCGTATTCGCGACGACCTATTCGATTGTTGTGCTTATTTAATTGTCTCCACTTCGGTCCTGTCGGCCATCACGACCAGTCTGATGATTTCAACGCCATTTGCCGCCACACTGTCCCGAACGGCATCAAACGGTCACTTTGAAGTGTGCCCGACACGACAGGGACACGAACGTGACGTATTCGGCGGTTGGTGGAGACAATTGAATAAGCCCATCGATTGTACACCGGATCAAAATAATTTCCTTTTCATTTTATGCTGGCCCCAAACGATCACGGCCGGCGCTTTCGCACCGGCCGCGGGCCCCGCGGGAGATAGGACCCGATATTGCTGGAATTCTTAGCTGCGTCGTCGGCATGTCAGGCCACACAGCCCGCTGACTCCTGCCGCCCAGGAAGCTCACCCGATCGGGCGCTGATGGCACCACTTGCTGGGGCCATGGCTCCCCAGTTAAACAGCGTGTCATTGAGTTGCATGAGGCCGACAGCAGTACCTGGTGCCGGCAGGTTTGTCCTCCACTCGGGTGGCAATTCATCATGCTTTGCGCCCCAGTTGAAAAGCGTCATATTAAGGTCGGGAAGATCCACCTCGTCGTCGGCGTTGCAGTCCCCGTCAACGTCTGGCATTAGAGGTGTGATTGCGATTTCGTCGAACACCGCTTCTTGTCCACCGAACACGAAGCGGTCAATGTTTCTGACGAGATCGATGCGGCCACGTTGAGGGGGACCCAGCGGTGTCACCGTGACATTGACTCCGTTGATGACCGTTCCATTGAAGGAATAGAAATCAGGGCCCAACAACGGCACGTCCGTCTGCAGTCCGTTGGTATACATGTTGACACTTCCTCCATTGTCGGTGAACAACATGCTGACGTGCACTGCCGTCCCCACACTGCCGACGACGTCCATGTCCAAGTTGAGGTTGCTCGGATGAGCCGAAGGATCGGCTCCAGGAGGGACGCCAAACGGCGTCGGGCCGACGAAAACGCCGGGTCCCGAAAGGAATCCGATCGAGGAAAAGAAGGGATCGACCTCGAATTTAACTCCTTCGCTCACGAAGACGTCTGTAACGACATGCGGGGAGCCAGGCACCGCGTCGTCAAAGGTGACAATCGCGGCGTTTCCCGTCGGCGATGTGACTACCAATATCAAAGTCCAACAAGCTGCGGATCTGACAACGTGGACGAGTGGGGTGCTGCGGCACATGGCGACTCTCCTTAAAAGAAACGGCGAAATGTTCGTTTCTCCGAAGCCTGCTCGGGCGACTGACTGTGCTTCCATTCAATCAGCGGAGGCTTCGATGTGGGCGATCGCTCGTCATACAGAGAAGGAAGCGACGTTGCGCGAGAGGGCGCTCGTAAGTTCTGACGATCTTTGGCACCTGATTCGCCGGTGGAATGGTGGATCCGTTGTTGTTGGTTCGACTGTTTGACATCGGCTCCTGCGAGCCCTGTCCCGGCGATCGCCGGGTTGCTCGCGGGTGAATCAGGCCGGTACCCTGGGAAAAAATATTTGCAGCCCGTTGGGCCTCGGGTGGGTATGGCCTGACTGCGGGAAAAAATGTAAATATTCGCCGAACCCGTGGAGCATCAACGCCAGCCACCCCAAAAAGGCCGGGAAAAGTGGCGATAGCAACCTAATGCTCCACGGGTTCGGCGAATATTTACAAAAAAATGACCGTAAATCGAGAACGTGCATATGTTTAAGGACGCTATCACACGTCCAGAGTGGCGCTGCCCAGCTTCTCTCGCTTTCTGCTGCGCGGTGACCAAGGACTTACCATCGCTCGCGATGAAGCATGTGAGAAATACGGGAAAAACCCGCTCCGCCGGGTTTCCGCGAGCGCCGCCTGGCACCGCGTCGCTTAAACCTTGGGGAGGTCCCTCCGCCCCAAGTGCCCAACGGTTGAAATGCGCAAAAAAAGCCGGTTTATCACGCTCCGCCCATCGAGGACCAATTCATCAGCAGCCAAGATCCTTGCTTCGTGCTCAGGCGGCTGTATCATCGACTATTGCGTTATTTTTTTTCAGGACTTAAGTATTCGACCGTGGGCCACGGCTGTTCGCATATCAGAAACCATGTTTAGCGCTTCAAATTCATTAAGACGAGAACTTGCTTCAAATCCGGGAGGGCAAGGCTCCCGCCGAGCCGCTGCGCTGCCGTTAATGGATCAGCCGGGACCTCGCCTTCCCGGTTTTGCAATACGCACTGGTTTCTTGATTTGGATCTGCCTGGCGGCGTCTCCTTCCGTTGCAGGCATCCTTAACACCGTGGGTGCCGTGATTCAACCTTTTCCGTTACCGCTGTCTGTCCTTCAGAATCACACGGAAAGCGATGCCAATATCCTGATCTTGCCGGAGCAGCAGAATCTGACGCTCACCGACAATCTTTTGGTCGACATTGTCACGCCTGGTAGCTTTCCCGGAGATCCGCTGTCAACGGATGTCATTCCAGCCGGCACGAAGGTCAGCAGTTATCTGTTGCACGCAGATCGTGTTGACGCTGCGGGACAGCCGCCGCTGGTCGTGAATGGCTCCGTTGAGTTCGAGGAGAAGGTGCTGGGATTGATAATTCTTGAAAATTCTCTAAATACCAGCGATGGGATATTGGGGGCATCAGCCATCAACCACTACTATCCGACTGGGAAAATCCGGCGAGGCATCGAGTTAAACGGTTCTGATCTGGTCCAATGGTCAGGCGACATAGTTGAATTCGGTTTTGAGATGGGCAGCATCATGGATCAGGTGCGAATCATCACGGTTGCGGAACCGGAAGGCGTTACGTTTTCGATCGACGTGCAGGGTCCGACAGGCGGTTCCTTTGGCAGCAATGACAACGCTCCAACGGCGTCTTTTCCCGGGAATTTTTATTTTCCGATCAGCGGAGGTGACATCCTGACGGTAGGACGCCCTGGCGGTCCCGGACCGAACCCGCCGGTAGCCGGTCCGCTGACCGACCCTGATGACGTTCCCGGGATTGTGGTCTTCGCCGGCGATGGCAATGGTCTGACACGCGGATTGGATTTGATGACGGTGAAGATTGGTCCCAACGACGAACCCGAGAACGAAGTCGATGCGTTGTCGTACGGAAGGGATCGGGGAAATGCCATACGATTCTCTGTCGACGAGTTTGTAGCGGGCAATCAAATTGGCATCGCTCCTAACGATGTGATTGTGGAGGGAGCGACAGGTAAACGAGAGGCGTCCGCCGACGTGTTCACTTTCCGCGGGACCGCGGTCCCGCGCGTGCTTCCCACTGTATTCGTCAATGGCAACACCAGCTTTATTGACGGTGACGCGTCCGAGCTCGGTACGGTCGGTCTGGGATTGGTCGAGCCGAATCCTCCCAACCGGGTGCCATCGCCGCCTAAGTCGCTACCGGACCAGTTCGACCAAGGTGATAATCTGGATGCCATGGATTTGGACACGACCCCCGGCGACCTCGAAGGTTACATTTATTTTTCGCTCGATGGCGGCTTCGATGACCCGTTGGAAACCGGTGATGTGATCGGCGGCCGGGGCCCCAACATTGGTACAGCGCAGGCCAATCCCGTATTCGGGATTACGTCCGGAGCAGCTGTGCTGGTGCAAATACCCGGAATCGGCAAAGCGGTTTACGCATCGCCAGCGGAACTTGGATTGGATTCGCATTGCTCCGGCGATCTCTGTGATGGTTCCGACGACGTGGACTCGCTCATTTTACGCGATTTTGGTGATCCTGCGGTGTTTGATCCCAGTGGCGATGGCGATTTCCTCTTGTTCTCCGTGCGGCGCGGGTCGGCGGTGATTGGCGTGTTAGACAGTCGATTGGGAGTGCCGATCGGAGAGGGGGATATCCTGATGGCGCCGCTGGAGGGTACGAACGTTCCGCAAATCTTTATACCGGCCGAGCTTCTCGGGTTAGCTAGCGCCCGCCGCGGCAGCGATTTTGCCGCGGCGAGCGTAGGATTAGTAGCAGTAGCAGGAGCAGGAGCAGGAGTAGGAGAGGACGTCGTGGCCATGGATCTCGCGTTGACGTCTTTGGTGGACGGTGACATGGATTGCTCAGGACTGCCACTTGATGCCGGCGATATTGACTCGTTTGCCTTGGCGATTCGAAACGCGGCTGGGTACGCGGGCGATATCATGCTTTGCCTGAGTTCTCCGGTGTCGCACGGCAATTTCGACGGCGACTCGGACTTTGATTTCGATGATATAACCGGTTTTGTCAACGAGTTCGCATCCACCGGAGTAATGCCTTCGGGAGCGGCACTCGCACTGATAACAGCGTTTCCGGAACCCACCAGCGCGTCCTTGGGAGCCATGGCCCTCGTGTTTCTGGTTGGTTATGGTAGACGGCGTGAATTGACTTGAGGGCTGAGTCCTTCCTCAATAGACGGAGGGTGACCGAAAAGGTGCAATACTCCGATGACGACTGAATATGTCGCCCGCCGTCGAACTTCGTGGCGCCGCATTGCGGCGTTCACGCTTGTTGAGCTGCTGGTCGTTATCACCATCATTGCGATCTTGTTAGGTCTGTTGTTGCCGGCCGTCAACGCTGCCCGCGAGGCGGCGCGGCGCTCGCAATGTTCGAATCACTTGAAGCAGCTGTGTCTGGCGTTGTTGAACTATGAAAGCGCCTTTCACGTTTTTCCAGCGGGCAGCACGATTCCGGAACAATCGGTCTTAGAGATTGGTTTAAGTTGGCACGTCTACATCTTGCCATACCTTGAGGAAGAGGCGATCTACCAGCGAATCAACACGAAATTTGGACCGGCTGGTGAGTCACGCCAGCCGGCGGAAACCACCCTGATTTCGAGTTTTGTTTGTCCCAGCGCCGAATCGGGTCCACGAGTTAGCCTGGCCTCGAACTACGTTGGCATTATGGGAGTCGGTCGTAACGGACATCAGGTGCTGACAACGGACGACAAGAACTGTGGGCATTACTTTACCGATGGGCTTTTGTTTCCTGGAAGTCGCCTAACGATGGCGAAAATTGTCGACGGTACGTCTCACACCATGGCCATCGGTGAGCGCACTTACTTGTCGTATCCTCAAGGCAGCGGTCGGCAATTGATCGGCGGAGTTTGGATGGACGGAGCGTTTTTCGTCACCGACCCGATGCAACAGATGTGTGTTACCTCGGCCAAGAATCTCAGGCATCCGGTCAACCCGAATCATCAAACCGTTGGTTACTACGCCGGTGACAAGAGCGTACCGTTTGCCCAGCGCACCATACCTCTCAACGACCTGTTTTTTGGCAGCGAGCATCCGGGTGGAGCGCAATTTGCGTTTGGCGACGGATCGGTGCGGTTCTTGGACGACAACACCGCGTTTGTAGTGCTGGAGGATCTGGCGACGCGAAATGGCGGGGAAGTGATTGACGGAACGTTGTAGACGGCACTCTATTATATGCCTACATTCGCTCGACATTCGTTTCGGAATACGCTTGTTGATGAAATCGTGGGACTTCGGAAGTGGAAACCGCAATGGCCAAACTCTTACGAGTTCAGCTACCATTGACGTATGAAAGCCTTATTTATCGTCCACGTAATAGTCAGGGTTTTTTCGCGCGCCGGGCCGCACGAGTTGTCGCAAGAGATCATAGCTGATAGCGGAGTCCTCTGGCCAATTCTCAATCACGTCGTCCAGTAGCGCTTTGGCTGATAAAAAATTGGCTGGGTCTTCTTCGAGTGGTGCCATGAGTAGAAACACCTCGGCCATGTCAATATTGGTTTGCGCGGATAACGAGCCAGTTTTTTTGAGGTGATTGTAGATTCCGAGGGCGTTCTTCACGTTCACCATGGCAGATTCTTTGTCGCCCATTTCATGATGAATCTGGCCGATCTGAAAGTAGCAATCGGCAAGTTGCGATTCAAGTTTCAATGGGGCGTCAACGATTGTCTTCAACTCCAGCAGCGCATCACGCGCTGCTTCCCAGTGACGAAGAGCCTGGTCACGCCGCCCCAATTGCCTGGCGATCAGGGCGCCAGAAAGGTTCTTAAACGCTCTGCTTCGGAAATCTTTCGCGCCCTCGTCGGGGCTATCCAGAGCGGACTTATAGTGCCGCACATAGATCTGATCCAGGAGCATCGTCTTCGAGCTGAGCAATTCGGCTTGTTTCAACGGATTGTCCGGCGCGAGTCGCCCCTCGAGCGTCTGCGTTCTTTTAGTGAGATCATCCAGCTGCCGATTACTTGCGGTTCGTTCCTCTCTCATTTGACCGTCGGTGTCGTAGAGTTCTTGCGTCTTTTCAAGAATCTGCGTCCGCTGCCAGTACTGATAAGCGGCCGCCGGCGGACCAACGACGGCGATCAGAACTACCAATCCAGCGACTGCTGCCTGCCACGGATTTCTCCCGCACCACCGCAGTGAGCGCTCGATTCGTGAGATGGGCCGAGAACGGATGGGTTCGTGGTTTAGGTAGCGGTCGAGTTCAGCCGCCAACGTGTTTGCCGAGCTAAAGCGACTTTCTCGCTTCTTCTCCAAGCATTTCAAGCAGATAGTTTGCAAGTCGAAGGGTATGTGGCGGTTCAGTTTTCGTGGCACTGGTGGTTCATCGTTGGCCACCTGCTGGATCAGCATCTGGGGGCTGCCACGAAACGGGAGTTCGCCAGTCAGCATCTGAAAGAGGATGACGCCCATCGAGTAAATGTCGCTACGACGGTCCGTGAAGTGCGATCGCCCCTCGGCTTGTTCCGGAGACATGTAAGCCGCGGTACCCAGGATCGCGCCGTCGGCTGTCATTGTGATCTCGCCGACTTCGCGTTTTGCCAGCCCAAAATCCATGATGTGCGGCTGGCCGCTCTCATCGATCATGATATTGGACGGTTTTAGATCGCGATGGACAACGCCGGCCTGGTGAGCATGGTGCAAGGCTTCTGCAACTGTCCCGCACAGCGCCGCGGTTTCCGTGAAGGTTGGTTGGTTGTCTACCAACCAATCAGATAACGGGACGCCGGGGATGATGTCGCTGACGATGTAAATCGTATCGCCTTCGCGGCCAATTTCGTGCACCGCAACGATATTAGGATGGCGGAGTTGCGCCGCCACACGAGCTTCGCGCAGGAATTGCTCTTCTTCCGTAGGATCCAATTGACTGCGGCGCGGGATTTTGATTGCCACGATCCGATCAAGCTCCATGTCGTGGGCTTTCCACACCGAGCCGAAGCCGCCAATGCCCAGTCGCTCCAACAACTCGAAATGCCCCATGGTTCTGAGGGGCGTTGTTTGGCCGCTCTGCGGATCGTTACCGAGTAGGCTGAAATTGCTCCCACAGGAATTGCAAGTGACATCCGACAGCGGCGCGTCCACCAACATCTCGATCGGGTGGCGACAGTGCGGGCAACGTATGTGAAGACCGCGCGAACTACGCGGCTTATTGTGTCCAACCAAAATGGCAGTGAGTTCTGGTTCCGCAGGCGCGGACGATGCCGCTGGTTCCATCCCCATGGCACCCGCAACTAGCCGGGCTTTGCGCAGCTCTTCTCCCAACTCCGGCTCCAGATCGGGATGGGCGCGAACGACCTCGGCGTCGGCGATTGATTCCCCGGCCGACCAGCGGCGGAAGCAGTCGTCCACCAGCTGTCGGATGCGCTGCTGGCGCTTGGTACCCTCAGCCGGTTGGGCTGAGTCTGGATTCGTCAAGGTTTGTCTCCCGGGGCATCGACGGTGCGTCAGCCGCTGTTAACTGGCCTGCAGAGATAACTGGCCTGCACAGAAAAGTGGCCTGCACAGAAAAGTGGCCTGCACAGACAACTGACCTGCACAGAGGCCACGCCCTCAAATTCTAGCGGTTGGGTAGAGTATCGCCAATTTGCTTGTTCCAATCTGTCTCTGATGTTAAATTGGTAGGGGTGTTAATGCACTATGGTGCATTAGTGTGGACACTAACCCGACGCTCTAGCGATATGAACAAGAATCGAATCGGCGACGCGGTCTCGTTTTGGGACTCGTTTGGCAGTGTTAGAGTGCACTGGCGCGTCCACGGTCGCTCACCTCGCTTGCGCAACGGGTTGGTGTTATACGGGAAATGCGCGACTTCATAACTTGCACGGTGCGCCTGGAATTATATCGTGCCCTGTGCTTAATGACGCACGCACCGATTGAAACCAAGGAGCGACATGTGATCTGGCGTCAAATGGCCGTCATTGCCGTTGCTTCCAGCATCGTCTCGATTGCCAGACCAACCATCGCCGTGGATATATGGTTGTCGGAAATTGGCCAGGTTGGTGCCGGAGTCCAGGTGGACGATCGGCTGTTTTCACGTTGTGCGGCGATCGATTCGGTCGTCAATCAAGAAATCTATCTTTGGTTTCAACTGGACACGTCAGACCCCGCTGATTTGGCGGCCATCGATCTGAATGTCATTTCGACCGATCCATCGATTATCGAGTTTACGGGCGCCACGGTTCACAATCCGGTGTCCGCCAGCGGAAATCGTTGGGAGTTGGTTGACGAGGATGTCAATCTGACGACGCCCAGCGAGATGATCGGCTTCGGCGGGTTCAATTTGTCGTCGGGAACAGGCCTCGGTGCTTCCGGAATTGGCTCCGACAGTCAATACGATTCCCTTGCCGATGCGTGGCTGACGGCAACGTTGACCTATAACATTGTGCTGACCTCCGGATCAGGGTCGACCGACTTGTTTCTGGAAATAGGAAGCAATGGAATTAGCGGCGAGGATGCGCTGGGCGTGCCGGTTGCTTCCAGTTCCATCGACGTGCTGTTCGGCGATGATATGACTTCGTTGAATGCCGCTACCGATCGCGAGACTCATGTTGGCCAGAACAGCGATGGTACTATCGAAGCTGGCGATTTCGATGGTGACCACAACGCCGACTGCAGCGTCGACCTGAGCGATTTGAACCTGGTCCTGTTTAACTGGAACCAGCCGGAAACCATGCTTCCACCGATTTGGATAAACAACGTGCCTGCCTTTCCCACGACAGTAGGCCTCACTGAATTAAACGCCGTGTTATTCAATTGGGGATCCAGTTACCCGTTCGTTGGCAGCCCAGCACCGGAACCGTCTTCCGTGGCTATGTTGTTAATCGCCCTAGGCTTTGTGGGACACTTGTTCTGGCGACGATCTTTGTGAGGAATCCGGGTTACCGACTGCTGAGATACACCGAGAGATCGACCAATCGGTCACGCAGTCGTTTTTTGGCGCGATCGATCAGGGCCCGCACCGCCGAATTCGTGCGATCCATAGCGGCCGCGGTTTCGTCCAGGCTTCTACCATCGAGATATCGCAACTGGATAACCTGCCGATAGTCATCGGGCAACTCGGCCATCGCAATAGCGAGAGCTTGAGACGCCTCACGCCGGGCAACGATTCGGCTGGGAGAAGAGACGTCCGCCGTGAGCAAGTCCACGAATTCGAGCGCGGCGCTGCTGGTCTCGCCCGCTAGGCGCTGGACCCGTTGCATGTCACCGCCGCGTTTCTTGCGGGAGTGCTTCTTGATCGTGTCCTGCAAACGATGATCAGCGATAGTGCCCAACCAGGCATAAAAGGCACCTTCGCCTCGAGGTTCAAACTTGGCGATGTCACGAACCGCATCGGCGAACGCCTGTTGAAGAATATCTTCCACTTGAACGATCGACCGCAATGACGCAGGCATTTTACAGCCCAATCGCCAGCTAAGACGATCGTAGTAGGTCAGCAGCAGCTGTCCCAGCGCCGTCCTATCGCCAGCCAGGGCAGAGCTCAGCAACTGCTCTTCATTGGGCAATTCGGACATGTTCGCCCCCCCCGAGAGTTGTTTTCTTGCCGACCTTCGTAACCGCGCTAGACGGCCCAGGAATCATCCGGGTTAAATTCAATACTGCTAATTGAATCAATTCTTCGTCGGGAGGGGGAGGCTTCCGCCGAGCCGATTTGGGCGTGAAAGTGCAGTAGCGGCTTGTTGGCCTCGCCCCCTCGCGACGCCATTGGCTATTCTTTCAACGGTATTGACGCAAAAGCATCAGAATATTGTCACATTAGGTGACCTGGATTTCAATGAGGCCACAGGCACTTCCTGACGGCAAGCGGATGACGGGCCGTGATAAATTCACCGATTGTGGTATCCTTGTGGCAACGCGTTCACAAAAAATGGCCCACGGCTCGACTTCCACGCCATGATCAACCAGATCCATCACGTAGCGATCTTGACTTCGGACATCAACTTGGCCATCGACCACTACGTCGAGTTGCTGGGTTGCGAGCGTAAAGAGGCGATTGATGTGGAAAAACCCGGACTGCGATGGCAGAGCGTATTATTGCCGATCGGAAATGGAAGTACGGCGCTGCAATTAATCCAACCCCTCGAAGGGCCGGGATGCGAGCAGCTTCAACAACAAGGTGAAGGCGCCCTGTTCGAGATTGGCTTCAATTGTGCCGACGTCGAGGGCTTCGGCGATCATTTGAAACAACATGGCGCCGCGCCTGCCGACCTGACGGAGCAGCAACTGGAAGAGAAGTTCTTGCAGTCCAAGTACGGCAATCGCTTCTATATCGTCCCCCCAAAACAGTCGCGTGGCACACGACTCGAGTTTGTGCAATTCCAAACTGATCAATAATTCGTTTCGAAGTAGAAGACATGCGATTTGCAACAAAAGTTGCGATTGTTACCGGAGCGGGTAGCGGCATCGGGCGTGCCATTGCCTGCCGACTGGCAGATGAAGGGGCAGAGATTGTCATTGCTGACGTCAATGCCGATGGGTCCGAAGAGACAGCCGAGCTAATTCGCCAGCGAGGTCGTCAGGCGCTGGTAACGTCGACCAATGTGACTGACTCCAGTTCAGTTCGATCCGCCATCGAAAGGAGTATAGCCCAGTTCGGACAGGTAAACATCGTCGTTAATAATGCAGGGATCAATATCCGCGCACCGGTCGAGGAGACGACGGACGACCAATGGCATCAAGTCATCGACGTCAACCTGCACGGGGTCTGGTACTTTTGCCGCTACATCCTGCCGCACTTCTTCGAGCGCGGTGGTGGGAATATCGTCAACATTGCTTCGATTGGGGCCTTCGAGGCGTCCCATGACCGGGTGCCCTACATGGCGAGTAAGGGCGCGGTCACGGCGATGACTCGGGCGCTGGCCATCGACCTGGCGGAAAGGAACGTACGGGTCAACGCGGTTGCCCCTGGGATGACGGCCAGTAACCTGGCTACCCCGCAGCTGAAAAAGGAAATGGATGCCGTTACCAAGTTTTACACGCCGATGCGGCGTTGGGCCAAGTCGGAGGAGATCGCAGCCGCTGTGGCCTTTCTGGCGTCTGACGACGCCAGCTATATCACGGGACACGTGCTGACCGTCGATGGCGGCATGACGGCGGGCAATCGTATCGGGCGCTCATTGCCATCCGCCGACCGGCCTGACGTATGGTGATCACAAAACATCAATAGGAGAGATTCATGGGCGCTATTAATAAGATAGGTGAAGAACTAGCCTGGCAGATCCCCGATGACGGTGAAGATCGGGAGATGGGACTTCTGCACGATCGCGATATTACTCCGACCAAGAACATGTCGGCAGGTAGTGTGCGGATTTCCGTAGGTCGCAAACAGAGCAAATTGAGCGTCCACGAGTGCGAAGAGATTTATCTGGTCTATCGGGGCAAAGCGAGATTCTTTCTCAACGATGATCAGCACGATGTTGACGAAGGAAGCTCCATTTACATTACTCCCGGCACGCGTCATCGGGCTGAGAATATAGGTGACGAGGATCTCGTTCTCTACTGGGTCAATAGTCCGCCAGTGTTCGGTGACATCGAAGGCTACAAAGAAGTCGTCAAGAATTGGAATCAAGTCCGCTGATCGTCAGGTTCAGCCATCCAAATGCTGTGCCCGACGGCAGCAGGTCAGCCCGCCGTCGACTGGCAAGATGACCCCAGTAATGAAATCGGCCTGCGGTGAGGCGAGGAACAGCACTGCACTGACCAATTCGTTGGAACGTTGGAGGACCTGGTCAACATCAGAAGGCAGGAAATCGGTTATGGGTAAAGACGAACGCAAGTCGACGGCGTTGCGGCGAATGTTGCAAGAGCCAGGTCCCATCGTAGCGCCATGCGCGTTTGATGCCATCTCGGCCAGAGTCGTTGAAATGGCGGGAATTCCTGTTGTGATGCACGGCGGGTTCAATACCTCAGCCTCCCTACATGCGATGGCCGACGTTGGGACGATCACACAAACGGAAATGATCGAGCACGCGGGGCGGATGGTCCGTGCCGTTGATATTCCGGTTATCGCCGACGTCGATGACGGCTTTGGAAAATCGCTTAACGTTGCGCGGACGACTCAAGAGGCGATTCGAGTTGGCGTAGCCGGAATGCACATTGAAGATCAGGCGCTGCCAAAACGCTGCACGTCCCTGGGTGGCCGTCCCGTCATCTCGACAGAGGAAATGCTCACCAAGCTGCATGCGGCTCGAGTGATCCGAGATGAGTTGGATCCTGACTTTGTGATCATTGCCCGGACGCATGCCAGCCTGGCGGTCAATTTTGAAGAGGGTTTGCGCCGTGGTGAAATCTACGCTAAGGAAGGGAAAGCCGATCTGATCTGGGTCGATCTCGGGTACGACGACGGGGTGTATGACGAGCTAAAAGCGATTGCCGAGCGCGTCGCGCCTTACGCCAACGTCATAGCCAATATGACAGAAAATGTGGGCCGGCCATTGCTAACGACGGATGAGCTTTACAGCCTGGGCTTCAAATTAATCACTTATCCGATCACGTTGATTCTGGCAGCGACGACGGCGATGCGGCGAGTCGCCGAGGAGATTGCGCAAAAGGGTACACACCGAGCCATCGCCGATGAAATCATGCCGGTCAAGGAATTTCGTGAGATCGTGCGGTTTGCCGAGGTTGAGCAATTAGAGCAGCAATTGGAGGCGTATGTACCTCCGAAGTTCGATTAATGGACATGCCTGCCGAAAACGGGAAGCGTCGCTTAATTGTCTTCGGCAAAGACCTCGTCCAGTAAATCTGCAAAGTTCTGATCCCGTGGATCGGACAGATGCTCTTCGTTCATCTCGCTAAAGTCTCCAAAGACGGCGTCGTGGACCCTTGGCAGAATGTCAAACCTTCTGAAATGCCGGCCCTGGTCAACTTGCTGAAGACCAAACGGCGGACGCCAAAGGAGCTTCTAGCGCAAGCTGACCGGGCAACTCGGTGACGTATTGCTCGTTGAACAACTGGTCCGAGCGGTGATTCTCCAGGGGCTCCAGCCACTGACTTAACGGATGCGATGCGATTTCCTCTGCAAAAGCGATCACGCTGCTCGTTTCGTTTTCCATATTGGCCGCGGCGAAGGCGGATCGAGGCCTGCGCAAGGGGGCACTCATGGCACCTTGGCCATTGGCCGATGTGATCGGAGCGACAATCGGCGTGAATTTGTATTTATTCCAGACGTTGAAATCCCGCACGTCGATCGCCAGGTACCCGTTGACGTTCCCTTGCGACCATGCGGTATCGAAGGTGAATGCATTGGATAGCCAAATATTGAAGTCGACCGAGTCAACGGAATAATCCAGCTTCACGTCGCCATGCAGGGCTCCCTTGAGGTTCACGACCCACGTGTCGAGATCGTTCTCGTCTACTAGGTTATCACCGGTTACGTCGAAGGTGAGATTGTGCGGACCAGCCACAATTTCCTGCGTTAAGGCGTCAACGTCTGCCAAATCCAGATCGGTATCTCCATCAAAATCTCCCAGCACGGAGATCGTAAAGATCCGTAGGTAATTGCCGCCTTCATTGCGGTCTGCATCGCCGTCCAGCTGCAATCCCGCCAGGTCATGGATGTGCCCGAACGCCGTAATGAGATAGCGACCCGCCAACAATGGACCGTCGGAAATCTGCAAGGTCAGACTGGTCGAGTCCGCCACGTAAACCGGAGTAAGGGTGTAAACGACATCCCCCGCATCGTCAAAGAGGTTGTTTTCACCGTCGCTCCGCACTTCAAAATTGGCAGTGGCGAGTGTATCAATGGTGTCAATCGGCTCACTCAACAGAAGTGTAATCTCCCAAACCAGCGCCGCGTGATTTCCGCTGGCGTCAACCGCGGCTGGCGTCGAGCCCACTTTGGTAGGTGGTGTCACGTCATTGCTATTACTAAGAAACTCATACGCACCGAATTCGCCGAAGCCGGGCTGAAGTGGGAACGTGATGGTAGGTGCGCTCTGAAGATCACCACGGTTGTTGTAAGACGTCAGTTGCATTTGCACGTCGCTGACACCGCTGAATCCGACCGTTGGTGTCAGATTCGTGTTGCCCGGTCCGCTGGCGTGCAAATCATTGTAATCACTGAAAAAGCCACTTTGGCTGTCGTCGCTGACCCGTACGTCATAGGCCGCTTCCGACCACAAGATATTGCTGACAACCTCCACGCCGCTGGCACCGCCGGTCACGAACACGTTATTCCCCTCCGGCGCGTAAAATGTATTGTGGAAGATGCTAACCTGATCTTCACCGTCGACCTGCAGCCCCTGCGTCTGATTGCGACAAATCAGGTTGTGGTGCACATATTGGCCACTCCCGGCAGTGACGCCAATTTGATTGCGGCTGATGCGGTTGAATCGCACTTCGCCCTCGGTTTGGACACCCGTTGTGTTCTCCTCGATCAGGTTGGCATCGTCAAAACTGTTTCCACCCACCGTGCCAGAACCTCCGATGCCCGTCACGTTGTGATGGACGTGCTGGCGCCGTACCGTGCCCGAGAGACTAACTCCCACCTCGTTGTTGTAAATCTCGTTGCCTCCTTCACCGACGTAACCCAGTCCGAGCAATTGAATCCCGCCGCAGGCCCCACTCAGAGGTACCTCGCCGGGAATTGCTGACCAATGCACAACACGGACAGGTTACCCGTCCGTGGTTAGCTCTTTGGCCATCGGAATGATTTCCGCGGACGGGCAAACCTGTCCTACATCGCCGATGCCTTTGTGGACTGCTGCAAAGCTCCCGTCGGCGTGAAGTCGGAGGCCTCTACTCATTGAGCTGGCGTTTGAGAGAATACGAAACAAGGCTATAATTGCCGACTTGCGACGCCCCAGAAATGGGCCTTGGTCATAACTCCGGCCAATGCCATTAACGCTGCCAATACCGCTATTTTCGGGTTTCAGTGTTCAGGCACGAGAAGCAAAGCCAATGGTACTGAAACCTGAAACCTGAAACCTGAACACTGAACACTGAACACTGAA
>Ga0310121_10002616_pt1 | contig 16941 bp, 10 predicted proteins | sample CB27_Tmax_986_MG_FD_203504 | JGI IMG/M metagenome (GOLD analysis project Ga0310121, IMG submission 203504) | Marine microbial communities from Western Arctic Ocean, Canada - CB27_Tmax_986 | ecosystem: Environmental > Aquatic > Marine > Oceanic | place: Canada: Western Arctic Ocean | collected...
TAGGAATTTATGAGTAGGTGTGCGCACGGACTACTCGCGATCGTGATGTTCTTCGGGTCTGGAGGATGGGCCAATCAGGAATTGACTCTTGTTGAGGTCTTGTCGCGCTCGACGGAGTATGTAAATACGTTGCACATGCAATTGCAAGGTGTGGTGATGGAAGAGCGGTATGAGCAGCGCGCCAGTTCACGAGGGATGAGTGGATTTGGTGGTTTCCAAAGCGCGAGTTACGAGCGCATTACGCTGAGGTCAGATTACCTGTTGTTTCAACCAGAGGGGTCGGACCGACATTTCGGTTTCCGCGATGTGTTTGAGACGGATGGTCGACCGGTGCGTGATCGAGAAGACCGGCTCATGCGGTTGTTTCTGAGTGATGCGCCGTCAGTCGAGCGTCAAATTCAGGGAATTCTGTCTGAGAGTGCTCGCTATAACCTTGGCGATGTAGAGCGGACTATCAACACGCCGACACTCGCCTTGCTGTTTCTGGGTTCTGCGTACAAGCCGCGATTCTCATTTAAGCAGGGGGCGGGCGAGTCACCGCCTCTTGGTATGGATGTGCCGGAGACGGACAACGCAGAGGATATCTGGGTTGTTGAGTATGTGGAAACGTGGCCATGGACGGTTGTGAGTGGGCGTGGTGGTCGGAATATGCCGGCGCAGGGTCGATTTTGGATCAAATCGACGACGGGTCGTGTGTTGATAAGCGAGCTGCGATTTGAGGCGCGTGAGTTTAGTGCGACCATCGTAGTGGAGTACGAATTCAACCCTGAGGAGGGGCACGCGGTACCTACGGAAATGCGAGAACGCTATCGAACGCAGGGAGGTTCTCGGATTGATGGTACCGCTACCTATTCCGACGTTCGACGGTTTGAAGTTCAGGTTGACGTATCGGAACCGTTGCGCGAGTAATTACCCTCAACGGATAGGGCGCTGGTGCCGTTCTATGACACGGTCAAGCGCACCGTTTTAAAGGAATCTGGAGTCGACCCTGTCTCTCACAAAATTTTTTGTTAGAGAAAATATGACAGCTAGCGGCAGCGTATTACGTCTTCGTTATCAATACAACGTAATCTCATTCCCCTCACGCCAGAAAAATGGCACAATGCCACGAGACGGAGGTATTTATGCGACGAAGCATGGTGGTCGGAGTGGGAATTTTGTCGGCGACATTGGCGCTAGGGTGTGCGACTCCTACCGACGAGTCGATGGGAACATCAGATCAAATGATCGACGTGGCCGAATCTGAGGCTCAAGATAATAGCCATGTCGTTCCAGATGTAGTCTACGGCCACAAGGATGGGATGGCGCTTACTTTTGATGTCTTCAAACCGGTTTCGGATGTGAATGGCGCTGGCGTGCTGTACATCGAGAGTGGCGGATGGAGATCAAGGTGGAGACCGATAGAAGAGTCCAGATCGAGGTTTGAACTGCTTTTGGACAATGGGTTCACGGTTTTTGTGGTCCGCCACGGCAGTGCCCCCAGATATGATGCCAGCGAGGCTCACGGGGATGTGAAACGCGCCGTTCGTTTCGTCCGTCGGCATGCCCAGCGGTTCGATGTTGACCCAGAGCGTCTTGGCGTCCATGGTGGGAGCGCCGGAGGCCACCTATCCCTCATGCTTGGCCTTGCCTCTGACATGGGTGACCCGACTGCCGAGGATGAGGTATTGCAAGGTAGCAGCCAGGTGGCCGCAGTGGTCGCCTACTATCCACCAGTGGATCTTCGTCCCCAAAGTAATACGCCAGGCGATTTCCCCCCAGTCACAACCGATTCATTTTTTTACGCCGATGGACTCGCCGTACCCCGCGCGGTTGACCGCTGGTCCGCGTTGGACCTTGACGCAACCGTTGCCGAAAGCATTTCACCAATTACACACGTGTCTTCCGACGATCCACCAACCATGCTCGTTCATGGCGATGCGGATGTAATCGTCGATCTAAACGCTAGCCAGATCATTCACGCAGCACTCCAAGCGAACAACGTCGAGACCGAATTGGTCGTCATCGAGGGGGGAGCGCACGTGTGGCCAAACCCCGAGAATAAGGCTCGGGCAATGGAGGCTCTTGTAGGCTGGTTCAATACACACCTGACTAACTAATAATTACAAGGAGCGTGCAGAGTGAGCCTACCAACCAATTGGCGTGGCAGGGTGTTGATTCCGGTCCTATCGCTTCTGTGCGTGTTCAACGCGCCTGAACGTGCGATTGCCCAGGAGGCTGCGGAGAGCGACCCATTGCAATGGGTCATGCCCAACGCCAACTATGCAGGCTGGAACTACAGCGCGCTGGATCAGATCAACGTCGAGAACGTCCAGACCCTCGAGATGGCATGGACAATGCAGCTCGGCATCCAGGATTCACACGAAGCATCGCCGCTCGTGATTGGCGACACGATGTACATCGTGACACCGAAGCCGAACTACGTCTACGCGCTCGACCTCATGCGCCAGGGGGTTATCAAGTGGGAGTTTCGGCCCGACTTTCCCGAGCTGGAAACAGCGGTGAGGAGTGCCTGCTGCGGCGCGCAGACCCGCGGCTTGACCTACGCCGACGGTCGGATCTTCTTCGCCACTCTGGACGGTCAGGTGTTTGCGCTCGATGCGGAGACCGGAGACGTCATCTGGCGGGCTGAGAACGCCGACATCACGATCGGCGAGACGGTGAGCACCCCGCCGCTGATAGTCAACGACAAGGTCATAGTGGGCGTTGCGGGCGGGGAATTCGGCGTTCGGGGCCACGTCACTGCCTATGGCATCGACACTGGTCTCCTCAGGTGGCGCTACCACAGCATGGGGCCGAACAACGAGGTGGGTATTGGGCCCCGCTTTGATCCCTTCTATCCTGACGATCGGGTCGCTAACCCAGCGCTTGACTCCTGGTTTGGCGATTCCTGGCGGCGGGGTGGGGGCTCCGTCTGGGGTTGGTTCACGTTCGACCCTGAGTTGAATCTGTTCTACTACGGTACGAGCAACTGCAGCCCGTGGAATCCGGACTACCGCCGGGAATGGGGCGTGGTCGAGCTGGACGAGCAAGGAGGGCTGACCGGCTACCGGAACAACTACTGCTCGTCGATCCTGGCCCGCGATGCCGACAGCGGAGAGCTGATCTGGGCGTACAACGTAACACCTCAAGACCAGTGGGACCTTGACGAGCCAAGCGCGATGGTGCTTATGGACCTTGAAATCGATGGTCAAATGCGTCAGACGCTGGTCCACCCGGGAAGGAACGGGTTCTTCTACGTGTTCGATCGCGCTACTGGGGAGATGATTGTCGAGCCCTGGATGTTCGTCTACAACGACCTCATCTCGGGGGTCAACATGGAAACCGGCCGACCGCGGTACGACATCAACAAGATGATGTTCACCGACCTCGCGGATCGACAGAACTACGTGCCGGACGCCGAAAACGTCGCCGTCGGCTGGTGCCCCGGCATTGCCGCCAGAAACTGGCAGAACGATGCGTATTCGCCGCGCACCGGACTCGTGTACACCTCAACCTCAAATACCTGCGGACTTATTCAAATGGTCGAGGGCGAATATGTTCCCGGTGACCGTTACACCTTACGTGAGCGCGGCGGCCGGGCACCGAGCCCTCCCAATGAGGAGATTGTCGGAGAGTTGCAGGCCAACGATCCGATTGCGGGAGAGACCGCATGGAGGGTCCAGTGGACGTCCGCCAACGATACGCCGGTCATGGCCACTGGAGGGGACCTGGTTTTTCAGGGCGGTTCCAACGAGGGTGTGGTCCGCGCGTTCAATGCCCGCACCGGGGAGATTGTGTGGACGTTTCGGACCGGGAGTGATTTCCGGAACTCACCCATCACCTACATCGGGCCGGACGGACGGCAGTATGTCGCCATTATCGGCAGTACACGAACGGGTAACGAGCAAGTGACGCCAGATACCGAACCTGACGACAGCGCCCGGTTTCGGCGGGCTGGCAGCGCGCTCTACGTGTTCGCGCTTCCTCCAGCGTCAGCTCGAGACTGAGAAGTGGTGAGTGGCTTGTTGATCTCTGAACAGTTCTCTGACTAAGGAGGAAGTGTCATGAGGAATGAACGCAGCGTGAGGACCGTGTTGACGGTCGCAGCGGTAGCCGCGTCGATCCCTATCTTGCTCGGTGTCCGAGCGGTGGTTGATCGGGCCACCCTACTAGAGGCGGCACAGGAGTCAACGTCAATGAGCGATCGTACGAAGTTTGTTGGGACGTACAGACTGATCACGACTGAGATCAAGGATACAAATAGCGGGGAATGGTCCGAGACTCCAAATTTTAATCGAATCGGATACATCACCTACGCCGACACTGGTCATATGGGCGTGCACATCATGCCCCGCAGTCGGCTGCCGTTTTCTTCCGATCCGCCGACCGGGGCGGAGGTGCAGGTTGCACTGCAAGGGTACACGGCCTACTTCGGGTCGTTCACGGTGGACGACCAGCAACAGTTCGTCGAGCATCAACGCTTGGGCCACATTAATCAGGGCGGCATTGTGGACGTGAAACGTTTCTACGATTTCGAGGGCGACCGCCTGATCCTCACGCCGGCTCCAGCAGATGGCGGCGGCAAGTCCACAGCGACCAGCCGACTGGTGTGGGAGCGGCTGCCGAACGCGCCGCTCTCAGCGGAAGAGAAGAAGTTCGTCGGGTTCCATCGGTTGTTGTACACAGACCGGTACAGGGAGAAAGACGGAGAGCAGATATTTCACGGACAGCGGAACGAAGAACGTGCCGGCACCTCCTACATCATCTACACACCAACCGGTCACATGATGGTTCACCTTATGCACAAGGAGGGACGAACGAAGTATGCCGGTGTTCGAGCGACTCCTGACGAGGCGCTAAAGGCGTTTCAGACCTACGGCGGCTATTTTGGGCGCTTCACCACCTACGAAAACTATGAGCCGCGGTTTGTCATGCACAATCAGCAAGGTAGTCTTCGCCCCGCCCGAGACGTGGATGCCACGAAACGGTTCTATCAGTTCACGGGTAATGTCTTGAGGCTCGGAGGCCCGCCGAGGCTTAACGAAGCCGGCGAAATGGCGGGCGGCCACCTTTACTGGGAGAAGCAGGGGCCCATCAACTAGCGGCGTGGAGATCACGCGACCAGAGGAGATCGCTCCGGAGGTGAGCTATGAGCGGATCAGTTGACGGTAAGATGAGTTGTTGCGACCTCGTCCACCTACTGAAGCGGCGGCCGAGGATCACCAGGCTGGCCCTTGGGTTCCTGAGCGCCACGCTAGTGTGTGCCGTCATTGTGCGCGCCTCATTGGCCACCGCTGGCCAGAGCCCAGTGGCACAGTCGACGGCTTCCGAACAAGCTTGTGCAGAGTTGGTGAGTCTGACCTTTGAAGGCAACACGACCATCGTGGCGACGGCGACAGTTTCTGCGGGGTCCTTGGTGACACCGACAGACCAAAGCTTGACAGATCTTCCGGTGTTTTGTCGCGTAGTTGGCGTGAGCCGGCCCACTAACGATTCGACCATCAATTTTGAAGTCTGGTTGCCGGCCGATTCGTGGAACGGAAAGTTCGTTTCCTCTGGGGAGGGCGGCTTTGCGGGGAGGCTTAACTACACGCGCCTTGGACTGGACGGCGGTCTCGATGAATGGTTGAAGCGTGGATACGCTACGGCCTCAACGGATACCGGGCATCTCTCGACCGACGACAGCTGGGCCGTTGGCCATCCGGAAAGGGTCATCGACTATGCCTTTCGGTCGAAACATCTCGTGACTATGGCGGCGAAAGGCCTGATCGAAGCCTATTACGGCCGAGCGGCCACGTATTCCTACTTCAATTCGTGCTCGAATGGTGGACGCCAGGCCCTTATGGAAGTCCAGCGGTATCCGGACGATTTCGATGGGGTCGTCGTGGGGGCTCCTTGGAATTATCAGTCGCACTCGAACGCGGGGTTTGTTTGGAGCGCGCAGGTACTCAGTGCGGCAGGAGCAGCGATACCAGCGTCCAAGTTGCCGGCGATTCAGGCTGCGGCGATCGCCGCGTGCGACGCGACCGACGGACTCGTCGACGGTCTGATTGAGGAGCCTAACAAGTGCGCCTTCGAGCCCGAGAGTCTACGGTGCACCACGGCGGATAGCGAAGACTGTTTAACTGATCCGCAGGTTTCGTCGTTGGAAGAACTCTACAGTGGTCCGCAGCATCCGCGGACCGGCGCCTCCATCTTTCCCGGGTGGGCGATCGGTAGTGAGCGTGGGTGGGAGAGATGGGTTGTCGCCGATGGAGTGACGAACCTCGGGCGGACGTACTTCTCGAATCTGGTGTTTGAAGATCCCAACTGGGACTATCGAACCTTCGATTTCGACGCCGACTTGGCCTTTGCCGAGTCCAAGGTTGGTGCGCATGGTGATGCCATCGACACAGATCTTTCGGCTGCGAAACAACAGGGCGTCAAGATTATCCAGTATCACGGGTGGAACGATCAGACGCTGCAACCTGGTTACAGCCCGATCTATTACGAGCGCGTGGCGGCGGAAATGGGTGGTCTGGCTGAGACTCGGAATTTCTATCGACTGTTCATGGTCCCGGGGATGGCGCACTGCTACCGCGGCGCCGGGGCGAATAGCTTCGGCGGAGTCGGCCAACAAATTCCTCCCCAACGTGACGCCTTGCACGACGTCCAGATCGCCCTAGAGGAATGGGTAGAAAAGGATGTGGCGCCGGACCAGTTAATTGCCACGAAGTACGTCGACGACGACGCGGACACGACGACCGTGGAGTTCACTCGCAAGCTATGCCCGTATCCGTCCGTCGCGCGATACAGTCAAACGGGGGATCCCCGCAAGGCCGGAAGTTTCGTCTGCACGAATCCGTGACAGGGGCGCTGTGGCCCATGACGGCGAGGGCGCAGGATTCGGCCCTAGGTACGGGCAACTTTCTGCTGCTGGGTTAGGCTATTGTGTGGGATTTGTGAACGGTGTTACTGAAGTTACCTTCCTTTCTGACACGCTTGCTTATAGGTGAAGGTGTGTAATCCAGACGGTTGTTCTGTAAAATCAGTGATTGATGATGCTGCAGGAACCGAGTTGGGGCCACCACGGACACGCGGGGTTGAGAAAGCTTAATTTTTTTACTTCGCGTCGGCCTTCTCGACGAAAGAACTGCGACTCTCGAATTGAGATCCAAACTCTAGCCCGACGGTGGGTTAGGACTAGACCGCTAGCAGTGCATCGCCGCCGCGCCGCTACGGCAGCTTGCCTGATCATGGCAGCGACGCTTATGCCGCTGCCTGCTCTTGCGCAAGCCGATGGTAGGCCGACACAGCGTCAGGGCCGAGTGACTGTCGACGTGTTCACGAACGTGACCAGCGAACCGGTCGACGCGTGGATCGGGATGGGTATCGCCGAGTCACTTGCGGCTGATCTCGGCGCGACATCGATCGGTCTTGAGATCAACACGCGCTGGCAGGTGCGCGGTGTTTACCAGCGTTTGGGCACACAAATTCGGATCACCGCCGAGCTCGTCGAACGTGCCACTGAGCAGACTGTGGATGTGGCGAAGGTCGATGGTAACCTGTCCGATCTGTTCACGCTGGAGGACGAACTAGCGGACCAACTCGCTCACGCACTGCGGCGTGCGGTGGAAACTCGAACTCGCGACGGACGCGACGCGGTGGAATCGAGCGGGCGGGCGACCCTGACCCCACATCTGCCTCGGTCTACCCCACCGGCACCAGCCGGGGTGGACGCGTCCGACACGGGTCTGCACAGCGGGACGTCGGAGTTCGCAATAAGTCGTTCCGTGATCATCGACGGCCCTCCCCCGCCGGTGCCGCCAGAAGTCGCGTCGTACGACCCACAAGGGCGCATGACCCTGCGAGCCGTCCGTCTGGACACACCGCTGCAACTCGATGGCCAACTGAACGAGCCCGTCTATCAAACGGTGCCACCCGTTACGGATTTCGTTCAGCAGGAGCCGAACGAGGGCGCGCCGGCCACCGAGCACACGGATGTCTGGGTGATGTTTGACAGCGATCACATCTACGTTTCCTTCCGCTGCTTGGAAAGCGACCCAGCGCAGATGATTGTCAACGAGATGCGGCGTGACAACTCAGGAGTTTTCCGGAACGCCAATGTCGCTTTCATTTTGGACACCTTTTACGATCGACGCAACGGGGTTGAATTCCTCGTCAACCCGATGGGTGGCCGGATGGATGGACAAATCACTGACGAGCGTTTGTACAACGGCGACTGGAATCCGATCTGGGATGTCGAAGTGGCGAGGTTTGAAGGCGGCTGGTCAGTTGAGGCCGCCGTCCCGTTCAAGTCACTCCGATACCGGCGAGGCCCGAACCAGGTCTGGGGCTTCAACGCACGCCGCGTGAACGCCTGGAAGAACGAGCACTCGTTTCTTATGGGCGTTCCGAGCGCCATGGGCGGTGCGGGCATCTTCCAGTTATCACGAGCGGCCACCCTTGTCGGATTGGAGGTGCCGACGGAATCCAAAAACTTGGACATTAAACCGTACGCGATCACGAACCTGACGAGCGACCGCGCCGCGACGCCGAAAATCTTAAACGACCTGGGTGGAAACGGCGGGCTCGATGTGAAATACGGCGTAACAGAGAACCTCGTCGCCGACGTCACAGTGCGCACCGATTTTGCTCAGGTCGAGGCGGACGAACAGCAGGTAAACCTCACGCGGTTCAGCCTGTACTTCCCAGAGAAGCGGGAGTTCTTCTTGGAGAACCGAGGAACCTTCGCCTTTGGCGGCGCGGGCAGAGTGGGGGGCCGCGGTGGCGACCCGGACGTTCCGGTCCTCTTCTACAGTCGCGAGATCGGATTGGATCGCGGGCGTGAGGTTCCTATGGACGTGGGCGGACGGTTGACTGGACGCATCGGAAAATACAGCGTCGGACTCATGAGTATCCGGACCGGTGAGGTTCCAGGTATTGGTACCAGGAGCACCAACTTCACCGTGGCGCGCGTCCGACGCGACATTCTACGCCGCAGCAACGTCGGGTTGCTCTTCACCGGTCGGTCGGTGTCAAAGTCGGGCAGGGGATCCAGCGAAACATATGGTGCCGACGGTGTCTTCTCGTTCTACGACAACCTGGACATCAACACCTACTGGGCTAAGACCAGCGTGCCGGGGTTACGAGGTGATGACGTGAGCTACCGGCTGCAACTCGACTACAACGGCGACCGGTATGGAGTGCAGGCGGAACGGCTCGTGGTCGGGGGAGACTTCCGTCCTGAGGTTGGGTTCATTCGACGGTATGACTTCGATCGTCGCTTTGGCTTGCTCAGATTCAGCCCCAGGCCAGTACGCATCGACATTATTCGTAAATTCACCTTCGAAGGGCAGGTCGCGTATGTTCTGAACCGCGCCGGGTCACTTGAGACTCGTGAGAACCAGGGACAGTTCGGCATCGAGTTTGAGAACAGCGACACGTTCAATTTGACGTATTCGGACACCTACGAGTTTCTCAGGCAACCGTTTCAGATTGCCCCCAGTGTGACGATTCCGGTGGGCGGCTACAGTTTTCAGGATACGCAGGTATCGTTCGGTTTCGGCCAGCAACGGGTGTTAGCCGGTACGGTGTCGCTCCATCATGGCAGCTTCTTCAGCGGGAACAAGACGACGGTTGGGGTCAGCCGCGGTCGCCTGGAGTTGACGCCGCAGTTGTCGGTAGAGCCGAGCGTGTCGTACAACCAGGTCGATCTGCCGGAGGGTCGATTTACGACTAACCTCGCCACTACGCGTACGACCTTCACCGTGACACCGGAGATGTTCGTTAGTGCCCTGCTCCAGTACAACACCAGCACTCGCTCGCTGAGCACGAACCTCCGACTGCGATGGGAATACCAGCCTGGAAGCGAACTCTTCGTTGTGTACAACGAGCAGCGTGACACGCTGACGCCCCGCTTCCCCGAGCTCAAGAACCGAGCCTTCGTCGTCAAAATTAACCGACTCTTCAGGTTCTAAGCTTGCTGAACACCTACAGCCATGTCCTTGCCCGTGACTGGACAGAGAACAGACGTGTTTCCTGGGAAAAAGTGGTGAGCCACCGGGGACTCGAACCCCAAACCCGCAGCCTCTCGCCGGTATCCTTCCGCTGAACGATGCAGTCAGGAAAGGGAGTCTGAACGCGCTCGAGCACCATCCAGAGATCAGCTAAGAGCGTGCCGAACAGGCAGACAACTTCCTGTTCGGTACGCGGTTCGTGGAGAAACAAAGCCGGCGAGTTCGTTCCCTGTCGAAAGCCGGACGTCTTCAATCCACGTCCAAAGTTTCCATTAATGGGAAGGCATTATAGCGCTGGTCAGAAGGTCGAGTCTGCGGCTTCCGCTAACCCGCTTGAACCGTCTGGTTTAACTCGCGAAGAGACGACTCCGGATCGACTTGCCAATGCGGAGAGGATTAGTCACTCGGGACATACCGGGAATCGTTTCGAAGCGGTCAGAAACGAAAAAGCCTGTTCACTTTGACGACGAACCCCCGGTTCCGCAGTTCCGTGTATCGATTCGGCATCAATGGGTCGGTTTCCCGATCCTCGGTGTAGACGACGAACAGCTCACTTCCGGGGGCATACTCCCACCGCAAGCGTAAGTTGTTGCTAACAGTGTTGCTGGCCGAGTTGTACTGGATTAAGGCACTGAAGAACATCCGTGGCGTGAAGCTGTAGCTGACGCGCGCGACCGCCAAGTCCGTCCGGAACGATCCCAAGGGCGTACTGATCCAGTTGAGCGACACACTCGGCTCTAGCGAGAACTGATTAGTCAGCGTGAACCGGGCACGGCTGAATCCCACTGAGTGGATAGTGCCATTGAAATATCCGCCGACTCGAATCGTGAGGGTCCCTGTAAGACGATGTTGCGCACCGGCTGCATAGGTCGCCTCCATATCTCGAAAACGATACCCACCCACCGGGAATGTCACCCCGGGGCCAGGGGTGAAAGGCTGGGCGAGAAACTCGTAGTTGTCCGCAACGTTGATGCCGATCCGATCACTATTATCGAACTCGGAAGAGAACCCAAGCTGAGACTGCCGTGTTTGCACGGCACCGGTGTCGGCAGCCTCGATGTAGTCGAAGCTCCCTTCGAAGAAAAACTGCTGAATCCTGTCGAGAGATTGGGGCCGAGGGCTGAAACGGGCCGTGGTGTAGGTTCGCCGAAAATTGTCCCGCCGGAGGAAGCCCACTTCCGGGATAAAGTTGTCTTCGATGACGAGATGTTCGGCTTGAAATCCATAGCGGTCTCCGCCGTAGTCGAACCGCCCCTGGTAGCTCGTGTTTTTGTCCTCGTGGTCGGGAGTGTCGGTCTTGGCTAGGTAGGCGACCAGACCGACGTTCTCAAAGAACGAAAACGTGGCATCGACCCCATAGGTCTGACTGGCCCCATCACCGACCAGAGAGACCGAGCGGTTGGTGAAAAGTGCACCGAGATTGCTACGTCTCAGGATGTCGCGCTTGACCCGCGCCACTGTGAAATTCGTCATTTTGGTACCAGTCGCCGGCTGACCGTCGGTATGGATGTTCAAGAACCCGACGTCGAATGCTCCAACCTTGCCGGTCACCCTCCCGCCGCCAACGATCGGCAGTACCGTGCCCCGCTGCAGTCCTATTTTCCGACTGTAGAACAGGGCCGGGGCATTTCCGCCGCTAAAAGAGCTTCCTCCACCTGGACGTCGAAGCCCTCCTTGAGACCCGCCGATTCGAGCGCCCCGAGCGAAATTGAAGATGCCGCGCCCTTCCAAGAAAAACTCTCGCTTTTCAGGAAAAAAGAGGCTGAAGCGGGTCAGGTTGACCTGCTGCTCGTCTACCTCGACCTGTGCGAAGTCGGTGTTGTACGTAAAATCGGCCGTTAGATTCTGGGTGATACCGTATTTGACATCGACCCCGGTATTCCCATCGCCGGCGTTACGCGTTGGCGGAGTGGCGTTAAGGTTGGTATTGAGACCCCCGATCGCGTAGGGTTTGACCTCGAGGTTCTTGCTGGCCCCTGGTACTTCTAGACCGACGAGCGTGGCGGCGTCCGACACGCGGAAGATCCCGCCTGGACCGGAGCCGGCCGAGATCGGGAGCGGGGTGAGGTAGGCCCACTCGTTCTTTCGTCGCACGTTGCGCCTGATTTGTATTCCCCAAATCTGGTTCGAACCCGGCCGATAGCGCAGTGACCGGAAGGGAATTTCCATTTCGACGGTCCACCCCCCCTCGAACCGTGCCGTGCGCACGTCCCACACAGGGTTCCAGTCACTGTTGGGATTACTTTCGTTCGTAAGGGCAAAGTCGGCAATCGCACCAAGCGCATTGGTGTAAAACGCCACGCCGTTCCGCCGGTCGTAAAAGGTATCCAGAATGAGGGCAAAGGTGTCGTTCTGGCGGAGTTGTGCTGTGTCGCGCCGCATCTCGTTGGCAATCCATTCGCTCGGGGGCGCCGAATCCCAGATACGTCCACCGACATGGAGATTCTGGTCGTTAAATAGAATCCACGCTTCGGTCTTCTCGGTCGCCGGCGCTCCTTCGTCTGGAGATTGTTGAATAAACCCAGTGAGGGCCTGCACGGTCTGATACACCTGCTCGTCGAGTCGTCCGTCGAGGCTGATCTCTTCAGTTAATCTGGTGGCTCGAATGGTTGCTCGACGTTCTGCATCGCGACTGATGACAGCTGGTGGCGTCGGTGGCGGGGGACCATCGATTACATGGGCACGTATTTCATCGGGACTGTTCTGCTGCGCAGAGGCCGGCGTGCTCGTTGTTAGAAGCACTCCCAGCACTAAAAAAAGAAGTTGTTGCATCACGTGGCCGCTGAAGCTGAAGTTTACTTCAATCGCGATCAGGTTTAGGAAGTTTGGGTGTCAGAACTCCCGACTGGAGCCTCAAACCCGCAGATTAAGAGAGCACTGTGAATCGTGCAGGTAGGCTACAAAGACAAGCAAGATCACTAACAACGCATCCTCTAACCACGCACTCGTTAACGGAGTCAACGAAATCGTAAACAGTAGCAACCAAAGCGCTGAGGCGAATCAGCAACATGACTCCATCGGACTTTATTTACAGTCATTATTTTGCGAAACACTGATGAAGCCAAAAGCTTACCGCGGCGCGGCGGAGTGTGTCTCTCCACGACATATGTCAACGCGCGAACGAAGCTTCGGTGGCAGTGTGCGGAGGGCTATAAGTGGGAGACAAAACCGGACAACGTCAAGCAAGGTCGCTGGTGTCCGGTGTGCGCTAGAACCCGTCAGCATCGCGTACCCGCGTGACTCACCCCGTCCCCGTTGAACCGTCTGCCGCGCCGAGGGAGGCTAGACGGCTTCCAGCTCGTTGGTACTGTTCTTAACGCGCAGCTTCGCACAAATGTCGAGGTTCGAACTTGCCACGGTTCGCAAACTCCTCGACTGTAGTGAGGTAGTCGGTGATATCGATACGCTGCTCATGGAGCCAACGATCGGAGTAGTAGGTATCTCTGTAGCGTTCGCCGCCGTCACAGAGCAGAGTGACGATGCTTCCTGAGATCCCAGTCTCCATCATCTGACTGATGAGCTGGAAGGCTGCAAAAACATTCGTGCCCGTGGAACCGCCGACCTTCTTGCCTAGTTGACCCTCAAGGAAGCGAATACTCGCAATGCTGGCTGCGTCCGGAACGCGGATCATGTTGTCGATAACGCTTCGAATAAAAGACCGTTCAACACGCGGGCGTCCAATTCCTTCAATGCGCGATGTCGCGCTGGATGTAAGCGACCGATCGCCGGATTTGAAATAATCAAAGAAGACCGAGCCCTCTGGGTCTGCGACGATCAACTGAGGGCCCCTCCCAGCGGTGGTGTGGTAACGAATATAACGTCCGATGGTTGCGCTTGTGCCTCCCGTGCCAGCCCCAACGACAACATAACGGGGTATGGGGTACTTCTCATGCTCGAGTTGCGCGAATATGCTCTCCGCAATGTTGTTGTTACCACGCCAATCAGTGGCCTGTTCAGCAAGAGTGAACTGGTCCATGTAGTACCCGTCGACGTCCTTGGCCAATGCCGCTGCACGTTCGTAGATTGCCGCTGCGGGTTCCTGCGAGATGCGTCCCCCAAGGAACTCGATCTCCTTGAGTTTTTTCTGCGAAATCCCATTCGGGACAACTGCGATAAAGGGGAGCTTCAAGAGACGGCAAAAATAGGCTTCGGACACAGCCGTAGATCCAGAAGAGGCTTCGACAATGGGACGGTTCCGATGAATCCATCCGCTGCACAGGCCATGCAGAAATAATGACCGAGCGAGCCGGTGTTTCAGGCTGCCCGTGGGATGGGTCGATTCATCCTTGAAATATAGATGTATATCGTGTGTGTCCAGTGTCGGCAGAGAAAGTTTCAATAGGTGGGTATCGGACGAGCGGGTGTAATCCGCCATGATTTCTTGGACGGCCCATCGGGTCCACGTGGCATCGTGATGTGCAGGTTGTCCGTTGGGATCTCGCTCGGATTGTCGCATGATGGGGAGCCTAGTGTAACCTGTGGCCACCGCTTGCCAGAGGGAACCGGTGTCCGCCAGTCCGCGTTACGCCGAAGGTTTCACCGTTTGTTGTTGTGGTCGGCGGAACACTCCAAGAGCAACTAGGGAAGCTACTCGATACCGGGTTGGCGTGGGGTTGATTTCGTTCGGCTCAGTCAGTGAGTCATCTGCGACTGCCCGGTCACCAATGTCTCTCCAACGAAGGACAACGGTTTTCCAATTCAAGTACTATGAGCGTGTGAAGTTCGCTGTTACGCGGTGGTGTCGACGTAGTGTGACCATTGCAATTCTACCCATCGTGATTCCCGTTTGTCTGATTGTATGCGGCCCCGCGGATGCAATCGACCTCGCCGCAAAACATGATTCGTTGCCGAACGCCACGCACTGTCCGGCTCATCCGGACTCGAACGATTCCCAGGACTCTCAGCTCCCTGACCGGGCTCCTTCGTGTGAGCGGACGCATTTTGGTGTTCCCGTAACCTCTTCAAGCAGATATATCTCCGATTCACATAATCTCCAGCTGGTCGTGCCCCAGCTGACGCTCGTTCAACTGGACGTATTCGTCTTCCCACATTCGTCCACACTCCTGACACACATGCTCCACTCGTCGATTTCCCCACTAGCTGGCACCCTCCGACTCTAGGCGCAGCATCTCGGGTCCTCACCACCCACTCAGCCTTAGAAGTATTTCAAACGCAAACACTTAATCGAGGTAACTCGTGGAAAAAAATCTCTACTCTGCATCACCTCGCTGGAAATGTACCTTCACTCTACTTCTCGCGGTCTCGCTTGCTGCCACCGTTGAGGCATCTCAGGACCCCGCTGATCTGGCGTCTAACTCTACCAATCAGGAATCTCACCAGACGCAACACGGCACCCCAACTAGCCGGTGGAGAGTCACGCAGGATGGGGTCGTCTTTCTCACGCTCAACGATCAACCTAAACCACTGGACGGAAAAGAGTTTGTCTCACAAAACTGGTGGATGGGCATGGCGAGTGGGCCTATGGCCAACGGGACATTCATGGTTCGAGGCATGCTTAGCCTCGAACCGCTCACCATGGGCGGTGACGGCTACGGCGAAATCTTTCAGACCGGCGAGACTTACAGAGAACAACCTCTCGTAAACCGTCAACATCCTCACGATTTCGTAATGCAATTGATCGCGGCGTGGCGCCGACCGCTGTCGCCGCGGACCAGTATCACTGTCGCAGGGGGACCCGTGGGGGAAGCCACCCTGGGACCAGTCGCCTTCATGCACCGACTGTCCGCTGCAGAAAATCCGTTCGCACCTTTGGGTCATCACACGTTCGACTCAACACACATCGCCAAAGGAGTCATTGCAACAAGATTGGACTACGGCCCCATAGCCATCGAGGGCTCCATGTTTCACGGTCGAGAACCGGATGAATATCGGTGGGGCATTTCGGATTTCGGCACTCTCGACTCGTGGGCAACTCGTATGTGGTTTCTGCCAGACGAGCATTGGGCATTTCAAGCCTCACATGGGTTCTTAAGAAAGCCCGAGAGACTCGAGCCTGGAAACGCGCGTCGCACTACCGCATCCGTGTCTTGGCTATCCGAGTCGGATGCCCGGTTCACCGCTCTCACGGCCGGTTATGGCCGTAACCACAAAGACCTCGCTCATTCCTTCTCAGATGCGTTCTTTGTAGAAGTAACCCGTCGCTTCTCGCCGTATGTTGTCTACAGTCGCTTTGAGGCGGTGGACGTAGAAACGGAACTACTCTTGAAAACCAATACGCACATCGACAACGGTCATGCCGAGCCAAGCACGGTCGGAGCCTTGACGATCGGCACGTTGCGAGACCTGCCTCATCTGAGGCGCTTTGAACTCGCTATCGGCGGGGATGTCACCTTTCATAAGGTCCCAGATCACTTGGCACCCATTTACGGGTCACGGCCTGTGTCGTTCAAGATGTTCTTTCGACTTCGCCCACCGGTTTCGTCAATGGGGAGAATGCGAAACGGGACAATGATGCAACCGATGAGAGAGCATCAATGACCAACATCACAACGGGATTGTGCTACCCGTGGCGACGGGCGGTTCAACGGCGACGGCTCGAATGCACCGCGTAGAGGACGCACCCTCCCGCTCGCAGACGGAGGGTGCAGTGCGGGGTGGCTTTCGCCTCCGTTGTGCGTGGCGGGTTTGCTGAAACTGACACAAAACTGGCACATACTCCCCTCTTGGACGGACGGGTGCCGGTCACATCCGCACGGTTTGCCTATTTTGTTAGGAAAAAGTGGTGAGCCGCCCCGGAATCGAACCGGGAACCTCCAGATTAAGAGTCTGCTGCTCTACCAGTTGAGCTAGCGGCCCACGTGAAGTTGCAAGCAGGAGCAGTGGCGCGCCCGGCAGGATTCGAACCTGCGACCTCCTGCTCCGGAGGCAGGCGCTCTATCCAGCTGAGCTACGGGCGCAGCGGCGGTCATCACTGCATGCTACAACGGTCGTCTTGGCATCG
>Ga0310121_10002617_pt1 | contig 16940 bp, 17 predicted proteins | sample CB27_Tmax_986_MG_FD_203504 | JGI IMG/M metagenome (GOLD analysis project Ga0310121, IMG submission 203504) | Marine microbial communities from Western Arctic Ocean, Canada - CB27_Tmax_986 | ecosystem: Environmental > Aquatic > Marine > Oceanic | place: Canada: Western Arctic Ocean | collected...
CGGCCCACGCGCCGCCGACCCCGCGGCGGCGACCCCACGCGTCCCTGCCCTCGGTCTTGACCCACTGCGTCCAGATACGTGCCATCGTCTTCATGGTTCGGAGTTGGTCGGACCGTGCCGGTAACTCAATGGATCGGAGCCGCTCGCGTGACGTCGCTGTAGGTCTGCTGGTTCGTATCTCAGACGTTCGCGGATGGGAACATCCCGGGCGAACCTGGTACCGTGCAGCACTGAAGGACGAGTATATCGGGGCGCGACGATGGCCGGCAGAATAAGTCGCCGCTCATCGAGCCGCGCGAGGTGTTATCGAATGTCGAACGGAATGCGAACCGTGTCGTCCAGCGTCCCGTGGCTCACCGGGGCGCCGGCCTGGTCAGCGCGCTCGCTCACTGCATTCCCGGTTGGGTCAAGGGCTGAAATCTCGAACGGCGTCCCGATCTGGTTCCCCGCCAGGTCTTCGACGATCGTGGATGCGACGAGCGCATAGGCGCCCGGGACCCACGGTTGCGCGGGCGTCATCATCCAGCGCGTCTCCCAATTTCCAGTCTCCACCGCGCCGGCGACCGGTTGGCCGGCGTCCGTCTCGACTCCGATCGCGCGACGCATCAACGCATGGTCGAGCGGCTCGGGGAACGACACGACCAGACGTTGGGTCGTGCCGCCGGCGGGCACCCGGAGCCGCCAGGTCGTGTGATCGAGGGGCGTCGTGTCCGCCGGCCCCACGCTGAACTGTTTTTCGAACGGCGCTTGCAGCGGGTTGCCTTCGGCATCCGGCCACGCTGGGTCGACGACCAAGGTGTAGGTCTCGCCCGCTTGGAGCGACCGACCCAGTTGCTCGTTCAGCTCCAGTCCCTGCTTGATGCGACCCGGATCGAAGAAGACCGTATAGCGCAGGTGGTCTCTCTCCCAGAAATCGAGACCAAACGGCAGAAATGGTGCCTCCACCTCGCGGCCACGCCCATCCAGCAGCCTGAGATAGGCGAGTCCGTCGACATGGCTCATCGGGGCGGAAAAGTGCAGATAAAGCTTGAGCTGATTCTCCGGAATCCGATCGGTGCCTGGGTAGATCCGTTCAACCACCGTGGTCGGCTGGATGTCGGGCCTTGGTAGCGCGACCGTGGCCTCAAGGGTATCCATCGCTTCCGCCGCGGCCGCGGCGTGACCGGGCAGTCGGTTCGGATCGAGGCGGACGGTGTAGGACCGGCCGGCATCGAACGGGAACAGTGGCGTGAACCGCAACGAATCGTCCTCGCCGACCGTATGGGCACCGAGGACCGGGGGGAGGTCGGCGTCGGCTGCGCCGTCTTCCATGACCACTGTCACCCGAAGCAGGTTCGCCCACTGCGCTTCGGTCAGCCCGGTCGAGCGCAGGGCGGCAACCTGCGTCGGCGGGAGACCGGTCACGTGGACGCTGGCGGCGACGGTGTCGGCATCTCCGGCGGCGTCTTCAGAGCCGGCGGCCAAGGTGATGGCCACCCCTGACATGTCGACCACCGGCGTCTTCGCGCAGCCCGCGATGAGCGACGCGACGCCGACGAGCACGAGCGTCGCCACATCACGGGTTGCCGCGCGTGGCAGCCGGAAACGTGGGACGGCGCCGGTCCGTTGGCGCCAGTCCCACGTTACCGGCATCCCGTAGTCGGCGTCGCTCGCACGTGCCATAAAGGGGGGCCAACCGGGCGCGCTACGGTAGGGCGCGCGCTTCCAGGTTGGTCTGACCCGCGTCGCTTCGCGCGATGACGACGATCTGCTCGTCGTTCAGCAAGTCGAGCTGTTCGATCCCGGTCAGCTGCAAGATCGTCTCGAACGTGACGCCGGCCGTGTCTCCGCCCCCGACCGATTCGGTCAGTCCGGGCTGGGTGTCGAAGTCCGAGGTCGGAATCTTCATCACCCCATGGCTGGTGTTCGACATCAGTAGATAGTCGGCGCCGTCCTTCTCGTACACCACCATGTCGATGGGCCGATTGCCGCTACCCAACTCGGCGATGGTCGTGCCCATTACCTTGGCGCCCGGCTGCAGTGTTGTGACCGGGAACTTCACGAGCGGTGTGCAGAGATACCCGGCAATCAGGTTCTGCTCGCCACCGACCTCGTAGGGCACAAACGTATAGACCGGCGAGTGCGTCTCGAATCGTCCGTGAGCCGCGTGCCAGATTTCGACGCTGGTGCCACTGTTGATCGACGCGAACGGGTACTCGACCGCACGGAGCTTCGACGAGAACTCTTCACTGGAGAGGCCCGCGATGAACAGCTGGTTGTCGACGAATGACATGTCGGTGACCGAGGACGCTCGCGGGTTCCGGCGGGCGCTCGGATTCGAGGCCGGCGCGTTGGGCAAGGCCAACTCCGTGTAGGTGACGCCGCTCAACGACACCACGTCGATCGTTCCGGCTCCATCGACGCGCAAGAGGACCGGTGTTGCATTGGCACCGCGGCCACGCGACACCGACAGGAAGGCATTGTGGGATACAGGGTTGACGGCCAGATCGTTGATCTGGATCTCGCTCTGGTCCGTGCCCAGTAGCGCCGCGATCTTGCGATCGATCCCAGGCACGTCCAGGGTTCCGGGTGTGTTCCCCGCCCCCTCCGCCCCCAGTTCGAGCGCCACAATCTTCGCGGAGCCGTTGTCCGCCACGAACAAGACGTTGTTCGGCCCGAACGCGAGTGGGCCGCCGGCGGTCAGCGTTGGACCTTCGGCCGCCGACAGGGTGTGAGTCGGCGCCAGGACGAACAGCGACAGACCGACGACGCACGATGAGCAGAGCGTTCGATACGACATCTGAGAATCTCCTCTAATGGATAGTCACGCGTCCACCGGTAGGTTTCGTATTGAAAGCAGGGGTTCATGCTAGTGTCCTCTCAACGTGGTTCGCAACATAAATCGAAATCGCTGGCGTGTCATTGCGCCCGAGGGCGTGAGTCTGCGCTCACAGATCCTCAATCGGCTTCCTGCACGCCTCTCTAGGGCGAAGATGTCGCATTGATTCCGCCGCTGTTCGACTTCGGTCTACACTTGAGGGCTGCACGTCACGAGCGACGATGCAAGGAGGGTGGTCATGCATAGCCGGCTCTTGGCACGGAACGACAAGCCACCAATGAGTCTGGGTCGTCCAGCCGTGGTGGGTCTCCTCACGCTCGTTGTCGGCGTGTGGATGAGCGTCACGGCCGCGGCTCAGGATGATGACCGGCAGCACGAAACAGAGGCGCGGGCCGCGCTCGAAGAGTACTTTCGTGCCTTGAATGCCGCCGACAACGAGGCGATTGCGGCGGTCAGCAATTTTCCGCGGCTGAGCGTGGGGAGCAACGGACAGGTCGTGCTCCGCGAGACACCAGAAGAGATCGCGATCGACTTCGAGGCGGTGCGTCAGTCCGGATTGGACCGTTCGACGCTAGACCTGGCCGAAGCGGTTCATGTCTCGCCGGACAAGGTCCACTTCCGAATCGTCTTCACGCGGTATGCCGTTGACGACAGCCCGATCACGACCATGCCTGGCCTGTATGTCGTGACTCGGCAGGATGGGCACTGGGGGCTCCAACTCCAGTCCGTGCTTCCACCCACGTTTACCAGAGAACCATAGGTTTCCGAGCGTCATCTTTTTCCGCAACCTGGAAGTGTCCCGGGCTGCGCTACTGTAGCGATGAGGCTTCGCGGGCCACCATTACCTCGGTGGCCTTGATCAACGCGATGGCCTCGTCACCGCGTTTGAGTTTCAGTTCGTCAAGCGCGTCACGGGTGATGACCGCCGTGAGCAGCTGGTCCCCGATGCGCAGTCTCACCTGAGCCACCAGGCCTTCACGCCGCACCTCTTCGACGACTCCGCGCAAGCGGTTGCGCCCGCTGACCAGCATGAGGACCCCGCCGTGGCGCGGTCGGGGCGCGGGTCGCGTCGGGGCTCGGCCCCCGGTCGCCTGCAAACGGTCGACTTCCGTCTCCGCGATACGGTGATGCCCACCGTCTGTCAGGGTCGTTCGGACCCGGCCGCGGTAAATCCACTGCTTGAGCGTCGAGTACCCCACGCCGAGTCGATCCGCCGCCTGTCGCACTGTGAACACTGCCATCTGGTCGTCCTCGGTGGGTTGTCGCGTGTGTCCGCGACCCTAACCGCCAGTACTTGGGATGAGGGCGTTGTATCGATTATTCGACTATAAACGTTTGCAAAACAAGATGTAATCATACTAAATTGGTCAACTATGCGTTTGTCCGCACCGTTGAGCGTGCTGGCCGTGCTGTCTCTGACGGCGTGCGGATGTGCGCCCGACCCCGGGCCGGGGGTCCTGATCGTCTCGGCGGCCTCGAGCCTGACCACCGTCGTCGAGCCGTTGGCGGAGGCGTTCGAACGCGACACCGGCATTACGGTTGAACTCAACCTCGCGGCGTCCAGCACCTTGGCGTCGCAGTTGCTGGCCGGGGCGCCGGTCGATGTCTTTATCAGCGCGGACCACATCCAGATGGACCGGGTGGCCGCCGCCGGATTGCTCCGGCCCGCAACCCGAACCGTCCTGCTGTCCAACCAACTGGTGGTGGTAACACCACTGGAGCCACCGGTGTTGCCGGCCACGTCGCCCGACGTGCTGGTGTCGTTCGAACGCATCGCGATAGCCGATCCCTTTGCGGTGCCGGCGGGCGTGTACACTCGCGCGTATCTGGAATCGGTGGGGTTGTGGCGCCGATTGGAAGACAAGCTCGTGCCGACTCGCAGCGTGAGGGCAGCTCTCGTGACAGTCGAGTCTGGCGCAGTGGATGCCGGCCTCGTGTACCGGACTGACGCCCTGTCGTCGGACAAGGTGACACAGGTATACGCGGTGCCGGTCGCCGACGGTCCTGAGATCGCCTATCCGGCCGCCGTGACCGCGGCGTCTTCCGACCCGGCGGCGAGCGAACGCCTGCTGGCGTACCTGAGCGGCTCGGGTGCCAGCGCCTCGTTCGAATCCGCCGGGTTCATCATGCCGAAAGCGCGCCGGTGACCGGCGACGCGCTGGCGATCGCCTGGCGAACTGTGTCCCTGGCGGCTCTGGCGACCCTGGTCATGTTGCCACCCGGCATCGCCTTGGCCTGGGTCCTGGCCCGGCGGCAGTTTCCCGGGCGGGCTGTGCTCGAGACGGTGATCTCATTGCCGTTGGTCATGCCACCGGTCGCGACCGGTTTGATGCTCATCTGGGTGTTCGGGCGCCGCGGTCCCGTTGGCGGCCCGTTGTCCCAACTCGGGATCGACGTGATGTTCACCTGGCGAGCCGTCGTGCTCGCGGGGGCCGTGATGGGGTTACCGCTGCTCGTGCGCGCCACGCGTGCCGGTTTTGAGCAGGTCGATCGACGCTACGAGGAGATCGCGGGCACCTTGGGTGCGAGTCCCCGCCGTGTCTTCCTGACCATCAGCCTGCCGCTGGCGAAACGAGGCGTGCTCGCCGGTGCGTTGCTCGGCTTTTCGCGCGCGCTCGGAGAGTTCGGGGCGACCATCATGGTGGCCGGCGCGTTGCCGAGCACCCGTACCATCGCGGTCGCGATCTACAGCTACACGGAGACCGGACAGCAGGCAGCCGCGACGACCATGTTGGCCGTTTCGGCGAGCATCGCGTTCGGTGCGTTGCTGCTGTCCAACCGGCTCGCCGCCGGTTCGTAATCACTCCCACTTGCCGATGACAGTCTCTATCACGCTCGACTTCTCGCTTCGCCAAGGCGACTTCGCGCTCGATATTCAGGAGCAGGTCGAGGCGCGCGTCGTCGCGTTGTTCGGACCGTCCGGCTCCGGCAAGACGACCGTGCTCGAGTCGATCGCCGGGCTACGGTCTCCCGAACGCGGGGTGATCCGCATCGGGAATCGTACGCTCTACGATGCGGATGGCGGTGTCGATGTGCCGCCCCACGAGCGGCACATCGGCTACGTCCCGCAGGACCTGGCGTTGTTCCCGCACATGAACGTCACACGCAACATTCTGTATGGTGCCAACGCGGCGCACGACGTCGGGAGCGCGGCAGCGCTCGAGCAGGTCCTGTCCCTGCTCGAGTTGTGGCCCCTGCTGGAACGGGGAGTCGGTGACCTGTCGGGCGGTGAGCGCCAGCGGGTAGCGATTGCGCGGGCGCTGACGACATCGCCCTTGCTGCTGTTGCTCGACGAGCCGCTGACGGCGCTGGACAGCGGGCTGCGGGCCAGAATTCTGCCCTATCTCGAGCGAATCAGAGATGAACTGGCGACGCCCATAGTGTATGTGTCGCACGACGAAGCCGAGATTCGCGCCATGGCCGACTGGGTGGTCGAACTGGAACTGGGGCGCGCCACCCGGTCTGGACCGTGGCAAGGAGATTCCTAACCTCGGTTTTCCGACGAGGCGCCCGCCTGGCGGTGTTGCTTCGTCGGTCACAGCCCACCTGGCTGCTCCCTCGTCGCGCCTAGACTAGCCAGCTGGGCGCCGCGCTCCGAAAACCGCTCGACGTCGTTCTTCAGCACCCTCCCAGGGCTCACTTGGGTTGGTTCTGTGGCGCAGGCCTGCGGGGCAAGGCTAAAACCTTGCCCCACGAATGTCGACTCAATCGAGTTTGGTCTCAGGACCCTGATCAGATGAGCATGTCGACCACGAAATACAGGATGGATGGTGCCAGCAAGCAACCGGCACCGGTGTAGAAGGTGGCGGTCATCGCTCCGTACGGCACCAGTTTCGGATCCGTCGCCGCGAGTCCACCCGCTACGCCACTCGTCGTGCCCATGAGGCCGCCGTAGATCAGCGCGGAGTGAGGATTGTTCAAGCCGATACGCGATGCGACGAACGGTGTGCCAATCATGACCAGCACCGACTTGGTGAGACCTGCTGCCACACTCAGCGCGATGATTTCGCTGCTGGCCCCCAACGCCGTGCCGGTCACCGGACCCACGATGTAGGTGGCTGCTCCGGCGCCGATGGTGGTCACCGCAATGGGATCGGTATAGCCGAACGAGACGGCGACGACGGCGCCGATCACGAACGACAGGAGCACCCCAATCACGATCGAGAGCGCGCCGACGGTCCCGGCCCCTTTTAGTGCCCGGACATCGGCCCCGAACGCGGTGGCGACGATGGCGAAGTCCCGAAACATGGCGCCGCCCATGACCCCGACCCCGGCGAACAGCGGGACATCCGAGAGTCCGCGGCTGCCGCCGGTGGCCTGCCCCCCCCACCACGCCAGGACCAGCCCGAGCCCGATCGCGATCGCGGAGCCGTGCACACGGCCGCCCGTCAGCTTCCCCGAAATCAGATATGACACCCACACCAGTGCCCCGACGAACATGAACGCGGTGATGAGCCCGTTGCCGGACAGGACTCGTTCCAGGGTCTCAAGAATCATCCTGACCCCCCCGGCCCAAACGCGCCAACAGTGGGATCATGGCGAAACTCGCCGTGACCGCGGCCACCCCGGCGACGATCGCCATCCATCCGCCTGACAACGCTGAAAAGACGTTCTGTCGCGCCGCCATCGCGACCACGATCGGAATGTACATCGCGCTCCAGAAGCCGATGCCCTTCTCCGTGATCGGGCTGAGCGCCGCTTCCCGGGAACCAAGATTGGACAGCACCAACAGCAGGAGCATGGCAATACCCACGCCACCCACGTTGGCCTGGACGCCCATGACCTCACCGAGCAGGTCGCCAACGAACACGCCGACCAACATGCAGAACGATAACAACGCGACACCGTAAATCACCACATCGGTCTCCTTGCTCACAATCGGGCTACGCCCCGAACACCACGCGGGCGCTGCGTGGGGACCCCCCGGAGCCCCACTTCGCCTAAGGACGATGAGACGACGTTATTCGATCCGGGTCCGCCCGACAACGACGCGATTAGCCGGCGGCTGGCGCCCGCCTGGATCGCGATGGCCGCGGGTTTGCCAAGGGCCGCTATACTCCTGCCACATGGATGCTGCCACCGTGTCGCTCGTCGCGCTGGCGATTGCCATCGTCGTCAGTTGCACGGTCCGACTGCACGTCGGGTTTCTCTCCATCGCGCTGGCGTGGATTGTTGGTGTGTACGTCGCCGACATGAGCGCGCGCGACGTGATGGGCGGCTTTCCGACGCGGCTCTTCCTGACCCTGGCCGGGGTGACATTGTTGTTCTCCCAGGCGCAAGCCAATGGGACGCTGGACCTGATCGCCCACAAAGCGGTGCGTCTGTGCAAGGGCAACGTCGGGGTGATGCCGATGATGTTCTACGTCCTGTCGTTCATCCTGTCATCGATCGGCCCGGGCAGCATCGCGTCGACGGCGCTCATGGCGCCGATGGGGATGGCGGTGGCCGGTCAGGTCGGTATTCCGGCGTTCTGGATGGCGGTCATGGTCGGCCATGGTGGCAATGCCGCCGCGCTCTCGCCGTTCGCGCCCGCCGGCATCATCGTGAACGGCGTGATGGACGACATCGGGCTGGGTGGCTACGAATTGGCGACTTATCTCAACAATGCCATGGCGCATACGGTGGTTGTCTTCACTGCCTATCTGGCGTTTGGCGGCCTGCGGCTCCTGCGCCGTCGCCACGAAGGCGTGCTGGTGGTACCGACGGCGAATGGCAGGGGATCCACGGCTCCAGGCGAGTTCGGGAGGAAGCACTGGCTGACGGTCGGCGTGATCGGCATGCTGCTCGCGGCGGTCGTGCTGTTCGACGTCGATGTCGGGCTCGGCGCGTTCGCGTGCGCGATCGTGCTGGCGCTGCTCAAGGCGGGGGACGAGTCCGAGGCCGTGAACCTGATGCCGTGGCGGGTGATCATGATGGTCTGCGGCGTGACCGTGCTGATTTCGGTGCTCGACGCGACCGGCGGTCTCGCGCTGTTTACCCGCATCCTGGCCGGCATCTCCACGCCGGACACGGTGACCGCGATCATGGCCTTCACGACCGGCTTTATTTCGATCTACAGCAGCACGTCCGGGGTGGTCCTGCCGGCGTTTCTGCCCACCGTGCCTGACCTGGCGCAGCAGCTCGGCGACGTCAACCCTCTCGCGATCGCCTCCTCGATGAACATCGGCGCGCACCTCGTGGACGTGTCCGCGTTGTCGACCCTCGGGGCGCTGTGCATGGCCGCGGCCCCCAAGCACGAGGACAGTCGAAAGCTGTTCAACAACCTCATGGTCTGGGGCCTGTCGATGACGCTCGTTGGCAGCGCTATCTGCTGGCTCTTCTTTACCGTTCTCGAGGTCGGCCTCGGGTAGCGATCCTGGCCGACCGGTATCCCACACAGGCCGAACCGCCACCTGCGCCACGGCGCCAACCAACAAGACCCCGTGTGCAGGCGATCGTGAGGCCGAGCGGCGAGTGGGTGCCGCTGGCGACCGCGGTCCACCGGGCCGACACTAAGTACTGGCGTAGTTGTGACCGCCAGTACTGAGAGAAGAGCGGGAATGCGGATCATCATCATCGGCGGCGGCGAGATCGGCTACGCGTTGGCGCAGGCCTTGTCGTCTGACCACGAGTTGTCGCTCGTCGACAGCAACCCGGCGGCGTCCGACCGATTCGGGCTGCTCGACGTGCAGTTCCTGACCGGCAGCGGCACCAGCACCAGTGTGCTCGAGCGGGCCGGCGTGCAGGGCTGCGGTCTGTTGATTGCCTGTACTGGGCTCGACGAGGTGAACGTCGTGGCGTGTGCACTCGCCAGCCAACTTGGCGGCGGCCGGACGATCTGTTTCGTGTCCCGGGAAGACTTCGTGCAGACCGGCGGCGGACGCGACAGTTTGAGCGAACACTTCGGAATCGACCAGGTCGTGTGGCCCGAGGCGCAACTGGCCGACGCGATCGAACGGATCATCATGGCTCCTGGCGCCGTCGATGCCGGCGCCTTTGCCGGCGGCGAGATCCGGTTGCTGGAGTTTCGACTCGGGTCGGAGTCACCGCTGGTCGGCCGACCGATTGCTGAGTTGGACCTGCCCTACGGCGTCATCATTGCCGCCGTGCACCATGGCGATGAGACGACGATTCCTCGCGGCCGCAACTCGCTCGATCCAGGCGACAAAGTCGTGCTCATGGGAACCCGCACCGCGATGCAGACGCTTCAGCGCCAGCTCGCCCCCGGGACTGAGAAAGACCGCTCTCGGAAGGTGACGATCATCGGCGGGGGGGACGTGGGGCTCCGCCTGGCCCAGCACCTTGACGCCGAGCCCGGAATCAATTTAACGATCGTCGAGCATGACCACGAGCGCGGTAAAATGCTGGCGGCCACGTTGGGAGACGCTCTGGTCCTCGAGGGCGACGGAACCGATTTGGGACTGCTCGAGGGCGAGGAGATCGGACAGAGCGACGTGCTCGTGTCCGTCATCGACAACGACGAGCGCAACCTGCTCGCCTGTCTCATCGGACAACAGTTGGGAGTCGGGTCAGTCATCACCCGTGTGAGCACCCCGGCCAATCTACGTTTGTTCGAGCTGGTCGGCATCGATGTGGCCTTGTCGGCTCGCGGCGCGGCGGTTGCCTCCGTGGTCCATCAGATCGATGGGGGACGATCGAGTCTGCTTCAGGTCTTGGAGGAGGGGCAGGCGAGGGTCGTCGAGCTGACGGTTCCCGATCAATTTCCGGCCACCGCGCTCCGCGATTTCGGGCTCCCGGACCAGGCGGTCATCGGGTCCATCGTGCGCGGCGGGGACGTCATCGTGCCGTGCGGCGAGGACCGGATCGAGCCGGGCGACCGCCTGCTGATTTGCACCACCGGCGTCTCCGCCGAGGAGCTGCGTACCCTGTTCGCGCTCCAGTAGGACTCTCGCAGCGTGCCCAAGACGATAGAAGGGGGTTTCCGGGTGAGGCGTTCGTCTGGCAAGGCGCGAGGAGGGAGCAGCCAGGCGGGCTGTGACCGACGAAGCAACGCTGTCAGGCGGACGCCTCACCCGGAAACGTAAATGCGGCTGTCTATTGTTGTCACCATCACCGGCGGTCTGCTCCGCGGCTTCGGCCTCATGTTCCTGTGGCCCCTGGTCGTGGCGGCGTATTACCGCGAGTGGACCGACCTGTGGGGTTTCGTCCTCGCAGGTGTGGTGGCGGCCGGGCTTGGCCAGTTGATGCGGCTGGCCCATTCGGACCGTGAACCCGAGTTGCGTCGTATCGAGGCGCTCGCGATCGTGGCCGGCACCTGGCTGGTGGTGGCCATCGTGGGGGCCGTCCCGTATGTCTGGGTGGGGCTCACCCCGGTCGACGCCCTCTTCGAGTCGATGTCGGGGTTCACCACGACTGGCGCCACCATCTTCACCGATTTCGCCGCGTTCGGCCGAGGTCTGCTGTTCTGGCGCTCGTTGACCCAATGGCTCGGGGGGATGGGCGTCATCGCGCTGTTCGTGGCGATTCTCCCGCGCCTGGCCATGGGCGTTGGTCAGCTTTTCTTCGCCGAGGCCCCCGGTCCGACCGACGAAAAGTTGACGCCGAAGATCGGCAAGACCGCCGCTGTACTGTGGCGCCTGTATGCCGGTCTGACGGCGGCCGAGTTCATCGCGCTGTGGATAGCCGGCATGTCACCCTATGACGCGATTTGCCACGCCATGACGACCTTGGCGGCCGGGGGGTTCTCCCCGAACCCGCTCTCGATCGCCGGGTATGACAGTGCCGCGGTCGAATGGATCATCTGCGGCTTCATGTTTCTGGCCGGCGCGAACTTTGCGCTGCAGTTCCGCGCGCTCTCGCGTCCGGGACTACTCGTTCGCAACGAGGAGTTCCGGGTCTATTCGGTGATCGTCCTGGTGGCGACCGTGTTGGTAGCCGGATTCCTCTGGCAGGCGGGCGGTCAGTTCACAGATGCCGTGCGCCAGGGGCTCTTTCAGACGTTGTCCATCCTTACGACGACGGGCTATGCGAGCGTCGATTTCAATCTCTGGGGCGACCAGACCCGCATGATCTTGCTGGTGCTGATGTTCATCGGCGGATGTGCCGGGTCGGCGGCGGGTGGGCCGAAGGTGCTTCGACACATGCTGATCGGTCGGTACACCCTGACCGAACTACGCCGCACCCTGCATCCTCGGGCGGTGCTTCCGGTGAAGGCGGGGGGGAAGGTGATCTCCGACATGGTCATGCGGACCGTGCTGGTCTTCTTCCTTTTTTACGTGCTGACATTCGCGCTCTGCGCGATGGCGGTCATCCTCCTGGGCGCGGACCTGGTCACCGGGGTGACCGCCACGATGGCCACGCTTGGCAATGTCGGTCCGGGCTTGGGTGATGTCGGTCCGATGGCCAGCTATGGGCACCTCCACCCGCTCAGCAAACTGGTACTGACCGGCGCGATGTGGGTGGGACGCCTGGAAGTCCTGACCGTACTCGCGTTGCTCCGGCTCGAGGTCTGGAGCTCAGCGCATTGGAGACCGTAGGTTTTCCGACGAGGCGCCCGTAGAGGGCGGACGTCGCGGCATCGACTCAGCGGGGTCACAGCCCGCCTGGGCTGCTCCCTCCTCGCAGCCTAGCCAGACAGACGCCTCGTCAGAAAACCCCTGGTGCGTGGCCAGCCAGGGAACGTTCGCGTGGGGATCGGGGAGCAGCCCCGTCTGCAGAGGTCGCGCCCGCCTGGACGAAGTTGCTTCCTTGGTCGCGCGCCCTGAGGACTTTGTCACAATAGGGTGGCTCCGGTGGGGCAAAGACCATGCTGCTGTATCTTGCGCATCACGGCGACGCCGTCGGTCCCGGGGAGGACCCGCAACGTCCGTTGTCGAGCCTCGGGCGGGCGCAGGTAGATCGGTTGTCGGAACAGGCGGCTCAGCGGGCGGTGCGTCCCGGTGCTATCTGGCACAGCGGCAAATTGAGAGCGCGGCAGACCGCCGAGGCCTACTGGCGGGCGTGCAATCCGTTGGCCGAGTTCTCGGCCGCCCGATGGATGCAGCCGGGCGACCCGCCGTTGATTGCCGAGCGGCTGCTCGGCGAGACGCGTGACATCCTACTGGCCGGTCATATGCCGCACCTGGACCGGTTGCTGCGTCACCTGCTCGCCGACCCGACGCCGTTGCCCGCGCGGTTTCCACTCAACGGATTGGTCGTGGTCGAGAAGGTCGAGACCGGGTGGGAAGAGCGCTGGCGCTTGGACGCTGAGTAGGCTTCAGGCCTGCAAGTGTGTGGCGAGCTGTTCCCCCAGAAGTGTCCAGGCCCGGGCCACGTGCCGCTCGGTGGTGCGGATGTGGCCAACCGCCAGCCGCAGGGCGAACCGGCCGTCGAGGCGGGTGTGTGACAGGAACACCTCACCGGTGGCGTTGACGCCGTCGAGCACCTGACCGTTGAGGTCGTCGAGTGCCGCTTCGTCGTCATCCGACTGGGGTGGACGGGCACGAAAACACACCACCGAAAACGGCACCGGGGCCAATCGCTCGAACATCTCGCTGTCATCGACCCAACTCGCGAACAGCGCGGCCAGCCGGATATGTTCCTCCAGCCGTCGGCGCATGCCGTCCGCCCCGAAATGCCGTAACACCATCCACAGTTTCAACGCCCGGAAGCGCCGCCCGAGTTGTACGCCGGTGTCCATCAGGTTGCGTACGGGTTGCGTTTCCTCAGTTTGCAGATACGACGGCGTTACCGAAAAAGCCTCTCGCACGCGACCCATGCGCTGGCAGTAGAAGGCGCTGAGATCGAATGGCGTGAAGAGCCACTTGTGCGGGTTCACCACGAACGACGCGGCACGGTCACACCCATCCACCGTCGCCTCGAAGCCCGGTATCATCGCTGCGGCCCCGGCATAGGCGGCGTCCACGTGCAGCCACAGGCCCTCGCGGTCACAGACGTCCGCGATAGCGCTCACCGGGTCGACGCTCGTCACCGCCGTCGTGCCCACCGTGGCTACCACGGCAAACGGGGTCAGGCCGTGCCGGCGGTCGGAGTCGATCGCCTCTGCGAGCCTGTCGGCGCGCATCCGAAACTGTGGGTCCACCTCGATACGCCGGAGCGACGTCAGCCCGAGACCCAACATGATGACCGCCTTGTCGACGGAGGAATGGGCCTGCTCCGAGCAGTACACACGCAACGCCGGCACCTCGGGTCGGCCGGCCAGGCCCCGTTCCCGGACCTGGGGCACCGCCTCCTGTCGCGCGGCCGCCAGCGCATGCAAGGTGGCGATCGAGGCGGTGTCGTAAATCACGCCCTCGAATGTATCGGGGAGCCGCACCAGGCCTCGCAGCCACCCCAGCGTCACCTCTTCCAGCTCGGTGACCGCGGGGGAGGTGCGCCACAGCATGCCCTGTGCGTTGAAGGCGGCGCTCATGAACTCCGCGAGGATGCCGGGACCGCTGCCGCTGATCGCGAAATACGCAAAGAAGCCGGGATGATTCCAGTGCGTGATCCCGGGCACGATGATCCGTTCGACATCGGCCAGGATCGCGTCGAACGACTCGCCGCTCTCCGGGGCCGATGAGGGCAGAGCGTCACGGACGTCGCCCGGACGCACCCGCGACAAGACCGGGTAGGACTCGGCGTCCTCCAGATACGTGGCAATCCAGTCGACGAGTTCGTGTCCGGCCTTGCGGAACGCCGCCCCGTCCATGTCGCCGAGCGGTGGGCCGCCGGAACCGTCGGTCATCTGTCAGCTGTCATGTGGAAGGAACCATCGGCCTCCGACCCTGTCGTTCGGGCCTCAGCGCGCTGGCGCCGCGTCTTGGTCTGCGAGGCCGATGATTGTAGCATCAGGCGTTCACCCGCCTCGTCGGCTGGCGGCGTTGCTTGAACGTCGTCGGCGGCGACTCTGGTGTGGTGACGAGGAGGTGTCATGGCTGACGTAGTGCACACGAGCCGAATGCGGGTCGAGCGAGTAGCCGGTCCCCTGCGGCATGCGTATCTGGAAGGGTTCGAGGAGCCGATCCGGTTCGGCGTCCACGGGGGCATCAAGAAGTTCTACGGGGTCGAGCCGGAGGAGGATGTACCGGCCACGTTGGACTACATGGTCGGCGCCGTCGGTGGTTGACTGCTCGGTACCTTGGCACGCGCACTGGAGGTGCGCGACATTCCCGTATCGAGAGAGAGCCTGCAGGCGGACGTCGAAGGCGATATTGAAGCGGTCGACAAGGTGCTGCAGATTACCCGCATCCGCGTCCGCTATCGTCTCCGGATTCCGACCGGTACCCGGGAAAAAGCGGAGCGGGCCGTGGCGACACATCCCACGAAATGTCCGGCCGCGAACAGTATCCGAGGCTGTATCGACCTGGATATCTCGGCGGAGATCACCGAGGAATAGCCGTGGTTTTTCTGGGGAGGCGCTCGTTTCCTGAGGAAACGGCGGCCGTGGGATCGTAGCCAGCCCCTTCAGGGGCGCTGATCGTTCAGCGGGCCTAAAGGCCCTTGCTACGGTCGCCAGCTGGGCGTGACCCGTTTTCGCCCCGCGTGTGACGGGCTGGGAAGGCGCGACGAGGGAGCAGACAGGTGGTCTGTGACCGAGGAAGCAACGCCGCCAGACGGACGTCTCGCCAGGAAAACTAGGCAATGCGGGATTTGGCTTCCCAGTAGATCAGGGAGAGACCGAAGCCCAGATTGAGTAACAGCAGTAGGGTGGTCTGCCCGTAGAGGTTGTCGTATCGGGCTGCGTAGTCGTTGTCGGCGGCCAAGCTGGCGATGTTGGCACCCATTTCGGCTTGCAGCCCGTCGAGCTGGCGGGTGATGCCGAGTCCCGAGTACAGACTGATACACAGCATCACCGCGACCGTGGCCATCCGGATACGGATGGCGGAGGGGCGGGGAGCCTTGTAGGTCAGCGTGCCAAGACACCCCAGGAGCACGGCCGCAGACCCGTACTCAAAGGAGCGAAACCGTCTGAGCATCTCGCCGAAGACGTCGCCGGCTTCGAGCCGGCCGGCCGATCCGTGGTACGACTCGAGTACATCGAAGATGGCCGGCGCGGCGAATGTCCCGAGGGCCACCATGCCCCCGACCCAGAACACGAGGGCAAGCAGATACAGACATCGCAGGACGACCATGGGCGCATTATACGTGTCGTCATGAGCCCCGAAGACGGCGAGATCAAGTGGCGCGAATGGACCGCGTCGACGTTCGCGCTCGCGGCGGCCGAGCAGAAGCCGGTGCTGCTGGCGATCGGGCCCGCGTGGTGTCGCGGGACCGAGGAGATGAATCGGGTTAGCTACACCGACCCGGATGTGGTCCAGGTCGTCACCGAACAGTTCGTTCCTGTCCGAGTGGACCCCGATCGGCGGCCCGATATCGGCGAGCGATACACGCTGGACGGGTGGCCCACCACCGCCTTTCTCACGCCGTCCGGCGCCCTCCTGGGAGGGGGAGGCCACCTCGACCCGGCGCGGCTGGTCGTGGTGTTGCGGCAGGTGCTCGACGCGTTCGCCGCCCAGCCGCAGGCGGGTGACCTGGAGATCGGTCCACGGCCACAATCCGACTCCGCCGCGCCGTCAGTCTCGGCATTGCCACACCCGGATGCGGAAGCGGCCGGTCTCTGGTTCGACGACCAGCTCCGCGCCCGGTTCGACCGGACCTGGGCAGGGTTCGGTGCCGGTCCCAAGCGCCCTCACTCCACTGCATTGAAAGCCGCGCTCCTGCGGCACCGGCCGGGGTCGCCGGACGAGCTCACCGATATCGTCGTCGCAACGCTCGACGCCATCGCCGACGGCGGGATCGTAGACCCCGTCGAGGGTGGCTTTTTCCGGTACTGCGAGGAACCAGATTGGTCTCGCCCGCACGTCGAGAAGGTGTTGACGCTCAACGCGCGGTTGGTCGATCTGTTCTTGACGGCATCGCGCATCCTCGATCGGTCGCACTATGCGGAACGGGCCGCCGAAACGATTCGATTCGTTCATGACACGTTCTCGGACGCCGACGGCGGGTTCTTTGCCAGTCAGCGCGCCGACCCCGACTATGCGGCGTTGACCACGACCGAGGAGCGCGGGCGCCACGGGGAGCCGCCGGTGGACCGGAGCGTATACGTCGACGCGACCGCCACTATGGCCTCCGCCTATGTCCTGGGGGCCTCAGTCCTTGCCGACAGCTCCTTGCTGGAGTTCGCCGCGACCGCGGTGGACCG
>Ga0310121_10002618_pt1 | contig 16939 bp, 11 predicted proteins | sample CB27_Tmax_986_MG_FD_203504 | JGI IMG/M metagenome (GOLD analysis project Ga0310121, IMG submission 203504) | Marine microbial communities from Western Arctic Ocean, Canada - CB27_Tmax_986 | ecosystem: Environmental > Aquatic > Marine > Oceanic | place: Canada: Western Arctic Ocean | collected...
GCTGCCAGAAGTTGTCCCTCGGCCAGCTCCAAAAAGAACCCCGGCCAATTGATCCTACCAGCATGTTTCCGAACCTCTGTGCGCGCTCCGTTACGGTTAATTAAAGCGGGCGGGACAAAGTGAGCCTACCGTCGTTTATGAGATGACAAAAAAGTCGCACGGTGGGCGGATAAGGTCGTCCTCAAAAGCTGTAGTGATTGAGGCCCCCCCGGGGGGTCATAAAGTATCGACAGCGACTCTCAGGGCCTCTACGACTACGAGTGGCTGCCGGTGAGACACTACAGAGTTTGATACATTTTGTGGCAGCTACTGTTTCACGTAGAAGCTAGAACGGCGCACAAAAAGTTCTGTCTTACTGTTGTTTTCTAGCAGGAATTGGCCATCAGGAATTCCCACTTAGGAGATGGAGATTTCCGAAGTAGCTTTTCATCTCTCGTCCTCGTAGTGGTAGGCTCTGTTCAACTGTTCGGAGCGATTATCACCCGAAAAAAATACACTGGCACTTTCGTTTACCTGGCTCAAAGCTCCGGAACGTACTTCGCCAACGCTGGCGGTGAGATTGTCCCCCGCAAAAAGAGCGACAAGGTTACAAGCTCCGATCCGATCACCCACAAGAACCACTTCAAGGCGATCATCTCACAAAAGACGCTTGACCAGGCTCAGGCGAAGCTAGAAGCGGGACGCAGGGACACCGCACCGAAAACGGCTCACAAGTATCTTTTCTCTAGCCTACTGCGCTGCGGCGATTGTGGCGGGGCGATGGGCGACACGAAACCGAGTGATCCGACCTATCGGTGCCGACTGTATCACCAGAGCGGTCGATCGGCTTGCTACTGCAATACCATGAAAGAGGCACCGCTGGCCTCGGTGATCGTCAAAAAGATCCAGGATCAGTATTTATGCGACTCGGCTCTTGATCGTCTTAGGAAGGCGATACGGACCGAGCAAAAGCAGACCGCGCCTAAACCTAAAGACCTTAAGAGGTTGAAAGCCGAAATCGCCAAGCTCGAAACCACGATCGATAATGCCGAGTATGCAACGCTTGAAGCACCAGCGAAGTTACGACCGAGGTTGTATGCCAAGCTGGAGGAGCTAACCAACGACCGAGATCGCCTCAAGTCCGAGCTAGGGGATCTCACGTCCCACCCTACACAATCCAACGGCAAGGGCGATGCAGAAGTCGATCGAGCTATCGACGCTCTACGCGGGCTACGAGAGGCCTTCAGCAAGGCACGCCCCAAAGACACCAAGGAGCTGTTGTCGTCGATCGTCTCGAGGATTGAGTTGCATTACGATCATGCGGCGGGTGAGACCGGACGATCCGCCAGCACGTTTACGCACGGCACCATCTACGTGAGACCTGCGGTCAAGGGAAGTACACAGTTGATTAACAAACGGTCGTTTTTTGCGTCGCTCCACAAACGTCGGATTTCTGACGGCTTTGCGGATAGACGCGAGCAACGGGCAGCCTGCCGCTGTCGCGATTAGTCGCCCACCCCGCGTCAAGGTAGCAGGGACGCCACATCCACTTGTTCCAATCGTCTGCATAGTGGCGAAAACACGTAAAATTGCCCTGCCCGACGGCTATTGCGGTCGCCGCCTGGCGGCATAATGGATAAACTCATCCGTCACATGTCACGCGATATCGACGATCGACCGATGATCCAGCGGCATCGGCATAAAGGAGGATGCAATGAAGGCCCTCGCCGTATTTCCGAAACAACAAGAAACTCGCTGCATTGATCATGAAGAACCCCAGGCGTCCGGACCCGACGATGTACTCATCCAAGTGCTGGAAGTGGGCATATGTGGTACTGACAAGGAGATTTACTGACAAGGAGATTTGTTCTTTTGAATATGGTACGCCGCCTGATGACAGCGAGTTTCTCGTGCTGGGACACGAATCGCTGGGTCGCGTGATCGAAGTCGGGCCAGAAGTTTCACGCTTGAAATCCGGCGACCTGGTCGTCCCGTCGGTCCGCCGTCCCTGCCCACACGAACATTGTCGCGCTTGTCGCGCCGGCCGACAGGATTTCTGTTTCACGGGCGACTTTACTGAACGCGGTATAAAACAACGGCATGGGTTCCTTGCCGAACGGGTCGTCGAACAACAGGAATTTCTAAATGTTGTCGCCGCGCCGTTACGCGATGTAGCCGTGCTGATCGAACCGCTAACGATCGCGGAAAAGGCATTGTGCCAGGTCTGGGATGTGCAAGAACGGCTGCCTTGGGCTTCGCCCGATACGTTGGTCGAATCGGGGAAATATCGCTGGCAAGCACTTGTGCTGGGCGCCGGACCGGTTGGACTATTGGGTGCCATGGCGCTCGCTCGGCGCGGTTTCGAGACGTACGTCTATTCACGTGAGCCCAGCGGTGGGCCGCGCAGTCACATTGTGCAGGCCGTCGGAGGACGGTTTCTTTCGGCGTCGGAAACCAGCGTCGCTGAATTGGCCAATATCATCGAGAGCATCGACTTGGTATACGAAGCCACGGGTGCTTCGCGGCTGTGCTTCGAGGTGCTCAAATATCTCGGCACTAACGGCGTATTCGTGTTCACGGGCGTGCCAGGCCGCAAAGCGCCCATCGAAGTCGAGACCGACCTGATCATGCGCAACCTGGTACTGAAAAATCAGGTCGTTTTCGGAACCGTTAATGCGGACAGGCAAGCGTTCGAGGATGCAGGCGAAGATCTACGGACTTTTGTGGAAATGTGGCCCGAAGCAGTCCGTTCTCTAATTTCGGGTCATTATCCTTTGGAGGAGCATGAAGAACTTTTGCGCGGTCACGTGGTGGGCATCAAGAACGTGATTCAACTATCCTCGTGACGTCGCGATAACAACAGCAAGAGTTTCTAACGACGAACCATTGCACACCACGAACAGAGCACTAACAGAGAGAGACCATGTCGGTCAACGATGCCGAACACCAGCGGTTGGCCGAAGACGCTCGCCGTGATAAGAACTGGAAACGTTGGGGGCCCTACCTCGCCGAGCGCCAATGGGGAACCGTGCGCGAGGACTATTCAAAAGACGGAAAGGTGTGGAGCTACTTTTCGCATGATCATGCCGCCAGCCGAGTGTATCGCTGGGGCGAGGATGGTCTGCTGGGAATTTGCGACCGCCAGTGCCGATTGTGCTTTAGCGTCGCCCTCTGGAACACGCGAGATCCGATTTTGAAGGAACGGCTTTTCGGGCTGACCGGTTCCGAGGGCAATCATGGTGAAGACGTTAAGGAATCCTATTTCTATCTCGATTCGACGCCTACACATTCCTACATGAAGGCGTTGTACAAGTACCCACAGGCGGAGTTTCCGTACGGTTGGCTGGTCGACGAAGGCCGCAGCCGCAGCCGCAAACAGCCACCACCCAAGATCCTCAATTCGGGAGTGTTCGATGACAGCCGCTATTTCGACGTCCAGGCCGAATATGCCAAGTCGGGTCCCAACGATATTCTGGCGCGCATCACGATCGCCAATCGCGGACCGGAAGACGCCGAACTGTGGCTGCTGCCGACGGCGTGGTTTCAAAACACATGGATTTGGGGTTGTCGACATGAAGGCTGTACGCTGAAGCCACGCATGACCCGTTCCGGTCCCGCGTCGGTCGCTACGGAACACGAAACGTTGGGCCGATTCAATATCGCATTTGGTCCGGCGCCGGACGGTTCGGCGGGCGAGCTGCTTTTTACCGAAAACGAAACCAATACAAAGAGACTTTACGACACCGACCAGTACACGCCGTACGTCAAAGATGCGTTTCATCGCTACGTTGTCGATGGAGAAACGGGGGCTGTCAATCCCGAGTCACACGGCACCAAAGTCGCCGCGCTGTATCGCTTGAATGTGCCGGTCGGCGAACAGCAAGTCTTACACGCGCGGATTTCACATGAGGACGAGCAACCAGACGTGACGTTTGGTCCGGAGTTCGACACAACGTTCGAGCGGCGGATTGCAGAGTCGGACGCTTTTTATGAACACGTGATCCCCGCGGATGTCTCGGACGGTCAGCGGGAGATCATGCGACAAGCGTACGCGGGGCTGCTGTGGACCAAACAGTCGTATCACTACATTGTCAAAGATTGGCTTGTCGGCGACGAGAATGTCGCGGCGCCTCCCGCCGAGCGATGGCAGGGCCGCAATTCCGAATGGACGCATCTCTACGCGCGGGATGTGCTTTCGATGCCGGACAAATGGGAATATCCCTGGTTCGCGGCTTGGGACATCGCGTTTCACATGATTCCGTTTGCCCGCATCGACCCCGAGTTTGCCAAACATCAACTGACATTGCTGCTGCGCGAGTGGTACATGCATCCCAACGGCCAGATTCCGGCTTACGAGTTTTCCTTGGGCAATGTGAATCCGCCGGTACACGCTTGGGCCTGCTGGCGAGTTTATAAAATGACCGGCCGGGGTGGCGATCGCGATCGCGAGTTTTTGGCGAGCGCGTTTCAGAAACTATTGCTGAATTTCACCTGGTGGGTGAACCGCGTTGATCACAACGGTGACAATGTCTTCGCGGGCGGGTTTCTTGGTTTGGACAATATCGGCCTGTTCGATCGCTCGAAACCACTGCCCACTGGCGGTCATCTCGAGCAGGCGGACGGCACTGCATGGATGGCATTTTACAGCGTGACCATGTTGTCGATCGCGTTGGAACTGGCGTCCGAAGATCGCGCTTATGCGGACATGGCATCCAAGTTCTTCGAGCACTTTGTACGGATCACCGACGCCATCAATACGCTGGATGGCCGCGGGCTGTGGGATGATAAGGACGGTCTTTATTACGACCACCTTAGTGCGGGTGGGCAGAAGATACCGCTCAAAGTTCGCTCGTTGGTCGGCCTGATTCCGTTAATCGCCGTTGAAGTCCTAGACCGCGACGTCATTGATCGATTGCCTGGATTTAAAAAACGCATGCAGTGGTTTCTTAAGTACCGACCCGATCTGGCCCAACATATATCGTTTCTGGAGACACAGGACGGCGCGGATCAGCTGCTACTGTTAGCGGTACCGAAGCGAGATAAACTCGAGAGGGTCTTGCGACGATTGCTGGACGAAGATGAGTTCTTATCACCCTACGGCGTTCGCTCGCTGTCGAAATTTCACGCCGAACATCCGTTTGAGTTTGAAGCGAGCGGGGAGAATTTTTCGGTCGGCTACACGCCGGGCGAATCGGACAGCTGGCTCTTTGGCGGCAATTCCAACTGGCGAGGGCCGATCTGGTTTCCCGTCAATTATTTGCTGATCGAAGCGATCGAGCGGTATCACCATTTTTACGGCGACGACTTCCAGATCGAATGCCCCACCGGTTCTGGTAAAATGATGAGCCTCCGCCAGGTGTCCCATGAACTCAATTTGCGGTTGTCGAAATTGTTCATGCGCGGCGAATCTGATTGTCGCCCATGCCTGGCCAAGATGGATCGTTTTGCCGACGATCCGCATTGGCGCGATTTGATTTTGTTCCACGAATATTTTCACGGCGAAACCGGCGAAGGTCTCGGCGCCAGCCATCAAACCGGCTGGACGGCGCTAATCGTCAACTGTATCGAAAAGTTGCACGCTCGTACGCCGTAGAGAAGACGACGAGCTTAGCGCAGCGCATGGAATCGATCTGGCTGACAGAGATGCTTAATTGGGGGTGCTGTGCTGGTCCAGCCTTCGTCGTCGGCCCTCACCCTGAAAACCGCTCCCTCAGACAAACCAGATTGGCAACCTGCGTTTGCGTGGTGGTGAATTCGCCCGCTGAGTTTCTTGGCGGCGCGAAAAACGCGACGATCGAGCACCGCGACGCAGCTAACAATTTAATTCGGGCTCTCACCCACGTCAGGTTTGTCGCACGTAGTCAATTTGATACACTTTGATTTCCTACGTGCATTCGGGAATCGCGACCGACTCGCCGAAATGGCACTGGCCCAGCGCGCTGCGGAGGGCGTATCATGAGCGCGCAAGCTGCTGCGGTGGAATCTCCCGCCACAGTGATGCTGCACGGACGAGCCGTGTCCGAAATGGTTGGTTAGATGGGGCATATCCAGTCTGATTCTGGCCGATGCCGGCTGGTCGTCCCGCGTGACGGGTTTTCGAGGCGCTCCCGCGTGCTTGAGAAAACGTGTGTCAAAACCGGTTGTTTCTCGGCATGTCCGAGGAACCTCGATGGTCTTACGACTTATTGAGACTAGTCCTTGTCGCCGGCCATCGACGCACCACAACTCGCCGTCGATGTCACCACATCCCACATCGAATCGGGCACCCCGCAGCCGGTTGAGGGTTTTGTCCAATGTGCTGGGAGCCGAGGAGTTCAAAGCGTTGGGAGTTTTGCATTCCTGGCAGTCTTTGATCTGTCAGGTTTTCAGGCGCAGGGATTCACCCCGCATGAAGAAGAACGTCGTCAATAACGACCACATAGAGATCGCCAGTAACACCGAAAGGAACCGGTTCCAACCCTCTTCGGCGATTGCGCCGCCGTAGTAGTAGAAGATTGCCGTGGCTCCGAAGGCAATCGCGTCGAGTAGAGCAATCAGGAATCCAGAATGAGGACCACCGAATTCCATCGAAAAAACACTCATCGGGATGTAATAACACGGGGACACGCACAGCCCGAACAGGAATAGCAGCACCAGAGACAGATACGTCAGCGACTCGGGTGTCATGCCGAATCGTGGCATCAACAGAAGCGTTGCGATGCAGCCCGTGGCCAGCGTCAACAAGACACCCATAACCCAGCCGGTCGAATTTCGGCTGAGTTTGTCAAACACGTAACCTCCGGCCAGAACTGAGATCAGACTGCCAAAGGGAAATGCGGATGATGCCATTGATGCCTGGGCATCCGACAGCGCCAGAGTGTCCTTCAGGTACATGGGAACCATCAGCAGGAAATCCATGAGGATCGTAAGGCCGATCAGGCTGCCAGTGATCAGCCAGAACTGCCGGCTGCGGGCGAATTGCACCAAAGCCGCGGACAGTGTCGTGTTGTCCAGAGGGTGGGGACGTCTGTTTGAATCATCGGGCTCGTCGCTGGTTGCTATCTCCTGATCTTCCGGTCGTTCCTTCAGGACAAAAGCAAAGCACACGACCGTCACGACACCGACTACCGCCGCGATGACGAGCATCGCGCGCCACGGCATGTATGCGAGCAACGCACCCAGGCCCAACGTTGCTGCCAGAGCCCCCACGCGTGAACTGGTCGATATGACGCCCCACACGCGACCGTATTCATCGGACTGGAACCAGTTGCCAATAATTTTGGCCATCGAAGGCCATCCGACGGACTTGGCCATCAGGGCGAAAAACAACGTCAGCTGGAACAGCCAGACTTCAAAGGAGACCGCGAAGAATCCGATGAAGACTGCTGACACCAGCAGGCCAACGGTGAACGTCATTTTCCCGCCGAATTTGTCCGCCGCATAGCCGCCAATAAATTTGCCGACCATGGCTCCACACGTTCCCATCGCAAGAATCCGTCCCCACACGGCCAGATCGATGTCCAGCGCGGGATCTTCCCGCATCGACAACGCGGCGACTGACGGTACCATTCGCAACACCATGAACATCGCGTAGCCGAAATACATCGTGCCCACGGTCACGAACTGTTGACTCCGATACAGTGCCGTCGGGTGCGAGGCAACGGCGGCGGGCGATCTGCTGGTCTCGTTGTTAGGCACGAGCCTCTCCGGTTCGCGAATGTCAGCGGGTGTTGTTCAAAGTCGAAGCCTCGTAGAGTGTGCTTTCGGTAGACAATTCCTCCACCAGCGCCGTCAACGACTGTTCGAGTTCTGTGAGTACTGGATCGTCTGTTCCGCTGCTGTCTCGCTTCCCCGCGACTTCAATGGCGCCACCCACCTGCAGAACAGCCGTCATCGGCGAATGAGGGCCTCCGGTCGTGGAGACGTCAGGCGGGCACTTGCGGCCGTAGGTGTTTGGTCAAAAAACTCCGCGGATGCGGAAGTTTCCGGCATTCCATTTTGCGTCATCCTTGATCAGCGAGTCGACGCCCGTCGAAGACCACTTGGCTGTCCGGGCTAGCGCACTGGATTTGTCGCCGCTGCGCGCGTACTCGGGCGTTTCTTGGGAGACGTTGTCCTTTTGCTTTTTCCTTTCTTGAGTTGCGACGTCTTCGCCGTCTTGCTGGTGTTTGAGGTCTCCGACTCCGCTGCAGCCTCCTTGCGAGTCGCCTTTTTCTTCACCGACGTCTCACCAGTTTTCTTTCTGGCTGACTTTTTCGCCGTCTTGGTCGCAGCTTTCGGCGAGGACTTCTTCTTTTTCTTTATTGATTGGCCTCGTGTCCTCTTTTTCTTGTTTACTTGACCAACGCTTTCCACTGGACCTTCTTCGTCAGAAGCTAGTTCGATGCCGAAGACGTCTCCAAGATCGTCCGTCGTCAATCGTTTGGAGTTACTTTTGCCCGAGCCAACAGGAACCACTATTTGTTGATCGACGAGCTCCTCGTGGTCAACTCCCCGAAGGAGAAAAAGCAACGATGGATCGTCATCAAGTCTTGCGCCGACTCCGTACAGCACGGCTGCGACGTGTTTGCACATATCCGCCCAGTCTGGGCAGTCGCAGTTGAAGTTGATTTCGGCCGGTTTCGGGAATAAACCCCGTTTTCGATCGGCTACGACAGACATGATGTTGCTGGACAAACGGCCCTCCAGCAATTCCAACAACGAACCGATTTGACCGGAGCACTTCTTCTTGATGTCGGCCCACTTCTTTGCTGAAAGCGTGGTAATCTTGACGCGGATGTCGTAGATTTCCGAGCCAGAAACTTTGGCCTCTATCTCGCCTTTCCTGACTGCCAAGTGACAAACAGAACCGTTGCGGACATACGTGCGACCACGTGGAAGGCGATTGTCATAGTCGCTGAACGACTCAAGATGTTCGCACCAGGCCTCGCCCCAAAACGTGCGAGCCATCTTGCGACCTTCGATTGTGATGGGTTGAATGTCAACGCCCGTCTTGCGAAGTGACGCCATCTTCTTTTTTGCTTGAGCGCGCCGTTTCGCGACGGGGACGTAAGGCTTCCATCTTCCGTAGTAAGCCATAGGGGCACTCCATATCAAGGGCAAAGCTAGAGTTCTACACGCTCAACGTCGAGAGACACCATGTCAATCAATTGTTTATCCGACAACTCGGTGAGCATTGTCTCGCCGCCCCGTTCCAGGATTTCGGTTGTAAGTTGTTGTTTCTCGGCAATCAACTTATCGATCCGTTCTTCAACGGTCCCTTGGCATACGAACTTGTGAACCAACACATTTTTCTTCTGACCGATCCGGAACGCGCGGTCGGTAGCCTGATTCTCCACCGCGGGATTCCACCACCGATCGAAGTGAATTACGTGCGAAGCCGCCGTTAGGTTCAAACCCGTGCCACCCGCCTTCAGTGATAGCACAAAGAACGGTGGTCCGTTGCCTTGTTGGAATTGGTCAACCAGTTTCTTGCGCTGTTTGACCGCCGTCCCGCCATGAAGGATCAAACCTGCTCGACCGAAGACATCGACCAGCAGCGATGCGATTGGGCCAGCGATTTCACGGAACTGAGTGAATACCAAGACCTTCTCCTGCCGCGATTTGATTTCTTCGCAGATTTCGACTAGTCGCGAGAACTTACCACTGTCCTTTGCGTTGAAGTCGCCCGTCCCCAGCAACTGACAGGGATGATTGCACAACTGCTTGAACCGCATCAGGTACGAAAGGACGATTCCGCGTCGCTGAATGCCTTCGTGATCTTTAACCGACTTCGCCAGTTCATTGACGAGCTTGGCGTATAGTGCCGCTTGTCGTTTACTGAGTCCGCAGAATGCCGTGACTTCTGTCTTGTCTGGCAGATCGGCAATTACGCTCTTGTCTGTTTTGAGTCGTCGAAGAATGTATGGACCAACCAGCCGACGAAGTGGTGCATACTGCTCTGTCGACCGAGATTCCAGCGACTTGATGAACTTCTTGAATTTCCGTGGTGTTCCCAAGAGTCCTGGACACAAAAAGTCGAACAGCGACCAGAGATCGCCCAATCGGTTTTCAACCGGTGTACCAGTAAGTGCGATGCGCGAGGCAGTCTTCAATTGTTTGACGCATTTTGTTTGTCGAGCCGACGGATTTTTGATCGCTTGGGCTTCATCCAAAATGGCGAGCTGCCAGTTCGTGTCCAGCAACCAAGGTTGACGCGGCAATGTACCGTAGCTGGTCAAAACAACATCGACTCCACGCAACTCGGCTGTTGGGTTGTCTGCTATCGCTGCAATTTCTTCCTTGGTGACTTGAGAGGAATGAACAAACCGGACCGAGAGTGACGGCGCGAACTTATCGATTTCGGCTTTCCAGTTACCAAGGAGCGACGCCGGAAGAACAAGCAGCGAAGGGTTCCGAGTCCTCTTCTTCTTGAGAACCAACAAGAGCGCGATTACCTGAATCGTCTTGCCCAAGCCCATGTCGTCGGCGAGGCAAGCTCCCAACCCCAGGTCGCTTAGAAACGCGAGCCAGTTGACGCCGATCGCTTGGTAGTCCCGGAGTGTTGCGTTCAGCGCTTTTCCCGGATTGGCAGCGGTCAAGTGTCCCGGACTCCGCATGTCGCGAAGCATTTGTCCCAGCCAATCGCCAGCGTCGACAAACGACCAGATTTCTTGCTCAATACCGGGCGGTTCGTCGCCTAGTTCGGTCGGCGCCCCGGCCAGCAGGCGCATACCGTCACCGAACGACAATCCATCGACGGCATGTTTTTCGACCGCCTTCCAATGCGACAACGCCTGCTCAAGTCGCTGACGATCGACTTCGACCCATTGCCCCTTGATTAGCACCAAACCGTCGTCATTATCGAGCAGTTCCTGGAATTCTTCTCGCGTAAGCTCTTCGTCGCCGAGCGCGATCTGCAATCGAAAGTCGAGCATTTCATCGACGCCGAGTCTTTCCTGCTTCGTGTCGCCGATCGTGATGCCGACTCGTGGTCGCGGACGCTTTTTCCACCAATCCGGCACGCGAACCGTAATGCCGCTTTGCTCCATCACGGCCACGTCTTTCAAGAACTGGTACGCCTCGGCGGGTGTCCATGCAAGCGGCTGGTAGATGTCACCCGATTCGACCAGTTCGCGCAAAAATCGGCTCGACTGCGATGCCGCTTCGATGGGAGAAAGAAGTTTGATCAATGCATCCTTGTCCTTGGCTCCGGCATACTGCTCCAAAGCCTTTCCGAGCGGTTGATACTGTGATTTCTCGTGGTTTCCGGATGTGATTGGAGCGTAGGTGGCCAGGAAGGCAAATGGATAATCGGGATCGCGGCGGTTCTCGGCAAGGTGCAAACAGACGCGGCCAACTTGGTGCCACGAGGGGAAACGCGTTTCGAGGAATTCGGAAAGCGAAAGTTTGCTCGACTTGAGTTCGTCCCGAAACCAATCGTTCAGCTCGTGCCACAGACCCTCCAGCAGGTCGCGCGAAATATACTCGGCGCCGAACATGGGCGGCACATTTAGCAGCATGCTCAACAGGCCAGCTTCGCCTAGTGCTGAGACCGTTCCCAGCGAGTTAGCGGAATCATCTGACAACTGACACACTTTGTCGATAAAGCGACTGGCAAAACTGCCCCAATACCGAACGGACACAGCTGCCGAGACACTGGAACCTCGGCCGTTGGAGTGTGTAGCCAGCTCGATGAGTCCAGCAGCGCTGGAATCAGAGAAAGCCCGAGAGAGTGTACTTTCGGCATCGCTTCGTTTTCCGCGATTGTTTGTTCCAACAACACTCGTCTTGCAGGGAACGTTGATCTCGTCGTTGATGAAGATTCGTCCGGCGGGCGACACCGCCAACTCAAGAGTCACAGTGGGTCCCTCCTTGTGGGAGTTGCGTAACGCTCAGCTTTTTTTACAGCAATTTGCACAACGTGTGCAAGCCAATATTTGAAACGCTTGTTCGTGCAACGTGCCCGCCACTTCGTCGAGATGGAAACCATGGCCTTCCGACCTCTGACTGCGCGGAAACTTGGTGTTCCATGACTGATCATCGGACAAGAGTTCGCGGTTCAGCGCTCCAAATCATCCAACAACTGGTCGATAACGGATTCTTCATCGACTGCAACACCGCACTCTTTGATCTTTGCGGCGAGATCGGGATCCCATGGCGACTCCGAAAGCGGAGGCTTGAGTTTTCGTTTGTTGTGCGAGGAGACTTGATGATCGGCAGCCGTGTATCGCCACGGGATGAATCCGAATTTTCCGTGGATGCGTCCAGCGATTCTCAATCCGCCCCAGTCAAAATCACCGTGGTAGTGGATCTGATAGCCGGCGGCCGTAAGTTGGCTCAACAGCCCTAGCGAGGCAAGGCTGGGGTTGCCTTCGACGCATGCCAAGGGCGGACAGCGCGGACCGTGTCGGTCCGACGCGGCGGCGATCACGCTGGGATTCTCACAGACATAGAGTTTGGCAGCGCCACTTGGCTTGATGAACGACGGTGGATCGCAACGCAGATGTCGAAACAACATCCGGCACGGTAGCCCGGCAGTCGCGTGATCTCGAAGCATCCGGTCCGTGACACCATCACCTTCGACCGGTAAGTTCAGAACCAACGCACTCGAAGACAGCTCGTCGGTTACCAGTCCGACCTTCGCGAAGATCCGTTGGCGGCCCGCTGCCTTGGCTTGATATCGCATCGAATAGTCGGCGGCAATCAAACGTGCGAGCAACCCGCCGAGTCTCGTTGACCTATCCAACGCGTGAGCATCACCAAGTCGATTCGCCGCGAAGATCGCCAAAGGCATCGGATCGACTGGAAGATCATTCATGATTGCCATGGCCGAACGCAGCATACTCCGTGCGGTTTGCGGATTGCCCCCACTCATTCTGGCCAACTGCCCCGACCGATGCAGTTCGACGACACAATCGATCAGACGCTGTTTGCCCGCGGCGCGCAACAACACGTCGCTGATAGCTTCGTCCCACGCTTGTTGATTGGCGGCGCGGATTGCTTTCCGGTTCGCGATCGGCTCCGCCACGGATAAGCGGACCAATGACTCAAGCGATTCAAAACGTCCCGTGTTCGTAACGATCTGATTAAACTCATCAAGATCGATCGTAATGCTTCGTCCCTTTGATTTGGAACCCGTTAGGGCGACGATCTCGTGGCGTTGGCTTGTCGTAAGATTGGTAAGTCGACAACGGCCGGTGAGAGTTTCGCCTTGCCGCAGCTTTTTCGACAATCGATCGCGTAGTGGCGAGCAGTCGCCGTTCAAGAGCGAAACCAACGGATCAGTCACGTTCGTCCTTTGAGTCATTGAACAAAGACAGCGTCTTCGCTTCTTCGGCGTCTTCACGGCTGATGGCATCACGAAGCTCGCGACCGTTCCATAGGAAAACGCGGTTTACCACGGCGTTAAATTCCGGGAATCGATCGAGCTGGCAGATTGCGAGTTGACTGACGCCCGGATACATTCCCCATTCTGTTTCGCTCGTCATCACGACATCCAACTTAAATGCTTCGATTAGCTCCATGCAGCCCTCGCGACCATCGGAACTGACACCGGCAAACGCTTCGTCGAGCAAAATGAATCTTGGTGCAAGCGGATCGGCTGTTTGATAATATGCGGCCGTCGCCGCGAGCTGCGGCAAGGTCAACGCGATCGCCTTTTCACCCCCGCTGCCACTACCGTAAGTGCGACGCGTGAGCCGTTTCCAGGCAGCGTCAGGTCCACTACGGCGCTCAATGATGATGCGATGCCAAAGCCGATAGTCAAGCGCGGCAGCGAGATGTTCCGCCCATGATTCGGTTTGCTCGCTCTCACGCTGTAAACGAATCGACTGCTGCAAGAATCGTTTGATCTGATCGCGCTCGTCCGCGGACCAAGTCGCCGACGTAGTTGACAATACTTCGCAAGCTTCGGATAGTCCTGGCGGTCCATCCTCGGCCTGTTGCCATTTAAAACGCATCTGCATGCCGGTCCTTAGCGGTCTCCGCGATACCTCGCGCGTCATCGACGCGATCAACTCCGAAGCGCTCTGCATGCCGACGCGTATTCCTTCGGCAACCTCGCCCAAAAGGTATTTTTCCAACACATCTTGTTCGCGATCGTCCAAGATTTGTTTTCGACTTTCGATCTCGGAATTCAGTTTCGTGACGGCCTTCCGCGGCGGTAGCGATTCGCCTTGCAGGGTCAGTGTAACGACTTGCAATCCGTCACGAAGGTGATCGGCGCTGATTGAGAACTCGCTCTGCGTGAGGACTGATATCTTTCTCGGTGACAGCCAGAGATTTTTCGACTGACAACAAGTCATCATCGTTTTGGTTTTGCCGACCCTCGTTTGAGTCACGCTGCCGGCGCCGCTGCTCCAGTCGTTGTATGAGTGATTCGGCGTCTTTTCCAATCGTCGATTCCAGCTCGGCAATGCGTTTCTGCTCGCCCGCAAATTCGGTCCTCGAATCCTGTAGTTGTCTTACCGAGCCATCATATTGGGTCGACAGTTGATCGACGCCTTGCAGCGCGTGACTGGACGCAGTCGTTGCATTTTGAAAGGCGTCGACGCGTGCCCGGAGCGTCCGTACCTTGTCCCGGTAACTGGCGATCACGGATTGCAACTCAGTCGCGCGCGTTTCCCAACCGATCAACCCGAAGTCACCCGCATCGGCCTCTCTCTGGGCGACCAACGTTTGCGCTTCTTCGCGGCGCTGAACCTCGTTTTCCTGTAAACGTATCAATTCTGCCGTCGCCACATCAACGTCTTGCAAAGACGCATCAACGCGAATCGAGGCTTGCGTAAGAGAACTTGTGTTTGGAAAGGACTTCAACAAATCCTCGACTGACGCTTGTCGCACGTCGATGTCCTCGATCTCGGCGCGCCGCAAGTCTCGCTGATCGGCAAGCGTTGTTAGTCTCGCGTCAATCCGTGAAAGTCGGAACTCTCGAAAGCGATCGCGGATTTCGCGGCCAATGAATTGAGGCTCCTCTTTTGCCCAATTCCCCGCTAACGGTCCGTTTCTCCAACGCCCGTCCACGGTGACCCAAGTCTCGCCCGCTCCTTCGCCGACGCCAATCACGTCGAGCAGTCTTTCCACGATCCCAGTTTCCAGGCCGCATGAAGTAATCGCCGACTCATCGGGCGCAACGACACGTGCGAGGCGGCGCGATTCTGGTTGCATCGGCATGTCGACCGACAGGAGCTGCACATCACAAACTCTGTCCGTCAGGGAATCGTGAGAAACCAATTGGCCATCGGGAGTAACCCACGCATCCAACAAACCGGAATCTTCCAAGGCGGCTTCCCAGCCGGCCAGCTCGGCGGTTGGGATCGTTGGCTGGAATTCGATCAGCCGCCAGAGCGGTGCGCCAGTCAACGTTTGCCGATGCGATTGATCTCGAAGAAATCGACTGGGTGGAAGAACAGGATCACCCGCACGCAAGCTCGACTGCTCATGACGCAGCGTGATCTCTTGCGCTTCGATCGTTTCGATGATCGTTTGAAGACTCGATCGCTCGTCAGCCAATTGGCGATTGATTCCCGATGCGGCGGCTTGTAGAAACGGAAGTGACGGATCGGCATCGGACGGGCCGTCGGCGGCACTTCCTTCGACCCATTGTTGCCAGGCATCGAACCAGTCGGGTGGAGTCGGCAAGAACGCATGCAAGATCGCCGCCGACTCGTGCCACGCGAGGATCGCTTGCCAGAGTTCGTCGCGAGTCGTGTCGAAGTGTTCGCGCGCGGATTGAAGCTGGTCCTTTCGCTGGCGAACCTGCAATTCGCCGCGTTCGACCTCGCGGCGCGCGTGCGAGAGCCGGGACTGAGCCTCGGCGATTTCTTCAGTCAACTCCGCTAACCGCTCGGCGGCTCGATAAAATCTGTCGGCTTCCTGCTGCAGTTTCTTCTCAACGGTTTTGTAGCTTTCGTGCTGGGTTGAGTCAAAAGAGTCGCCTGTCAACAAGTCGCCCAGCCACTGGCGATGCCGGTTTTGCAGTGATGCCGGAGCAACATGGCGTCGCGCCTCCTCGGATGCTTCCAAGGCCGTAGCGCCCGTCGCTCGCACGACCTCCAGCGCCTGGTCCGATTGAGCCTTCGCGATGTGGAGTTGGTCATCCCATTGTTGCAAGTTTTTCTTGGCAGCCTCCACGCGATCTTTGAGTTTCGAGACCGACTGACGAAGCTGGTCCAACCTCTCGGCGCCTCGCATTTCGGGACTCTGTTGCAGCTCTTCGATCGCGGCTTGGTCCGATTGGATTGCGATGTGAAGCTCTTGCTTGCGGCTACCAAGTCGTTCACGCTCGATGGTTTGCTGTTCCAGTTTCTCGCCAAAGGATCGAAGCTTCCGTTGGGCAGTTTCATATCGGCTGTTGGCGGATGTCAGAGTCTTGATGGCCCGCAGTGCGCCTCGACGAATATGATCGCGGTAAGGTCGCATAAACGACCGCACGTCGGACAGCATCTGTTGGTCGCATGCAAGCGATGTGCGGAACTCGTCCAGCTCGCGGAACGCCTCGGCAGCATCATCCAGTAGCGATTGACGAAGTGGTGGAAGCGAGATGCGCAGCCCCTTTTCCATTTGGTCGATGTCCAGTTTCTCGGCCAACTTGGGTTGCCGAAGTTGCAACAGCAAGTCGATCAGCGGCTCGTAGCGATCGCCCAAACGAAACAATGTCTCATCGACTACGCGGCGGTATTCCGTTGCAGTCTCGATCACTTGGCCCTTGCCGTCGAGTGCTTCCGCGAGTGCCCGCTGCGTGAGCGGAACGTTATCGGCCGTTTTCAAGATAAGGTCACGGTCAATGCGGCGCGGAGTGACAAAGAACCACGACTTCATGGCTCCACCGCGTACCGCGCGAATGCCCATGCCAAGTGTTATAAAATGTTCGCCGTTATCGTCGCCGTTATCGACGCTGTTATCAACGCGGCCAAACTCGAGCCAACTATAGCCGGTCGCACTGTGTTGGTCATCGCCGAGCACATTCCATGCAACTTGTCGTGTCGCGTCCCGGTCAGGC
>Ga0310121_10002622_pt1 | contig 16917 bp, 13 predicted proteins | sample CB27_Tmax_986_MG_FD_203504 | JGI IMG/M metagenome (GOLD analysis project Ga0310121, IMG submission 203504) | Marine microbial communities from Western Arctic Ocean, Canada - CB27_Tmax_986 | ecosystem: Environmental > Aquatic > Marine > Oceanic | place: Canada: Western Arctic Ocean | collected...
GTCGCGTTCGCTGACAAAAAACCGTTCATAAATCGGTATAATCAGAAGCAGATACAGCTCTATACCAAATATCCAGGCCCCAAATGGGACCACAAGTTATTAAATTTAACATGAGTTGCCCCCTCTTGTTTAATATGTTGGGATTAAACAGGCGAAAGAGGGGCTGTTTTTCATGAAATCCCATCATTGGCCAATCGGCAGACTAACCAGTCCCCTCAGTAAATGACGAAAAAGCCGCTTGAGTCTTAGGCTGAGCCTGGCTATCTTATTCCCGACGAATGAAAGAATTGGCGCTCCATCAGTGCAAATGAGGAACCCCGGCAAGAAAAACCGCCGATAAAATGTTGCTTAGGTTTTCCAAAGGGAGCTGGAGGACTCGATGAAGAAATTCAATTGTTGGAATGTAACATTGATGCTCACGGCACTTTTCTTCTCGCATGGTATCGCCGCCGAGCCTGTCGAGCCGAATTCGGTAGATGAAACACTGCTCGCTGTTGAGGATAGTCCTCAGACCAAAGCAATTACCCAAGCAGAGAATTGGCCCGGTTATCTTGGCCCCAATCGAAATGGAATATCTTCCGAAACCGGTTGGAATCCCGGAGATCCGCAGGTCCGATGGAAATTCGAGGTCGGTATCGGGTTCAGTTCCATCGCTATCGTGGATGGGATGCTCTACACAGCAGGTTTTAAGGAGGGAAAGGATTACCTGTATTGCCTGGCCGCTGATTCAGGTGATGAGAAGTGGCAATTCTCCTACCCAAGTGAGTTAATGGACAAAAACCACGAAGGTGGACCTGCAAGCACCCCAGAGGTTAAAGACGGCGTTGTTTACATCGTTAGCAAACTTGCGCTCCTTCATGCCCTGGACGCAGAAAACGGAAAATTACTCTGGTCAAAGGATTTGCATAAGGAGTTTGAGGTTAATGTTCCTGATTTTGGTTACTCAGGGTCGGTCCTGGTGGTGAATGACTGGTTGATTCTCGATGGCGGATCGACTGTCCTCCTAAACAAAAAAGATGGATCACTCGTCTGGAAGTCGGAAGACAATGGCATATCTTATTCATCTCCTGCGCTGATAAAGAACGGAGAAAACTCCAGCGTTGCGGTCTTTGGAGTACAAGGGCTTGCAATCATCAACTTAGCCAATGGGCAGACGGTGGCCAAACACCCATGGACAGCCACCTATGATGTGGCAGCGGTCACTCCTCTTATTGACGGGAATCGGGTGTTTATTTCCTCTGGGAACGATGTTGGCTGTGCGATGCTCGAACTGACCAGCAACAACGAGCTTAAACAGCTTTGGAAAACCGAGGCCATGAGCAACAAAATGGCCAACTCGATTCTTTGGCAAGGCTATTTGTACGGCTTTAATTATGAGGAGCTGGCCTGCGTTGATGCCACCACTGGCGAGTCCAAGTGGTCTCAGGAAGGCCTTGGCATGGGCTCCCTGATTATGGCAGATGGGAAACTCATTATCCTGTCCGAACAGGGTGAATTAATCATCGCGGAAGCAAACCCAGAGCGATTCGTTGATTTACACCGTAAGCATATTCTCGGAGGCAGGTGCATGACGACTCCTGCCTTCTCGGGCAAGCGGATATTTGCGCGCAACGCAGAAGGAAACCTGGTTTGCCTGGACGCGGGTAGCTAAGAGACGAACGGGCTTAGAGCAGTTAACATCCGGGTGTCGCCCCCCCCATCAGAACCCCGCGCGTGAGCAAGGGGACTCGACAGCTGAGCAAGGAAACACGACGGGTGAGCAAGGAGACACGACGGGTGAGCAAGGGGACTCGACGGGTGGCTGGGGTCGAACGCAGTGAGCCCCCAGGGTTCCAGCGTCTGGGGGTTCGCTTCGCTCAACCGCGGCCACCCAACCGCTGACCGGAAATCAGAACCCCGGTTAATGTGCGATCGGTCACCGCTACCAAAGGATGGTCTCCCGACACAGGGGTCAGTAAACAACGTACAGCCGCTTGAGTCTCAGGCAGAGCCCGGCTATCCTATTCCTGAGGATTGAAAGAAGTGGCGCTCCATCAGTGCAAATGAGGAACCCCGGCAAGAAATACCGCCGATAACCATTTTACGTAAGTTTTGCAAAGGAAGCTGGAGGACACAATGAAGAGATTCAATTATTGGAACGTAACTTTGATGCTCGCTGCACTATTCTTCTCGCAGGGTATCGCTGCGGAGCCTGTCGAACCGAATTCGGAAGCTGGAACCCTGGTCGCTGCCAAGGAAAGTCCTCCGGCCAAAGCAATCACCCAAGCAGGAGATTGGCCCGGTTATCTGGGTCCCGCCCGAAATGGGATATCTCCCGAAACCGGTTGGAATCCTGGAGATCCGCAAGTTCGATGGAAGTTTGAAGTCGGCATCGGGTTCAGTTCCATAGCCATCGTGGATGGAAAGCTCTACACAGCTGGGTTCAAGGAAGGAAAGGATTACCTGTATTGCCTGGCTGCCGATTCAGGGGATGAGAAGTGGCAATTCTCCTACCCAAGTGAGTTAATGGACAAACAACACGAAGGTGGACCTGCAAGCACCCCGGAGGTTAAAGACGGCGTCGTTTACATCGTTAGCAAACTTGCGCTCCTCCATGCCATCGACGCAGAAAAAGGAACGTTACTCTGGTCGAAGGATCTGAATAAAGAGTTTGAGGTTGAGGTTCCTGGCTTTGGTTACTCAGGGTCGGTCTTGGCTGTAAAGGATTGGTTGATTCTCGATGGCGGTTCGACCATCGTCTTAAACAAGAAGGATGGATCACTCGTCTGGAAGTCGGAAGACAATGGCATCTCTTATTCATCTCCTGCTCTGATGAAGAACGGAGAAAACTCCAGCGTTGCGGTCTTTGGTGTGCAAGGGCTTGCAATCACCAACTTGGCTGACGGGCAGACGGTGGCCAAATACCCATGGACAGCCGCCTATGATATGACAGCGGTAACCCCTCTTATCGACGGGAATCGAGTATTCATTTCCTCTGGAAACGATATTGGCTGCGCGATGCTCGAACTGACCAGCAGCAACGAGCTTAAACAGCTTTGGAAAACTGAGACAATGAGCAATAAAATGGCCAACTCGATCCTTTGGCAAGGCTATCTATACGGCTTCGATAATTCACTGTTGGCCTGTGTTGATGCCACTACCGGCGAGTCCAAGTGGTCCCAGGAAGGCCTTGGCATGGGTTCCCTGATTATGGCAGATGGGAAACTCATTATCCTGTCCGAACAAGGTGAATTAGTCATCGCGGAAGCCAACCCGGAACGATTTATAGACCTACACCGGAAGCACATTCTCGGAGGCAGGTGCTGGACAACGCCAGTCTTTTCGGGCAACCGGATATTTGCGCGCAACGCGGAAGGAAACTTGGTTTGCTTGGATGCGGGTAGCTAAGAGACGAATGGGTCTAGAAATATTCGTCGCAGGTTCAAATCCTCACTCCCCGACGGGTGGCTGGGGTCGAACGTAGTGAGCCCCCAGGGTTCCCACGCCACCCAATTCTTGACACCCGGTTCCGCCTCCCGTACGCTCAGACAGAGTAATCAAATGAAGCCCACACTCGCGCTTTTCCTGACAACTGCCCTCCTCCTCGCTGGGTTTTCCACTCCTTCCGGGGTGTGTCCCCAGGATTGCTCATGCCAAGAGGAAGCATCCACCACTGAGCCCGAGACTTGTTGCGAGCGTTCGTGCTGCTCAAAAGAGCGTAATATTCTGCCCGCCTGCTGTCAGGCCTCCAAGGTCGATGCGCAAACGCGATGCCCGTCCTGCCTCTGCTATGGTTGCAAATGCGAGGTTGGCGAATGCGACTGTGGTTCGGCATCCCAATTCCCGAGGGCGCCTATGCCAGGTCCCCAAGAACGTGGTCAGTCCGACCTGGGAATCAAACTGGTAGCCTGCAATAGTCCAGTCGTCCATGACAATTCACATGAAGGATCGGCACTTCTTCTCACACTATCAGAGGAACGCTCAAAATCAGCCGATTTATCCACCCTTTACCTCTCAAACCTCTCCATCCGATGTTGACCCCCTCCTTTTGCTCGATAGGGTAAGTGCGCGTATTGAGCACTACCCGCCAGTTTTTCTAGAGCGCTGCAAAAGGAGAAAGTAGATGTTGCAACCATCGAAAGCGATCGTATGGGTCGTTGCGGCGATGTTTGTGTACCCCCTGGTGGGCAATAGCACAGACAACCAGTGGCCCGATTCCTTGTCCCAACAGGAAATCGCGCAGATCACTGGTAACGCAAACGCTAATCCCGGGACCGGTTTATCGGGAGCGCCCGCGGTTGTCCAACCGAAATACAAGTTCCTGTTCTTCCACACGCAGAAAGATCCGAACACGACCGCTATGTGGAACGCATTCCAATCAGCCTTGAACCGTGTTGGCGACCGCGCGGAAGGCAAGGAGGTCAACATTGAAACAGAAAGAGATCAGACCCTCCGGGGCTGGTACAAGTTCGGAGGTTCGACCACTCCCCTCGTCCTGGCGATTGCCCCCAATGGGGCGATGATGGGGAGGTTTGTCCAACGGCTGGATGAGGACCAATTGGTGAATGTATTCGGCACACCAGCAGAAGAAGCCTCCGAACGTGCCTTTCAGCAAGGGAAGATGGTTCTTCTCTGCGTCCAGAATGAGAGCACACGGCTCAACAAACAGGCCTTGCAAGGAGTGCGGGCCTTCAAATCGGACAAGCGGTTTAACCAGATGACGGAAGTGGTTGTCCTCGATCCGGCAAATCCTCTGGAGGCCCCATTCATGAGGGACCTCGGGATCGCCGGCTCACCTACAACCGCCCAAACTGTTTTCCTGACACCTCCTGGGATCATCCTCGCACAATTCCCCGGGGCAACCACCAAGGAGGCGTTCATGGCAAAGCTCAAGGAGGGAGGGTGCGGCCCATCCTGCCAGTGCCTTGAAAAACCAGCATCAATGGCCAACAGCAAGCCGCTGCTCACCCAATTCTTTGGAAAAATCGCACAGCGGTTTGCCAGAAAAGACATCCATCGGAATTGAGCAGTAGAACCACAACTTTTATTACCCCGAACACGGGGTACCAAAGGATAAAACGCAAAAGGAGATCAAAAATGAACTATTCCAAAGCAGTAAGAAAAGCAGGCGCCGTCATCGCAGCGAGTTTTATACTCGCCCTTCTCCCCCATGCTGTGATGGCAGGTGAAGAAGGATCCAGCGACTCGTCCAAGAGCGAAAAGGCCGAGGATGGGCACAAGTATCTCTACGGGAATCACATCTGTCCAATTTCAGGTGGACCTGTATCAGCGAGCTCCTCCATCGTTTACCACGATCCCGACAATCACGTCTACGGTCGAATCTATCTCTGCTGCGACGGATGCATTGCGGCGGCCTCGAAGGACTTGGCGAAGTTGTACAAAACCCTATACCGGACCGATCAGAAAACTGGAAAAGCAATAGAGGCAAGGGACCTGAAAAATGAAACTTGTCCCATCTCCGGCGGTGATAATAGTAAAATTACTGAGTACAACGGAATGAACATCGGTTTCTGTTGCTACAACTGCCCGAAGGCGTTCATGAAGGATCCGGAAAAGTACATGGCCAAACTTTTGCCCGACGGAGAGGAGTTTAAGCTCCAGGAGGAAGCCGGGTCTGCCAAGGATGATCACGAGCACCCCCACGAGCACCCCCACGAGCATCCTCACGATGACGACGAGTAGGGAGAGCGAATGAACTGATAGAAGCAAACCACTATTAAACTCGGCGAGGCCATTATGTCCATTGATCCTCAACAGTTTCCATATCCCAGCCGGCGGGTCCGCTTCTGTGTGACCCGCCGGTCCGTGTTGTGGGCTTGTCTAATGGCAGTCGCGATCCAATTGGTTGCGCCTGCCCTTTCCCAAAACGCTGAAGTCCAATGGCCAATCCAGGAATCGGCCCCAATCGAGGCGCCACCGGATCCATCCCCCGAAGAGGCCGAGTCGAGCCTTATGCTGGAAGACTTGCTTTTCATCGCCGAACGTGACAACCCCGGCCTCCAAGCGGCCTTTTTCAAGTGGCAAGCCGCGCTCCAAAAGGCGCCGCAGGTTTCCTCTCTTGAGGATCCGAAACTCACTTACATCGAATACATTCGTAACAACGTCGAAACACGCACCGGGGCCCAGGACTTTCAGCTGGGAATCTCTCAGAAATTCCCGTCCGGCGCAAAACGAATGCTTCGCGGGAAGGTTGCCGGAGCGGAGGCGGATGCTCTTCGGCACGAGTTCGAGAAAGCCAGACTCGCCGTCCGCCGGGAAGTCAAAGATGCCTTTTACGAATACTTTTATTTGGAACGCTCCATCCAGATAACGGCTGAAAACCTCGAGCTTCTCCTCCATTTCGAAAAGGTTGCGAACACGCGGTACAGCGTCGGAAGGGCAGGGAACGAAGATGTCATTAAAGCTCAAGTCGAACTTGGTAAGGTTGAAAATGAAGTCCGGACTTTGGAGGAATTCCGGGTCCCGGTCCAAGCCCGATTGAATGCCGCGCTCAATCGACCTTCGAGTCATCCGGTTCCACCGCCATCGAATGTGGATGTCCAAGAGGTGCAACTGGTCGCTGATGCCGTCCTCGCGCGCGCCTTCAACACAAACCCCGATCTGAAGGCTTTGGATGCGCGGATCCGTCGCCAAAAAACCCAGGCGGAACTGGCGAAGAAGGATTATATCCCGGATTTCACTTTAGGACTGAACTGGATCAACACCAACGACCGAATCGATGCCTCACTGTCTGGAAGTGGAGACGACCCGATCACGGCCCATGTCCAGATGAACCTGCCGATTTATCGGAAGAGAGTGGCAGCTGGAGTCAAGGAAGCTGAACTAGGCGTGCGTGAGTATCAGAAACGTCGCGAGGAACTTCAGAATAAGCTGTCCGTGGATTTGCAAACCGCACTCTACCGTCTGCGCAAGTCGGAGCGACAGATGGATCTTTATAGCCGCAGCCTAATTCCCAAAGCGAAACAGTCTCTGGAAGTTACTGAAGCAGCCTACAGCGCGGATGATGCAGGGTTCCTCGATCTTATGGATGCTTCCCGAATATTATTGGAATTTGAAGATAGCAACTTCCGGGCGGTGGCCGATTACGCGCAGGCCTTAGCCGAGATTGAGTTTCTCGTTGGGGTTCCGTTGGAGCAGGCAAACCAATGAGCAAAACGATGCGCTCAACGATGAAGGTGATTCTTCTGACCCTGATCATCCTGGTTTGCATCGGGATTGGCTATTTTCTAGGCAATCGCTCGCAGCCGGGTAGCGACTCAGCTGGCCCTCAATCTTCTACTTCCGATTCTATAGCCACGAAACAGAAGGATTCCGACGTCAAATGGTGGACCTGCTCCATGCATCCAAGCGTCCGCCTCCCATCTTCAGATATGAAATGCCCCATCTGTTTTATGGAGCTCATACCAATGGAGGAGAGCGGGGGAGCAGAGGGCATCCCGGAAATATTATTCTCCGAACGAGCTCAGTTTCTTGCTGAGGTCGAAACCGCAGCCGCAGAGCACCGGGAGGTCACCAAGTCTGTCCGCCTCGTTGGCAAGATCCAGCCCGATGAGACCAAACTGTCAATGATCACGGCCTGGGTGGCGGGGAGACTCGAACGCCTCTTCGTGGATTACACGGGCATGGAAGTTCGGAAGGACGACCACCTTGTTGAAATCTATAGCCCGGAACTCTATTCCGCCCAACACGAACTCCTTTCGGCGATCAATGGTACGAGCGAATCGTTCATTCGCTCTTCCAAAGAGAAACTCAGGCGTCTCGGTTTGACCCAACAACAGATCGAACAGTTGGAGCAAACCGGCGAACCCACCGATACCCTCACCATGTACTCGCCAACCTCGGGTGTGGTGATCGCGCGGGAAGGTACGGAGGGGATGTATGTCAAAGAAGGTTCGATGATCTATACGGTGGCCGATCTTTCCACACTCTGGTTGTTGCTGGATGCGTACGAGTCGGATGTGGAATGGCTTTATTACGGTCAATCGGTCGAATTTGATACGGAAGCGTATCCCGGTGAAAAGTTCGTCGGAACACTCTCCTTCATCAGCCCCGTGTTGGACGAGCGTTCCAGGACCGTGAAGTTGCGGGTCAACGTTCCCAACCAGGAGGGCAGACTCAAACCAGGGATGTTCGCTCGAGCCGTAATCCATGCAGTACCCGGTTCAGGCGGCAGGGTCATCGCCCCAGAGCTGCTCGGCAAATGGATCTGCCCGATGCATCCCGAAGTAATTGACGATGTTTACGGATTCTGCACCGTCTGTGAAATGCCGCTGGAAACAGCCGCATCCCTGGGCTACACATCGGCTTCCGGCCAGCACGATCTCCCACTTGCCATTCCCGATACGGCCCCTCTAATCACCGGGAAAAGAGCTTTGGTTTATATTGAGGAGAACCGTGAGGACGGGAAATACTATGTGGGCCGCGAGATTGAATTGGGTCCGCATGCTGATGGTTACTACATCGTCGAATCGGGGCTCGAAGAGGGGGATCGGGTTGTTACCAAAGGCAATTTCAAGATCGATAGCGCCCTCCAGCTCCAGGCCAAACCCAGCATGATGAACCCACGCGGAGGGCAAGAAGCTGGTTCTGCAGGATCTTCGGGATCCAGCAAGGACCGGGGCCCCGTTCAGATTCCAAAAGAATTTTCTGAAGCGGCGAAACCTATGGTTGAGTTCTATCTCCAGGTACAAAAAGCGTTGGCGGGTGACTCGATCGTTGATGCGACCAAAACAATTCCAGACCTTATCAGTTCAATCCAGACTCTGTCGAAAAAGCATCTACCGGGAGAATCTCATGATCGCTGGATGAAGGATGTGAAAAATCTCCAGGATACGGCCACTGAAATAGGAAAAACCAGAGAAATCAAGAAGTTAAGGAAGGCTTTTTATCCGTTATCCAAATCAATGGATAGATTCGTTGGTCATTTCGGCCATCCCCTGAAACATCCGCTTAGAAAAGTTTTCTGCCCAATGGCCCTGGAGAAAGGCGCAACCTGGCTCCAAGCAAGCGATACAGTCGCGAACCCCTACTACGGAGCTTCGATGTTGCGCTGTGGGACGATCCAGGAAACCTACCCGAGCCGGGACTCCGCAAGTCCGTAACAGACCGATGCCTTCTGACTCGCAGGTTACTGCCAAACCACCGTCGTTCCTCGACAAAGTCATCCGTTTTTGCCTGGAAAATCCCTTTGTCGTATGCCTCCTGATCCTGTTCTTGTTGGGATGGGGGGTGTATGTCATGCCATTCGATTGGAACTTGCGCGGATTTCCCTCCAACCCGGTTCCGGTGGATGCCATCCCAGACATCGGCGAGAACCAGCAGATCGTTTTCACGCGCTGGCCGGGCCGATCTCCCCAGGATGTTGACAATCAAGTGACCTATCCAATGACTGTCGCCATGTTGGGTGTACCCGGAGTCAAGGAAGTCCGTTCGTTTTCGATGTTCGGATTTTCCAGCGTGAACGTCATCTTCAAAGAGAAAGTTGACTTTTATTGGTCACGCTCCCGGATTCTCGAAAAGCTCGCTGTTGCCCAAAAAGACCTCCCGGAGGGAGTCGTTCCCGAATTGGGCCCCGATGCAACCGGTCTTGGGCAAATCTTCTGGTACACCCTCGAAGGTCACGAGTGGGGTTTGGACGAACTCCGGTCCATCCAGGATTGGGTTGTCCGCTACACCCTTCAGAGCGCGGATGGTGTCAGCGAAGTCGCATCGGTTGGTGGCCACGTTAAGGAGTATCAGGTGGATGTCGATCCCGATGCCATGCGCGCCCATCAGGTTTCGCTCGGAGAGATAGTGCAGGCGGTCAAGAAGTCAAACATTGATGTAGGTGCGCGCACCATCGAAGTCAACCAGGTCGAATACATTATCCGGGGAATCGGCTACCTCAAGTCAATTGAGGACCTGGAAAAGACGGTCATTAAAGAAGTAAACAACGTTCCCGTCTACATACGAAACGTCGCAACACTGTCCCTTGGTCCTGCGCTTCGACGCGGTGTTCTCGACAAGGAAGGCGTCGAGGTCGTGGGAGGTGTGGCAGTTGTCCGGTATGGCGAAAACCCGTTGTATGTGATCAAGGAGCTTAAGAAGACACTTGATCGGATAGGTGACCGGGAAGTCGTCGATGGAAAAGAAACATGGGTCCTTCGGGGTTACGAGAAAACACTTGAGGATGGCACTGTCTCCCCAGTCCGCCTGGTTCCGTTCTATGACCGCACACAGCTCATCAACGAAACCCTGGGAACGCTTAAAAAAGCTCTCGCCGAAGAAATTCTCATAGCCATTATCATCGTGATCGTCCTGTTATCTCACTTCATGAGCTCGCTAGTGATTTCGAGCACTCTGCCGTTCGCCGTCCTGATCGCCTTCATTTGCATGAAAACTTATGGGGTCGATGCAAACATCATGTCCCTATCCGGGATTGCCATCGCCATCGGCACGATGGTGGACATGGGTGTCATCGTCTGTGAAAACATCGTCAGCGCGCTCGACCGTGCTGACAAGAAGGAGAGCAGGTTGGAGGTGATCTACCGCGCTACGACTGAAGTTGGGAGCGCTGTAGTCACCGCCATATTAACGACGGTCGTATCTTTCCTGCCCGTATTCACCATGGTCGCCGCCGAGGGGAAACTTTTTAAGCCGCTAGCATTCACAAAAACCTTTGCTCTTCTCGCTTCGGTGGTGGTTGCGCTCACGATCGTTCCCACGCTTGCGATGTTTTTCATCGCGAAACGAAAGCAGGGGAAGGGAGCAGTCCGGATCGTTTTCTCAATCTTAACCGTGCTATTTGGGATCACTCTTTCCTTCAAGTTCAACAAGTGGCTGGGATTGGTTGTCATATTGTTTGGAGCCTACCGCTTGATCGAACCACTCCTCCCAATTTGGTCCAAGAAGGCGGTTCAGTGGGGATTCAATGTACTGATAGTTGCAGCCGTCGCCCTTCTATTGACAAGCAGTTGGGTTCCATTGGGCCCCGATCCTGGGTTCCTCATCAATTTGATTTTCGTCGTAGTCATCATTGCTGCCGTTTTGGTGTCCTTCATAGTTGTACAACGTATTTATCCGTACCTACTAAAATTTCTCCTCAACCATAAATGGGTTTTCTATCCATTTCCCCTACTGATCTTGCTGCTCGGTCTCACCGTGTGGATTGGATTCGAGAGGACGTTTGGAATGATTCCCAAGACCCTCGATAAAATGGGTCTGGAGGGAGATAGAATCCGTTCGGCTAATATCTGGGTTGCTGGTGTTCATAAATTTCCCGGTCTCGGGAAAGAGTTCATGCCAACTCTCGACGAAGGGACATTTCTGTACATGCCCACAACCATGACCCACGCGGGACTCGGCGAGTGTATCGACATGCTGTCAAAACAGGATCGTCTGATAAGCAACATACCCGAAGTCGATACGGTTGTGGGCAAGATCGGTCGTGTTGAAAGCGCTCTCGACCCAGCTCCGATTTCAATGGTGGAGACGGTGATCAACTATAAGCCCGAGTGGGGGATCGACCCCGATACGGAAGAACGGGTTCGCAATTGGCGCGACCACATTAAGACCCCCCAAGATATATGGGACGAAATTGTCAAGCAAGCACAGTTACCCGGTTCGACCGCGGCGCCCAAACTCCAGCCTATAGAGACTCGGCTGGTCATGCTCCAAACGGGAATGCGGGCGCCTATGGGTGTCAAACTCTACGGCCCCTCACTGGAGGTCTTGAACGGAGTGGCCTTGGATATTGAGAAATACCTGAAAGAAGTGCCGATGATCGCGTCAGATACGGTTATCGCTGACCGCGTTGTCGGGAAACCGTATCTCGAAATCGAATTGGACCGGGAATCTATCGCGCGGTATGGAGTCAACATCCGCGATGTTCAGGACGTGATTGAAGTCGCCATTGGCGGAATGCCCATAACTAAAACAGTCGAGGGTCGGGAGCGCTACAATGTCCGCGTTCGGTACCAGCGTGAACTCCGAGATCAATTTGACGAACTTGGGCGTATCCTCGTCCCCAGCATAAGAAACGCCGGTGCTGTTCAGATTCCACTTTCACAACTGGCGAAAATCAACTATGTGCGAGGTCCCCAGGTGATCAAGAGTGAGGACACATTCTTGGTTGCGTACATAACATTTGGACCGAAGCGGGGGTACGCAGAGGTAGATGTTGTCGAGCAGGCCCAGAAATACCTTCAAGAGAAAATTAATTCAGGCGAATTCAATCTCCCGCCCGGAAGCAGCTACAAGTTTTCCGGTACTTATGAAAACCAGGTCCGCGCGGCGAAAACCCTGGCAATCGTTCTTCCTCTATCACTCTTTATCATTTTTCTCATCCTTTACCTGCAATTCAGAAGTCTCTCGACTCCGCTGCTTGTGTTTTCGGGGATTTTCATAGCATGGTCGGGAGGTTTTATCCTGATCTGGCTTTACGGCCAGGATTGGTTCTTAAACTTTTCATTGGCGGGGACCTCGATGCGTGACCTTTTCCAGGTCCACCCCATCAACCTCTCGGTCGCGGTCTGGGTGGGGTTCATCGCGTTGTTTGGAATCGCCTCCGACGATGGAGTGGTCATGGCAACGTATCTCAACCAGAGTTTTAAGAAACGGGATGTCAAATCTGTTTCTGAGATACGCGAAGCCACGCTCGAAGCCGGCAAACGCCGCATCCGGCCCTGCCTGATGACAACCGCGACAACCATCTTGGCACTGCTGCCGGTCATTACCTCCCAAGGCCGTGGTTCGGATGTCATGGTGCCTATGGCCATTCCTGTTTTTGGGGGCATGTGCATCGAACTCATCACTTTGTTCGTCGTACCACTATCCTATTGCCTGCTCGAAGAAACAAAACTCCGACTCGCGGGTAGGCAGTAGGTCCCGCTTGCCGAGCGGGACCTTTTACTGTAGACGCTGGGACGAGAATCATCTCTCGTCCCTAGAGCAGCTAACATCCGGACGTAGCGCCCCGCGATCAGAACCCCGCGCGTGAGCAAGGGGACTCCACGCTGGTGCAAAATCCCCTTGCTCACGCGCGGGGTTCTGATACCCGGTCACCGCTATTAGGAACTGTGAAATGCTCTAAACGCCGCATGAGCACAAGGTCCCGCTCGGCAAGCGGGACCTACTACGTGATGATTCAACTTCACCCCCCACCGGTTCGATAACTATGGGATGACCTCCGGTCGCAAAAAAGTCCTCCAAGTCGCCCACTATTACGCTCCCATCGGCGGCATTGAACGTGTCGTCTATCAGTTTGCCCATGCCCTTAAGGATCACTACGATGTCGAGGTACTCGCTTCCAACACATCCTCGCGCACCGAGCAAGTCATGGAGGAGGGTATCCCCATCACCCGCGTCGGCCGAATCGCCCACATTGCCCGCATGTCCATCTGCCCGACTTTTCCCCTATGGCTTCGTCGGAAGAACCCGGACCTTGTCCACCTTCACATGATTAACCCGATGGCCGAAGCCTCTTTCCTCGGGTCCGGCCTTCGTTGCAAAGCCATCGCGACCTACCACATGGATTTGACACGCCAGAAGCGGCTAAATTTTCTTTACGCCCCAATCCAAAGACGATTCCTTAATCGCGCCGAACGAGTAACTGCCAGTTCCGATAACATGGCGCGGAATTCGCCAGTCTTGTCCCACTGCCTGGAAAAGGTCCATGTGCTGCCTTTCGGAATTCCCGAGGAGAGACAAGAAGAAACAAATCTGTCACTCCAGACACTCCAACGCCTTCAATCGGATATCCCCGGGAAGGTTGTCCTCTTCGTAGGTCGGCTCATCCACTACAAAGGAGTTGATGTCCTGATCGAGGCGATGCGGGACATCGACGCGACCTGTTTAATCGTGGGAACCGGCTACCTGGAAGAGACGATTCGCAACAAAATCACTGAACATTCACTCACAGGTAAAATTCGCCTCGTTGGCTGGATTGAAGATGAGGAACTTCCCGCTTACTACCATCGCGCCGACGTTCTTTCCTTCCCGTCGATCAACCGGAGCGAATACTTGGCATCGCAATCCCTCGTCGGCGATCTTCAAATCTTCGCAAAGGATATAACACACGGCATCCGCAAGTCAGGCGGGGCGAGCGGCACGTTTACCAACTGCACCGGGGGGCTCCAATCCTTCGGCACCAACGGCGCGGCGAGACACGGTTTTCAGGGTTATCGGCGGGATCAACGCTTGTATCTTGGTATTCGCCTTCCGAGTAGATCGCAATCGGACGTATCTCCACGGCGGCGGCGCCTCGATCGTTCCCCTTCATTCATGATTAACTCGCTTACTCCAAATGACCTGCCCCAGGTTATTAATACCACAACTTAATGCCTATTCATTGTCAAACGCCTTCGTACCAAAACGGTATTCGTTCTGGTACCTAAGTCCCTCTCAACATCCCCACCGCCTCAGGGACTATAACTCTTGCTGTAGGAAACCTCATCCAAGAATCCCCGATCTGAATAGTAGCGGATATCGCCGTAGCTCTTCGCGCCGTTGGTGGGGGAATAAATAAAACCGAGGTTACCGTAGCCCGGCTGATTACCGTCCTGCAGGAGGTCGGGACCAAAGGTATGCATTACCCAATTCTTTGAGCTCAATTCAATATTGTAAGGAAAGGGGCCATACGTTGTAGCGGATCTGCTTACCGGCGGAAAATCACTTGCCGTCCAGTTTCGGTTTTTCCCATAGTAGATGGCTGAGGCTTCAGTAATATCAGGATTCGTCAGTGCCGCCGTCATAAACGGATCAAAGGGCAGTTCAGTTAGAAACGGGGTTGGGGAAGTCAACTGAATTCCCTTGGACAGTTCACTGATAGCCCCACTCGCGACTTTAAGCCACAGCGCCCCCTGCCCGAACCCACCCCCGCACCCCTGTGTTCTGGTCCCAGCTATAACACAAAGATCACCAAGCTCATCACTTGGTACACAGGGGTAACAAGAATTTATGTACCGTCCGTATTGCCCGTGATACAGTCCCATGGCGGTTGCAATAGTTTTCATGTCCGCCTTTACACGGGTCACCTGTGCACGGATTCTTGCGGTGTAGAAGTTGGGAAGCGCGATCGCCACCAAGATCAGGATGATCGCGATCACAATCAGTAACTCAATGAGGGTAAAACCCTTTCGTTCGAAAACCCTCGAAGCCGGATGGCGCACGCGAAAGGACTGAGGGATCACCATGGAGAACCTCCTTTGTAACCAGTTGGCCCCACGAACAGACACCAACAATTGATAGAAACAACAACTCCATGAAGCCTAACATTCCATGATGTCTTGTCAACTAGGTTTTCTGCTTATAATCCGGAATTTCCCAGATGTGGCCTCACGACCCATATTTTTCATTCTTCGCAGGCATGATCCTCAGCTTCCGAACAGACGTCAAGCACATTTTTCTAGAATTCGACCTCGACACCAATAAGTAGCACCCAAGGAACCTGGTGTCCCCGCCAAATCTCCACAGATTGTCAGTCTTTGGGGACACTCGTCCTGCTGGTTTCACAAATCCGCTGCCTTTCGCAAACCCATCTATCTCATCCTGTCCCAGGCAAGCGCCGGACGCGGCCGATCCGCTGCAAGATTGCCACGAACAGATCACGGGGCACTGCCACTTCTGCCAGCTGGAACGTCACATACCTGGAGTGATGGACTACTTTGGCGCCGATCTTGATCAGCTTCTCGCGCAGTGTTATCAGTGAGCAGTGTTTCACCTTGCGGGGAAGGGCGAGACGGCGAAGGAAGTTTCCGAGGTTGTAAGCAAGAGCGAACAGTTGAAGCCGCATTTCGTTATCCCTGAAGTCGTGGCACGACAGCCGCGTTCAGGTCAGAGTAATCTTTCCCTCTTTGATCCATTGTTCGGCGGTACCGCGTTTGTTGTAGAACTGCGTCACCGTCTTGGGCCGCCATGTCAGGTTCGTCACGATGAACCCAATCCGTGGAAAGAGTTCGCCAGCATGCCACTCGGCTTTGGCAACCACCCGACGTGCCTGATTCCAACTCTGAGCTTGATACAGAAAACTGTGATAGAACACCTTTGGTTTGAACGAGGGACGACCCACAGGACGTTTCATCAAGTGCTCGATTTCACGGTACCGAATGTTGTTCGCCGGTAATCGGATGGCGTACAAGAATCTCTCGCTCTCTAGAAACTCATAGATTTCAGGATTGGCAAACGCCGCGTCTCCACGAAAGTAGCGACTCAGCGCCCGGTCTCGGTATCGTGCCACCACCGATTCGAGTACGGCACGCCAGTTGTCGGCACTGTGCACATCCCCTTGTCGCCACAGGACCCTCTCCAGGTCTCCGTATTAGTTGAAACAAAACAGAGGGTGATAGCAAGTGCAGCCAAAGTACCCGTTGTAGGCTGACCCTTCCTGACGCCCGTGAGTCGGACTCTCGGAACTGTCGAGATCCAAGATCAACTCCTTCATGCCACGGCGCGTGTTCACACAATCTACCCATTCCCCACACAGATCAGTCAAGCCTGGTAGATTATCTTCCGTCGTTAGGATCTCTGTCTCGAAGCGACCACCTCACTCGTGGAACCGGCCAAGCGCTCCTTGGTGCATCGCGGGATCGATTCGCAAGACGTTCAGCGTTATTTGTATCCTCATATCCTGCCAGTCTGCTGTAGACTGATTGCCGCAGCAGAGGCTTCAACTTTTGTGCTGTGTATTCTTGCCAGTACGAGGATCCTCCAAGCCCTCTTCAGCCACCTCCGTTAATCCAAGTGCGTCATCCAGTTCCCGATACAGCAACAGACCACCATCACTGGTGATCTTCGCTCCGTGGAATTCCAGCCTGATACGCTTGTCAAAAACAACCCTGAGCACCCCCTTTTTGCCGTCACCCACTGGATTCTCCCCCCTTTTCCCTTCGCCTCTTCACAATCCCTCCTGTTATGGGACTTTTCAACTAATCATAACATTCG
>Ga0310121_10002623_pt1 | contig 16913 bp, 31 predicted proteins | sample CB27_Tmax_986_MG_FD_203504 | JGI IMG/M metagenome (GOLD analysis project Ga0310121, IMG submission 203504) | Marine microbial communities from Western Arctic Ocean, Canada - CB27_Tmax_986 | ecosystem: Environmental > Aquatic > Marine > Oceanic | place: Canada: Western Arctic Ocean | collected...
TTTACTAACAAATATGGTAATTGCGTATCAAAGCGGTTACCACGGGAGGCAATCTAAGGTGTACGACAGGCGTATAACGATCCATAGAGGTGTTTACAACCCAGTTTCCTTCACTTTTAAAAATGAAGATCAAAAAGCACAGGACGTTGTAGGTAAAACCTACGAATTTAATATTATAGATACTGAATCTAAAAAAGGTGTGCTAACAAGAACTTTAAAAATCCTAGATGATGGCAGTACAGTTTCTACAAAAGGCACGGCACAGGTTGAAATTACTCCGGGTGATTTATTAAGTTTAGACGCAAAATTTTACAACTTTTCCGTTCGACAATTAATTACTGATGACGGTAGCACACTTGTAACTTACTCTGACACAGGATACAATGCCGCAGGAACTTTAGAAATTCTTGATGGAGCATATCCTGATGCTTTGAATAGTATAAGCGTATCTCCGTTTACAGGTACAGGTGGTCCTTTACAATATACATCAGGATCTGTTTATGCTAAACCAGGAGAGAACAATAACAAAGCATTACATACAATTGCTGTATATACTAAAAACTTTTCCGGTGCTTTAAGAGTACAAGCAACTATGGCTTCTTCTCCAGCTGACGCAGATTATTTTAATATTACCTTAGATGGAGAATCATCTCCTGTAACTTTTTCTAGTTCTACTACTGTTACCAACTATAATTTTTATGGTGTTTACCATTATATAAGATTTAGTTGGGATAACGATACTGGTAATACTGGAATCATTGACAAAATCCTTTATAGACATTAAAATATAAGGTATGAACCTGATACAGAATACAATTCTGACTTCCCTACCTGCGAACAAAAAGAAAACCCCTTCCGGGTGGATTTCGTTTAATGCTCCTTGTTGTATACATAACGGAGAAACTCAAGACAAGAAAAAACGTGGAGGTATAATGACTTCTGCAGATGGTACACTTTCATATCATTGCTTTAACTGTGGATACAAAGCATCTTATATTATAGGAAGAAGATTAACTCAAAAAATGAGACAATTTATGAGTTACATAGGCATACCAGATGACACAATAAGAAAACTTGCTATTGAAGCTATGCGTCATGAAGAAAGTGACCTAAAATATGAAAAGAAAAAATTTATTACATTTAATAAAAAAGAATTGCCAAAAAATTCTAATAGATTAGATATATGGTTAGAAAAATATATTACACAAAGTTTAACCGAACCTCAGTATAAAAAAATAGATAGCATATTAAATTATTTAAAAAATAGAGGCATAGGACCTGATTGGTATGATTTTATGTATTCTACAAATACATTTTGGGACGTAGATAAAAGATTGTTAATACCGTTTTATTGGAAGGGCAACATTGTAGGATTTACAGGAAGAATATTTGAACAATCAGATAAAGTAAAATATTATACAGATGTACAACCAGGCTATGTTTTTAATATGGACGCACAAGATTGGACAAGAAAATTTGTTATTGTAACAGAAGGACCGTTTGATGCTATTACCATTTCTGGAGTAAGCATACTGGGATCGGAGATAAATGATATACAGCGAGAACTGATAAACAATTTAAATAGACAGGTAATTGTAGTGCCTGATAGAGATGCACCAGGAGAGAAACTGATAAATCAAGCGACGGAATTTGGATGGAGTGTGGCATTCCCTGAATGGGAAACTGGAGTAAACGATGTTGCCGATGCTATAATGAAATATGGAAGACTGTTTACTATACAATCGATATTAAAATCAACAGAGTCTAGTAAACTTAAAATAGATTTAAAAAGGAAAATGTATGGCTAGTTTTCACATAGAACCAACGAGTAAGTGTACTTTAGAATGTCCATTGTGTGATAGGACTTGGTTCTACGAAACGTTCAAAAAAAGAAACCTGCACGAAATTGATGTTGACAACATTGTAAATTTTGTAGGGGTCAATGCAACCGTAAGTATGTGCGGCAACAACGGAGATCCAATATATCATTCTGAATTCCTAGGGCTTTGTAAAAAATTCAAAGACAATAATTGTGTTTTAGAAATACACACAAACGGTTCTGCAAAAACCAAACAGTGGTGGGAGAAACTTAAAAATATTTTGACAAAGGATGACTGTATCACGTTTGCAATAGACGGCCTAGAAGACACAAATCACCTGTACAGGAAGAATGCCAAATGGGATTCCATAATGACAGCTGTAGAAACTTTGAAGGACAGCGATTTCAAAATGGTATGGCAATTCATTCCTTTCAAGCATAATCAACACCAAATTTATGATGCAAGTAATTTAAGTAAAGGATTAGGGTTTGATGAATTCAAACTGCTACCTAGTGATAGATGGTTAGGTAACAAAGAGTTAATGCCTGATAGAGAATATGTTGACAACTACTACGAACATCAAAAAGCAGTTTTAATAGATAAAAACTACGAATCAGGAATGGAACCAACCTGTATAAAGAATGAATTACCAAGTAATTATTTGTATATTGATGCTGAGGGAGACTTCTACCCGTGTTGTTGGATGGGGTCATATAGATACAAGTTTAAATCAGTGTTCTCACCAAAACAAAAACCTTTTAACATAAAAGACAACACATTAAACCAGATACTGGAAAAGAACAATATAAAAGACTTCTTTAACTCAACAAAACAATTTACTTCTGCTCATCAATGTTGTAAAATACAGTGTGGAGTAAACAATGGCTGAATATACATTTGACGTACAAAAACTTTATTTAGAAATGTTCTTAGCAGATGCTGAATCATTTGCAAGAGCAAGTAATATCTTTACACCAAAAAGTTTTGATAGAAAATTACAACCTATTGCAAAATTTATTAAAAACTATGTAGAAGAATACAAAGTTATGCCTGAAGTTGACCAGGTTAATGCTAAACACGATATTAAATTAAAAGGTGCAAAAGATTTAGACCCATCTCACTTCTCATGGTTGTTAGATGAATTTGAAACGTTTTCCAGACACAAGGCACTTGAAGGTGCAATACTCCAATCGGCAGACTTACTTGAAAAGGGCGACTATGCTCCAGTAGAGGATATGATTAAAGAAGCAGTAAACGTTGGATTAACTCGTGATCTAGGTACAGACTACTTTGAAGATCCAAAAGGTAGACTAGAGTTTTTAAAGAACTCGAACGGACAAGTCAGCACAGGTTGGCCAGCAATTGATAAGAAATTGTTTGGTGGATTTAACCGAGGTGAACTAAACATTTTTGCAGGCGGATCAGGCGCTGGAAAAAGTTTGTTCTTACAAAATCTTGCAGTTAACTGGTCGCTGGCTGGCTTGAACGTAGTATACATAACCTTTGAATTATCTGAAGCATTGGCGGCTATGAGAATTGATGCGATGGTGACTAACATAGCAACAAGACAAGTTATGAAACAAATGTCTGATGTTGAAATGAAAGTTAAAATGCTAAAGAAAAAAGCAGGGAACTTACAATTAAAGTATATGCCAAGTGGTTATACAATAATGGATATTAAAACTTATATAAAAGAATTAGAACTTAAAAACAATAAGAAAATAGATTGTATACTAGTTGATTACTTAGACTTGATGATGCCAAAAAGTAAAAAAGTATCTCCAAGTGATTTATATGTAAAAGACAAATATGTATCAGAAGAATTAAGAAACTTTGCAGTTGAAAAACAATGCTTATTAGTAACAGCATCACAATTAAACAGAGCAAGTGTTGAAGAAATAGAGTTTGATCATTCTCATATAGCAGGTGGACTATCCAAAGTACAAACAGCAGATAACGTGATAGGTATCTTTACAAGTAGAGCTATGAGAGAGCGTGGAAGGTATCAAATACAATTTATGAAAACTAGATCAAGTTCGGGTGTTGGACATAAAGTTGATTTAGAGTTTGACGTTGACACATTAAGAATAAGAACTCTTGAAGAAGAGGAACAGAAATCTCAATTTGCATATAAAACGTCATCGGTGTATGACACACTTAAACAGAAGTCGAAAATATCTCCTTCTGATGCAACTCCTACATTGGATCCTACTAAAGGTGAAACTATGGGTGTTAAACAAAAAGCAGAAGTTGAAGGTACTAAACTAAGAAAACTACTAAACGAACTACATTCAGACGAAGAGCAGTAAGCGTAAATTTTTAAATTGCGTAAACATATTTTTTATGCGTAGCATAAATTTGCGTAAATCTTTGAAATTAATTAATTAAAACATTAGCATCACCATAAATGCTAATATGTTGTTGTGAGGCGACTTTTTTTAATTCAATTAACGCAGGTTCATGATTAGGATGATTACTGTTTAGTACATTTTCGTTTTGAAAGTCTTTAAACGTAGACCAATCTTCTATTCTTCTAATGTCTCCGCCGAATCCATACTGTTTACACATGTCAGCAAATGATGATACACTGTTATAATTGTTATTTTGAAAACAAAAATTTAAGTTTACACTAGCAGAATAACGTTGTGCAGTTTCTTTAAGCCAATTAAGATTATCAATTAGTTGCTCCCAACGTCCACCTAATCTTACCTTTTCATATGTATCACAGTCTCCTGCATCTACTGATATAAAATACTCTGTTATTTGTGACAATATTGGTGACTTGGGTAAAAGTTTTCTCATTAATAACCCATTAGAAAAAAACCGAAACGTAATATTTGGCGTTGGCTTCATGTTAAGAACAAAAGGACGATACACACGACTTGCTAACGGATCACCGTTTCCACACATACTTACGTGACAAGGCTTTGCAAAATTTTCCAACAACTTAATAATATGGGTTATCCATTTAACTTTTCTTTCATATTCGGGTCCTTTGTCTTTTCTAATTAGGCCAGTTCTACATGATGGGCATCGTAAATTACAACTTTCGTCGACATTAATACTAACAACATATTGTTGTTGTAACTTTTGTTGTTCGCGAATCCCGCACTGATCTACACTACACCAAGTAAACTTTTTATCACTAACGTCCTTGCGTAAAGTCTTAGCACGATCATTTTGAAATATATCTTCTAAACTATTGAACTCCGTGATGTGTCCTACTGATATTGGTAGCCACCCTTCACAAATACAAAGGAAACAATTGCCTGAATGATCAATTGTTACCGTGCGTTCAGGCAACTGACAAACATTGGTTATGTCGGTTTTAGGCAATCGATCATAAAGATTATACTGATGTTTTAGATAATTTGGTACATAATTTAACATACAGATATATTTAACTTAACCTGTTATGGAGATAATTACGGCTATATTATGGTATTCAGTATTAGCAGTCATGAAATATATCGCTTTCCGTGTATAGGTGTTTGTAGCATCGATGAAAGTAGTGGTTACTGCATAGGTTGTAGTCGTACTGAAAAAGAAGTATACAAGTGGGAAGATCCAAATACTACTGACGAATGGAAACTAAAGAACGAAGAAGAACTAAAAAATAGATGATAAATCAGAGACTATTTGATCATTATAAAATAGACACAAAGAAAAATTTACAAATTAAAAATATATGTCCAAGACCATATGACACTATCTTAATAGATAAAAATGGATCCTGTTATGCTTGTGAATGCACATCGTGGTTACCACAAAGCATAGGAAACTTACAATTAAAATCGTTAGATGAAATTATTAATTCTAAAATGCAACAACACTTACAAAGTTCTGTTGCTGATGGAACTTATCGTTATTGCAACGAACATCAATGTTCTTATATAAAGTCTAATGTTGTATTGCATGGCCAGCCGGATCGCATACAACATTTAAGACTTGCTATAGATGATTCTTGCAATTTACGATGTCCAAGTTGTCGTAAAGGTTTAATATTTCATAAAGAAGGTTCTGCATTTAATTTGGGAATTAAACTTGCAGACAAAATAAATGACTGGTTGTACACATATAAACACCCAATGCAAGTACACATAGGATCTGATGGAGACCCTTTTGCTTCGCACGTTTATAGACATTTCATGGAACAAACACCGGAGCGAGATAACATCAAGTATTCCATATTAACTAATGGACTTATGTTTAAAGAGTTTCATACTAAAGTACCATACGTTATTAACAATTTACAAGAGTTAGGTGTTAGTATCGATGGAGCAAGTAAAGAAACATATGAGAAATTAAGACTGGGTGGTAATTGGGAAAAAATTAATCAAAACTTAAAATGCATATCTGAATTAAAAAAGAAACACAATTTTAGATTTATACTACACTTTGTAGTACAAAAAGACAACTATCACGAAATGGAAAACATTATTGACTTGGGTGAGCAATATGGTGCTGATAGGGTCTGGTTAAACAAAATTGAAGACTGGGGCACCATGGACGATTTTAAAACACAAGACATATTTGAAACACTAGATTACAAACGTCAACTAGACAATGTTGTACAACGTATACAAAAACGCAATGATAGATTTATTGAATGTCCTACTTTAATAAGTGAAGAGGTTCGTTATAAAAACAAAAACTAAATTGAACTCTAGGATATTTTGCTGTTTTTCCCATTTCAACTGTATGCTTAATTTCAGAATTTAACACTATAGGCTTTGTACATTCTACTCTAGCTAGTTCAGATCCATCTTCATTAAACCAAACATTATACGTATCTTGTGTGTTTAACACAGGAAAATTTATTTTTGCTACTACAGGTTTCTTGTCTATGTGTGGAGACACTTTAGTATTCTCATTACATACTGTAAAACTCATATCTCTAACTTTTAATCCTAAACTATTAAACCAGTTTTTTAATTCGACATTTGGAATTGAAAAATAGTTTTTAATCTCTTCGCGATTTAAACTAGTCCAAAAACTTGTAATAGTACGATTAGCAGTAATACCAGTGTAATATCCACACAAACTATCAGCAATTTTTTGTTGTTTAGGACAATCCAAAATAAAATACGGCTTCATGTATACTATTTAAATACGTTTAAAACAACCAAAATGAAAATAGCAATCACTGGACATCGCAAAGGCATAGGCCAACAGTTTGCTGAACAATTACAGCAACAAGGTCATGAAATAGTAGGCATATCAAGAAGTGATGGCGAAAACATTCGTAGGACTGTTCACACAGCCGGATTGATTGAGCCATGTAATCTTTTTATAAACAATGCTATCAGTTTTTATGCACAAACAGAACTGTTGTTTGAAGTTTGGCACAAGTGGCAACCTCACAATGACGTACACTACATTTGGAATATATCGACAGAACTATGTACTAACTCACATGATCAAAAATTAAATGGACTTACTATGCGTGAGTCAATGCAGTATCGCAATACAAAAATGAGTTTGGAACTGGCTCATAAACAACTAAATGCACAGACCAGCAATATCAAAATGACATTAATACGTCCAGGAGAGGTTAACACACAAACGTTTAGTGATCCTAACAGTATATCTGCTGAAGCATATGTCAAACAAGTGTTGAGAACATATTCATTTCCCGATCTAGGCGAACAAGGTATGTTATAATGTTAAAGCACTGGAATGAATTGTTAACAACAGACTGCATTGTTATTACTGTTGGTCCACACACTATCTATCCTATTTTTAAAAATGGGTCTAGTAGTTTAATAGCTGTTGCCGATAAAACTTATATTAACAAACAAATTGCTAACTGTAACAATATTATTATACTGTTAAGAGATCCGGAAGAGCGTTTTGTTTCTGGAATCAATGAATACTGTAAACAAAATAATCTAGATGTTAGAGACACATGGGAATTGGTTTACGACGACAAAATAATAAACAGACATTTTGCTCCACAATGGTTATGGCTATTTCATTTATATAAATTTTATCGAGGCAAGGTAATATTAAAACCGTTTAAAACTATAAAGGAATATTGCAAAGTTCATACAAACAAAGAAAAAAAGAAAACAGATGTTGCTTTAATAAAACAATTTGTTGAGGTGGATTATGAACTAATAGAAAATCATTTAAACGAACCTATATTACTTGAAAAATTAATTAGAAAGTATAAAAATGTTTTGTCCTAGGCTAGAACACTTCGTTAGATTAAATCAAGATGGCACTATTGGCAAGTGTGGACATATGGTTAAAGCTAAAGGATTTAAAACCTCTAGAGACTTACATAAAAGTCAATGGCTTAAAAAAATACAAATGGATATGATTTTTAATGAATGGCCAGATGAGTGTATAAGATGTAAACAAACAGAAGATATAACAGGTGAAAGCATTCGTACTAAAAGTATAACAAGACATAAGATGTTACATCCACTTAAAGAAGATTACTTGGTTGTTGGTGGTGTGTTAGATAATGTATGCAACAGTGCTTGTCAAACCTGTAATGCTGGACTATCAACTAAAATTGGTAGTTTAGAAAAAAATTATGTAAAAACAAACAATCTTCAAAAATTTTTTAAACTACCACAGCACAGAATTTTGGAAGTTGATGTTAATGGAGGTGAACCCACTGCTAGTAAAAATTATAAAATTTTATTAAGGAACTTACCTTCTAACACAAAAATAGTAAGAATGAATACCAACGGATCAAAAATGATTAATGAATTAATTGATTTATTAGAAAATAAAATTATGGTTATTGTTACAATAAGTTTTGATGGAATTGAAGATGTGCATGATTACGTGCGGTGGCCGATTAAATGGGAAAAATTTATAAAGACAGTTGCAAAATATAAAAAACTACAAGAACAATATAAACTTCTTAAACTAAATTTTTGGACTACTGTTAGTTGTTTAAACATAAAAGACTTTCCTAATATTATAAAATATGCTTCTAATAATAATATTGATCACAATTGGGCATTTTTAAATACTCCTAAAGTATTAAATGTAAAATATAAAAATCTATTTACAACCGAAACAAAAATAGAATTTTTATCAAGCAACAATAAAACATTACAAAATATAGCCACACATATAGCAATTGAATCCGATAACTCTGAACAACTATCATTGTTTATAAAACGACAGGACTACTTAAGAAAAATTAATATTAATGATTATCTAAGTTTTCCACCAAACTTACCTAAAAATAATTCAGCAAATCTTTTATGATGTTCTACACCATAATGCATACTGTCTTTGGCTAAACTTATCCTAGTTATTCTTTCTCTTTGTGCTCCTTCTCCAAGATGTTTATCCCATACTGGCCAACAGTGTTTAATAGTTGTGTCACTAAAAACATTATTTCCCCAGTTTCCATCTGCTACTATTTCTGGTATGTTATACACTTCTTGAGAAAAGCAATGAAATATTTTTGCTTGTATTTTTTCTGCAAATTTTTCAACAAAGAAAACATTTTTTAAAAAATTATGTTTATCGGTTTCGTTGTTCTCGTTTTTTAATAAAGGGTCAGTACTTATTAAACTTTGTGGATATGCATGTAGTCTTTCTCTTCTGCTCCAATAAGGCCAACAGACAATTATTATTTTAGGAAACAATACATTTTCACAACCATATAATATTCTTACTACTTTGTCTGCACTTGCACCTGGCTGTCCTAAATTCCACCATCTTAATCTTTTTGTATTATGTTGCGATATAAAATGAACCCAGTGTTCATTATCTTCTAATCCTTCTCCAAACGTGTGTGAACATCCTAATACCACTATATTTTTTTTACCGTCAGGTACATTAAACTCTGGACATCTATATCCATGAGAATTTGTTTTATAATCTACAATTGGTTTTCTATCCAGTGCTACTGACTTAGGTAACTCCTTGTCACTATAATATCCAAACTTCATTACGTACTACCTCTGGCTATATTAATTTGTCTTTCTAATATATGTGAGATGTATAATTCCATAAATCCCATTTTACCTTTAAGTCCAAACATTTCTGGATATTTTATTTTTCCAATCATCAAATGCTTTTCATCTCCATAACAGTCAAGTATGTTTTTATTTTTACGATACACCCACTTCAACGCACGGTTCTCTTTTAGATAGTTTATTAATGGGGATTCTTTTACTAATAACATTTTAGCAATATATGGAGGTACGTTCTCTTTATAATGCTTTAATTTAATTGAATAAAATCTCTTCACAAAAGTAATTATAAAAAGAGCATGGCGGTCTGTATGGGATTCGAACCCATGATCTTCCCCGTGACAGGGGGACGTGTTGACCGCTACACTAACAGACCGTTATGATCTATTCAGTTACTGCTACTGGACAGTTTGGGTTTGCGATTGCATCATCTAATCGCCATGTTGCATCATTCAAAGCGAAGGTACTTGTTTCTAAAGCTGAAGCACTAGCATTCAATCTTGCTATTAAATCAGCAACTTGAACTTCTAGTTCTCCTCTTAAAGTATCGGAGTCATTCAGTCTAGCATTAACCGCCACTGAATCTGATTCCCATCCTGCTATTGAATCATTTAATCCTGCTATTGCATCATCTCTAACAGCTACTTCATTTGCCATCGCTTCTAACGTAGTTTCATTTAACGCCTCTAACGCTGAGATTTCTGTATTAGCATTATCCAACTCTGCTTGTAAGGTGTCTTTCACATTTCCGTTCTTTGTTATAATAATCAACAAAGCAACAACAAGAATGAAATATGCCCAACCTGCAGGTTTTCCTAATCCGTTTTTTATTTTTTCTAACATAATATTATTATATAGTCATATTATACGGTTTTGCAAGAAAAAAATTTTGGTGGACCGGATGGGATTCGAACCCACGACCCCCTGAATGCAAATCAGGTGCTCTCCCAGCTGAGCTACCAGCCCATATTAATTATAGTTTAAACTTTGAACCAACCACACCAAAAACACCAAATCCTTCTTTATTACCAAAAAACTCGTAATAGCATGAATTATGCTTTTAGTGGTGCCCCCGCACGGATTCGAACCGCGGACCTATTGATTACAAATCAATTGCTCTACCAGCTGAGCTACAAGGGCCTGTTGACATATTAATTATATTATACTATATACTTCGTTTATGTCTACCGTTTAAAGCGTCTTAGAGCGACGTACACGCATGGTAAAGGCTTATTAAGTGTCTTTGTATATAGGCTATATTACCATGCGAAGAACACATATCTGCCTTGCGAGAAACACATAAGTAAACTTACCATGCGAGATAAAAGACATTTAGTTAAACACGCAGAAAGCCTTGCTGAGAGTAAAAAAGAAAAAGCACTCTTCAGAACTCAACGTCAACCCGTTGAAGCTGGTGCTCATGGAACTCTTAATTACACAATTAAAAAAGGTGTGAATAAAAACAAAATCGCATCAACACAATTCATTAAAAGCAAATAAAAGTCCTACGTTACCAATTGTAAATAATTCATATATGATGACGATGCTAAAAAAATTTTGTAAATGGTTTTGGAATTGGAAAATTAATTTAATCCGACAATATCCAGTTTGGTGTGCGTATGCGGCCTGGCTGGAAGGAATAATTATTGGACTTTTAATTTACCATTATTTCTTAATGGAAAAATTAAGTTGCTGTGGAATGTATGGATAAAAAACAAAATATAATATGGACTCTCGCCATAATATTAATATTAACAGGTTGTGTGTCTGTTGCACCAATAACTACTTTAAATCCTAAAAAAATTACTACACTTGATACTATAGCAAATATGCCAGCAATTATTAATATATTAGGTTGTATGTTTGCACCTAATAAGCCTAGTTGCGATAAAGAATTAAAAGACAAACCAATATCGGCGTTAACTAATGTTGAAGATTAAATCTGTAATCTATTAGGATTAAAATCAATATCTAATAACTCATCTGGTTTACCTAATGGATATGATGGTTCAATTGTAAACTCTTCTCCTGTAAGATCATTTTTACAACCTGCTAATAACCAATCCCATTTAAAATTACCATCTGTAACAAATTCCCAAAGAACATCATACGTTCCATTATCTCTAGTTTGTAAAAGTAATTCCGTTTTACAATCTTCCATTGTATTATATGTTTGTTGCATTTGAAACGTTTGTTGTGTTTCTATTGGATTTTGTGTTATTAGGTATGCTAATATTAAAAGTTTATACATTAACTTATTCTTTTAAGAGCTTTTACTAAACGTTTGTACTGGCTCTTTATCTTTGTGTATTTGGAAATTTGGTGCGTACTTGTCTAGTATTGTATAGTCTCCCGACTTAACGTAAGTGTGCCAACTTGGCCATTTAATTTCTTCATTAGGAAAATGTTTCTTTAATTTTTTATCTGTATATTTGTTTGATAATGATGCGTATAAATGTTCTCCTGGTGTTCTACCAGTTGCTTCATGTACTCCAAAATCAATTGCACTAGAAATTAAACTTTGTTGATAATTTCCAGTAGCTAAACCTGTTACTGAACTTGCTGTAATGCTACCCACTAATGGTAATGAACAACCATTTAAAAACGTTATTACTAGTAATGCACCAACGATACGTTTCATAGTGTTTTATTTAGGCCAAATTAGTCTGCAATAAAGGCGCAGTTTTCTGCATTGGCGTCTAATCCTTGATCTTTATCATATATCCATACATATGAATATACAACTTCAGTAGCATTCATTGTACACTTTTTACCAAATGCTAGTTTTGGATTGTCAATTGCTTGACATCCTACAAGTAAAAGTGTTGTTAATATAATTAATATAGTTTTCATATTTTTCCTAATGTTATTTATCATAATATACTGCTATAATAGCACATCTTCTAACATTGTCAACCTGGTAATAGTTGTATACCATTAAGATCTCCAGGAAAAAATACGATAAATATATACATATAAATTTAGGGAGAATATTATGTTTTTTACAATTGGACTAGTTTTGGGATTTGTAATAGGGTGGTATGTTAATGAGAAAGTTGAAAATCTTGCTGACAAGGCAAACCCATTAAAATGGTTTAAAAAAAAGTAATAAGGAGAGATTATGTTAGAAGAACTTAAAAAATGGATTATTGCTGTTGCGAACGATTTTTGTAATAGTTCAGTTGCAACCTCAGGTACAATCTGCGATGAAACTGTTGAAACTGCAGGTACAATCTGTGATGCTACTCGCAAAGCTAATGCCGATTTCGTTAAAGCAATCATGGGCAAAGAGTAAGTAATAGAAGGAGAAAACATATGTGGAAACCAAATCTTAAAGGATTGACCGATAAGATCAAGAATGTTGGTTCTAAAGTTACTGGCGCAGGAAAAGGGCTAGGAGCTAAGGCCAAGAATCTTGGTAAAGGTTCTGTAGATAAAGTTAAAAATCTAAATCCATTTAAAAAGAAAAATTAAGGAGTAACTTAATGTGGAAGTGGCTTGAAAAAGTAATTGGCACATCTGAGAAACCGTTAATACTAACCAACGAAGTAAAACCTAATTTGAAAACTTATAAAATTAAGGGAAAAATGTATTACCTTCGAAAAACGATAAAGAAAGCTAAAAAATAAAATATGTGGTCATGGTTAAAAAAAATAATTAGCAACGAAGAAGAATTAGTTTCAGATAAAAAACGTAAACCTAAACGTGCAAGAACTAGACGTGGACGTTATAAAGGTGATAAGAAGTCTACTAAAAACTATAACGAAGCATGGGTAGGTGGTAAAGCTCCTAAAAGAAAAAGCAAAAAAAGAAAATTGAACAAAAAAAGAAAAAGCAGACGAAGAAAAAAATAATAATGAAAACGAATAGAATTGATGTGTCCGACAAGACTGCAATTTCTATGCCTATGCGTAATTTGCTTTCCATTTTGGCGGCAGTTGGCGTTGGTGTCTGGGCATACTTTGGTGTCATTGAAAGATTAAACAATTTAGAAACTGTAACACAACTAGCAGAGAAAGATTTAAGCCAAGCAGAAGAAAGACTTGGTGGCGACATTGAAAAGAATAACGAATTTAGAATTAAATGGCCGCGTGGTGAATTAGGTTCTCCACCGGCAGACTCAGAACAATTCATGCTTATTGAGCACATAGCTGGACAAGTAGAAAAAATTCAAAATCGTATGGAAGATATGTTAAACAATGGTGTTAACATTACACGACTACGAGAAGACGTTCTCGCTCTAAGAGCAGATGTTGAAAAGCTAAAAGACGGACAAAGAACTCTAAAAAATTCAAACGGCAATTAAATTACCAAAATACAATAAATACTGTTATAATGAGAAAGTGTTTACTAATAATTCTAGCTATACTATTCCTATCTACCCAAACAATGGCGTTAGATTATAAGCCAGGTAAAAAACATTTAAACAGAGATGGTGTTATTGGTTTATTATTATTCCTTAACGGTAAAATGATAGAATACGTTTTCAAACCAAATCTATCTGCTTGTATGAAATCCAAAAGAATAGCTAGTAGAGAAATAGGTGGTGAGAGAGTAATTTTTTATTGTAAAATACTTGTTGCAGATTTAGAAGAAGACATTCAATCTAAATATGGTTTAAGAATAATAAAAGTACATTCTGGAGGAGAATTATAATATGAAAAAGTTTTTATTAACAATCTTATTTTTAATGTTTAGCACAGTAGCATACGCAGGCTCCGCTTGTGAAGAGATGATGGAAGGTGAAGAGAATTTAAAATACATGAAAGAAGAACATAAAACATCTACATCGGAACCAACAGATGGTGTTGTGTTTGCAGTATGTATATTTGCTATTGCTGAAGACGGATCAAGAGCATTAGTTGATCACAGAGCATCTGATAACTTAATGGACTGTTTAAAAAATAAAAGAGTAGCAGAAAGAGATTATAGAGATCCAGAGAAGAGAAATAAACTGTATCCTGGAGAGACTGTGTTCACTATGACTTGTGATAAAGTAAATGCCAAAGTTAGAATCAAAGAAGATGGTAGTTGGGAAATACTTGACATACTAGGACGACACGAACCAGCATACAGAGAAAAGAAATCATACGAATAACATTATTAAATAATTGTATGAACGATAAAGAAATAAAAGACTGGACTCGTATAAGTGTTTGGACTTTACGTTTCATGATAGCATTGGGATTTTTTCTTGCTTATCTTATTATTAGTGGAAGAATAGCTGTATGGCTAGCATAAAGGAATTAGTAATTTTTTTATTAATATGTGTTGCTTGTGCAAAAACAAACAAAACTTTTGTGTTAGAGCCAACAATTATGTATCCTGAAGAAAGAAATGTTGCCATTGCTGTACCAGTAATAGCTGTTGAGATTGAAGTCCTTAAATAACACTATGCTTACAATTAACGGTTCTAAACCTAGTACTAACACTATCGTATATTCACCTATCCCATTTAGTATTGCATTTGAACCTATTAATTTATGTAATGCCAAATGTTTCTGTTGTCCTTATACTGAATATAGTGACGACAAAACATTTACTTCACAAAAAATGTCAGTAGAACAAATAACACAGTTAATGGATGACTGGGGTCGTTTACTAAAAAAGCATAATGTGAAACCATGGACCGTTTCTATTTTGCCATGGCGATATTCAGATCCTTTGGTCAACCCTCATTTAGATACTGTATTACAATTAGCAGACAAGCATAAAATGTTAGTAAGTCTTACAACAAATGCTATATCATTTGGTAAACGACAATGTGATCTTTTACAAAAATATATTCATACATTAACAAAAATGTTTGTTTCAGTAATAGGATTTACTGAGGAAGAAGTATGGGATCAAATGAAAATTAAAAGAAAAAAAATGTTTCAAAGTTTAGAATTTGTAAGAGATAACTATCCTGATCTATCTAAGAAGCTTGATCTTTCTGTTAAAAATAAAAAGCAAGGAGTATTAGTACCATCGGGAACACTACAAGAATATAGAAAAAGAGTTTTATCTCCAGGGGTAGTTAGACCAAATAGAATGTATTGGATGAGTAATAGATTAGGAAAAGGGGATGATGTTTGGACAAAGCCTGTTAAATGGGCTCCGTCTCCTAAAAGTTTTGTTAATGGATGCGGCTTAACTCCAGGAAAAATATTAAATCGTTTAGAAATCATGGTTAGTGGTCGGGCGGCCCTTTGTTGTGATATGTCTTATGATCGTAATTTTCCTATCGAGCAAACAAATTACGGTAATGTATTTGATATTGGTATAGAGGGTGTTTGGGCTAATTTAACAAAAGAGCACCAACTAATATTTGATCAAAAATTTTCTGAAGAGAAAACAAAATTAATATGCAATAACTGTGATCGAGCCGGAATAAACAGCATGGGTTGGAAGCTCAAAGATACTATATCACGCCAGAAGAAGCTGAGAAACAGACTTTTCAATAATCAACACATACAATAATTTACAAAATTTACAATTTGTAAATTCTTTACAAAAAAAGTTGTAAATTCATTTACATCATTTACAACGTATGACTTGGTTTTTCAGGTAATTTATGTTAAGTTTACAATAAATAATTTTGTAAAGAAATTTTATGAAAAACGAATTAACCCCTAAAGAAACTAACCATTGTGTTGTTCATGATGACACGCACGGCTGGGGTGGTATGGAACCAACATACGAAATCGTTCAACCAAAAGTTCCATTAAGAAATTTAGTTAAAGATGCTGATGCTTTACTAGATATGTTATTTGAAAAATTTCCAGAAATTCATATTGACGAACCTATGAACTGGCCTCATCGATAATTTTTAATTTTTAGAATGTGGGGGTAATTTCTTTTCTACCCACCAAATATGTTTACGTGTGATGGGATCATACTTACGCATTTTTAATTTTTGATTTTTCTTTTCACCTTTACCAGGTTTAAATGCATAATAATAATATCCATGATCTTTCATTTTAGAATCCTCAGGAACCATTCTTACTTTAGTATAAGGACGTTTAGTTTTTGGTTTCTCTTTTGCCATTAAAACTGTTCTTCCTCTGTTGATCCTTCTAAAGCACTTAACGTGCTACTGCCTGTAACTAGTTTTGATATTTCATCAAAGTATCCTGCACCAACTTCTCTTTGGTGTTTAACT
>Ga0310121_10002626_pt1 | contig 16905 bp, 16 predicted proteins | sample CB27_Tmax_986_MG_FD_203504 | JGI IMG/M metagenome (GOLD analysis project Ga0310121, IMG submission 203504) | Marine microbial communities from Western Arctic Ocean, Canada - CB27_Tmax_986 | ecosystem: Environmental > Aquatic > Marine > Oceanic | place: Canada: Western Arctic Ocean | collected...
GCCACTTGTCACGTTGCGCCATGTGCCAGCCCAGCAGCACCGCGGCCACCGCCAAACCTGGAAGATACGGCCCCGACACGCCGAACAACCGGAAGAAGATCAGCACGTGCTGGCGGGCCTTGAGGTGATCGGACAACTCGCCGAACGGCTGCATCCCCAATAACTGGCGTACGGACTCGCTGGTCAACGCCGCGGCGCCGAACTCATAAAACAGAACCAGCGGCAGGAGAAACAGCAGTGCCTGAAGAGGTGCCTGAGATTGGCTCCAGTAGGAATCAGTGTTGGGTGGTTGGTCGCTGGTGATTTCGTCTGCCATAATCGATTTAGCCATGAGATGGCTGCCGGTTTCTCACCACCGATCAAAACTGCATCACCACGTGGATGTCGCCGTAGGGTCGCAGTTTATCGCGGCCGGTCAGGAAGGTCAGCTCGATCAGTACGGTGATGCCCACGAGATCTCCCCCGTGCTGCTGTACCAGATCGCAGCACGCCTTCATCGTCCCGCCGGTCGCCAGCAGATCGTCGACGATGAGCACACGCTGGCCGGGCCGGACGGCATCGGTGTGGATCTCGAGAGTGTCGGTGCCGTATTCCAGGTCGTACGTGATCGACCGCGTGTCAGCCGGCAGTTTGCCTGGCTTGCGGATCGGCACGAATCCGGCCGACAGGACCTGGGCCACGGCGGTGCCGAAGATAAAGCCGCGGCTCTCAGCGCCTACCACCAGCTCGATGCCCTTGCCCCGAAACGGTTTGGCCATCTGCTCGACCGCCATTGCCAGTGCCGCTGGATCGGCGAGTAACGGTGTGATGTCCTTGAACGCGACCCCCGGCTTGGGCCAGTCGGCAATGTTGCGGATGAAACGGGTCAGGTCCATGGTATCGCTCCGTGCAGATGCTTGGGTGAGTACTTTTACCACGATGGGCGTGACATGGCACGCGGTTTGAGGCCGCTTGGCAAGATCGAACGAAAAGTGAAAAGCGCACCAAACAATGCTATCGTACGTAAGTCTCCGCAAGGCTCTGGGCCCTGAACTCTGGACTTTTGTCCCTGGATTCTTGACGCATGGATGCGTTCGTCATTCACGGCGGCAATAGGCTTCGCGGTCGCCAGCGGATCCACGGCGCGAAAAACGCGGCCCTTCCCCAGATGGCCGCGGCGTTGTTGACCGACGAACCGGTCGTGCTCAAAGACGTATCCGACCTGGCCGACGTACGCAACATGGGGCGGTTGCTCACTGCATTGGGCTGTCAGGTGTCTATCGAGCCCGAGGGCCCCAATTGGTCGGTGAATCTGCACGTTACGGACCGGTCCCCGGTGGAGGCCCACTACGACGTCATGCGGACGATGCGCGCCAGTTTCTGCGTGCTGGGTCCGCTCTTGGCAAGCCGCGGTCGGGCCCGGGTGTCGATGCCCGGTGGGTGCAACATAGGCGATCGGCCCGTCGACCTGCACCTTCGTGGCCTGCACGCCTTGGGTGCCCAGATCAAGCTCGAAGGTGGCTACATCATCGCGGAGGCAGACCGCCTCCGCGGCGGGCGTATCTTCCTGGGCGGCCCGTTCGGTACGACCGTGCTGGGTACGGCCAACGTCATGTGCGCCGCGACGCGCGCCAACGGCGTGACGGTGATCGAATCGGCCGCGTGCGAGCCGGAGGTCACCGATTTGGCCGACCTTCTCAACAAGATGGGCGCACGCATCGAGGGCGCCGGATCGCCGCGCATCACCATCGAGGGCGTTGACAGACTGCACGGCGCCGAGCACACGATCATACCCGATCGCATCGAGGCCGCGACCTACATCATGGCCGCCGCGATCACCAACGGCGACGTCGTGCTCGACAATTGTCCCATCGACGCGTTGGGCGCCGTGCTCGATCGGTTGGCCGAGATCGGCGTTGAGGTCGAGTCGGTCGACGGCCAATCCGGGCATAACGCCGCCGACCAGATGCGCCAGACCGTTCGCATCGCCTCGAACAGACGGCTTAATCCCGTTCAGGTTGTTACCCAGCCGCATCCGGGTTTTCCCACGGACTTGCAGGCCCAGATCATGGCGCTGCTCTGTCTGGCTGACGGCAACTCGGTGATCACGGAAAAGATTTTTCCCGACCGGTTCCTGCACGTGGCCGAGCTGTTGCGCATGGGTGCCCAGTTGGTGCGCAATGGCCCGACCGTGCTGGTCGCCGGCATCCGTCACCTCAGCGGTGCGCCGGTGATGGCCAGCGACCTGCGCGCCTCGGCCGGGCTTGTCCTCGCCGGACTCGCCGCCCAGGGCACCACCATCGTCGACCGCGTTTACCACCTTGACCGCGGCTACGAAAAGATGGAAACCGTCTTGCAACAGCTCGGCGCCGACATCGAACGTGTTGACGCCGATGCCTTGTGAGACGTTGTCGGTCTCTGAAAACCCTAAACAGGAAACGGCGCATGTCCCGCTTGAACTGCCGCCACAAGCGGCTATGCTCGCCGGTGTCTGGCCCGTTTGCACAGGGAGTCCGCCATGGCCCATGACAACTCGTCGAACACGGTCGACCCGGACTTTCTCAAAATGCTCGTCTGCCCGCTCACCCGCTCACCACTACGGCAGGAGGGTGACGATCTTGTGGGCGAGGTCGGTGGGCTGCGTTATCCGATCCGGGACGGCATTCCGCAGCTATTGATCGACGAGGCGAAGATGCCCGAGGGTATCATCGACCTCGACGCCTTCAAAGAAAAACACAAAGACCAGATCCCCGACTGACCGTTGCCGTTTGGCGACGGAGCCTTGCTGCGTGCTTCCATGCTAGAACCGCTCCAATAACTCGATCCACGAAAGCCACCACCTTGCCACCACGCACACTGATCCGTGATCTACAGCCCAACCAGCTGATCGAGGGCATCTTTGCGATGCAGAACTGCCAGTTGGGCCAGACCAAGACGGGCAAGCCATATCTCAAATGCCTGCTCGCCGACCGGTCCGGGCGAACTCCCGGGCGGATGTGGAACACCACCGAGGAACTCTTTAATCGGCTGCCGACCGATGGGTTCGTGTTCGTCGAGGGCCAGACCCAGCCCTATCAGGGCGAGATGCAAATTATCATCCAACAGATCGGCGTGGCCCACCCGGGTGACAAAGACCTCGAGGACCTGTTGCCCAGCACGCGTTTTGACGTCAAACAGATGTTCGACGAACTGAACAAACGGCTGGGCGGGATTGAGCACCCGGCGGTCGCGATGCTGGCGCAAAAATACCTCGAGGATGAAGATCTGATGGCCCGGTTCCGCAGGGCACCGGCCGCGATGACGTTGCACCACGCGTATCTGGGAGGGCTGCTCGAGCATACGCTCAACCTGCTGCGCCTAGGCGAGGTCTTCTGCCCGCTCTACCCGCAGCTCAACCGTGACATCATCCTGCTGGGCCTGTTTCTGCACGATATGGGCAAATGCGAAGAACTTTATTGGGACACCGGCTTTGGCTACAGCGAGGACGGGCAGTTGGTCGGCCATGTGGCGCGGGGCGTGATCTGGCTGCAGGCCAAGGCCGACCAATGCGCCGAGCAGGGCTTTGCCGTCCCGGTGCCGATTCTGAGGGTGATGCACCACATCATCCTCTCGCACCATGGGCAGGCCGAGTTCGGGGCGTTGAAGGTGCCCTCGACGCCCGAGGCGCTGGCAGTGAGCCTGATAGACAATCTGGACGCAAAGTTGTACATGGCCATCTCCGCCACCCGCGACGACGTCGGCAAGAAAGCCGAACTGGGCGGCAACTTCACCGAAAAGATCTGGGCGCTCGACACGAGGATGTACCGCCCCGATCCGACGACCGTCGAGCAGTGAGAGTGGTGTACCCACCGATGATTCCGCAGGTCGACTCAGCTAAGGTTCCACGGCGTTTTGAGCGGTCTCCTTCAGGTCGTGGCTAAACGGCTGCGGACGCTTCGTGTATTCTGTTGCCATGTTCTTCTATAATGAACTGACGTCTCATGTTGCCTGGATTCCGCACATGCATGTAAAGCACGACGACAGCGTAAAAGCCGAGTTGACCGTGACGGTCAAATACCTTCTTGAGGACCCCCATGCATTGGACCAGGAGCAGGGCGAAGTGATCGTCAAGGCGGGCAAGGGTGAGAACCTGCTTGATGTGGCATTGGATCACGGGATCAACATCGAGCACGCCTGCGGCGGTGTGTGTGCCTGTTCGACCTGTCATGTGTACATTTGCGAGGGTGCCGACGGGCTTTCTGAGCTTCAGGAAGATGAGGAGGATCGCGTCGAAGAGGCGCCGGGCCTGCAATCAAACAGCCGGCTTAGCTGCCAGAGCGTGATAGAAGGCGTTGGCCCGATCGTGGTCCAGGTGCCCGCGTGGAATCGCAATGCTGTCAAGGAAGTGCCGCATTAGCTGACGCCAGCCACCACGTTGCCGTGATGCGCCGCCATGTTTATCATTTTGGTCGTCAGGCAACCCGATCCAGGATCTTGAGCCTAACTAATGTCGCACCCTAGCGTGCCGAATTACCTTTGTCGCCTCTTGTTGGTCGCCGCCGCGACGCTGCTTTACGTTGAAGTGGCGTGGGCCCAGCAGGAATACGAACTCAATGAAAAAGGCGAATTGCTCAAGCGGGTCGAGCTGGATCCTTCAACGCCGCATGGCAAGATCCAGCTCGTGCGCAAGGCCGTGGTCCAGAAAGAGGGCAAGAAGGCCTGGGAACTGGCCGATCAGTGGGTTGCCGATCACCCCAACCACCCGTTGCTCCCCGAGGCATACCTGCTGCGCGGCGACGCCTTGGTGGTACAGAAGCAATATTTCAAATCATTGTTCGATTACGAGCACGTGATCACCGTGTATCCCGATGCCGAGCAGTTCAACGTCGCCCTGGAGCGTGAGTACAAGATCGCGACGAAATTTGCCGCGGGCATGAAGCGCATTTTTCTGGGCGTGCGGATGATGCCCGCCTGGGCCGAGGCCGAGGAGTTATTCATCCGGATTCAGGAACGAAGCCCCGGCAGTGATGTGGCGGAGCGGGCGTCGCTCGACTTGGGCAATTATTATTTCAATCGCTCCGAGATGGATAGCGCCGCCGAGGCATACAATCTTTTTCTGGAGAATTACCCCAAAAGCCGGTTCCGCGAGAAGACGGTGCTACGCCTGATCCGGGCGCACCTGGCGACGTTCAAAGGGCCGCGGTTCGATGTCACCGGGTTGCTCGAGGCGTCGCAGCGGCTCAAGATGTTCGAGCAGGAGTTTCCGGTCTCTGCCCAGAGGCTGGGCGCCGAGGGGCTGCAACTGCGGATCGATGAGTCGCTGGCGCTCAACAGCTTTTATCAGGCGCAGTGGTACGAGCGGATCAATCAGACGGTCAGCGGGGTGTACCTTTATCAGCAGTTGGTCGAGCGTTACCCGCAAACGGTGGCGGCCAAGGCGGCGATTCGTCGTCTTGAGAAGCTAAATGAGCCGCTCATTCCCGATCAGTCCGCAACCTAACCCGGCAAAGCCAACCCATGACGGACCGACAGGGCAATGTAAACCCGTATCCCGCTGGCACATCGCACTACTTAAGTGGGACGTCCGGTGTGTGTATCGCGATCGCCGTGCTCGGCGTCGCACTGGCCGGCTGTGGTTACACCCACCAACCGTTATACGCCGAAGATGTGAATACCGTGGCGGTGCCGATCTTTGAGAATAAAAGTATTTATCAAGACATCGAGCGGGATGTTACCGAGGCCCTGATCAATGAGATCGAGTTGCGAACGCCCTATAAGGTCGTCGCCCGCGATCGTGCCGAGACGTTGCTCGAAGGCACGATCACTCAGGTCGATCAGGGCCGCCTCAGCCGGCGCCACGAGGGTGGGCTACCACAAGAGCTGGAGATGAGGGTTCGTGTCAGCTTTACTTGGAAGGACCTTCGCAGCGGCCAGACGCTGCGTGAGAGGCGGGGTCTGGTGGCGGCAGGGCGATACATCCCCGCAGTCGAGGTGGGCGAGCAGTACCAGACCGCTCAGCACGCGGCCGCACAACGCTTGGCTTTCCAGATTGTCGCGACGATGGGCGAACGGTGGTGAATTTCCCAGCGTACATGAATAAGGCGAAGAAATTGCCGATAAAGTCATACAGACCCGCTCTGCGCCCCTGGGAAGGCGAGAAGCCGGGCGAACGGGTCGCCACGGTCAGTTGGTATTGTGGCGCGTAAGAAGTCGGTTCTAGAATTCATGGGTACCGGTTCACACCAAGCCGGTTAGGATCACAGCATGGCCGAGCAGAAGCAACCTGACGACAACCACTCGGACCGCCCAGAAAGCTCGCCCGAACACAACGGGCGTGGGTCCAAGGGCCAGAAGACGCCGCCCAACCCCAAGATGTCGCGAGGCACGATGGGGTGGATGTTCCTTGCCGGCCTTGCCGTGTTGACCGTCATTTTCGTCACCAATGCGCAGAACTCCGCCAAGGACATCAGCCCGGAAGAGTTTCTCAACAAGGCCAAGTCTGGTGACTTCAAAAAAATCATCATCAAGGACAAGAGCGTTATTGGGATCGTGAAGGCGGATACGGCGGGTGAGTCCGCCGATCAGCTCGGCCCCAGTCAATACCGCTTTATCATCACTCCGTACGTCCAGGAGTATTTCCTCAAAGAGATCAGAAAGCTGTCGACGAATTACGAGATCAAGTCGGACGACGGCTCGATTCTCATGCCCGTCTTGCTCTATTGGGGGCCATTTATCCTGCTGGCGTTCCTGTTTTACTTTTTTGTGATTCGTCGGCTCAGCAGCGCCGGGGGCGGCCCGGGCATGCTGGGCAACTTTGGCCGGTCACGCCATCGTGTGACCAACAAGGAGCACTCGACGGTCACGCTTGATGACGTTGCGGGCATTGACGAGGCGAAGGAGGAAGTGGCAGAGATCATCGAGTTTCTCAGGAATCCCAAGAGTTTCCAGCGCCTCGGCGGTCGCGTGCCGCGGGGTGTGCTGCTGATCGGCGACCCCGGTTGCGGCAAAACGCTGCTGGCCAAGGCCGTCGCTGGCGAGGCGGAGGTGCCATTCTTCTCGATCAGCGGTAGTGATTTCGTCGAGATGTTCGTCGGCGTCGGCGCATCACGCGTGCGTGACCTGTTCAAGCAGGCCAAGGACTCGGCGCCGTGCATCATCTTTCTCGATGAGATTGATGCCGTGGGCCGACGGCGCGGCAACGGTATGTCCTCGGGCGGTCACGACGAGCGCGAGCAGACACTCAATGCCATTCTCGTCGAGATGGACGGGTTTGAGACTTCCGATCAGGTGATCGTTGTCGCGGCGACCAACCGCTCCGACGTGCTCGATCCGGCATTGACCCGCCCGGGCCGGTTCGATCGTCAGATCCATGTGTCCCTGCCCGATGTCGCCGGTCGTGCCGAGATCCTCAAGGTCCATGGCAGGGGGATCAAGATGAGTCCCGACGTAGACCTCGAGCGGCTGGCACGCGGCACGCCGATGTTCAGCGGTGCCGACCTGGCCGCGATCGTCAACGAGGCCGCCATCGCCGCCACCTTGCAGGGCAAGGACTTGGTCGAGCAGGACGATTTTGAAGAGGCGCGCGACAAGGTCAAGTGGGGCAGGGCACGCAAGAGCCACAAGATCGACGAGCAGGAAAAGAAGGTTATCGCCTACCACGAGGCGGGCCACGCGTTGGTGACGTACTGTGACGAGGATGCCGAACCGCTGCACAAGGTGACGATCATCCCACGCGGCCAGGCGTTGGGCCTCACGTTCATGCTGCCCGAAAAGGACAGGCACATCTGGGGCCGCAAGAACCTGCTGGCGCAGCTTCGCATCACCTTCGGCGGGCGAATCTCCGAGGACATGTTCTGCGACGATATTTCCAGCGGCGCGGCACAGGACATCCGCCAGGCCACCACCATCGCGCGGGCCATGATCACCGAGTTCGGCATGAGCGACAAGATCGGGTTCCAGTTGTTGGGCCTCGACGAGTCGCGTAATCCCTGGGAACAGCCGGAGAAACTCTACAGTGAAGAAACAGCCCACCTCATCGACGAAGAGGTCAGGGCCCTGATCAACCGGACGTACAACGAGACGAAACTGCTGTTGACCGAGCATCGCGACCAGCTTGATCGGGTGGCGCAGGCGTTGCTCAAGTATGAGACGCTCAGCAGAGATCAAGTCGACCGGATAATGAAGGGCGAGGAACTGCCAAAATCGACGGTTGGCGATCTGCTGCACGCCGAGAAACAGAAGAGGGACGCTCAGGCCGAGCCAGCCCAAACCGATGCCGAGGAGCCTGTCATCGGTGACGATCCGACCGGTGCCCTGCCGAGCCCGGCATAATCCTCTCGGCTTAGCGACGCGGCTCGCCGCGCGTGTTTCCCGTTGCCGAAGGCCGCCAAGGCCACCAAGGTCGCCAGCGTCTGGTGCATCGAAGCGCCGGCGGTGTGAGGGGCGTGGACTGCCCCGAGGTGAAGGCGTGGCTGGTGAACGCCGGCCATTTCACGAAATTTTGCCGCGTTACGGATGCGCCGGCGTGCCGTCGGCGAGAAAGGCCTGGATCACCGGCCGGTCCTTGTGCGGATTGGCGGCGATCACCTCTTCGTTGAGATCAACACCGAGTCCCGGCCGGGTCGGTAGATCGTAGCCACCCTTGCTCGTTGCCATCGGTTCGATCTGAACCTGGTCGAATAACGGACAACGATGTATGTGCTCGAGGATCAGAAAGTTGGGGATCGTGGCGCAGACGTGTACGCTTGCGGCCGTCGCAACCGGCCCCTTCGGGTTGTGCGGCGCGACCTGAATCTGATATACCTCCGCCATCGCGGCGATGCGGCGGAACTCTGAAATGCCGCCGCAGTGGCAGATATCCGGTTGGATCACGTCGACTAGTTGCCTTTGGATCAGGTCCTTGTATTGCCAGCGGTTGAGCATGCGCTCGCCGGTGGCGATATCGGTGTTCAGGTTCGCCTGCCGCAGCAACGCGTAACACTCGATGTTGTCCGGCGGCACCGGTTCTTCAAAGAACAGCAGATCGAACTGCTCAACGGCGCGGATCTGTCGGATCGCCAGCGTTGGTCGCGACCGGCCGTGGTTGTCGATCATGATGTCCACATCAGGACCGACGGCCCGGCGCATCTCGGCGACCATCTCGCGAAACCGGGGAACAACCAGCTTTTCGTCGATGTCCCTGTCCGTATACCACGCACCGCCCTTGATGCCGGTGAACCCCTCCTTGACACGCTGCACGGCCTGCTCGGCGTTGCCGGCGCCGGCGTAGATGCGGATGTGTTGGCGCACCGCGCCGCCCAGCAGTTCGTACACCGGCGCGCCCAGTTCCTTGCCCTTGATGTCCCACAACGCCTGATCGATTGCGCTGAGCGCCGAGTTGAGGATCACGCCGCCTCGATAGCGGTTGTGCAGGAACATAACTTGCCAATGCCGTTCGATCGCGCCGGTATCGTGACCGATGATGTCCTCGGCCAAGTGATGGACCGCCTGGGCAATGGTCTTGGTCTGGTTGACCAGCGAACCCTCGCCCCAGCCGTGTAGTCCGGCATCCGTCTCAACCTTGACAAATAGCCAGTTGCGCCCGGCGCCGCGGCCCCACATCGTCGATGAATATTGTTTGCCGCCCGCGTCTCCGGCCCACATGACGTACGGCGTGACTTTCGTGATCTTCATGGCGATGATTATAATGCAAGTCAATCATCGAACGCGGAGCGGCCCTCGAAACGCGTTCGCCATTTTTCGATCGCACTCGGGTTGACCACGTGCTGCGGTAGCCGGCCGCGCATCGCCTCGAGTATGCCGTCGGTCGCCCATTGGCAGCCCTCGTGGAGCCCGCCCTGCAAGCAACCGGCCGACATGTGCGGTGTCAGCAGTGCCTTGTCCCCCAGCTTGCGCAGTGGGCTGTCAGCGGGCAGCGGTTCGTACTCGAACACATCGATCGCGGCGGCGGCGAGTCGGCCGTCACGCAACGCGTCCGCCAGCGCCGCTTCCTCGACCACCGGGCCTCGCGAGTTGTTCTGCAGCATCGCGGTTGGCTTCATCATGCGAAACTGATCATGGCTGATCATGTGCCGTGTTTCCGGCGTCAGAGTCACGTGCATCGACACAAAATCTGATTCGCGCAGCAACGTGTCCAGATCCACCGGCTCGACGCCGTGCTCGGCGAATCGCTGCGCGTCAATGTAGGGATCGCAGGCGATCACTCGCACCCGCCACGGCTCAAGCAACTTGGCGACCCGCCCGCCGATTCGTCCGAGCCCGATGATGCCGATCGTGATCCCGGCGTACCCATCGTCACGCCGGCCCAGGTAGGTCGCCATGAGGGCCGGCTCCCGCCATCGGCCGGTGCGCACGGCCCGGTCTCGCTGGTCGAGTTTTTTCAGCAGCGCGAGCATGGTCGCCATCGCGTGTTCGGCGACCGCGCCCCAGTTGGCCTCGGTCGGTGCGTGTGTCACCAGCATGCCCAACTTGTCGGCGGCGTCGAGGTCCACGTCGTCGTGACCGACTGAATATTTCGCGATGATGCGCAACTTGTCCGACGCCTGCATCACCCGTCGCGAGATACACGCGCTCCTGATCGTCGTGCCCGCCAGGGCGACGGCGTCCTGCGCCATGTCGACCAGTTCATCCTCGTTGTTGCCCTGCGGTGACGACCATCCGGCCGTGCCCCGCAAAAGCTCGCAGCCGGCCGCCTCGAGCCTGTCGAGGCTGTCTTCGTCAGCCGGCGCAAACACAAAAACCTTCGGTCCTGCCATCGCTATTCTCAATCAAAAGCCACTCAAGCCCGGTCGAAACAAGGCGTAGGCCCGAATATCGAACTCCGTGTCGCCTCAATAATTCTCAATCAGGTGCCCGGCGATATAGTGTTCATCCAACTCGACGCCGAGCCCCGGTGTTTGCGGCACGCTGATCATGCCGTCTTTGTCCGGTCGGATCGGGTTGCTTTCAAACAGGTGGCGTCGCTCTTCAAGCGGCCTAAACATCTCGACGGTCAGCCCGTTGGGGGTCGCCGCGACGCAGTGCGTGTGTACTCGCTCCGCAGCGTGGCCGGCCATGGGGATACGATACGCCTCGGCGAGCGCCGAAATGGCGCGCCATTGCGTGACGCCGCCGGCGGCATTGACCGCGTCGGGCAACAGGATGTCGGCGGCGCGATTGACCACTAGTTCGCGAAATCCCCATACCGCCTGCTCGCGTTCGCCGGTGGCGATGGGCGTGGCGATTGCATCGCAGACCTGTTTCAAGCCCGTGATGTCGTCCATGATCAGCGGGTCCTCGAACCAGTACGGATCGAACGGTTCGAGTGCCCGCATGAACCGGATCGCCTGGCCCGCGCCGCCGTGATACGTCTGCGAAAAGTTAAAGTCCATCATCAGGTGCATGTCCGGGCCGATGATGTCACGCACCAGCTTGGCACGCTGGCAATCGTGGCCGATGTGTCGCCCGACGCGCATCTTCACCGCACGATATCCCAACTCAATGAACCGGGGCGTTTCCGTCTCGAGAAATCGAAGCTCGTCCGCTTGTGAATCGAGGCTGACGTAGTGCCCGCCGCTGGCGTAGCAAGGCACGCGATCGCGAAACCCGCCGAGCAGTTGATACAACGGCGTGTTACTCGCCTTGCCGATCAGATCCCATATGGCCGTATCGACCACGCCAATAGCGCGGATCGCCTCGCCCTTCGTCGTTTGGTGTCGCCAGCCGCGTGGTTCGCCGAACATCTTGCGCCACAGCCGTTCGTAGTTGCGAGGGTCTTCGCCCACGATCAGCGGTTGCAGGTGATGTTCAATCATCCACCTGAGCGTGGGGTTGCCGCCGTCGGCCACGACCACACCGCTGACGTCTTCGTCGGTGAAAACTTCGACGATGTGCATGATGTGGGCGCGGGCGAAGTGGTCTTCGCTCGTGCCCAGCGCATTGGTGACCGGGGTCTGGGCCTGATCCTTCGTGATTCGTACGCGTACGCCGGTGATTTTCATAAGGATCGATTCGGTTTTACCGCCAAGATACCAAGAAGCAAGAGGCCACCAAGAATAATTCTGTATTTGAACAGGTTTTCCAGTGTTGGGATCTTAGTCTTCAAGCTGGCGCAATCTCCAGGCAGATTTCTTTATTCATGGCTTCTTGGATTGCTCGGATACTTAGCGGGGGCCTCTTGTATCTCTTGGTGTCCTCGGTGCTTTGGTGGCCCAGGCATGGTTTACACGTATTCGGCGATGTGGCTGAACACTTGGGCCAGCTTGTGCTTGTCCGGTTCGGGCAGGTGGGGTTTATCGATCGAGGCGACGTTCTGTTCGAGATGTTCGATGTTGGCCGTGCCCGTCAGGAGCGTGGCAATGGCCGGGTGATCGACCCCGTATTTGTACGCCGCGTCGATCATGGAGGTGACGCCGTCATGTACAAGCCAGCCCAGCGGGTTCTTGTCGGGCACGCTGTCGCGATCGATCAGGCCCCGTTGCTTCCAGTCGGCTATCAGCGCTTCAAGCTTGGCCGGGTCGGGCAGCTTGATGCGCACGGCGGCCATGTTCATCACGCCCGCACCGGTCTGTTGGGCAAGCGGCAGCGCCTCACGCGCCGCCCACTGGTTGAGGATACCGTACTTGAGCATGACCACGTCCCAAAGCTGCGGGTCGCGATTCAGGCCGGTGACGATCGCCTTGTGCTTCGGGTCGACAATGTAACGTTCGCTCAGACAGAGAAAGCGGATCTTGCCCTGCTCCTTGAGGCGCTCCGCGACGGGCCCGAACCGCTCCGCGGCGACGGCACAATGCTGCGCCCGAACACCGTGGAGGTGAAAGATGTCGAGGTAATGGGTTTGCAGCCGTTTCAGGCTCAGTTCGACGCCCTCGACCATTTTCCCCGGGTCCTCCCAGATTGGTCCGTCGGGGTCGCCCGTGCCAGCCGGTGATTTCCACTCGGTGTGGCTCCATTTGCTTGACAGCACGTAGCTGTCGCGGGGGATGCCCGCGAGCGCCCGGCCGAGTTGAACCTCCGAGTCCTTGTAGCCGTGTGCCGTATCGAAGACGTTGATGCCCAGGTCGAAGCATCGTTTCACCAGCGCCCTTTGCTGCTCGGCCGAGATGCCCGCCTCTTGACCGAACGCGCTCGGCCCGCCGGTGCCGAAGCCCAGCAGAGACACTTTCAGACCGGTACGTCCGAGGATTCGATACTGCACGCGCGGTGATTCCTGTAGGATGCCTACGCCGCTGGTGTTATCCCGACCACTTCGCTCGCGTCGCGCAGTACCTGCTTGTCTTCGGCGGACAGTTCGGTGATCGGCGCACGTGAGTAGCCGCCGGCCAGCCCTCGCATGTTCGAGAGCTCGCGGATGCACGCAGCGGGCGTGGCCTTGCAGCGGCGCAGCGCGGCGCGGATCATGTTGACTTTAAGTTGAATGGCACGTCCTCGTTGCACGTCGCCGCGCCGAGCGCAGTCATATAGATCGATGCACTCGCGCCCGATCAGCAGCGGCGAGACGCCGTACGTCGCCTGTGCGCCCATCATCAGTGCGGGAAACGCCCAGTGCTCCTGACCATTGGTCACCCAGAAGCCAGGCTCGTCGGTGGTGAGTCGGATCAGTTCCAACAGATCGAAAAAGTTCTGGCTCGATTGTTTGACCGACACGATCCGGTCGAGCCCGCTCAATTCAACCAGCAGGTCCGTGCTCATGCTGAATCCCGTGCGAGGCGGGTTGTTGTAAACGGTGATCGGAAGCGACACGCGATCAGCGATTTGCCTGAAATGATTAGAAAGGTCACGCTCTGAGGGCAGCATGTAGGGTGGTGGCACGATCATCAAGCCGTCGGCGCCACACTTGGTTGCTGCGTCGCTTAATTGAATAACCGTATCCGTGCTTGCGTCGGATGTGCCGGCGATGATGGTGCATCGGCCCGCCGCCTCATCCACGGCGATCTCGTACAAGCCGACACGTTCCGTGGTGCTGAGCAGGGGAAACTCGCCGAATGAACCTGTCAGTGTGATGCCGGCTATCCCCTCGTCGATCAGGTACGACACGTTCTGGCGCATCGCGCCGTGATCGATCGAGCCATCCCGGTTGAACGGTGTAAAGATTGGAACAATGTAGCCTTTCATCTCTTTCATGCGGTTTTCCCACGCGTAGATGCGACCCGGAGGATAGCGCGCCATCTTCGGTTCAATGTGAAGTATAAACAGATGCATGACCCGGGCAAACTCGGCGCACTTTTACATCCGAGATGTCTCGATATAGACTCCGCTGCCGCAAGAGGAGAATCGCATGAAACAGGCAGAAGATGAAAAAGTGATCGTCGGCAGCGGGGCGTTTCGGTTTGCGGCGGTTGGGCAGTGGCCGGTGGTGCCGCCCGGGTGGGATTTTCAACAGGTGGTGGACGTCGCTGTCGACTCGCGCGGCCGGGTGTTCGTGCTCAGTCGAAGCGAAAACCAACTGGTCGTGTTCGATCATGAGGGAAACCTGCTGGATAAATGGGACCGGGTGCGACTCAAACGCCCTCACGGGCTGACGATCGGCCCGGACGACGCGGTGTACTGCACCGACGACTTCGGCCACGCGGTGTACAAGTATTCGCCGGATGGCGCGTTGCTGGTGACGCTCGGCACACCGAAACAACCGTCCGATACCGGCGTGCCGGACGGCCCCGGCAACTACATGATGATCAAGCGCAGCGCCGGGCCGTTCAATCAGCCGACGAACGTGGCGCTGTCACCGGCCGGCGAGATATATGTTTCGGACGGATATCGCAATGCGCGGATGCACAAATTCTCGACCGATGGCGGGTTGCTTGTTTCGTGGGGCGACCCAGGTACCGGGCCGGCACAGTTTGCCGTGCCGCACGACGTGGCAGTTGCTTCGGATGGCACGGTCTTTGTCTGTGATCGCGAAAACAGCCGTATCCAACTGTTTTCGCCTGATGGTGATATTCTCGATCAGTGGACGGATGTGGTGCGCCCGTGCAACGCGATATTCGACACAGATGAAAATGTATACGTGACAGAACTTGGCACGCGGGTCGGGTTGTTTCCCAACTCGAAAATAACGCCCGGCCCGCCCGGCGGGCGCGTCAGTATATTCAACCGCCAAGGCAGGCTTCTGGCACGCTGGGGCGGCGGCGAAACACCGATGGCACCCGATGACTTCTTCGCACCCCACGGCATCGCCGTTGATGGTCGCGGCGATCTGTACGTCGGCGAGGTCCGCCCGGGCTGCTTCGAGAACTCGGCCCAGCCGCCCGGCTGTGACACCGTGCCGGAGGGTTGTCCGGTCCTGCAGAAATTTGTTCGCCTGTGTGACCCCAGCGGATGATGCCCCCGCGCAACTGGCGAATCCAAGGGAAAAGAAGGATTGAACATGTGCGAGCCACGCCGGCTTCCGTGGGCCAATCCGCGTTGCATGGGCGATCTGTGTTGCGCGATCTGCATCGTGGCGGGGTTGTGGGCCGGCGTTGTCATCGCGGAGGAGGCGCCGCCCGCAGGTCAACACGAGGTCATCGCCGTGCTGAAATATCGCGATCGTTACCTGACCAAGGATAAACAGTGCATGATATGGGCCGACGACGGGCGCGGTTTGCCCGTCGGTGAGCTCAATCCGTTTTGCTATCCCCCATCTTCTAAAGAAGACGGCCAGGCTGGTGCCCGAGTGGCCAGGCGATGGGGCTGGGCCGTGGTCAAATGGGAGATGTCGGCTCAATCAATCGCCCGACACCCTTGACAAAACCACGATAACTATCTTTACAATACCTGTTCATCGGCTGTGGTGGGACGAAAGGGAGGGTGCTCGAGGCGAAGGGCTATTTGGCCTTTATTTCAGAAGCAGCCATTGCAAGTAAAGGTGTTCCATGTCAAACCAAATCGATAATGCCTACAAGACCTCACCCACCCACGACGCGTTGCGGGACATGGACCGCGACCTGCGTTTTCATCCCTACGTGGTAGAACGCCCCGCTACGCTGACCCCCGCCCAAGCCGCCGCCTTCAATCGTGATGGTTACCTGAAGCGCATCCAGATATTCGACGAAGCCGAGATCGCCGAGCACCGGGTCTTCTTCGATGAGCAGCTAAAAAAGGTTGTGGTCGCCGGCCAGGACACCTACACCCTCAGCTCGGCGCATCTCAAATTCGGCAAGGTCTACGACCTCATGCACCATCCCCGCATTATTGCCTGCGTCGAGGACCTGATCGGCCCCAATCTCATCGGTCTGGCCTCGCACTATTTCTGCAAGATGCCGCAGGATGGTACGACGGTTTCCTGGCATCAGGACGCCAGCTACTGGCCGCTGACGCCTTCGAAGACAGTGACGGTCTGGCTCGCCATCGACGACGCCGACGTCGACAACGGCTGCATGCGCTTCGTCGCCGGATCGCACCTGTACGGCCAACTCGAATTCCGCCAAAGCGACGCCTCCGAAAACAACGTCCTCAACCAGACCGTCGACGAGGTCGAACGCTACGGCACGATCGTCGATGTCGAACTCAAGGCAGGGCAAATCTCGATCCACTCCGACCTGCTCCTGCACAGTTCCCACTACAACGAGTCGAACCGTCGCCGCTGCGGGCTGACCTTGCGGTACTGCACCTCGGATGTGCGTGCTATCCCCGGCTATGAATGGGAAAAGGAAGGCGTGCTTATCAGCGGCGCGGACCCGGACGGCCACTGGGGCAACCCGCCCCGCCCCGTGCGGGACTACGCCGCGGGCTAAGTGGTTGGGGCGAAAAATTGGCAGCGGTGGAGCCTTTGGGCGCTGTTTCCAGATCACTTGGACGCGAGCGTCGATCTGACAGTGATCGGCCGCAATGCTCGTGAGCAGCCTCGGGCCTTCGTTCAGTTGCCCGTGTGCCGCACGGAATGCAGCGGTGCGGTGATCAGCACGTCCAATGCGATTGTCGTGCGGATATTCATCAGCAATACCTGACAGTGACCCGAACGGCAAAAACGAGCGACGCCGCCAGCACCTG
>Ga0310121_10002629_pt1 | contig 16892 bp, 17 predicted proteins | sample CB27_Tmax_986_MG_FD_203504 | JGI IMG/M metagenome (GOLD analysis project Ga0310121, IMG submission 203504) | Marine microbial communities from Western Arctic Ocean, Canada - CB27_Tmax_986 | ecosystem: Environmental > Aquatic > Marine > Oceanic | place: Canada: Western Arctic Ocean | collected...
GTCACCTTTCGCTGTGTTAGCGTTACCACCACTATGGATGAAAAAATCAGTGTACAATGTTCTTTTCAAAGGCCATTCCATTTCTGATCTCCACTGGTTGGCACCCATGACAAAAATTTGTACCGGTGACCATTCTGCTACTGAGTTATTTTCTCCCTTCAACCAATATGAAAACCATTCGTCGGCAATGTCGTAGTAACTTATCTCAGCTTGGCTACCGAAATCGATGTCTCCAACCTTTCTATCCCAGTTAACAGCAGTGTGTGTCCAAGGGCCTATAATAATATGTTGGTTATTTCTAGCATGTTTCGTCATACCGTTGGATGACATACCAGTGAATTGTTTGGTTGTCCAAATTTGTTGATCATACCAGCCGGTTGTATTAAGAACTGGCACATCAATGAGATTATGCTTACTCTCGAAACTAAAGTTATCTTCTGTATGGTTGTTGAGCCAGAGTTTCCATTGTTGAGACATGCCGTATATTGAGCTCTCAGGAATATCCTGAATCGGTAGAAACCACAACCATTTAGATCTCTCGTGCTTCATCCATAAAAGATCTGCCTCATCTTGGCATTTCGGACCCCATATTTCTTCATCACGACGTCTTTGGTCAGTGGATAGAGATATAGTCCATGATAGTATCCTGCCAAGTCGTGGCACGGCGCTCAGCTCTCGGTCTAATAAATTTGCAACGCACCCCTGAGGAAGCATTGCAAATAAATGAGGTGGACGTGTGTGTGCTAATTCCCATTGAGTCCATCCACAATAGGAGTTACCGACTGTGCCTACCTTACCTGTTGACCATGGGAGTCTTGCTGCCCATTCCACAGTGTCATAACCGTCTTCGGCATCGTAGTGTTTCCCAGAGTAGAAACCTGGGTGAAAATGCCCGCCAGAGGCATATCGACCTCTCACATCTTGTATTATAGATATATAGCCACGCTCGGCTAGTAACTGAGTCATTTCAATAGAGGTTGGCCTAGACTTGTCGTACGGAGTTCTTTGCAATAGTATAGGGAACTTGTCTGAACTGTCTGGGCGATAAACATCTGCACGGAGGATGGTACCGTCTCGCATCACTACCTTTAAGTTCGGTTCTCGAATTACTTTGAAGGATTTTGCTTTTGATTCTTTAGCTTCCATACGAAATCCCTGTATGTCCGATTAGGTAAATTGGCATCATAACTCTATATATAAATGTGCTGTAGGTAGAGAATCCACAATGTTATATTCTTAAACCTTACCCTTGTATTCATATTGTGGTTGAGGCACGAATTGTATTTATGTATAAAGGTGAAGAGTTCATTGTAAACGGGATGGCAACGAATATAGAGGGTAACAAGGTAAACAGCTCTTGCAAACCATTGTGAGCAGACGGCCTTAAGGTTTACAAACATACCTCAATAGACAATCCTCTAATTCAACTTAATAGTTATCGGCAGTAATTGGCACAGCATTTATAACTGAAAGCAATCTCCGTATTTCTGAAAGAACTACATTAGCGTTATCAGTCATGTATTCATTTACAAGACGATATGCCTCATTGGGTTTGTCTGCTCTTATTAGTGTATTTGCTTCTGTAGCTATCAAATATGAACTTTCGATCAGTGAATCCTGAATAGGTGCCCAAGTGTTTCGAATCAATGCAATTTTTTCTTCGTCGAAGTCCATTTCTTTTCTGGTCTGCTTTTCTAATTGACGGAATAGCCACCACGGACTCCTATCATCCATTTCTTTATCGCCTATACTCAGGATGCTTGGAACCGTAGCTTCAGAAAATGTGGGTAGAAAAATACCTAGACATGGAGAATAGAAGCTACACCAATATATTGGAAGTCTAGAACCGTCATCACATAAATGTGCTATCAGTGTAGCCGCAGTGTTTCCCTTAGTATTCGAGGTATGATGCATACAGACTGAACCCTCAGAGGGCATGGTTGTTCGGTGTGGTTCGCCAGGATTGCTGCCGTCTGAATGGTCCCTAACCAACTTCATCATATCTTGTAATCCAACTGCGTCCTTTAGACTGTCAAGGAAGGTACATAATCGAGATCTTCTGCTGGGTCCGCTTCCGGAAAAGGTTTTCTCGAAATCCATGTACGCATCTCTAAAATTGAAACGGTCTCCTTTGGGTTCAAACCATCCGTTATTAATAGCAGTTTCTTCAGCCGAATTAGACAAACTCATCCAGTCTGTCGCTATAGAATGAGTGTTACTTATTCCGATAGTATTAACCGCGGGTTTAACAGCCCATTCGTGGCCGGCTGATTCGATAATATAGGCTTCACTAGGGTCAGCGACTATAAACCCATTGTCATAATCACTATATTCTGAATTCCCAACGAATCGACCTTGTCCATGCTTCGCAATCAATTCCGTAATTACATCGACAGATTCAGCAGCAGTTTTACCTCTCTCCAAACCAAGTCGCACCAAATCCATTCCGGTCAGTCTGGGTTCTTTGCCCATAGGTAGCCTTGATCTTACGGCTTCGTTTCCTATTACCACCTGATGTTCGTTGAAACCGTGTTCATATCCCCAACACCAGTATGGGCGTGAACCTACATGTCCATATGTAATGTCAACCTGTGGAATATTAGTGAAGTCGCAATTCACTGATTCTCCGTTATTATGATTGAGTCTTTCCGTTTGAGTTAATGGCTGGCATTCCTCAGATTGTCTGTCACTATTTTTGGCGAACAGGGTGTGGCCATCGACGGTTGCATTTGGAAGAGCCACCATAGTGTCGCAACCGAAAAGTTCGTAACTACTTAACTTATTATTTGATACTTTCAAAGATATACCTCCAGTTATGCCTATGGACTTTCTCGTTTGATTATATACTTGTGCCTTACTAGTAATCAGTCTCATTTAAAATGAGAAGCGACCCCGACCGGATTCGAACCGGCGATCTCTGCCTTGACAGGGCAGTGTGTTAAAACCGCTACACCACGGGGCCCCGTTTCTAAACTGTCAGCCGACACCTCTTCGATGAATTCTAGCCCGCGACCGGCTCGTTGGTCAATAGTCATCGTCTTATATTGATATTAATATTGTGTCAGGCGTCGGCATAATTACCGCGAATATGCTGGAGGTATTGCGTCTTTAGGGATATTTCTGATCAGCCAAGTCCAGCTGTATTCAGTGCAGCATCAAGTTTGGAAGGGCTATATCCAACTATTCTCTCGTCACCAATAATCGCCACAGGTGTTGTTCTGTAACCCATTTTAACCAGTCGAGTTAATGCTGCCCGATCCAATGAAATATTAAATTCCTCAAACTGGATTCCTTTTCGTGAAAGGTACACTTTCACCATTTGGCAGGGACCTCAGCCGTTGGAGCTATAAACTTGAACTCCCGTATCGTTCATGACTTTGTTCCTTTCAAATTTCTTATGTAATAACTGTTTGATCTATTCCGAAGCTTGTTCACGCTTTTTAGCGTTGAACTCGCGTTTGCCCCCACTTTCACCAAAAAGTTCTTGTCCTGGTGGAACAGCCTCGTCTATAGTTTGACTGAAATCTGCTCCAGATTCGTATTTGCGAAGAAACTCTTCGCTAACAAAAAACATTCATATACAGAATCCGTCTCGTTCTATGTCTTCATGATGACGCTCACAAGGACATATCTTCTTGCGATCCTCGACGGGATCACCGCTTAAGGGCATTCAAGGGCAATAACGATAGCCGAATTTCCTCTCATTTTCCCCCAATCCTTCTTGCACCACCTTAACAACATCTCGCTCGGGGAAAAATTCATACGGACCTTTTTTAACATAGCCTTCCGAAAATTTTACGGCTCTTTGTAATGCCTCTGGCTCTGTAAACTTCTTTTTTGGACGATTTGCCATGATATTCCTTCTATCAGAGATCTTGCTGGTTAAAGTTGTCAGTAAGACCGCTTCTCATTTTCTTGTGCATATCACAGGACATACGGTAAAACATTTCACTCTGACTTGTGAGTTTAGTTGATAGCGACGGAAGCGCTTGTTTGATTTCATCCATAGTCTTATTATTGGAAACCTCTACGCTAAGTACAGCCGCTGTACCGCATGAGCAGCTGGCTGAAAAAAAGACTTTATGGAAATCCTTATTGGCTGAAAAGTCTACGTCAAAGCCCTTTAGTCGTTTCAGCTTAATATTAGTATCTAGTGAACTAGACACTAAATCACCGATTTCTTTCAGCGTAGGAGGGTGTTCCTTCCTTCTCAACTCAGTTGTTCCATAATTTACGTTAAGTATATAACGAAACTCCTCTATCTTTAGAGTAACGTCCCTTGATTCGAATAACCATGTATTTCTTAAGTCTCCGATAAATCCTTGGTAATATGTTAACAAAGCAAAGGCAATTATCACAAGGGCAGTTGTATACATATAGGCATAAAGATAAAATCTATACTAGTGCGTGCTTCTTATTTTAGGTTTCCCAGGCACTACGGTAGTCTAACTGGTCATTATCATTACAGACGTATAAATCATCTGGAGAGACGCTTCTGTCTTGATTTCGGCACCCGAAGTTAGCGGTGCATCTATCTTTTGCATTCTTGTATGGACAACGCCAACTCGACACTTTTTCAACGCTTTTGGACATGTCCTTAAAGATGTCATGAAGACGTTCTATACTGGCCTTGTAACTTTTCCTATCAACCTCTTGCCGCATGTAACCCTCATCTTAGGTTATTCTAATTAAGTGGTAGGTGAATGTATTTATTCATTTAATTGTTGGATACCGACGAAGGTTTTAGCGAGTTCTACACAAGATATCGCGTCTTTACCGTATCCGTCGGCGCCCATATCATCTGCAAATTCTTGTGTTAATGGTGCGCCCCCGACCATTATTTTGACTTCATAGCGTAGCCCTATCTCTTCAAAGGCATCTATAGTCTTGCCCATATTAGGCATGGTTGTGGTTAACAAGGCCGACATTCCCAGAATGTCAGCCTTGTGTTCAGATACCGCTTCTATGAATGTATCCGATGTTGTGTCTACTCCAAGATCGTGAACTGTAAAGCCGGATCCTCTTAACATCATGATGCAAAGATTCTTACCTATGTCATGTAGATCTCCCTTTACAGTACCCATTATGATAGTTCCAATTGGCTTTACACCAGAGGCTGACAGAATGGGTTCTATGTGTGCCATCCCTGCCTTCATGGCACGGGCAGCAACTAAAACCTCAGGGACGAAGATGAAATTGTCTCTAAATTTAATCCCCACAATAGCCATGCCAGATATGAGACCGTCATCCAATATAGTATTGGCGGAAAACCCGGAGTCTAGAGCTTTTCTTGTTAGGCGATCTACTTCATGTTGATTACCTATTATGAGGTTGTGAGCCATTTCGTGCATTAACGGGTCTGAGTCGTTGAATAGACTTTTAATGTGATTCAACTCAAATGGCTTGGCGATATATTGAAGTTCCTTTTTCAAACCATCATGTGTAATGGGCATGTGCTTTCCTTCTCAGCATTTAGATACAGCCCTCCATCGATTGTGGTCAGCTATACATAAAAATATGATGAATATAAAGATTTTATCAGTTAAATTTAAATCTATCCACTTTGGATGGGGGAAGTGGTATCTTCATGGAGCATATTAGACATGGGACGAATGGACATTTACGATAGTAAAGATTTTACAGCACTTTAAAAGCTAGCCTCCTTACTTTAAAAGCTAGCCTCCTTGTTCTTCATGCCATTTTATGACTGATCTAGGAATTTCAAGTAGGTTTTCAAGCTTTGTAGCCAGGGGAATCGCACATTCTGGAGCTATCAAATTTACGCCGGCGTCTAAAGCCCTGAACACTTCCTCTCGGACCTCTTCAGGTCCGCGAGCGTACAGAGTCTCGGGATTATTTATGTTACCAATCATAGCTATTTTGCCTTCAACGGCGTCCATAGCTGATTGAGGATCATTCTTAGAATCAAAATGGAAAGCTGCCATGCCAGTTTCAGCAATATATTTCATTCTGTCTAGAGTATTACCACAAATATGAAGTATTAGAGGTACCGTGAGACGTTCTGCCATTTCCATATGTAGTTCTTGAAGAAATCTCCTGTAATAGTCGCCACTAACCAAGTCTCCTGTCGCGTGATCTGGAAAAGTTAATATGTCTGCCCCTGCGTCAATTTGTGCTTCTCCAAAGAGAATGGAAATCTCCTTTAACTTGTTTAGCCCTTTTTTAACCAGTGTAGGATCGTCAACAGTACTTACAAGAAAACTTTCCACACCGAATACATGGTAAGCTAGAGTCCATGGCCCCATAGTTTTCCCTATAACTGCAACTCTGTTGCCAAATTCGGATCTCAAAATCTCTATTGATTTTGTAATTGTTCGATTATCAGGATGATCAAGGAAATCGGGGGGGATTGAGATGTCATCTGGTCCTTTCCAAATTGGATTGTACATGCGCACTGTTGGCCAATTATCTTTTCCTTCCCACTGCATTTCACAATTCAACGCGGAGGATTCTTGAATAATAGTGAAATACGGCATTACGGAATCAAATCCCAGTATTGTATGGCCCGTAGCGGCTAGGCGAGCAGCCATTTCGGGATCACGGCACGCGTCAGGAAATGGAGCATCAACCATATCCATGAGTTCCACGGTAGCCACACTTGTTGGATTAGCTACAGGAGTACGATCGACTGGAGCGCCTGAAAGGGCATTTAATACCCGTTCTCTTGGTGTCATTGTCTCTATTATGGCCATTTAGTGACCTCCTTTACCATCATAAAACCAGAATATTTGATATTTACTTTAGAGCTCTCATAGAATAGGGATTTATGGGTTTAACTTGATCGTCTATTAAAGCAAAAACGTTGTTCTCAGTTAAGCTACATAGGTGTGAAACCTAGAGTTCCAGTAGTCATTTGTCCTCGTAATGCTTCCGCAGCGATCATGCCTTCCACGCTGGAAATGTTTCGTGAAAAGGGTAGTAGTAATCTCATGATGTCGTCGTGGCGTTGACGACAGGAAAACGACACTTCTGTATCATTAACCTTGTCCATTTCACCGTACCGAATGAAACCTGCTACTATCATACGAATACGTATAGCTTTGTTAGATGCATCACCATCACCAGATATCTGGTACAACCATTGCTCATCTTGTTGAACGGCGGTTGCTTGGATAGTTAATGTACTCTTTGTGTCTCTGATAGTCATTGCATTATCGCTTGGGGAATATTCCGGGTCCTTATTCACAGCTTGGTTAAGTAGGAATTTCGCAGGTCTGAAATGTAAATGTCCGCAGGGGAATTCTACTTGATTGTGAGTTCCTGCAATTGGAACCATACCTCCAAGAGAGACGAGCTGATTTCTGATTTGACGAATCCTTTCATAGACACCTTGCCTTCTACTGAATGTCCAGACCGTACAAATCTTATCTTTTAGATAAAGACTTATGCTGACATCATGAAAGTATTTGTCTACGGGTATAAGTTCTATACATGTTCCGTATTGTTCCAGAACGTCGGAGAGTCGGAAAGGTATTTGGTTTTTACCAAGAGTCATTAGGTTTCCCTTTTCTTACTATTTGAGAGATTTCATGTTCTAAATAGAACTATGTTTCAGTTTTTAATAGCCTTGGCTAAGGCCCTGATATGCTCAGGATTTGACCCGCAACAGCCTCCTAGTATATTTACTCCTAGGTCGATTAATTGTAGGAATCCTTGGACCATGTAGTTAGGTGATTCAGGGTATATAATTTCACCGTTTTTCATAGACGGTATACCTGCATTTGAGTGGATTAATAGGTAATCATTTGTAACTGCTCGTAATTCAGTTGCCAATTCAACCATTACATCTATCCCGTTACCACAGTTTGCACCTACTACGTCAGCCCCTGCTTCTTTCAAGGCGACAACTCCCGTTTGAGGCGTCACACCCATCATGGTAAAGAAACCCCTTGGTCCTTTGTCATAGGTTAGAGTAGCCATAACGGTTAGGTTCGTATTTTCCTTGGCGGCTTTTATTGCCAGAACGGATTCTTCTATAGAAGTCAGTGTTTCTATAACGACAGCATCAGCGCCCCCTTCTTCTAGGGCACATACTTGTTCAGTGAAAACGCTTAACATCTGTTGTTCTGTCACTGGCCCAAGCGGTTCTAGAAATTCCCCCGTGGGGCCGATCGAACCTACTACATAACAATCTGGTGGAGTTTGGCTTTTTGCGTGTTCAGCTGCCAAACGATTGATCTCTTTTACTTTGTCGCCTAAACCGTATTTATCTTGCATGAATCTGTTGCCACCAAATGAATTGGTTAGAACCAAGTCTGATCCAGCGTCAAAATATTCACGGGCCATACGTCTTATAACTTCAGGATGGCTGATATTAAATTCTTCTGGACAACCGCCAGGCTCCAGCCCATGGGCCTGGAGATATGTACCTGTGGCTCCATCCGATATTAAAATATCACCTCTATCGAGTCGATCCAGAATTGTCATCTTGTTTAGCATATGAAACCTCTATTATTGGTGGTAATTGGACCCGTAATGAGTGGATTGCAACAAGCAATACACTTGTCAAACTGGAAGAATTGAAATCGAAGTTCCGGTGATAGCATGACTTTAAAAATTCACTGTTCAAATGAACCTGCAGCTGATAGATTATGGTGAGGTTCTGGGGATTTCCCGTGTTGTTAGTTAATAGGTATCGGCTATCATGAAAATCACAAGATTCATTTACATTGGACCTTTTCGTCTACTCAAGATACATCATATCAGTAAAGATGGGAAGAGATATGATTGCTTATAAACTCTTCCAGGTATACGCACGTGTAGCGAATTATGATTGATAAATTATTTGATGTCACTAAATTTATGTAAATTTAGTGTTCGATGTAGTAATCGGGAGATAGATATGGCTAAAGCCTTGGTGAACAAAATAAACCTTTATTACGAAATAAGCGGAGAGGGATTCCCCTTGGTTTTCTGCCATGAATTTGCAGGTGACTTTAGGTCATGGGAATCTCAGGTTAGATTCTTCAGTAGGCGATACAAAGTTATAACATATAATGCCCGGGGATACCCTCCTTCCGATGTCCCGAATGACCTAGATATGTATAGTCAAGAACAGGCAGTTGAAGATTTATTTGGACTTTTAGATTATCTTCAAATAGACAGAGCGCACATTGCCGGATTGTCGATGGGGGGAAATGTTGCTCTGAATTTTGGTATCGTGCATCCAGCTATGACAGCATCATTGATAATTGCTGGTACAGGCACTGGTTCCACTGCACCCAAGTTATTCAAAAGGAATTTAGAAAGATTTGCGCAATCCATGGATTCAGAAGGAATGCAAGGGATGATTGATTATGCTAATGGTCCCACTCGGATTCAACTGCTCCGTAAAAATCCGCGTAGCTGGCAAGAATTCCGTGCCCAATTTTTTCAGCACTCAAGCGTAGGATCAGCTATGACCTTTAGAGGAGTTCAAGGTAAACGAGCTTCTATTTTTTGTTTAGAATCAGAACTTAGTTCGTTAGATGCGCCTGTCCTTATTATGGTTGGAGACGATGATGACCCTTGTATTGCACCAGGGATATTCATGAAAGAATATATTCCATCGTCTGGTTTGGTGGTTTTCCCTCAGTCCGGACACGCTATCAATTTGGAGGAGCCAGATTTATTCAATAGAACTGTGCAGGATTTTTTAATGGCTGTGGAATCAGGTCAGTGGACAGTAAATACTAAAGGATGTGAATCAGGATCATTAATTTGAAAGAAATTATCAAAGAGTGTAGATATGACTTAATCTCCTTTCTGACACTTTTCGCTAGACGATTAAGAGATAACGGTTTGCCGGTGGGACCTGGCAAAGTCAGTGATTCTGTGGTTGGTCTTAGATCCATAAACCTTATCCACAAAGAGAAAGTGTATATGGTACTTTTAACGATCTTTTTGTCTAAACAAGAAGATCGTCTTCTATTTGATCGTCTTTTTCATGAGTTTTGGGGATTTAAACCTGATTGTCGAGAAGCTGACTCTCGTTCTAGGTCAACTGAAGAGCCAAGGTCCCGTATACCAGAGACTGCTACGAATAGGATAATACGAGCTATAAGCTATGTCAACGTAAAAAGAGAGGTTGTAGAGCCGCTTCATACTCGTGCCAGTATCAACGAATTAGTCACAGCAAAAAATAGATTGCATCTCCAAAGACAAGAATTATCAGAGTTTAATGTTATAGCAGCAAGCATAGTCAAATCCTTGACTTCAAGACCTGCAAGGAGACTTAAAAGACATAAGAGTAAGGGTGTTGTAGATATGCGCAGGATTTTGAGACAAACCCCGAACACTGGGGACGATTTCGCTAAGCTTCCTCGTCGTCATAGAGGTAAAAAGGTTCCACGATTATTGGTCTTACTGGATGTAAGTGGATCTATGGACAAGAATACGAACTCGTTGTTGCAACTGATATACGCTATTTCCAAATACACAAGCAGAATAGAAACTTTTGTATTCAGCACGAAAATCAGTAGAGTTACTTCGATACTTAAATTGTCCTCATTTGAAGATGCAATGGACGGTATTTCGTCACTTACTCCTCAATTGTCCGGTGGGACGCGCATTGGGTACACGATAGATAAAATGAATTCTGATTATCGTTTTCTCCAAACACGCTATACAAATGTAATCATAGTCAGTGACGGTTGGGATACAGGTGAACCTATTACGGTGTCAAGGGCATTGAGAAGTATGAAGAGACGAGTTCAGCGGATTATATGGTTGAACCCACTTATGGAAACGAAAGATTATGAACCTCTCACCAGATGTCTACTCGAAGCAAAACCCTTTATTGATCACTTTATTTCTTCCTCAAGTTTTTCTGGTCTCCGCAAACTCGCTCGCGTACTACGTCATTAGCAAGAAACCTATGGGAAGACCACCCTAGTTCCTACATATACGATGATTGAGGCAGTGTGTCAATTTCCGCTCTATGGCATTTAATTGTACGGTAAAGATATGATTTTGAATTAAGACATTCAAAAGTGTGCCGATATACATATCGGAGCTATGATGGACTAAGTAAATATATTATTAGCTAAGATCCTTTAATCGATATGATACCTAAAAGGTTGTAGAGAGCATACCAAACAACGAGTGTCAGCACCTAGGAAAACCTTGCCCTACAAATGCCGTCTGTGATACAGCTAGGGTACTCTTTCGATAATTATGATAATTTGAATTCCTAATTATTTTTCTAGATAAAGGGTTTAACTATGAATCAGAGGCTAACTTTGTTCTTGGCATGTTTGATTTTCATGTCTGTTGCTTGCAGCTCCACTGAATCTTCCATCGTATTCACCTCTAATCGGGATGGTAACTGGGAAATCTATACAATGGATTCCAATGGTGGGAGACAAGAAAATGCTACTAAGAGTCTCGATGATGAAATGTCTCCTAAACTTTCACCTAATAAGAAATTGATATCATTCCTCTCTGGTTTAGGATTAGAAAAACAAATCGAAATAATGGATTTTGAGAAGGACACACGTGTTCGATTGGGCCTTGGTGAAGGTACACATAGTGACCATTATTGGTCTCCTGCTAGTGATAGAATAGTGTACGTTGAGAGCGAAAAAGACATCGGTTATTTATTTACTGTTAACGTTGACGGGAAGGAGTCCTTACAGCTGACTTCCATCCCGTCTTCTGATCTTGGGACATGGTCCGCAGATGGGAATGCCATTGCATTCTCAGTATCTACCGGGCCACTACAAGGCATTTGGACTCGTAACCCTAAAGGAGTCAATGAAGTTCGCTTATCCGAAACGCCCGATTATAGTCCTGTATGGTCACCTGATTCCAAAAGGATTGCATTTATATCTTTGAGGGATGGCAATCCAGAGATATATGTAATGAAATCAGATGGGAGTGAACAGAAACGGATCACCAGAACTGATGCTGGTGAGTCTCAACTCTCTTGGTCACCTAATGGCAGACAAATTCTGTTCGTGTCTGAAAGGGATGGCAATCCAGAGATTTACACTAGTAATATCGATGGAACCAGCCAAACTAGGCTTACATTTAATGATGTCATAGATGAGAGTCCGGTATGGTCTCCCGGTGGTCGACGAATAGCTTTTGTCTCGTTCCTAGACGGGGATTCAGAAGTCTTCGTCATGAATGCAAATGGCGAAGACCAGATACGTCTTACCAGTAACGATTCTGAAGACCTTAGTCCCTCGTGGTAGGCATCTTGTAACAGGTAGGAATGTGTTACTATATTGAAACTATAGAAGATGAACAAACGAATATAAAGATAACGAGATCCCCCAATGCCGGCCAACTCCTCCATTCCAGATTCAAGTGACATGTCCACCTATAAGCTGAAGGAGCCTTATAGACGTATAGTGGTTAAGGCAGGAACTAGCCTACTTACAAGTGGGACAGGCAGTCTTAACTTGGATATTATGTCAAATATTGTTGGTCAAATAGCTAGTCTTCACTGTAAAGGTGCTGAAACTTTGCTCGTCTCTTCCGGTGCTGTAGCTGCAGGGAGAAACGTTTTAAGCTTGGCTCAAGACGGTAAGAACATTTCGTTTAGGCAGGTTCTAGCTGCGGTAGGACAAGGCCGTCTTATGCATGTTTACCAACAATTATTTTCAGCATACGATATAGGGGTCGGCCAGGCATTGCTATCTCGAAAAGATTTAACCGATAGACTTGGATACCTTAATGTGCGTAATACACTTTTAGCTCTCTTGGATCACAAGATCGTACCAATTATTAATGAAAACGATGTAGTTTCTATAGATGAGCTAATAAATGAAGGTTTCGGTGATAACGATACCCTGTCGGCCTTAGTGGCTAATTTAGTAGATGCCGATTTACTCATTATGCTAGGTGAAATGGACGGTTTATTTACTTCAGATCCTAACGTTGATCCTAACGCTAAACTCGTACAAGTTGTGGATGAAGTTAATCAAGATGTGGAGTCTATGGGAGGTCCGTCTAGAGATGGTAAAGGTAGAGGAGGTATGACTACGAAGATAGAGGCTGCCCGTATGGCAGCCGTAGCTGGTGTAGACGTTGTGATAGCTAACGGTCAAGAAGTGGACGTCGTCATGAGATTGATTGACGGTGAAAGTATTGGAACCTTCTTTCCTGCAACCAGGACAAAAATGGAAAGCAGGAAAAGATGGATGCTAAGCGGATTATCTACCAAAGGAGAAATATTAGTTGATGACGGAGCCGTCCGTGCAATTTGCACAAGGCATCGCAGTCTTCTCCCTGCTGGTGTAATTGATATTAGAGGATCTTTTGATAGAGGAGAGATCGTTTCGATATTGGACACTAAAGGCAAGCAAATAGCAGGTGGAATAACTAACTATGGTTCTGATGATTTAGCAAGCATTAAAGGTTTACACTCGGATAATATAGAAATGACTTTACAGCATAGCTATGGTGACGAGGCAGTGCATCGTAGCAACATGGTCATACTATAAAATAGACTTTGGGAGATGTTTTGTAATGCAAACGTCCGCAAATGAATTAAGCATTAAAGTAAAAGACGCGAGGAAAGCGGCACGTAAATTGTCCAATACGGCAGGGTGGGTTAAGAATCAGGCTCTAGTGAATATAGCTGAAACCCTTATCTCTTCCAATGGCAGCATACTGAAGGCCAACGAAAAAGATTGCGAGAAAGGACAATCTGATGGCATGTCAGAAGCTTTATTGGATCGCTTATTTCTTGATAACGAGAGGTTGGAATTACTTGCTTCGGATGTCCATGCAGTGGCTACTCTCCCGGACCCTGTGGGTGAGACAATTGATATGCGCATTATGCCTAATGGACTACAGGTTGGTAAAAGAAGGGTCCCCATGGGAGTAATAGGAGCCATATATGAGAGCAGACCCAATGTGACAGTTGATATATCTGTACTTTGCCTCAAATCTGGAAATGCTGTAATTCTTCGCGGAGGTAAAGAGTCGATACACACAAATAAGGCACTAGTCAAAATAATTAGGGACTCTGTGCTTTGTTCCGGTATGCCAGAGAATGCCGTTCAGTTTATAGAGACCGCTGACAGAGATATCGTGGGTAGAATGCTTAAAATGAAAGGTGAGATTGATCTGATAATCCCTCGTGGGGGCGCAAATTTAATCCGTCGTGTATCTGAAGAATCGACCGTGCCTGCTATAACTGGGGGTATTGGCGTCTGCCACACATATGTTGACAGATCTGCCGACATCGATATGGCTTTGAATGTTGTGTTTAATGCCAAAGTCCAGCGTCCTTCTGTGTGTAATGCACTTGACACGCTAATAGTTCATTCAGATATAGCATCCGAATACTTACCTAAGATTGGGAAGTTGTGGTTGGATGCCGGCGTGGAAATGCGATGTGACCTTGCTAGCTTGAAGGTCTTGAGGTCTGTGGTGGGATCTAATGCAATTCCAGCTGGTCAAGACGATTGGGGTACAGAGTACTTGTCATTAAAAGCTTCTATTAAAATCGTTGATTCCATAGATGAAGTTATTGATCATATAGAAACTTATGGTACAGGGCATTCAGAAGCCATAGTGACAGAGGATTACTCAGCAGCTATGAAATTCTTAAATGAAATAGATTCTAGTGCAGTAATGGTAAATGCCTCAACACGATTCAACGACGGAGGAGAGTTTGGTTTGGGCGCTGAAGTAGCCATAAGTACTAGTAAATTTCACGTCAGAGGCCCTATGGGTCTTAGAGAGTTAACATCATACAAATGGATAGTACTGGGTGCAGGTCATGTCCGTGAATAGAACTCTAATCGAAGGCTAAATAACTGAATATGAGGGATGTATCTACGGGAGTTATTGTGCATCATGCAATTTGCTCATCTCAATAGCGAACCACAACGCCATCCCGCCACCCCGGTCATCATAACCGCTTATAGCCGGTCTGTTCAGATATCCTGACTTGTTTTTATAGACTCCACTGCTCGCACAGACGTCGATTATTTTACCGTCATTATCTATACGCTCGATAACGCCTTTCCATGCTAAATTGAGTAATGTTAGATACTGAGGACCTAACCAGCCGAGACGTATCCCTTTTGCTACAGAATATCCTATCATTGAGGTGGCAGAGTGTTCGTGATAAGAACCTCTATAGTTAAGTAATTGTCGGAACATACCAGATGGCTCCTGAGTTAATATTAATCCATCCAGCAGCTTAACATGCATTGCGATTATGCTATCTCTATGAGAATTATTTTCTGGCATGTAAGTTAAGACTTCTGACAGTCCTAATGCAGCGAATCCATTACCTCTACCCCAGTAGTAGGGAGTAGATCTACTATGCCAGTATAAACCGTTATTCTGTTGGGTTTCACAGTGCAATAACATGTTAATAGCTATCTCTATATAGGCGGTGTCATTTGTTATACGGTACGCTCGTCCTAAAATTGTTCCTACGAGAAAGAGATCTTCTGCACGAAATTCTGGGTCAGCTGGGAAAGGAGGCTTACCGTAACCCCTGCAGGTGAAATGTTGTGCTGAATGCAAGAGTAAATCAGAATGAGTACTATCATTGGTGATTTCTGCGAGCTCATCGGCCCAGAGCACTGCGCCTAGATTATGAGTTTCTACACTATTTCTGAACAATTCGAGAGGTTCTGATAGGTATGGCGTGATCATTTTAATTATGTCGGGGATAGGATTGCGAATTGTATCATCCATGGTCCATAAACGTAAGCGCCCGCTTAGTCCTATGCCTTGAGTGTACATTAGTGGTGATTCGAATTTGTGTCCGTATGATCCAGCTAATATTGATGCTATGTTTTTGGGGGATCGTGACCCTAGTGAGAGCAAGTTTAAGCGTGCGGACGAAGGATTCGGTGCTGGATTTTTTGCTAATGCATACCAAATTTGGTTTAATTGATTGGGGAGATGATTTTCTGGTGTTGTTAGCCGAAGCCCTGGAATCGTGTGAATGTCGGGTTGGTTTTCAATTCCTAAGCTACCAATAAGACTGTCCTCTTCAGCTATATCGCTGCGGCGTAAATGTACGAATTGTTCAGTTGCTGGCAAATTAGCTTCCAGAGATACTAGATGACCAGGAATTAATTCTATAATTAAATCGGGAGCTAGAAAGCAAATCCAACGCCATAGATATCGTACTTCAGGATTAACTGGATCGTAGAAGAATGCATTTGAGGGAGGGTAACCCGATAATAAGTTTCCCCCTTTTGCATTTTGAGGAGCTTTTGCTGTTGTAAGTCCGTCTATATTCGCACATGGAATAGCGCTTATGGCCAATTTCTTGGTTATAATATCATCTGTTTCTAAAAAGACTCTCAGAGCCTGGAGTACCAATTCAACCTCTTCAGTGTAACCTGAGAGTCCTCCCAACAGCAGGACTCGACTTTGACCGGGTTTTATTAGATAGGAATTCCTATCTAATAAAACAGGTATAGGCGTACCTGCGGAAGTTATACCACAGGCTGACACCGTCCATATATCAGGTCTCCTATTGGCATAGCTGGCGACTATTTCGTCGATGGTTAATGAAAGCTCTGGCATGAATATGTTCCTTCAATCCGATAGAAACAGGGTCCTCAGATTACAGTATAAACATTGAGGCAGTTAAATTCATAGTGGACGTAATCATGCGAAATTGTAACAGATCAGGATGTCAGAATTGATCTAATCCCTGATGGATTTACGGATTCGGTTAGTAATCATTGGGGTGACATTAGAATATGATTCTTTTCGTGAGCTCGGGAAAGTTATTTTTAGGAGAGTTGACTAGCTTGGATACTTCGTACATTCTCATTTCATTTGAAGGGTATGGAGTGAGAATATTTGATAACGTCCTCATATCTTGGATTTGTGGATCTAGCCATAGATCTTCAGCCTGATCGGTCAAAATAACTGGCATACGTTTATGTATATGTCTAGTG
>Ga0310121_10002630_pt1 | contig 16892 bp, 24 predicted proteins | sample CB27_Tmax_986_MG_FD_203504 | JGI IMG/M metagenome (GOLD analysis project Ga0310121, IMG submission 203504) | Marine microbial communities from Western Arctic Ocean, Canada - CB27_Tmax_986 | ecosystem: Environmental > Aquatic > Marine > Oceanic | place: Canada: Western Arctic Ocean | collected...
CGACTGAGTGAGGCAAGCAGGTTACAGCCTCTTCGCGAATGTCCGGTGCCAGTGCCTGTACCGTTGCGCCACCCGCTCGTGCGTGCGTTCAGCTACGGGGAGCCAGGCCCGCGTTGTCTCCTCATGGATCGCGGCCCACCACGCCTGATCGGGGTGCAGGTGCGCGTGGCGCAGCTGATCTAGGCGCTCGGAGAGCGCAGCGAGCCGCGAGGTCACCGGAAGTATAACTAGACGCTCTACGAGCCGTTCGTCTCCCGGGGCAGGGATCTCTGCGAGCACTCGGGCAACATGCTCGCCGATCTCCGACTCGACCTGGGGTAAGGCCACACGCAGCGACTCGGACTCGGACTCCAGCAACGCGCTGGCGGCGAGAGACGCAGCGTCCGAGTGCCCGACATCACGTACGAGGATCAGCACGGACCGTCCCGGGTGCAGATAGGCCGAATCATGGTCGTTCGCGAGCAGATCAACCCTTGGTCTCATGGCCAGATCCTGCGCACGTCGCACCAAGTCGAGCGCATCGTCCGCGAGCCCTATCGCCCGCAACGCCTCGACCACGGATGTGGACATCGCGACCGCGCGGTCCACGCCGTTCAGTGGAATCGATCCACCACGTCAGGTGGCCGTCGAAATCAGGTGGCGCTCGAAATGCTGGATGGTGCGTTGCACTGCTTCGTCGAGCTCGGGCGACGACGATTCGAAAGGGTGCCGAGCCTGAAACGTATGACCCGCGTCACCCACGAGCACCATACGAGCATTCACCGCCGCCCTGGCCAGCGCTCTTGCCTCCTCCGGCGGCACCGTCTCGTCTTCGAGTCCATGCAGAATCAGCCATGGCGAGGCTATACGGCTCGCCGCCGACGGGACATCCAGGCGCTGGCTGTTCGTCTCGTAGTCCTCGAGCAACGAAACGTCCAGAGGCATCTGCTGACCGGTGCGGGTGTTCATGGCCCAGAGCCGACCAAGCTCGCGCCACTCCTTCTTGGTCTCGTCCGACCAACGGTCGAAGTGAGAGACGGCCGCCCAGGTGACGAGCGCGTCGATGCGGGGCTCCTCCGCAGCCGCCAGAATAGCCTGCCCCCCGCCCCGGCTGTGACCGAGCAATCCGACCTTCCTCGGTGCGCGGGGCAGCAGGCTTCCTTCGAAGATCTCGTCGAGGATCACACGTATCTCGTCCAACTCGATACTGAACGTGTTGGTGCCGAAGCTGTCGAGCTCGGTGAACTCCAGCGGGTCTGAGCCAATACCATTCCTAGTGAAGTTGAAAGAAACCACAGCGTGTCCAGCCGCGGCGAGCTGCAGGCATAGGTGGGGGAAGAAGCCCCAGTCCTTGAAGCCCTTGAAGCCGTGCACGACGAGCACGGCGGATGTCGGCGGCGGCCCTTCGGGAATGCGGACTTCCCCACGGATCGTCTCTCCTCGGCGCGGATCGCGAGTGAATGGGAGGTGAATCATGCCTCGTCGCCCTCCTTCTTCCACTCGAGGTCCGGCGTGTGCGATCGATGATTCTCGAGACGAGCGAACGTAAAGAGTACATCGGAGAGGCGATTCAGGTACCGGACCAGATCTGCGTTCACCGGCTCTGCCTCGGCGAGCCGTACAACCGTGCGCTCAGCGCGGCGGCACGTCGTCCTACTCAGGTGCAGGGCGGCCGCGCCCGGCGTGCCACCCGGAAGCACGAACGCCCGTAGCTCGGACAGCTCGCCGTCCGCGTCGTCCATCCACGACTCCATCTCCGATACACGAGCGACGGGGAGGCTCGGCGTGGCCGGACGCCGGCGCCCATCAGTCGGCGGCGGCGACGCCAGTTCGGCCCCCAGTGCAAAGAGATCGTGTTGCATCGCTCCGAGCCGTTGCACGATTCCGGCGTCTGCCACATGCGCCACAGCCCACCCGAGCGTCGCATTCAGTTCATCGACAGAGCCGCACGCCTCGATGCGCGCATGGGCCTTGGAGACGCGACCCGCTCCGAGGAGAGACGTCTCACCCCCGTCGCCGGTCTTCGTGTAGATCTTCACCGGAGCTTAGTGAGTTTACGGATCTGTTGGGCCTTCTCCAGCAGGGAGGTGGTTTGGTCCTTCTCTTCCGGCATCAGCAGATCACGGATGTCCAGCAGTAACTCCAACTCGAGCTGATCCCGCTGATACCCGACGTCGAGGCGGGCCATGGCCTCGGCGTCACCGGCTTCCTCGGCAGCACTGAAGGCACCCCGATAGACCTTCTCGAGGCTTTGGAGCACTCGGTCGCTACTGCGCATTGCTTATCCCCCCCGCTAGATGAGCACGAGAAATCAGGAGCCCGGGCCCGATTCGTAATAACGGCGAACGGTGGCACCGAGCTCGTCCAGACGATCCGTGAAGTAATGGTCCGACCCTGGTATGCGCGCCAGCGTGATGTGCGCGCCCAACGGAGCGAGCAGCTTCGAGACCCTATCACCCGAACCGAACTCGTCGTTCTCGCCCTGCACGACGAGAACCGGCTTATCGGACTCCGCGAGGAACGAGTAATCGTAACGATCCATGTCGACTGGCAGGCCGAGGCCAAAAACCGAGACCACGCGCTCGTCGTCCACTCCGACCGAGAGCCCGACCAAGGATCCGAAGGAAAAGCCACCCGCCAAGAGCGGCAGCTCGGGGTACTCCGCCTCGAGCCAGTCGAGCGCCGCCTCGAGGTCGGCCCGCTCTGCGATCCCTTCATCGTAGCTCCCCGTGCTCGCGCCCACGCCACAGAAGTTGAACCGTAGCGCCACGAGCCCCGCGTCGTTGAGGGCACGCGCGGCCCGGTACACGGCCTTGGTATGCATCGTGCCGCCGTGAAGCGGGTGAGGGTGACACACGACCGCCGCACCGCGTGCGGGGTCCGCCGGGTCTTTCACCAGCGCTTCGAGGCGACCGTGTGAAGCCGGAATGTGCATGCGCGGGGGACCGCTCCATGAATGCGGCGCTGGCCGGTTCGTCGGCAGACTTCGCCGTGCGGTGCCAGCAGGGCGCAGCTATCTTCATCGCACTGTCCTAAACGGTCAAGGCAACGACGGACACCACATGACGAATATTTCTAAGCGTGTGCAGGAAGCGGCCGCAACTGCGAACGAGCTGTATTGGAGCTCCGAGCGTAGCGTCAATCAGATCGCCGAACAGCTCGACCTTTCGAAGGGTGCGCTGTACGGGATGATTCGGCCGCTACCCGCAGGCCTTGGCTGCCCCGTCTGTGGTGAAGAGGTCGTCTCGGCCAACCGTACGGCACGCGAACGGGGTGTGCTCTCGTGCGCTGAGTGCGCATGGACGGGAGACAAAGATGAGACCGTCGCTGTTGGCGGAGAGGGATCTGTGACGCGTCCGGCCTACCCGGACGAGGACGAGATCATCGTGCGGACCCCGCTCGATCGCGGCCGCGCACGCACCCTCGCCGGCGGCGCCCTACTTGGTGCCGCGGCGGGGCTCGCGCTGGTCCTCTGGACGAGGAGAGGTAGTCACGAGCCTGGATGACCACACGCTCAACGCACCGCGACCCTCGCATGCCGTTTGCCGGAGCAATCGCGAGACTCGCTGGCTCGCTGGGTTTCGTGGGCACGGTGGTCATCGAGGAGGGGGCCGAAAGGGTCGTCGACCGGGAGTACGCTTTGTGAGCAAGGAATACTTCGATACCGAGGCCATTCCAGAAGCAGGTGACCTGGTCCGGAGTGTGGACGGACGCTTCGAGCAACGCATCGTCATGGCGGTGCCCGACCGCCGAAACCCCAAGCTCCGCAAGGCGATGGAGCTCGTGAACGCGGACGACGACCTCTATGGGCTCTGGATTGCGGCCAACGTGAACGCGGTCGAGAGGCTGGGCATGACGGACCACGGCCCGGTGCACGTGAAGATCGTCATGAACATCGCGGTCCGGATGTTGCGGCTCCTCGTGGAAGCGGGTGTCGAGCCCGGAATCGTCCGCAACTACGAGATGGAAGCGACCGACGCCGAGGTCGTCGTCGCGCTCGCCGCACTCTTGCACGACGTAGGCATGTCGATCCAGCGCGCGGACCACGAAGCGTTCAGCCTATTCGTGGCCCGGGACAAGCTCGCGGGGATCTTGCCGGAGATCTACGACACACGCCACGCGACGATCGTCCGTGCGGAGATCCTCCACGCGATCATCTCCCACCGCTCTGGCGGCAAGCCGCTGACGCTCGAGGCGGGCGTGGTACGCACTGCGGACGCTCTCGACATGGCAAAGGGGCGCTCGCGGATTCCCTTCTTGTCCGGCTCTCTCTCGATCCACTCCGTGTCCGCCGCCGCCGTGGAGAGCGTGAAGATCGAACCCGGAGCGGACAAGCCGATCTGCGTGACGGTAGAGCTCTCGAACTCGGCAGGCCTCTTTCAGTTGGACCAACTGCTCCGCAACAAGCTCAATGGCAGCGGGCTCGAGGAGTACTTGGAGATCCAGGCTAGGGTGGGCGAAAAGGAGAAGCGGTTGCTCACGGACTTCAGCCTCTGACCGCTGGTACGTCAGCTCATTATCATGTCCCTCGAGGTCCAAGTATCGCTGCCGCTCGCATTCATCGCCGGCCTCGTTTCGTTTTTGTCTCCATGCGTCCTGCCGGTTGTGCCAAGCTACCTGGCGTTCATTTCCGGGTTGACGCTCGCGGACCTTCGCGAGAGCTCGGCAGCGCAGACACGCAGGGCGGCACTGATCAACTCGGTGCTCTTCGTGGTGGGCTTTTCGGCGGTCTTCATGACCATGGGGTGGGTGGCCAACTCGTTCGGCCAGGCCGTGTCTCGCGCGCTTCCCTGGCTCAGCCGCGCCGGAGGGATCGTGATGATAGTCTTCGGATTGTATATGGTGGGAGCATTACATCTTCCGGCACTTGCCCGCGAGAGGCGTGTATATCTCTCGTCACGACCGGCTGGGCGCTTGGGCTCACTCCTGGTGGGAATCACGTTCGGCGCGGGGTGGACACCCTGCATCGGGCCGATTCTGGGTTCGATTCTGCTCTACGCGAGTCTCGAATCCACGATGGCGCACGGATCATTGCTGCTCGCGACCTATGCTCTGGGGCTCGGGATCCCTTTCGTGATCGCGTCAGGGGCGTTCAACTGGTTCCTCGCCGGAACGGAACGTCTGAAAGCGTGGATGTTGCCGCTGGGGCGGGTGGCCGGAACCCTGCTCGTCGTGATCGGTGTTTTGATGGCTACGGGTCGGTTTGCCACCATGACCGCGTTTCTGGCCGGGTTGGGCCAGCTGATTAATCTGGAGATGCCATGAGACGGTTGATGGTTCGCACGGCTGCGGTCGCGGCCGCGCTCACGGTCGCCGCGTGCGGATCGGGGAGCTCGGACACCCCCGACACGAGCGCGACGGCAGCGGGTCTCCTCAGCGGTATGCCAAGGGGCTCCTCGAGTCCGATGGGAAACACCGACCTTCCTCGAGGCTCGGGCCGGACCATCGACGGCCCATCACTCGGCTACAACCTTGGAGACCCGCAGTCGCCCGTCCGCGTGGTGGAGATGTCCGACTACGGCTGCGGCTACTGCCGCCAGTTCCACCTCGAGACGTTCCCCACGCTGCTCTCGGAGTTCATCGAGTCCGGCATGGTAGAGTGGAAATTCATGCCCTTTATCACGGGTATGTTCGAGAACTCCTTGACGGCAACCGAGGCCGCCGAGTGCGCACTCCTTCAGAGCTCCGAGGTGTTCGACGAGCTCAATGAGCGCCTTTGGACAAATCAGGCGGACTGGAAACGCGGCAGTGAACCCGAGGCGGTGGTGCGGACCATGGCCAGCGACGCCGGTGCCGATCTCGGCGAGTTCGACGCGTGCCTGGCTGACGACCGCCGAATGGATCGCATTGCAGGGGCGACGGGTCTGGCTCGCGAGGCGGGCGTTCGCGGGACCCCCACGTTCTTCATCTTCGGCTATCCGCCAATCCAGGGGGCGCTGCCTACCGAAACCTTCCGCGAAATTCTGAGTGCCGTGCACGCCCAGGCCACTCAGGGAGGCGGTAGCTGAGCAAGCCACCCATCAAGCACCCCGCAGTCCTGCTCGCCGGTGCACTGTGGACCATGGCATGCGGACCCGTCGCTACGGCCGGTCCGGGGTGTCAGCCGATGTCGTCCAGCATCGTATTTCCGGACGAACTTCGCGAGTCGAGCGGTGTCGCGGTCAGCCTCCGTCACCCCGGTACCTTCTGGACGCACAACGACGCCGGCTCCGTGCTGTATGCGGTGAACAGTGAGGGATCGATCACGGCGCGCTTCCCGCTCGCCGATCGCTTACGCGATTGGGAGGACCTCGCTGTTTCCACATGCCCGGAAGATGGCTCGTGCCTCTATCTGGCCGACCTCGGCGACAATTACGAGGAGCTACCGGCCGGGCGAATTCGCCTCCGTCGGGTCCCGGAACCGGACCCGACAGGTTCGGGGGCCGAAGTCGACACTGACGGTCGGCTGCCGACCGAGTCATTCCCAATCCACCTGCCCGACGGCCCCCGGGACATCGAAGCGTTGTTGGTCTTCCCAGGCGAGCGCGTGTATGTGGTCTCGAAGGGCCGCAATCACCCCGTTACCGTGTACCGCTATCCACCACCGCTGCGGCCCGATACGGTCACGCTCGAGGAAGTCCAGCAGCTCACCAGCCGGGCACGGAGCGTGCCGCGCCAGGTGACCGGTGGTGCGGTCGACCCGCGGGGGGCGGTGCTTGCGCTGCGGACGTATGAGTCGCTCCAGTTCTACCGCATGGACAGCGACACGTTCGTGGCCATTGACGGAGGACTCGTCAACCTGCGCACACTGCAGGAGGGCCAGGGCGAGGCGGTCAGCATAGGGCTCGACGGACTCGTCGCGCTGACCTCGGAGGGTGGGCCCATGGGAGGGTCGGGGTCGATGACGCTCATGCGTTGCGAGCTCGGGCGGCTCTAGCGGCCGGCAGGCGACCAGATCCTGCTGTGCCTTGGAGGGCCCCTCGGAGCATCGCATCCTCGTCGTGCTTCTCCCGGAGCAAGCGGCGAAAGCGGTCATCGGCATTTATGTCGGACGCTCCGACTGCTCGGGTAGGCACCTGACCGAAGCGTGAGTCGAGCCAACGCATACTCCGGGCCGTGGGATCCTTAGGTCTCGCTTGCCCACCCACGCGGCGCGTGGGATGTTGCCTCGGTATGATCTGGCGCCGGTCTACCTGGCCGAAAGTGGTCCAGCCTCTTTTTAGAAACTGGTGGCGATGAAAGATCCCGAGATGAGCCAGGCCGAAGCTGGTGTTGGTGAAGGCGTTTTAGTTGTAGGTATCTGCGGCAGTCTTAGGGCTGGTAGCTATTCTCGCAGTGCGCTGCGCATAAGCCTGGAAGGGGCACATGAAGTTGGAGCCGCGACGAAGTTGCTCGATCTCCGCGAGTATGAGCTGGTCCCCTATGACGGACGGGAGGATGAAGGTCGATACCCGAAAGACGTGTTCAGGCTGCGCCAAGAGGTGCGCTGTGCACAGGGTCTCATACTCGTGACCCCGGAGTACCACGGCAGCTTCAGTGGCGTGTTGAAGAACGCACTGGATCTCATGGGGTTCGACGAGATTGGAGGAAAAATGGTCGGCCTTGTCGGCGTGTCCGGTGGCAAGCTGGGAGCGCTCAGTGCTCTCAACGACTTGCGTGGTGTCGGGAGAGCACTCCACGCATGGGTTATCCCGGAGCAGGCCTCGATCGCTGAAGCCTGGAGAATGTTCGATGATGCTGGGCATCTGCGAGATGATGACCTACAGGAGAGCTTGTTAGAGGTAGGACGGCAGGTCGCGCGCTTCTCATATCTCCACTCGTCGGAAAGTGCGATGGAGTTTCTTCAGGCTTGGGAGAGTGCGCCTGCGAACCTCAGGAGCGGTACGAAAGATGAGTAGAGTGTGAGCTGCCTACCGACCTACGAGCTCACGGCGCGACCGGAAACCACTCGTCGACGCACAGGCCAACTAGTGGCGGCCCGCGTCGTCTTCGTCACCGGATCGAGCACGGGTATTGGGGAACCACCGCGCAGCACTTCGCGCGCCTGGGCGACACCGTATACGCGACCATGCGAACGCCGGACAGCTCGGGAGACGAGCCGCGCGCCGCCGCCCAGCTCGAAGGGCTCGACGTTACGCTACTGGCGCTCGACGTCGAGCACGACCACTCGGTCGCGCACGCGATCGGCGCGGCGATGGAGCGGTCTGGCCACATCGACGTTCTCGTAAACAATGCGGGGATTGGAAGCCTCTCGAGCATCGAGGAGGTCTCGATGGAGGACGCGAAGGCGATCTTCGAGACCAACGTGTTCGGGGCGCTGCGCACCACGCAGGCCGTGCTGCCGAGCATACGCGGGGGGGGGGGGCGATCGTGAACGTGACTTCGATCTCTGGGCATCTCGTGGGTGGCGGCCACGGCATCTATTCCTCGAGCAAATATGCGCTCGAGGCGATGAGTGAGGCCCTCGCGATCGAGATCCGCAGGTATGGCATCCGCGTCATCATCATCGAGCCGGACTTCATTGTCACGCCCATCCTCGACAAGGCCAAGCCCCTCGAAGCGGACGGCCCCTACATCGAGGTGCTGGGGCGTATGCGGGCAGTGTACACGCACGCACGCGGATCCCCCGCCGAGCGTGGTCGCCGAGGCCATCGAGCGCGCGCTGGACGACTCGGAGCCGAAGCTACGCTACGTGGTAGGGGCGGGTGCCGGCCAGACCCTCCTCTCGCGTGCGGCCGCGGGCGACGAGGTGTGGATCGAGCAAGGCGGCGCGCTGACGGAAGAGGAATACCAGCAGTGGCAAGCGAGAGTCTTCCCGTCCCGGGAGTAGGCGGGCGCTGACCGGAGCATGTTCCCGAAGGTCTTCGCCCTAGGTTTCCTCCTCAGCCATCTAAACGTCAAACGGCTTATGTGCCGACGCCAAGCGAGCGATCCCCACAGGGGTCGTGGGAACATGCTGTCGCGCTGAGCCTTCGACCAGCAACTTCAAGCCATGATCGTCGTCACCGGAGCAGCCGGCTTCATCGGCTCGAACATCGTGGCCGGGCTGGAGGCGGCCGGCGCCGGTCGGATGTGCATCGTGGACCATCTCGGGACCGGCGACAAGTGGAAGAACTTGCGCGGCCGGGAGCTCGACGAGCTCGTCGATCCCGCGGGGCTCGACGACTTCCTCCACTCACGGGGACGTGAGATCTCCTACGTCGTCCACATGGGCGCGATCTCGATGACCACTGAGAGCGACGCAGACCTCATCATCGACAACAACCTGCGTCTTTCGCAGAAGATTTGGCAGTGGTGCGCACAACACGACGTGCCCCTCATCTACGCGTCATCCGCAGCGACCTATGGCGATGGCGCCCGGGGATTCGACGACGATGGGTCGCCCGAGGGCTTGGCGAAGCTCATGCCCATGAACCCGTATGGCTGGAGCAAACACCTCTTCGACCGGTGGGTAGCGCGCTCCGTCGCGAGATCCGGTCCGAAGCCACCGCAGTGGGTGGGCCTCAAGTTTTTCAACGTTTATGGGCCAAATGAGCACCACAAGGGCGACATGCGCAGCGTGATCCTGAAGAACCACTGCTCAGCCGCACGGGGAGACGCCGTCACGCTCTTCCGCTCGCACCACCCCGACTACGAGGACGGCGGGCAGATGCGCGATTTCGTTTACGTGAAGGACTGTGAAGACGTCGTGCTGTGGCTGATGGAGAACCGTGATGTCAGCGGCCTCTTCAATCTCGGCACCGGACGAGCGCAGACGTGGCTCCAGCTGATGGCTGCCCTGTACTCGGCAGTCGGTCAGGAGCTAAAGGTCAACTGGATGGATACTCCCGACGAGATCCGCGACCGGTACCAGTACTACACTCAGGCCGACATGGGACGCCTACGCGCCGCCGGATACCAGCGGCCGTTCATATCCGTCGAAGAAGGCGTGGCGGACTACGTCGAGCAGCACCTCTCGCATGACGATCCGTATCGGTAGGTCGCTCGTGCCTCCTCTTGGCCGCCGTATCGGCGCGCTCGATCGGCTCGGCCCCGCACGCGCCGCTCCTCGATAGAAAGGGCGCGACGCCTTCCTGCTCGAGGCGCACCTAGCCGGCTACCACGACCCCAACGCCTTCCTAGCCGGCCACGTCGCTTGTGGGGCACCGACCACCGGGCCTCGTGGACTGCGCCACTGGTGCAGTTCCCGGAAGCGGGTGCTGGCAACGCCGACAGCGAGGGCTTCCTCGGCTCGGTGCAGGTTGAGCTCGGCAGCAACGACGACCAGTTCTTCCGCGGCGCTATCCACAGCGCTGCCCACCTCGGGCTGTGCCTACTCAGGACCAGCGTGGTGCTAGATGGAGAGTCCGTTATCGAGCTGGGGCAGTTCGTGGGCTCTCTGCGCGGATGTCAGCCGGACGACGACGGCGCCTGAGAAATCTACGTCGATGTACGGGCGCGCAGAACGATGGTTGATCCCAGTGCTCACCCCGGGCTGATGCCACTACGATCCCATCACTCTGGTTGGGCAGTGCTTTGATGGAATCGTCAAAAGAGTTCAGGCTTCCGCCATGGTCGTTAGATATCCACCTCGAAAGTGACTCCGAATTCCTTCGCATAGTCCACCACCTGGCTCGGATTGGGGTCGACGTTCACGCCGTCCCTACTCAGGACCAGCGTGGTGCTAGATGGGGATTCCGTCGCATAGTCCACCACCTGGCTCGGATTGGGGTCGACGTTCAGGATGATGAAACTGGCTCCCGGTGGAGACAGTATGTATCGATTCAGAGAGTGCCAGGTCCCCGTCTTGTAGACGAAACCCTTGGTCGGGTCGATCAGGAAGGCGCGCACATCGTCCGGTTCGGGAATGGCCTCCCGGTTGTCCAGCTCTGTCGGCGGGGCCACAGCGACGACGGCCAGCGATCCTTCCAGCGGGATGAACCCCTGGGTCACGTTGAAGTGGCGTTCCAGTGTGGTGAACGTTCGTTCTGCGTACGGCTGCCAGATCACGTCCACCGTCGTCGTCCCGTCGATGTCGAAGGTTACGGGGAAGAACCGGCGCTCGTCCGAAGGCCGTTCTTTCGCTTCCATGACTTCTCCGAACAGCGAGAACGACGCCGCCGTCATCAGTTCGACTTTGAGTTTGTGCACGTTTGCCACCGGACCCTCCTCTTTGTGTAGAATCTCGACCCATCGATCAGAAGGGGCCGAGCGCGATATTTTGCGCAAGAATCAACCCGACGATAGCGATCGCTAAGACAAACCAAAAGAACGGAAGATAGAACCTGAGCCACCTGCCAAAGCTCACTCGACCCATGACGAGTGTGGCCATAAAATATCCGGACGTCGGGAAGACAATATTGGTGACGCCATCGCCCCAGTGTGTCGCGAGCACGACGACCTGACGCGTCAACCCGACTAGGTCCCCCAGCGGAATGAGAATCGGGAGAGTGATCAGACTCTGGCCGCTGCCGGAAGGCACCAGGAAGTTGAAGACAGCCTGGGTCAGCAGAATGCCCACCGCAGTAAACGTATCCGGTAACGATCCCACCAGACCGCTTACGTAAAAGACCACGGTGTCCATGATGTTGCCCTGCACCATCACCACCGATACCCCTCGGGCCACGCCGCAGATCAGCGCTCCGACCAGGATCTCCGTGAACGCGATGTTGAAGTTGCTGCAGATCTGGTTGAGTCGGTGGCCGACAATCAGCGAGGTGATGATGGCGATCGCAACGAACAACCCGGAAATCTCTTCGAACCCCAGGCCGAGGGTCAGAACACCCGCGACGAATGCAGCGAACATGCCTAGCGCCGCGATCCCCGCCACGTGCTGCCGTCGCGTAAAGGTATGCGGCTCGTCGCTGTCGTCTCCCAGCTCCTCCCGTAGTCTCGCGTCTTCTTCCGGGTTCAACGCGGTCTCTGGATTGGTCTTTACCCTTCGAGCGTACCGCAACACGAACGCTGCCGAGGAAACCTGGATCACCAGAAAGAACACGGTCCGGTACCCCGCGCCGGAGAACATCGGCAGCTCCGCCAGCATGTGCCCGATCCCAATCGTTGCCGGCACCGAGATTCCAAAAGCAAAGCCGAGCGTTGTCGACAACAGCACCATGGCCGTTGCGGTCACCGTGTCGTATCCCAGCCGGAGCATCAGGGGGAGGATGATCGGCAGGTAGGCCAGGGATAGCTCCGGTGTTCCCACGAACGCCGCGATCAACGCGAACCCGCCCATCAGGGTCGGAATCAGCAGCTCCACCCGGGAGCCCATGAGCCCCAGCAAGAGCCGGATTCCAAGGTCGATGACGCCGGTCCGGCGAACGACACCAACCGCACCGCCGACGAGCAACACCAGGAATACGATGCTCGATGCGTCCGTGAGCCCGTCTGGAATCGAGGTGACAATATCCATGATCCCGACAGGCGTCTGCTCGATGACGTGGAAGGAACCGGCCACAACGGTTTCCCGGCCGTTGGGTAAGACGGTTCGGTCGTACGCGCCGGAGGGAATGATCCAGGTCAGAATCGAAACGAAAACGATGAAGCTGAACAGGATTACATAGATGTCGGGAAACTCAAAACCACCTTGCTTTTCCAGGGGATCGATTTCAGCCATGAGGGTTGCCCCGTTCTATTTGTCGATTCAAAAGGTTCCTTCCCCACGACGCGGATTCTCAGCCCGCGATGGACTCGATAGGGCTGCGTTCCGTCGGGTAACGGGGTCGGACATGCGCTCAAGATGCTGTGGGGGGCGGAAGACCGCGAGCAGACTCCCCCTCACAGCGCCAGCAGCAGCAGCGGAGCGTCCGCCAAGGGATCGCGAGCTCGGCGCTCCACCCATCCGGTGTGCGCGCGCCCTTAACTTCCCACACGCCCCGCCAGTCGATGTTGAGCTCACTGCCCTCGTCGGTGATGAGCGCCTCGAACTCCGCCCCGTTGGGGTTGGTCGCGAAGATCATCCCGCTTCGGTGGTCGTGGAACGGATCGAGCAGAATAGCGATCGCGTTGTCGCCCGCGAACTGAATGCCCGCCCCGACGAACAGCGGCTCGATCAGTTTGTCCCTCTGCAAGATGCGCGCGACGATCTCTTCGGGTTCCTAATCATACGCCACAACACCGATGTACAGCGTCGCGTTGTCATAGGCGATTCGCACCTCGGTCTGTTCGGTCGCGGCGAGGCCCTCATCAGGCTCGCGTTGCGTGAAGCCGCTGAGCGTGGCGGCCCTGGACCAAACTTGCTCGGCCAGCAGGCCCATCCAGCTGAACCGACTCGCCCGCGTCAGCGCGGATCCTATACGCCCCCACTAGATCGTCCTGCACCACACCGTGCCCAGGCAGGAAAAACAGGCAGAGCAGCACCAGCACATCAGGTGCGCGCTCGACACGATTGTGGACCATCGAAAAAAGGTCGTAATCGGAAAGCATCAGGACTATGGGCAGAGTCGGGGAGAAGGTGTATCCCCTCGCTACCCCCAGATGTCGAAGAAGTCGACGCCCCTGGAGGAGCCCGGCGGGCCAGCCGGGGCCAGGTAGCCCAACAGCAGGTCTGTCGCCTCTTTGACGAGCACGGAGGGGGCCAGCGCTTCACCGCTGCTCGGATCCTCCGCGTCGACGACGCCGAGCACGGCTAGCAGCCCGAGACGGACCGCGAGCTCCGGCCTCAGATGATCGATCTCGTGCTTCCGAGTGAGAAGCAGCTCCGAGATGCCATCGAGCAGCTGCTCGCGGAAGGCCGTGTACGCTTCCTCGTTGCCGCGCGCCGCACGGTCGAGGACCTTCAGGGAGGACGACCGGGAGCGCTGGGCGTCTAAGAGCAGCCCCACCGACCCAGCTGCGAGCTCGCGCAGCTCCAGAACGGACCAATCACGGGACTCCAGGGCTTTGCTCCAACGCCCGAGCGCCTCGTGCCAAACCCGCGCACCCAGGTAGTCGAGCAGATCACTCTTGCCCTTGAACCGGGCGTAAAAGGACCCGACCGACGAGCCCGCGCGGGCGACGACCGCCTGGACTGTGAGCCCTGCCGGGCCCTGCTCATCCAGGATAGCGAGCGAGGCGCTGACGATCCGCTCCAACGTGCGACGAGATCGCGTCTGTTGGGGTGGGGTGAGACTGGTCTTGTCAGTCGAAGCGAAAGCCATCGTCCTCCGAGATGAAATAGAATTCTTGTTCTATATATGTCCGTAACGCGGTCTCTCGCAACATATTTCTGAGGCGGGGAGATCTTGACAGTAGTGACGTGACTCCCTGAACCGAGGCCAGCGCGAATGTGAGGATGTGGCGCTGGTTGCAGCTTCAGTGAGGAGGTCAGAAATGGGCAGAAGGTGACACACGCCGGAGCAGATCATCACGGTGCTTCGGGAGGCCGAAGTAGGTCTGGCGAGGGGCAAGACGGTGAGGATGGTGATCCGGGAGCTCGGGATCAGCGAGCAGACGTACTACCGGTGGCGGAAGGAGTTCGGGGGGCTGAAGGTGGACCAGGCGCGGCACCTGAAGGAGCTCGAGCGCGAGAACGCACGACTGAAGCGAGCGGTGGCGAATCCGACGCTGGACAAGCTGATCCTGGAGGAAGCGGCCAAGGTAAACTTTTAAGCCCCGAGCGTAGACGCCGGTGCGTGGTGCATGTGCGTCAGCGACTGGGGGCGAGTGAACGTCACGCGTGCCGTACGCTGGGCCAGCCGCGCACGACGCAGCGGCGGGTACGCAAGGTGCGGGCCCCGACGAAGCGGCCCTACGCACGGACGTGGTGCGGCTGGCGAGTCGGTACGGCTATCGTCAGATCACGAACCTGCTTCGTATCGAGGGCTGGCAGGTGAACTACAAGCGTGTGGAGCGGATCTGGCGGCAGGAGGAGCTCAAGGTGCCCAGGCGGGGCAGCCGAAACGGGGCCGGTTGTGGGTGGGTGAATACCGCCGAAGGAGGTCACGGGCAGATCTCCAGAATCATCGTGGCGAGTGCTCAGACGTGGAGACGGCCAGCCACGGAGGCGGCCACCAAGGGCCGACCATAAGCTATGGAGTCGGAAGGTAAGGACCTACTTCCAGTCGCCAATCGCCTTCTTGATCGCGCGGGCTACGATCGTCGCGCGATAGTCGACCACCTTCCATCCGTTGGCGAGTGTTTCCTCGATCGAGCCCAAATCGACACCATTGAGCTGAAACAAGTCAGCCTTGATTCGTTGCGCCGTGCGGATCCGCTCGGGATTCGTCGTCGCAACCATGGCTTCATAGTTATAGTTGGTGTGGTAGGAACTCGGCGTTCCCGGTGCGCAATTTCCGGACGTCTCAACGATACCCAGTTCCTTTGCTAAGTACCTACATGCATGCTTGTCCTCCTCGTAATACTCGGGAATGTAGTGGACGCGGTACGACCTGCCCTTCCATAGTGCGTTCAGCCTCTGGCTGACGGCATCCATGCCGGTCTGCTCCCCCCCGCCGCTTTCACCGATGAGCACGATATCGGTGAATCCGTGCTGCGCGAGGCTGGAGACAATGTCGGTCAGCACGGCCTCGTAGGTCTGCTGAGTGAGACTGATTGTCCCCGCGAACTCCATGTGCCCTGTGGGAGGATTGATATCGCCCGACGGAGAAAACCGCACAACAGGGGCAACCAGCGCGTTACCAAGCTTCCTGGCGATCGCCGGAGCCGTCGATTCCAATATGTAGTTATGTTTTCCTATCACGAGGAACGGACCGTTTTGTTCCATCGCGCCGGCGGCGACGATGACTGTCGTCTTGCCGCCGCGAATCGCATCGCGGACCTCCGTGACCGTCAGCTCTTCTATCCACACGTTCTCGACCGCATCGATCGGGTGCGGTAGCGTGTTCATGTCCGCCGTTTGCGCCGCGGCCGGAGTGGCCGAAAGGCCGAGAACAACAACCATAGTCAATCCGACAAGCAGCAACCTCTTCATGGGATCCTCCTGAAAGAGTGTCATCCACGCTGCACGAGACCCCCTGCCTTACCCTTCCTTATCCCTTGGAGTCCGGAAGGCAGTCCACCCTGACTATTGGGAGGCCGCATTACTGGCTGGATGGGCCGTCTAATCTCTGCGAAGCTGCCGTCACGCCAAAGGTCTGTCAATAAAGTTGAAAATGGCGTCAGGCGGCGGTCGTCCCCAGGCCCCGAAGACGATCAAACCTTCACCCTGATTCCTCAGGATGCCTGAGCTCCAAAGACCACCGATGGCTGCAGGTCTAACATAGGAAGTGGTGCCACACTTGGGGGCACGTCACGTGATGAGCGACTGCGCGAGCAACTCTGGGAGACGGCGCACGACATCGGGCCGGCCGTCTGGAGCATTCTCTCGAAGGCCCGCCCGCACCGGACCCGGCATCGCTGCGGGGCCCAGTTGACAACCCCCGCGCCGTCGATCTCTATTTCTCTCTCCACTCCGTACGACGGTGTATGGTGCCGATCCGGCGTAGCTCAGTTGGTAGAGCAGCTGGCTGTTAACCAGCGGGTCACAGGTTCGAGTCCTGTCGCCGGAGTTATATAAAGCGAGGTCCCACAAGCACTTGCAGCTTGGGGGACTTTTCTCTTTGGTGCTGCCGAATGACCGAGTGAGCCATACGTAAGCCACGGAAACGGTTTGCAAAGTTTTTTCGTCAAAATGGGCCTCCAGCGCCAGTGAAGTGTGACTCGGTGATAAACTGGGCTCTGACCCATCCACCGAAGGTGCCGAAGTTTTCCCGGTGTTAGCCATCCGTTCGAGCCCGTAAGGCGACGGGCGGCAGCAGCTGCACAGTGCTGTTCTCGCTCACCGGAGTCACCGGAGTTGCGCGAGCATAGTGATAGCGATTTGATAGAGAGAGAAGGTTAAGGGGTAGTGGGGCACCCCCCCTATTCCACCGTCGCTGACGCTGAACTACCAAACAGTGTTTTGCTCGTTCTGTGTTGCGGGTCTGGGTGGGGCAGGGCTGCTTCCGCATCGTAGGCCCGCCAGGCCGCCTAACAAG